>Ga0209514_10002122_pt1 | contig 31602 bp, 23 predicted proteins | sample Subgrocontami58m_FD_187452 | JGI IMG/M metagenome (GOLD analysis project Ga0209514, IMG submission 187452) | Subsurface groundwater microbial communities from S. Glens Falls, New York, USA - GMW37 contaminated, 5.8 m (SPAdes) (version 3) | ecosystem: Environmental > Aquatic > Deep subsurface >...
TCGGTCCCGCCGAGGGGTCGCAGGACGAGCAGGTCGGCGGTCGAGTCGGGCAGGACCACCCACTCGCGGCCGCGGGCGCGGACGAGGGAGCCGGGGGAGAAGGACATCAGCGGGAATCCCAGCTTCGCCACCTGTGAGACGTCGTCCGCGCGCATGACCTGAGACTGAAGCGCCGACGATGGCCGCGAGCGCCCCTCTATGGCGTCTTGCCAGCCGACTTGCCTGGGAACGGGCCGAGAACTTCGGGCTTCAGCTCGGAGCAGATCCGCAGGCGCTCTTCTTCCGTCGTCCTACGAGTGTCGTACCGAATTTCGGTGATTTCGGCGTGGCCCGGATCGTCCTCGAGTGGCCGCGGGACAACTGTCAATCCGAGACGTCTGAGGTCTCCGGCCCTCACGACGGCGATGTGGTATCCGGGCCCCTGTCCCTTTCCAGCTTCACCTTCCGGGGTGACATACCTGGCCCGACCCAGCGACAATCCGGACGTGTCATCTACTCTGGGTTTGAATGCCTCCGGGGAGAGCGGCGGTGTTGCCGTGGGATCCCAGAATGGGGGCTTTGCCGGCACTCGGCGATACAGGATCTCATCGTCATCAATGGGCTCGCTGCCCGGCGGAGAATCCATGCGGCAACACCATGTGCTCGCCTTGGCCTGAGCGCGACGCGGGAATCACACAGACTCCACCAGGCTGAGCGGACCTTCACTCACCAGTTTCGAGTTCTTGAAAGACTTGAGTTCGATCCGTCCGTCCGCCAAGATCGAAAGGGCTTCGAAGACATCGCCCTCTCCGCGTTCGAACAGGATTCCGCCCTCGCCGTCGGGGAGGACTCTCTGCGGCGGGGCGAGACCGACTTCGGCACAGGCGCGGGCCACTTTCACTGCCAATACGACGATGTCTGGTGTGGCCGGGACCAGCCCATATTGAGAAACCAACCCGGGACTCCTGCCCCATTCGATCAACCATCGGTCGATCACCGACTCCCAAGCCATCCGCACGGCGTCTGTACGGTAGAGGACGGTACCGAGAGAACCGGCCTCTGCACCCCTCGTCCGGAGGCTAGGTTCGATTCGGGTTTCCTCAATCGTGTTGTTCAAGGGTCAACTCCCATCCTTTGCGCGCCTCGGCGGAAGACAACTTGTAGAGAGCCTCGCCCGCTGCTCGTCGGCCCAGCTCGAGGCCGCGAGTGAGAACGACAACGCTGTTCAATGGACCGCGAGCCGTGAGTTTCAGCACGATCAATTCTTGGTGCGGTGCCGCTTCTTCGATGCCGTGCTCCACTTCAACGTGAAGTCTGCCCATCTGTTCGTCAATCTCGAAATGCCACTGGCCCACCGCGCCTTCACACGTCAGGCCAGTCAGTTCCGGGCGTGAAAAGAGCCCGGGAAGCACCCGTGGCCAGTCACGGCCGCTCTCCCAGAGTCCGCCCCGCGGGATGTGATTCACGTAGGTGACTTCCCACTGATTCGGTTCCAGTTCCGGCAGCCCGGCCTGCGCGAGGAATCCCCTGAATCGAGTCCACACCTCTTGAAATTCCGGAAGGATACCGGCAAAACGCGGGTATTCCTCCGAAGCCCCTCGCATCCAGTTGTAGTGGAAGCGACCGTTCTGCATTTGGACCATCCTCGTTCTCGCGCGATTGCGTATCTGGACGCGCCATTCGGGGCGAAGCGAGAACCTGAGTTTGGAGCCTGCCGATCCCCAAGGCTTGGGCGATCCGAATAGCTCAAACTGTTGCTCGAGAGGCGATGCAAGAGAGAGATCCGGCCACGAGTCCCCCAAGGTCTTCCAAAATGACGCCAGTTGACCGACCTGGAGGCTGAGGACCGGATTGAACTGTACGCCCAGGACCAGCTCTACGAGCGGCGGGCGTCCACATCGGATGGTGGGTGGCGTCGGCATTGGTCAAGTCCTGGGAAGTGGAGCCGCTGGCGGGTCAACACGACCGCGGCCAGGGTCCGGAATTGCTTCTGCGGATCCACCATACCAGCGGCAGCCCTCCGCTTCAATCATCGGCATCCTGCAACGAATTGCGCAGGCCCCCCGAGCGTCAGTTCCCGCATCACTCGTTGCCGCTCTTGCCGAATACCCCTGACCAGCATGCGATCCGGTCGGACCAGGTGACGACCAGATCGAACCGCGCGACCGTCCACCTCAGATCCTCCATCTTCTCCGTCTCCTCCGCATCCCGCTGCGCCCGCTCTGGGTATTCATGATGCGGGCCGTCCACGTACACCGCCGAGGTCCTCCGGGCACTTGGCTCGAATGCGGCGGTACTTGCCAGCCGCCGTCGCGAGCGTCTTCGGCAGGAGCGGCCACGGCAGCCCGTCATTGCACGACCGCTGCCATCACGGGCCACACCGCGTGCATCTGCTGGCGTGCCGTTTCCTCGGGAGTGCGCTGCCGCAGCGTCTCCCAGAGCTTACCTTCCGCCTCGCACATGCGCGTAGACCAGGGACCAGGATCGGGCTTTTTCTGCGCCTTAGCAGCAAGCAACGCCCGCACGAGCGGCCCGCGACGCGCCACTTCCCGAGGCATGATCTCACCGGCCGGAGAGAGCACGAAGATGCGCAGGCGGACGGCGTCTTCGACGAAACGGTCGCGATCTTTCCGTATGGTCTGTTGGAGGAAGGCGAACACGCCACACGGCAGCGCCAAGCCATCCGGCGCCGGCCCGTCGACGGTCAGAAAGGCGGCTCCCGCGGGGTCTCTCGGGAATAGCGCGGCGCGCAGCGCTTCGGCCACGGCCGGGGCGTTGGTCCCCGCATTGAACGGTTCCTGCCCGTCGATCCGCGGTAGGGGGAAGCCCGCGGTATCCCCGCAGACCCAGGTGCCCCCCTGCCAGGTCACGGCGGGGAGATCCTGACTCGAATCAGCCCCGCCCTGGTCTTCAAGGCGCAAAGCCTCGAGCCGAATCGGCGCAATCCGTTCGGCACCGGCATGGGCGACGAGAAAGCGCTCGAGGTCGTCCCAACTCGCTTCACCCGGATCGAGGGACGCGATCTTGGCCTGCTCATCCTTGAACTTGCGGTGGAACTCGTTCCAGCGATGGTGGCCCTCACTCACAAGGTCGCCGATTCCCCTCAGGGCTGCGTCGTCGAGCGGACCGACTGGAGCATCGGCGATCACCTTCGCCAATTGCTCCGGTGGAACCACCGACATGACGCGGCTGAAGAGCGCCTCGAATTCCTGCTGGCCGACGTTGCCGCCGACCTGGGTGACGATCAACCGCAGTTTCTCACGTGCGGCTCGATAGGCATCGACTTCGCGGGTTCCCTGGATGACGAGGGTGTCGACGAGCACGGTGCGATGCGAGCCGAAGCGATGGACACGACCCGTCCGCTGTTCCAACTCCATCGGATTCCAGGGCACGTCGAGGTGGATCAGGCGACGGGCACAGTGCAGGTTGATGCCTTCGCCGCCCGCCCGCGAGGAAACGAGGAAGCGAGGGCCGTCCTTCCTCCAGAAGGAATCGATCTCCTGTTGGCGTTCCTGATCATCCTGGCCCCCGATGATCACAGCGGGCTGTTGCCCGTACGTCTTGGCGAGGAAGCGGGCCACGGCAGTAACGGTCTCCACAGGCTGGGCGAATAGAACGACCTTTTCGTCACAGGCCTCCTGCAGGATATTCTGGAGCTCCTGCCACTTCGCCACGGCTGCGGGCGTGCCGAGGAGCTCCACACCACGCTCGAGCAGATCGGCCAGTTTCACCGCATTGGGCTTCCAGTCCTTGGGATCCTCGCCGTCCTCCACATCGGGGTCTTCCTGCGCCTCCTCCGTGTTCCCGACCTGCCTCACCAGCCGCTCGTAGAGTGCTTCGACGGGTTCGTCGGCCGGTTTGCCGCGGTAGGGTCGGAGCGCCTCGACGGCGCGCTGGAGGGCGGGCTTGCCGAGAGTCCAGCGGAGGCGCCGGATGGCCATCCGGACGAGCAGGCCAAGGCCCGCCTGGACGCTGGAAGCAGCCCACTGCAGCGCCTGCCCGCGGGCCCATCCCGCGGCGCGTCCAGCCGCCTGGGAGGTGCCCTCCGTGGTGTACAACTCGGCGACCGCATCGTACCAGCGCCGATAGGCGTCTCCCAGTTCGACCACGCGTGGTTTCCGGACTTCCCGCCGCGGAAAGAGCTCGCGCCCCCCCCAGTCCTTGATCTGGTCCTTGGTGCGATAGATGACCCGCCCGGCGACGGCCGTCCCGTCCTCGCCTTCTTTCTGCAGCAGTTTGAGCAGGTTCTCGAAGCGGGCCGGGTGCCCTTGGTGCGGCGTCCCGCTCATGAGGATCAGTCGCCCCCCCGCGGACTGGCGCCCAACGAGGCTGGCAACCAGGTGGTAGGTTCGGTTTGGGCTCCCGCCACCCTCGTCCCAGTCGGACAGGCGGTGGCACTCGTCCACCACGATCACGTCCCACGGCGGTGACCCCTCGACCGCCTTCACATTGGCGTCGCGGGCCACGGCTTTATGAATGCTGGCGACGACCAGGCGGTCGCGGTCGAGCCGTGCACGGGATTCGACGGCGGTCCACCAGAAGGGCTCGATGTCCAACTTGTTTTCGAACTCCCGGCACACATTGCGGACAAGTCGGGCCGGGGCCAGATACAGGACTCGCTGCAGCGGGTTGGCATCGAGGAGCCGCTTGATGAGCATGCCGGCTTCGATCGTCTTCCCGAGTCCGACTTCGTCGGCGATCAAGACGCGGGTCAGGTGCGGGTCATCGAGGATGTGCTGTACGAGGCTCAGTTGGTGGGCGAGCGCCGCAGCGCTGCGCGCTTCGAGGCGGCGCTGTGGATCCTCGCCCAGGAGGACCGCCGCGCCGAGCGCGGCCTGGGAACGCTTGGACATCGCCGTCCAGCGATCCCCTTCTGGTAGATGCGCCAGCAACTCGGCCGGGCTCGGACAAGCGGGGGCGCGGTTGGCGTCGACGAGATTCTCGAAGAGCGGCGGGAGGTCTTGCGGCGACAGCTTGGCCGGGAACAGGCGGCGGGGCGGGCCGGCCAGCGTGTACTGAAGAGGACCCCAGGCCGAGTCCTGCATCAGAATTGCTCGCCGGGAGCTTTGGAAGTCCACCCACATGGTCATTGAATTCCCTCCCTACCCCAGATCCGGTCGTGCTGTGCGCAGAGCGGCCACGGCGGCCAGGACCCGGCGCCGGTTCTCGACGTCTCCGCGTCGCACCCGCTCCCCGTGGCGTTCGACGATGGCGTCAACCGCCTCTTGGAGCGGATCGCCCCAGTCGTTGATGGCCTTATTAATCTCCTCCCGGACGATTTCGAACTGATCGAGGAGCAGGCGAGTGGCCGGAGGTTCCACGCTGCGAGCGGTGTCACGGGCCAGTTTGGCGAACAGATCCTCCAGGATCCGCCTTTTCACTCCCGTCCCGATGTCGTTGCCACTCTTCACAAAATCGTCGCAAGCGGTCCCAATTGGCTTGCGGATCGCACCGTCGATCTTGTTCTTGACGGTTTCGCGCAGGTCCTTCACCGCCTCCGCACCGACCTGGCGGAGTTGGGCCACTCGGGCATCCAGTATTTCCCGCTGGCGGCGGAGGGATTCCTCGCGAATGCGCGCCCCGGCCTGCCGGCGCGCCCACTTGTGGACGTTGCCAACCAGGTCGGCCGTGTCTTGTGCGAACTCGCCGGTCCGCTTACGGATCCCAGCCAGCAGGCGAGTGCTCCAAATGCCGGCGAGAGGCTCGCGAAAACGATCCGCGATCTCGTCGGGCAGGTTGACGGGGCCGCTTTGTCCATTCACCCAAACACCTCCGCGGCGAACAGCTGCGCGCAGCGTAGACCAGTGGCAGTCTTGCAGCGACTTCAAGTAGTCCTGGATCTCATCCCGCGCGACTTCCTTGGCTTCCAGAACGAGCGCCCGGATCTGCTCCTTGACAGTCGCACGGAGGTATTCCAGCAAGCCGGCGCGGCGCCGGTCGTACTCGGGGCGCTGGGTGTTGACGAATCCCTCGATTTCGTTCCGCAGGCGGTCGGCGTCGGCCACATGCTGCTCGTCCCGGAACCGCGACTCCACGGCGTCGATCTCGTTCTCGAGCGAGCGCAGGAATCGCCCCGTCACATCCTGCATGCCGGCCACACGCCGGGCGCGTTGCTCCTCGGCGATCCGCTGGAGGCTGTCCCGCAGCCCCGGGATGCCGGATTCCTCATCGGTGGAGAGAAATGTGGGATCGTCCGGGTCGTGTGCCTGCAATCGGCGGAAGTGCGGTGCCGAGACCGGGTGGATCTCCAGGGAGCCCAGCAGGCGTTCCAGCGCCTGCTGCCGGGCCGCGGCGAGATCGGGATTGTCGCTGACGGCAATCCGCTGGAACTGCTCCTGGACCTGCAAGCGCAGAGCCTGCTTGACCTTCTCGGCCTGCGCCAGAAAAATGTCCCGCTTGCGCGGGCGGGGCTCCACGTCGGCCGTCGCGGCATAGGCCTCGTCCGTCAAGTCATCGATCCGGGTCACGGCCATTAGCAGCGTGCAGGGGTCATCGGCCGGATTGTCGACGGCACCGACCAGACGCTCCCAGTATCCCGTATGCACGAGCAGGTTTATCAAGGCCTGAGGCGCGCCGCGATTGTCGACGACCAGGATAACGGCCCGTGCCTTGTCCCGGACATAGGCCGCAGTGACGTTGCGGTACTCGTCGGCGTCGATCCCGATCCCCGGCAGATCCACCAGCACCACGCCCCGCTCGAGCAACGGGGAAGGCCACTGAACATTCAACCGCTTGATCAGCGGAGCAAGGAAGCCTGCGGCGTGGAGATTGACCTCCTTGAAATACTCCCGTCGGTCCGCCGCCTCCTCCACGCGAAAGGAACGGCCCTCCTGGGCCATGCGGAGGACCAGTCGGATCCGTTCGATCCGCTGACCATCTTCGGCGACGAGCGTCGTTCTCCAAAGTGCCTCGCGCCCAAGAGCCAGGGCGAGGCCATCGACGAGGTACTTCAAGTGCTCTGCGTACTCCACGCCTGCCGGGCGACAACTGCTCCCGGTGATGAGGAGTCGAGCCTGGGCCTCCAGTGCTCGGGAACGAGCCGACTCTCCTTCTCCCGGGCCGTCGGGTAAGCCGCCGGACCGCTCCGCCGGTTCGTCTGCGATCGCTGCCGACAACTCCTGCCGGGTCGACTCGTCCAGATCCTCGGGCGGGGGCTCTGCTTCAACCGCGGGCGCCTGGTCGACCGGCGCGGCACTCCCGAGCATTCGCTTCAGCTTCTCTCGCAGGACGAAATGGATCTGGTGGATCGTGACCAGTTTGTGATACTGGGCCTCCATGCTGCCGGAAGGGGCATGGCGCACCTGTATCTCAAGGGCCGTCAGGGGGCCGCCGGCACCGCCCGCAGGCAGCAACTGCCTCCCCTCGGCCACCAGGGCGTTCATGAGCGTGCTCTTCCCCACGCCGGCGTGCCCGAGAACGCACACCTGGATTTCCAAATCCGCCTGCTCGGTGCGGCCGAGACGCGCCGCCTCGTCATCCAGGCGCGGCAATCCCGCCGGCGCGTGCTCGGACAGGAATGGTCGTACGTGCTGGGCATACCAAACCCCGAGTCCGCTGCCACCCCCGCTCATTGAGGCGCTCCTTTCGAACGTCGCCGGAAACCGCCGGGGCGACTGCCATCTTCACAGGATACTACGTTGGGCTTTCCGGCCCGTGACAGGAGATCCCGGCCAACCAAGCCGCCAGACCGGGCACGCCGGTATCTTCGAGTTCGAGGAAGGGCCGGTCTCTCGCATCCGCCCTGTGCACCCGGCCGAACTCTGGAGCAGAGACCACGTGCACGTCAACCGAGCGTCGCAAGCGACGACGAACAGTCGTCCCGTCCCGCGTCAGGTCAGCAGCGTGATGGTGGGTGAGTTGTCGGAACAGCGTTTCCCGGAGCAGTGGCTTGAGCCGTTCCACGTGGGCGCGGAAGACGGCCCGTTTCGAAGGGACCACCTCGCCCAGATCGCGCCGCCGTGCGTACTCCTCGTGGACGAGGTCGTCCACGCGGGTGACCACAAGGGACAGGGGGATGTCAGGGCGGTTCGCCGCATCCGTGGCATCGAATAGCCGGCCGAGCGGAGACGTACGAAGCGCGCCTGACAGGGCGTCGGGGACACCACGATGGTCCATGACGAGAACTGCGGCCTGGCCCCGGCCGGAGGGCAGGGTCGTGGGGAACGATCGGCCCGCGTCATCCTCGGCGATGCCCAGCCCGGGTTGGTCTACGATGACAAGGCCGCTTTTCAGCAGAGGAGCCGGCAATTGCCGCGTCAAGACCATGACCAGGGGAGCGAGATGTCCGCATTGGTGGGCCGCATATTCCGCGTCAAAATCCGGCGCACCTTCCTGGACTTGGTACGGTCGGGCCTCCTCCATGTAGGGAATCAGGGAGCGGATGTGCGCCATCCGCGCTAGTTCTTGCAACCCGAAGCCGACGGGCAGAGGCTCCGGCAACCCCAGGATCCGATGCAATCCGGAAAGTAACTGCGCCGGGCTTTCGACTCCCCATGGCCGACCGAAGATAAGCCGCCGCGCCACGCGTTCTGCCCAGGCGTGAACGCCCGGGGAGACCCCAGCCGGGGCGGACCAGACCCCCGTTTCCTCGCGCTCGAGTTCGGCGCGCACCTCCGGACGCATCCGGGCGAGCAGTCGGGTCGATACGCCAGGGCAGACGGGTTCCACCAGACGGCAGAGCGCGTGCGTCATTCGCCAGAGAAATGATGGCGGGCGATAGGTCGCCGCGAACCCGGACCTACACCCGTAGCGCAGGTGCACGGGCGCGGCGGTGACCGGCCCTCCCTCGCCGCCGGCCTGCACCGCCTGGACGGCGAGCAGTGCGTTGATCAGGGAACTCTTCCCCACCCCCGCAGTGCCCAAGAAGGAGACGACGGTCTCGCCCCCGGCCGAGGGGTCTGGGTCTGCGCCCAACCCGTCCATCTCCTCGCTTCCTACCCGCGCCCAGCAAATCGTATCCTCCACGACAGGTGGTAACAAGGTATTATTTGGACTAGGTTACCGCCGTGGTCCTGCGCCTTGATTCGGACCAGCGGTTCGCCGGCTCGGGACGCCGGTGGCGCAGTCGAATGGAGAAGTACCCATGCCGACCGTCGATCAGGTGCTTTCCGGCCTGTCGGGCGCCGCCCTTCGTTACCTGGCCGAATGCCGTGGGGAGAAGCCGACCGACTCAGAGGAATCGCTTCGGCACCAGGTTGCCCGGGCATACTCCGGTCGGCTGGAGTCCTTGCTCGCCGACATCCAGTTCTCCCCTCTCCCGATCCACCCCGGCCCGGCGGAAAGCACGTCGGCGGTTCCGCGATCGCACCCTGTTCCCCTCGAGATGTACTCCTCGCGGTCGCATGGCGCGGGCATCGGTTGCCTCGGCTATCCACTGCTGAAAGACGCCCTGGCGGGAGCGACATCGCTGGATGTCGCGACGGCCTTCTATGATCGGCGCTTTTTCCGGGAATTGCTTCGACCGCGGGCCGATGCCCGTCGTCTCGCACGCCTCCGCCTGCTGGTCAACGGCTTGAGGGGCGCCCGCCTCCGCGAGCAGGTCGAGGACCTCCGCAAGTTGCAGGAAGAGCACCAAGACAGCGTGGAAGTGCGCGAGATCCGGCTCCGCTTCGAGCCCGGGATCTACCACGCGAAGATCTACCTCTTTCGGGGCGCCACGCTGCTTGGCTTCGTGGGATCGGCCAACGCCACGGACGCGGCGATGATGCGCAACGAGGAGGTTCTGCTGGGCCTGGAGCAGGGTGCCGAGACCGTCGCGGCCTACTTCGAGAACGCCTGGAAATCGGCCACGGCACTCGAGCAGATCGATCCGGGAGCCGTGTCTGCCGACAGCCTGATTTCGTTCTTTCGCATGGGCGTCCTCTATTTCCGGATCACTTCCCGCATCAGCTTCAGCTTCAACCCCTTCACCGAACTCCTCGCTCTCCTGGACGACCCGCAGAAACGTGCCCTGCTCGGACGCAAGATCGCCATTCCGCACTGCGAGGAGGCGTTGGGGATCGGCCCGTTCAACCTCCGGCGCGCCGCGGACGGCGCCGCCGCCGACGATCCGCTGGACGACTCCGTCGAGGAGAGGATCAACGTGCAGATCCGCCCCTTCGCGGTCGAAACCAGTCTGGGCTACTGGGTGCCGGCGCCATTCCAACCGGACTTCGAAGCAGGCCTGGCGCGGGCGGGCGCCGGCCGGCGGCTCGCCTTGGAACGTGTGCGTGACGCACTGCGCGGCCGGGGAGTAACCTTCTGCCTCGCCCGTTACTGGGAGTACGTGCACGCGGTGCGAGCGGTACTTGCCGGCGCGGGGTTGCCCGTGGAAGACCTGGTTTCCCGGCTCCGGTCCGATCCATTTGCCGAGGACTCGGGATTCCGGCGGTTCTTCCAAGCAACCAGCGAGCGACTGGATGACCCGGGAGTGGTCGATCGAGCCTGCCGTGGCTTCGACCTGGGACATCTACCGGAGATCTGGGACGACCCGATCGCCTGCGAGGAGTTTTGCAACAGCTTCATGGCGTACCTTGAGTACCTAGCCCAGCGGCCGGAGCGTCTTCCGCGGGTGGCCGCGACCATTCGACACTGGTGCCGCTATCCCCAGGATGCCACTGCGAGCGACATCCAGTGGGCGATGGAGGACTTTCTCCGCCGTCATGGGTGGACGCCGGAAATGTGGGAGGCAGCGCGGAGCACGTAGTCCGGATCACCCTAGGCTGGATGGACCGGCCGATGAGCAGGCGCACGGGGTCGAGGCGCAGGGCGAGAAGTAGGGGCACGAGCTGGTAGGGCCGCGGTTCGACCGCGATGCGGGCGAACGAGCGAAACGGGTCGGCGCCCGCGCGGGTGGAGAGGCGAACCGCGTCACGCAAGAGGCGGTCGAAGCGGTGGTCGCCGACGCGCGCCGGGTCGGGCAGGCGAAGCGAGCGGGCGCGGACGAGGGAGCCGGAGTAGAAACAAGATGCTGTCGCGGATCTCACGATCGAAATAACCTGACCGGAAAGTCGCTGCGCGGAACCGTTGTCTTCCCAAGGCAACTACCCCGCGCTCCCGGGGCATTCATGTAGACTCTGAAACGGCTGCGCTTACGTGGAACAACCGACGCGATGAGAGTGTACCGCTCCTCGGCTCCTGCCTCTTTCCGCCGCTCAGTGAGCAAGTCCCGAAAAAGAGAATAAGGTACGCAGCAGACTTCGCGGTCCTTCACACAAACCAGAGCCAGGAAGGTGTTCCCCCTTGTGCGTGTTGCGAGGTCCCCGAGCGCCGCAAGGTTCGATCGGTCAAACACAAACTGGTACTCCCTGAGTTGCGTAACCGGCATTTCTCTGTACCTGATGTGAAGACCAATCTGCTTATTAATAATGAATGACGTGAGCCGTCCAGAACTACGGTGGCGAAATGGACGTACAGCCACACAGTTTTCGTCCTCTGCTACCTGGATCAGGGCCGATCCATAGTGCATGTGGTCCTTGTCGATCTTCATCCGTGAATCCTCCCTTGGTCACTGCGATTGAAACAACCCAACACTTTTCGCGATTACCACTTCCCACTCTTCATTCAATCCGAACCGCGCGACTGTCCACCCCAGATCCTCCATCTTCTCCGTCTGCTCCGCATCCCGCTTCGCCCGCTCCGGGAATTCGTGATGTGGCCCATCAATGTACACCGCCGTCATTTGCTCGTCGTACAAGAAGTCCGGCCGCGTGCCGGCCTTTTCCACGAGCACCTGCCCGCGCGACGGCAGTCGCAGGCCGCGCTCCTCCAAGAACTGCAGCCAGTCCCGCTCCAGCCCGCTCTGGCACTGCCGCATCAAGGTCGCAAGGTGCGCGGCGCGCGGCACCGGCCCGGGGGCCGACTCCACCTGCGCTCGCGCCAATTGCATCAGCAGTTCGCGGATCTGCTGGCGGTCGAGCAACTCGTGGTCCTGCTGATTCATGTAGCTCATAAGGCAGTCATAGCACGCGGCCTCGCAATCTTCCTTCGCGCGGCGGTGCTTGCGCAGGTCGTCTCCGGTCGCGGGGTCGAAGTGGCAGATCTCCAGCGCTCGTCGGGCGACCCGAGCGAGTGCTCCCTCGTTGTCCAGCAGGCGCCGCAGGACGCCCGCGCCACCCTCGGCGGCTTCGTAGAACAGCAGGAAACGGCGCTCGGCGCGGTTCGGCAGCGGTTCGGCGGCGAGTTCCTGCTCTTCGAGCTGATACTCCACCTGAATGGCGTTCTTCAGCGCGGCCTGAAGCGACGCCATGGGCCCTTCCTCGGGCTCGCCGCCCAATTGCAACAGCAGGCAGTTCCGGCGGTCGTCTACATACGGAATCACGCGCCGACACCGCGAGGACATGGGGTCGTCCGGGTCCTCTTCCTCCAGCACGCTGTTTTTCTGCCAGTAGCCCCGTTCCAGGTCGAGGACGAACCCGAGCTGGTCCTTCTTGGCCCGACGCGTCCAGCCCAGGTTGATGCGCCAGAGAGTGGCCGCGTGACCGTAGGCCAGATCGCCGATGACCGCTCCGTCCACGCGGACTTGCGCGACTCGGCAGGACGGTTGTCCACTGTGATCGGCGAACCGAACGCCGCTGCGGATCTCGTACCCCAGCCGCAAACGTTCCTCTTCGTCGGAGTTGATCCGTGCCGCGCGTACGGTCGAGACGTTCTGGAGCCGGAACAGCGGCCCGAGCGCGGCCGGCAATGCCTTTCCGCAGCGGTTGCACACGTCGGCAGCGCCGGACACGGCGGGGTGGAGGTATCCGCAGCCGTCGCACTGCTTCGCGGAAGTCGTCGAGGGCTCGCTGGTCTCCTCGCTCACCGGCAGGATCACCTTGTTGATCTTGTATCGGGTTCCCTCGTGGTAGACGATCGCGCGCGGTCCGAACTCGGTGATGGCCAGGAATCGCGGACGCGAGAGGAAGTGGTTGCGGCCCTGCTTCTCGCGCCGGCCCGGGATGTAGGCGGAGAGCGGCAAGCGCGGGAAGCTGTACCCGGGCAGGAATCCCTCGCTGGCAAAATACCGATAGCTGTAGAAGTCCGCATCGAGGGCGTGTCGCGACTCCTCCAGCAGTTCCAACTGGGATTCGGCCTCACGGCGCAAGGTCTTGGCCCGCGCTTTTTCATCGGCGCTCCGCGACGCGTCGGTAATCAGCCGGTTCTGGGCCGCCACCTGCTTCCGCGCCGCCGAGTATAGGCCTCGCCAGCGCTCGCAGGCACGGTCGAACTCGAGCGGCAGATGCTGCAAGACCTGCTCGACCCAGCCTTCGCTCCACCAGCCCGCGTGCTGCTTCAGGTCGGGGACGAGAGAGGCGAGAATTCGATCTACCCGCGAGCGTGCGGCCGTCCGCGTGCTCTCCTGGTTGAGCGCCTCGCGCACGTGGGTCTGTGGCGCCAGGGTCGGTTCGTCTCCGGTCAGGTCGAGGACATCCTTGAGAGAGGCACCGAGCTTCAATTGAGCTTCCGCAAGCCAAACGGCGTGGACGTGAGCGCGGACGAGGTCTTCGTTAGCGACGTCGAGGCGCGGCGGGGTCACCGCCCCCGCGACCATGCGGTCGGGACGGCGGAAGAAGTGCTGGTCGTGGGACCGGTACGTCGAACAGTACGTGAAAACCAGGGCCGGCTGGCCGCTCCGCCCCGCGCGCCCGCTGCGCTGCGCGTAGTTCGCCGGCGTCGGGGGCACATTGCGCAGGTTGACCACGTTCAAGTCCGCGATATCGACGCCCAGCTCCATCGTCGGCGAGCAATAGAGGACTTGCAATTCCCCCTTGCTGAACCGCTCCTCGCGGAGAATACGCTCCTCCGCGGGGACCTGGGCGGTATGTTCGCGCGCTTGGATGCCGACGCCATGGCTCGCGATCGTACGATAGAACTCCACGAAGAACGGATTGACGCGCCCCCCGACATCGGAAGGGTTGGGGACGCGAATCGGGTCATGAAACGGCTTCGACCCATCTCCGACGACCCAAAGGAGAGCGCTCGCCGGGACCTGATAGCCGGGGACCTCATCCTTCGTCTTCGCCGCGACGACCTCTTGGACCAGGCCGGCCTGCCGCAGCGCCCCGAGAAGTTCGCGAATGATCTTCTGCGAGTCGTCCATCGAGAGTTTTCCGGCATGTTCCGGGAAAGTCTGCGGGCGGCGCAAGTACAACCCGAAGCCCCCGCGAGGGCTCAAATGGACGTTCCAGCGCGCTTCGTCGGGCCGAGGCGAGGGGAATAGGATGCGCCACGTCTCGAGCTTCTCGTTCTCGTCGATCCGCCACGGCTCGGCGAGCCGCTGATCGCTCAACTGCCGCAGCCGTTCGTGCGCAAGCGGATCGAGCGCATCCACCTTGATGGCAAGCTCGCGGCGCATGAAGTCGAGAAGCGTGCGGGCCACTTCCCGGCGCGTTTCGGGCTGGGCGCTCGCGAGAGCCGGATGGCACTTCTCCCAGACGTCTTGGGCGGCGCAGACGTCGTCGAGGGAGAGATAGCGAATCTCGAGCAATCCGCACTGCTCCAGGTTGGGCAGGGTGATTCGCCAACCGCGCTGCAGGTCGCGGTACAGACGATGGGCGAGAACTGCGCGCAACGCGCGTCTGGTTTCCTCGAGCGCCTGGAATCGTATCTGGGGATCGACCGCATAGAGATCGATGGGCAGGGCGAGGGAATCGAACACCCCCTGGACCAGGACCTCGTGGGTCAGCCCCGCCGGACCGGCCTGGGCTACGGCCTTGTAGAGCGCCGATCGCAGAAGCCCGATCTCGATGAAGTCGTTGAAGTGCCCGGCCTGCAGCGAAGCGTCCTGACGATTGTCAGTGAAGCTCAGAAGCTTGCGTGCATGGTCCGGAAGAGTGCCGTCCGCTCGTAGCGCGCGCACTACGGTCAAGCTCAGGACCGTCGTGGCGGTGCTGCGCCCTTCGGTCGCGAGCGAAGCAAGTTTGGGGAAATCGGAAGTCTGGCGGTGGCCCCAGGAGACTCCGCAGCGCAGGCAGAATCGGAACGGGGCGGCGACCCAGGCGGCGTCCAAGCCGGCAGCCGCCTCGCGGCCGAGCCCATCGAGGCGGACGATCTGGGGGACGTCGCCGCGACGATTCGGGCGCACGCGGAAGGTCCCGCCGCGCTCCTCGAGCCAGTCGTCGGGCAGACGCTCTGTCGCTTGTTCGACGGAAGTCGGCCAGGGTCGATCACCGCTCGCGTACAGGAACCCTGCGGCGTCGTCGCTCTCGTCTTCGGTGCGGTCGGACATCTCCCGGGGCTGAAAGACCCGGCCGCCGGTCTCTGGGTCCTTGCGGCGCCTGACGCAGTAGTACTCCTGACCGCATTCCCGGCAGAACACGAGCGGGATCAGCGCGCGGGTGCGATCCCCCGGCACGAATTGTTGACCCTGGAGCGTGATGTAGCGTTGGGCCTCGGGCTCGAGCGAGGCATAGACCGTATCGCCCCGGCTCAGGAACTGGTGGAGTCGGAAGGCGAAGACCGGGAACCCCGTGGCCGGATCGCGAGCGTCTCCGTAACTGGCCAGGAGCTGCTGCTCGACCGCTCGCCGGCATAGATCCTCGGGAAGAGAGACACTCCCGGCGAGCTCACGAGCCGCCCCGTCCTCGCCGGTCAGACCGCGCGGCGTCGTGCGCACGAGACGGCCTGTTGCAGGCTCGACTCGGAGGCCGAACGTGCTCTCGATCCAGGCGGACAGCGGATCATTCGCGAATTCCACGAAGCCCTTCGGCGCCGGCAGCAGGGGTTCGGCCAGACGCGCGCGCAGCTTCTCCACAAAGGCCGGCGACGCCGGGTCGGCGGACGGGGTGACTCGCTGGAGCGTCTCGCCGATGACGTTTTGGGGATGGACTGTGGCGCCGAAGAGCAAGGACGCAACCCGCGCGACTTCGTCGCGTTGTTCGGACCAGGTCCCCTCTCCGGCAAGCGTCGCCGACGTGCCTACGACTTGGAGACGGTCTGCGGCAAATGCTTCGCGTGCGCGGCGGACGAGCAACGCAACGTCGGCGCCCTGTCGCCCGCGGTAGGTGTGAAGCTCGTCCAGGACGAGATAGCGCAACCCTGCGGCACCCTGCACCAGCGGCCGCTCATCGGGTCGCGTGAGGATCAGCTCGAGCATGACGTAGTTGGTCAGGAGGATGTCCGGGGGATCGGCAATGATCGCCTGCTTCTCCTCATCCTTCTCCTGGCCGGTGTACCGGCGAAACGTCACCAGCGGCTTCCCTTCGGGGTAGCCGGGACCAAGAAACTTCTCCAACTCTCTCCTCTGGCTGTTGGCGAGGGCATTCATGGGGTAGACGACGATCGCCTGGATCCCCTTTCCGGAACCATTGCGAAGTACGTGGTTGACGATCGGGAGGATGTAGGCGAGGCTCTTTCCGGACCCCGTACCTGTGGTCAGGACGTAGTTCGCACCGGTGAGGGCGACCTTGATCGCGTCCGCCTGATGACGGTGCAGTCGCAAGGGCGTCCCGCCGTCTTGGGCCGACTTGCCCTTGCGGAAGATACGCCTGCACTCGGCGTGGAGGAGACCGTCGGTGACGAGCTGATCGACCGTTTCGCCCGGCGCGAACGAGGGATTGAGCTGGATGAGGGGATCGGGCCAAAGGGCGCCCTCGGAAAGGGCTTGATCGACTCGGCCACGAATGAGTGGATCACGGATGTTGATGAAGCTGAGGATGTACTTGCGGTAGTCGTCGATCAGACGGTTGCGGAGATCGAAGACGTTCATCCGCGCGCTCACAGGTCGAATTCCGAGGACGGAGCAGGGTGCACGAAAGGAACTTGAATAGCCCCCGTCTGCAGGTGCCCCCGGCGCCACCTGCAACAGGGTCCGGATAGTACCGCAGACAGATTACTTTCCCGAGACCTGAATGTCCACGCCTCCCTGAAGCAGCCGAGGCACCCCTCGATGATCAACTTCGATTGGCGGAGACCGTGGGCGAATTGCGACCGCATGGTGGCCCTCGCGCGGAATGCGTCGTGGTGGACGACGAGCGGTCGCTGTGACGTCGGGCAATTTCATCGAGGCCGCAACAGCAAGGCAGGGGGCCTGGTGGATTCGGCGTCGTTTGCTGAGGCACAGCGGGTCCAACTCGAGGCCTGGTGGGGGCGGGAGTGCCGAGGAAGGTGGCGGATCTGGAGTAGTCGGGCGGTAGCTTGTTGATTCCCGGGCCGCTTCGCGCGTCGCTTTCGCAAGGTCCTCACTTCACCCGTGCGGATCCTGCGTCGTCTGCTGAAGGCTGTCCACTTCACATGTCCGCATACACGGTGCCGGCCGGAAGTTGTCACCCACCTGTCCGCATCGCGCGCCGCCTGCCGCGTGTCGCCAACTCACCGGTCACCATCGCACTGTGCCCGCGGAGAGGTCACCACTCACCCGTCAACGTCGCGCAACGACCGCAGAGAGTTGTCGGCCCACCCGTCAACATCGCACAGCGCCCGCAGCATGTGATCAGCTCACCTGACCACCCCTGCGCGTCCGCGCAGTTTGCTCTCACGTCACCCGACGACCTCGTGCGACCCCGCAGATTGCCGATTACCTCACCCGACGACCTCGCACGACGCCGCAGATTTCCATCACCTCACCCAACAACCTCGCGCGCCCCCCGCAGATTGCGATCACTTCCCATGACAACCTTGCGCGATTTCCGCAGAATCCGGTCCCGTTGGAGTCAATGTCCCCGAAGGTCCATTGGCTACAGAGCTTAGCGATGGGCGTTCTCGCGCATCGAGGCTCGACCCAGGAGATTGCCGACGGGGTTCGCAGCTTCGAGCATCCTCGCTCCGCGCTGGTCTCTCCGCGATCGGATGGGCTGGATTCTCCTGCGGCCCGCGCGTCCATCAACGCCAGGAAGCCCGCGATCGACCGGCTCGCCGATCACGCAGCCCGCGTCGACAGGGACCCCGTGAGGGCCCCGGCGAGCGGGCGCATCGTATCGGTCGGCGATCCGGAGCGGCACGAGCTACTCCTCCTTTTCCTCCCCTTCCCCTTCCCCTTCCTTGCCCTTCTCGCCATCCTTCTTCTTCTTGCCCTTCCCTTCCTTCCCTTTGCCCTCCGCCTTGCCCTCGATCGCGTCCTTCACCGCGCTCATCTCGCCCGGGTCCAACGAGCCGTCCTTGTTGCCGTCGAACCGCTCGAGCATCTGCATGATCTTGTTGCTCGCCTCGAGCCGCACCACCTTCACGTGGTCGTCCAGGTTCACCTGCTCCTCGGCGCTCAGTTGCCCGTCGCCGTCCTCATCGTAGCGCTTCTGCAGGAGCGGCATCTCGGCCGCCACCGCGGCTTCCTCCCGCTTCTTGCCGGCCTCGGCCAGCTCGTCGCGCGAGAGCGAGCCGTCGCCGTTCGCGTCCGCCTGCATCAGCCCGTTCACCATGTCGCGACCGCCGCCCATCTTGTCCGCCATCGGCATGCCGGGCTGGTCCCCGCCCATCGCCCGCATTTTCTGGAATTCGCGCACCCGTTCGAGCTCGCCCGCCGACAGCGCGCCGTCCTTGTCCCCGTCCGCCTTCGTGACCATCGCGTCGAAGGCCTGGGCCATCCGCGACTTCATCCCGCCGAGCTTGCTGTCCATCTCCGCCTTCTCGGCCTCGTCGAGCTGCCCGTCCCCGTTCGTGTCGAACCGCTTCGTGACCTTGCCCCCGTGCTGCTTCAGCAGATCGTCGACCCGCGCCCCCTTCATCTCGGCCAGCTCCTCCTGAGAGAGCGAGCCGTCCATGTCGGTGTCGTACTTCTCGAGCATCTCGTCCACGCTCAACTGGCTCATCGCCTGGCCCATCTTGTCGCCCATCTTCCCGGCCCGCTTCTCCTCCTTTTTCGCCTCCTTCTTGGTGGGAAGCTCGGGTTTCTCGGACTTCTCCTCCGAGTTCACACCGTCCCCTTCCATCGCGGGCTCCTCGTCCGCCCACACTCGGCTGGGACAAGCCAGGGCCAGCACCAGGAACCCCCACACGGCGAAGCGGCGGACGGGCTGCATATCTCGTTCTCCTGAAATGGTCGGGAATCGATGCGGGCACCCCTCGTTGCGGTCTTCGAGTATAACCCCAGCGGCTCCCGCCGGTATCGCACGATCTGTGCAGCGAAGCCGTCCCCCGGATGACGCGCCCACCCAAACCATTGACGCCCCCGCGCCCCCGCCTTACCCTGATCCGGCATGAAGCGCGCCTTCGTCCCTGTCGCTCTCCTCTGCCTCGCCCTCGCCGCGCCCACCCGCGCCGACGAGATCGACAGCCTGATCGAGCAGGGCCGCACCCACCTCCAGGCCAAGAACAAGCCCGCCGCCTTCGAGTCCTTCGAGCGCGCCATCCGCAACAGCGAGCGCTTCCCTCCCAAACGCATCGCCTGCGCCGAAATGCTCGCCATGGGACCCTTCCCCGCCCGCGCGCCCAACGCGGTCGAGCGCATTCTCGTCGCCTCCCGCATCAAGGACGAAAAAGTCCGCTACTTCGGCGACATCATCGGCCGCTGCGACGGCAAGAAGTGGTTCCACGCCGTGCGCATCCTCCGCAAGGCCATCCTCGACAACCTCGAGGACACCGGCTCCGTCGACCGCCAGAAACAGGTCATCAAGGACCTCGAGTACCGGATGACCCACGAGCTCTCCCCGGACGACAAGAAAGAGTACGACAAGGCGGTCGCCGTCAAAAAGCCCGAATCCGTCCTCAAGGCCTGCGACTTCTTCAAGGCCAGGCAAAAGCTGGTGCTCGCCGCCGAACTCCTGCGCGAGTACAACTACCTCCTCGACGGCGCGGACCCCAAGCGCGAAAAAGCCAAGGCCGACATCGAGGCGCTCGAGAAGCTGATCCTCGACACCTGCCCCGAGGAGCAGAAAAAAGAAGCCGAGGCGGCGATCAAACACCGCGTCTGGGACGGCCTCGATATCGTCGTCTCCCATCACTTCATCTACATCGGCGACAAGAGCTTCGTCAGCCGCATCCCCCCGCGCTCCATGCTCGAGCTCGACCTCGAGTACATCTTCCTCACCGACATGCTCGAGAACAACCCGGACCAGGACGGCGTCCGCATCACCATCTTCTTCAAGGAACTGTGGGCCTTCGGCGGCGGCATCGGCGGCGGCAAGACCATCGACATCGGCAGCGTCGACATCAAGACCAAGGAGATCTCGGTCTCCAATTTCCTCTTCTTTCACGAGCTCTGCCACTGCCTGTTCGACACCGCCATGATCTACCCGGGCTTCGTGGAGGGGGTGGCGAATTTCGGAGCCACCTTCGCGTACGACGCCATCGGCCTGCGCAACGAGGCGGCGAACGGCTTCACCGGCAACGGCGGGCAGTTCACCAAGGAATACCTCGGCCGAGACGTGCGCTACTGGCGCATCCAGAACTACGGGCCGAGCGCCGGATTCTGGCTCCACTTCATCCAGAAATACGGCCAGACCGAAGACGGGAGTTGGGACTGGGCCAAGTACCGCACCTTCTTCCGGCTCTGGCGCCGATTCCCGCTCGCGGGCACCGACCGGACCGTGGACCGCATCCGCTACTTCGCCCACTGCCTGGCCCAGGTGTTCGGTCCCGGGGTGATCGAGGACCTGATCCAGTTCCGCTTTCCGATCCTGCCCGACGAGCTCGAGCGGACGCGCCACGACGTCGAGGATGTCTTTCCGCTCTACCAGCAAGGGACCGAGCGGATGGCGCGGCAGGACTTCGAAGGGGCGATCGGGGCCTTCCGCGAGACCGTGGAGAAGGGCGGCGAAAGCCCCCTGGTCGCGCTCGCCCGCCAGCAAATGCTCCATGCGTACGAGCAGGCCAAGGACGTCGCAGCGCAAGCGAAGCTGCGCGAGGAGCTGGGCGTGGTCATGGACTGGCGCTGCAGCGGCCCCTTCTACTCCGACGGCGGGTCGTCGCTCCACGACGTCTTCGCGCCGGAGTATGAAGTCGACTTCGCCAAGGAGTACACCTCGCAATTCCAGAACGCCAAGTGGTGGGCCGGGGAGCCGAGGTACGACGGGCTCGTGACCTACACCTTCCACTACCCGGGCAACGAAGCCGCATACGCGCTGACCTACCTGGCCGTGCCGGCGGAGACCCCCGGCTACCTCCACATCGGCAGCGACGACAAGCACGCGCTCTGGTTGAACCATGAACTGGTCGAGAAGCGCGACGTCGATCACGGCGTGTTGTTCGACCAGGATCGCTATCCGGTGATGTTCCGCAAGGGGCTCAACAAGCTGCTGGTGAAGATCGCCAACAGCGGCGGATCGATGGGATTCCTCCTGCGCTTCACCGACCGCCGCGGCAAGGCGATCCCGGGCGTGCAGGCCTTTCCCACCAACCGTGAAGCGGAGATCGCCGCGGCCCCCGTCTTCAAGCCGGTCCGGCGCGTCTACCAGGACGAGTTCCACAACAAGGCGACGCTGATCGCGAACTGGACCACCGGCTGCGGCTCGTGGAAGATCCAGAACAAGCGCCTGTGGGGGCTCGAGACCAAGCGCAACGCCCAATGGCGGAAGTTCGTGGTCACGCCGGGCCAGGAGAAGGACGCGCCGGCGAACATGCTGTGGCTGAAGCCGAAGAACGCGTGCCCCGAGCGCGATTTCTCGGTCGAGTTGGACCTGAGCATGAATGGCGAATCCCACCCGAAGTTCACCGTCACGCTCGACGGCGAAGGGGAGAACGACGGGCTGTCGGGGCTGACGCTGATCTTCCTGCCCTATGGCGAGGGGATCGACGTGCGCCTCGAATGGTACGACGAGATGATGTATTGGCGCCGCACCAAGCTCGAGACGGCCAAGGAATGGAAGCTGGTGGTGACGCGCACCAGCGGGTTCGTGAGCGTGACGCTCAACGGCGCGACGGTCTTCGACCGGGCGTCGATGCCGGTGCTGCGCAGCACGCAAATCGGCTTCGCGACCTTCGGGCTGGAGCCGGCGATCGAGCGGTTCTGCCTGACCGCGGGCGGCAAATAGAAGGAGAGCGACGATGCCCCTGGAGATCGAGTACTTCTCGTGCCTGGAATGCGGGGCGACCTACAGGGTGTCCGACACCAGGCCGGGCACCCGCTTCGAATGCACCAAGTGCGGCCGGCCGCTCACGGTGCCGGAGCCGCCCAAGGGGAGCGAGGACAGCACGCTTCAGCGCAATCCCACCGACCTCAAGCGCCAGATCGAGGAGGAAAAAAAGCGGCAGAAGGGCGCGGAGCTGATCGTCAAGACGGGGCGGAAGAAGAAGACGTAGCGCGCGACGACGTCCGGCCGGCGCTCACTCCGCGCGGAGCACCGGCGCTTCCCGTCCTGCCCGCTCCGCGAGCGCCCGCGCCGCCGAGTCCCGCACCAGGGGATCCACATCGCTCCGCGCCATCTCCTCGAGTACGCGCTCGGTGCGCAGGTCGGTCGCTCCCGTCGCGGCCCGTGCCGCCGCCGCGCGCACCAGCGGCGATGGGTCTCCCGCCATCGCCTCGCGCAGCGCGTCCCCGGCGTCCACCCACCCGCTTCCCGCCACCAGCTTGACCGCGGTCAGGCGCACCGATTCGTCCGCATCGCCGAGCGAGGCCAGCGCGAGCCGCGTCCCCCGCTCCGTCCCCGCGGTCGCGTGCAGCAGAAGCCCCGTGCGCCCGGGATGGGCTTCCCGACCCCGTTCGAGCGCGACGAGCTCGGCTTCCGCCGCCGGCGTCCCGGCCGCGTCCCGCAGCATCGCCTCCAGCGCGTCGGCGGCCGCCGTCCCCAACTCGGACTCCCCGTCGAGGATCTCCTCCAGCCGTCGCCAGGTCGCGGGCCGAGTCGAGCAGCTCGCGCGCGGCTTCTGCGTCCGCGGCCAGACGCACGAGGTCTCCGAGGCCCTCCGCCAGCGCCATCGCGAACGCTTCCTCGTCCCCCGAGGCGCGGCGCAGTTGGTCCAGGAGCGCGGCCATCGAAACGCCGGGCCTGGGCTGCGCCGGCGACGCAGAGGCCTTGGGCGCCCTGTGGGGCTACGCGTGGCCGGGGAACGTGCGCGAGCTGGAGAACGCGATCGAGCGGGCGGTGGTGCTGAGCTGGATCTGAGCCGCACCCCCGCGCCTCAGGACGAAATCGCCGTGGATGGGGTCGCGCGCACCACCCGGTTCCGCCCTGCGGCTTTGGCGCGGTAGAGCGCGGCGTCGGCGCACTGGATGAGCGCGGGGGCCGTGGGGCGCTCGCGGTCCCACGCCGCCACGCCGAAGCTCGCGGTGATCCGCCGGTGCGGGCTCTCGATGCGCTCGATCGCCGTCCGCAGCCGCTCGCACAGGACCGCCGCTTCGGCTTCCCCTGCCCCGCCGAACAGCACGCCGAACTCCTCGCCGCCGTAGCGGGCGACGAAATCGCCTTCCCCGACGTTCGACTTCAGCGTCGCCCCCACGCTCGCCAGTACTTGATCCCCGGCCTGGTGCCCGAACTCGTCGTTGAAGCGCTTGAAGTGGTCCACGTCGAGGATGGCCAGGGCGAAGCCGCGCCCGCGCTGCGCCTCCTGCACCCTCTGCGCGAGACGGTCGTGAAACGCCCGGTGGTTGGCGATCCCGGTCAGCGCGTCGGTCGTCGCCAGCGCCGCCAGCCGGGAGTTCAACTCGCCCAGCTCCCGGTGCGTCTCCGCCAGCTCGATCAGCTGGTTGGCGATCAACTCCTCGGCCTGCTTCTGCCGGGTGATGTCGACCGCGGAGAGGATCCCGCCCGTGATCGATCCGTCCCGCCCACGCAGGGGCAGACCGCTCGCCAGCACGAAGCGCGTCCCGTCCGACCACATGTAGTCGACGAACGGCACGTTCTGCACCACCTGGCGCAGCAGCTCCTGTTGGGTCGTCCCGACCAGGCCGGTCCCCATCAGCGCCCACACCGGCCGGCCGATCGCTTCCCCCGGCTGGAAGCCGTACTGCTCCGCCGCGCGCTCGTTCCACTCGAACACCGTGCAGTCTGCGTCGTACGTGAAGCACGCGATCGGCATGCCTTCGAAAAGCTGCGAGAACCGGTTGCGCGAGACCTCGGCGATCCGCGAGGAGGTCTCCATCTCCGACTTCTGCCGTTCCAGCCGCGCCTGCATGTTCAAAATGCGCGCCGCCACCGCCAGCCGCGCCCGCAGGTCCTCGCGGTCGATCGGCTTGGTCAGGAAGTCGTCCGCCCCCGCCTCCAGCGCCGCGATGTGGTCCGCCCGCTGGTCCTTCGAGGAGACCAGCAACACGTAGCAGTAATCGCGGTCGCGGATCCCGCGGATCTTCCGGCACAGCTCCGGACCCTCCAGCCCCGGCATGATCCAGTCCGTGATCACCACCGCAAAGGGCTCGTTCCGGATCGCTTCCCACGCCTCCCCGCCGTCGGCGACCGACACCCAGGAGTGACCGAGCGTGGCCAGCGCGTTTTGCAGGATCCTGGCCGAGACCTTGTCGTCCTCGGCGATCAGAACCCGGAATTGGGGCATGGGAAAGTCGAGCATGGAGTTTGTTCTGCCTCCCGCAGCGGGTAGCGGTCAAGGGGAAACCGTCACCTCGTGTCACATCGCGCTTCCTTGTCACCCCCGCGAGGCCGTGCTAGCATGCCCCGCCTCATTTCCCGGCGTTTCGCGCGATTGCCGTCCGCGGCCCGCACCCCCCTACGACATCGAGGAAACCGACCATGTCCCAGAAGGACCCGGCCCGACCCGACGCCGCCCAGACCGACTTCCTGTTCCGCGGCGACCTGGTCGACGTCGACCCCGAGACCGAACTCTTCATCGGCCTCGAGGAGCAGCGGCAGGTCGACCACCTCGTCCTCATCGCCTCCGAGTCCGCCTGCCCGGCGGCGGTGCGCGAGGCCCAGTCCTGCGTGCTCGGAAACCTCTACGCCGAAGGCTATCCCTCCTCGCGAATGACCCGCGAGGAAACCGAGATTCTCCTCGATTCCGAGCGCCTGCTCGGCTACCACCGGCGCTACGGCGACCGCCGCTTCTACAAGGGGACCGAGATCTGCGACTTCGTCGAGTGCCTCGCCCAGAAGCGTGCCGCCAAGATCTTCGCCAACCCCAAGGCCCCCGAGTCCTCGATCCACGTCAACGTCCAGCCGCTCTCCGGCGCCGCGGCCAACAACGCCGTCTACGAAGCCTTCGTCCAGCCCGGCGCCACCGTCATGGGGCTCGACCTCTCCCATGGCGGCCACCTCACCCACGGCAGCCGCTTCAACCGCAGCGGCAAGCGCTACCATGTCGTCCCGTACCACGTCAACCTCGCCACCGGCCGCATCGACTACGACGAGGTCCGCGACCTCGCCCGCGTCCACAAGCCCAAGATGATCATCGGCGGAGCCAGCGCCTACCCGTGGGACATCGACTGGAGCGCGCTGCGCGCGGTCGCCGACGAGGTCGGGGCGATCCTGCTTGCCGACATCTCCCACCCGGCCGGGCTCGTGGTCGCCGGCCTCTTCAGCAATCCCGTCGGCACGGCCCACGTCACCTCGATGACCACGCACAAGACCCTTTGTGGCCCGCGCAGCGCGATCCTGATCTCCACCGACCCGGAGCACGCCCGCAAGCTCAACTCGGCCGTGTTCCCCGGCGAACAGGGCGGCCCCCACGTCAACGTGATCGCGGCCAAGGCGGTCGCCTTCCGCCTCGCCGCCACCCCCCAGTTCAAGGAACTCATGGGCCGCGTGGTCGACAACGCCCGTCACATGGCCAAGACCCTCGCCGGGCTCGGCTTCACCATCTCCTACGGCGGCACCGACACTCACCTTTTCCTGGTCGACTTGAACAAGTGGACCACTCCGAACGGCGTCCCACTCAGGGGCGATCTCGCCTCCAACCTGCTTGACCTCTGCGGACTGACCTTGAACAAGAACGCGCTGCCCGGGGACGAGACCGGCACCCGGCCGGGCGGCATCCGCATCGGCACGCCGTGGGTCTCCCAGCTCGGCCTGGGCCGGCCCGAGATGGAGGAGATCGCCCGCGTGATTCACCGGGTACTCTCCGACACCCGCACGTTCCGCGTCATCGCCTCTACCGGGATGACGCTCGAGCGCGGGAAACTCCCGTTGCCGGTGCTTCGGGAGGCCCAGGAGCGAGTCGCGGCGCTGATCGACAAGGCCCGCGTGGTCAAGAAGGTCAGGAGCGGATACGAGACCGGCCGCATCGAGGTCTCGGCCCCGGTGCGCCCGACGGCGTTCGCCGCCGAGCACCAGAAGGCGGACGCCGTGCTCGAAGCGCGCGAGGGCTGGCGCGTCGCGGCCCGGTTCGGCGACGGCAAGGGGGAGGAGGCGCACGCGCGCAAGAGCGTCGCGCTGGTCGACCTCGGCGACTCCGGGATCGTCACGGTGCGCGGCGCGCGCGCCTCGGCTTGCCTCCAGACCGTGGCCACGGCCGACCTCTCCGACCTCGCCGCGGGCCAGGTCCGCCGCTCGGCCCTGCTCGATGGCGACGGCGGCCTGATCGACGACGTGTGGGTCGTGCGCAATTCCCAGGATCGCTGGGGCCAGGACCAATTCACGGTCCTGACCAGCCCGGGTCGGGTCCACGCGGTCGCGCGCTGGTTCGAGGCGCACTCCGACGGATTCGTTTGCTTCGACGACGACGACGTGTACGCCAAGGTGCCGGGGCCGGTGGTGGTGGCGCGGCAGAACGCCGGGGGCTTCGGCGCGCTCGGTCGCACCGCGCTCGCACTGGTCGGACCGAAGGCCGCCAAGGCGATCGCCAAGCTGCTGCCCGCGGCGTCCGACCTCGAGGCGAACGCCGCGCGCGAGATCCCCTGGAAGGAAGGCCGCGTGACCGCGCTGCGGACGACGCTCTGGGGCATCGACCCCGCGTTCGTGCTGCTCGCCGAGGAGGCCTCGGCGCGCGCGCTCTGGCAGGACGCTCTCGCCGCGGTCAAGGCCGCGGGCGGCGGCCTGCTCGGCGCCGACGCGCGCGCGAAGCTGCGCAAGGCGTCCGGCGCGCCCGACACCTCGGGGGAGAAGGCCAACCCGGCAGGCTCGTTCGACCTGCCCGCGGGCCTGGTCGCTGCGGACAAGCCGTACTTCATCGGCTGGAAGGCCTGGACGAAGAAGGCCGGCGCGGGCGGAAAAGGCCTCGAGGAGCACGCCTTCAAGCCCCACGAGGGCCCGCTCCGCCGCACCACGCTCTACGATGAGCATGTCAAACTGACGCGCAAGAAGAACCTGATCCCGTTCGCCGGCTGGGAAATGCCGGTGCTTTACACGAGCATCTCCGAGGAGCACGAGACCGTGCGCAAGACGGTCGGCCTGTTCGACGTCTCGCACATGGGGGTGCTCGAGTTCGAAGGCGAACATGCGGGGCGCTTCCTCGACCTGGTGTTGACCAACTCGGTGGATCGGCTCACGGTCGGCATTTCGCAGTACAACTACGTGCTCGATCCGGACGGCAACGCGATCGACGACCTGCTCATCTATCGCCGCGCGGCCGACCGCTACATGATGGTGGTGAACGCCTCGAATGCGGAGAAGGTGCGCGACTGGCTCCTTGCCGTGAACTCGCGCGAGGTGCTGATCGACCGCGACCATCCGGGCCGCCGCATCGAAAGGCCGATCGTCATGCGGGACCTGAAGGATCCCAAGCACGGGGGGATGTGCCGGGTCGACCTGGCGCTGCAAGGCCCGCGTGCTCTCGATGTCCTGCTCGACCTGGCCAAGGACGACGCCACGCGCGCGACGCTCCGGGGCCTCCGCCGCTCGGGGCTGACCGAGGTGAGCCTCCTGGGCCTGCCGCTGGTGGTCAGCCGCACCGGCTACACCGGGGAGGAGATGGGCTTCGAGATCTTCGTACACCCGCAGGAGGCGCCGAAGCTGTGGACCGCGCTCATGGCGGCGGGGGAGAAGCACGGGATCAAAGCTTGCGGCCTGGGCGCGCGCGACAGCCTGCGCACGCAGGCGGGCTTCCCGCTGTTCGGGCACGAGCTGGGCGGGCGGTTCGGGACCACGCCGACGGAGGCGGGATACGGCGGCTTCGTCAAGCGCCACAAGCCCTTCTTCGTGGGCAAGCGCCCGTACTTGAAGCGGGAAGAAGAGCGGACCATGAAAGTGGTTCGATTCCGGATGCTGGGCTCGGGCCGGGCGGTGCGGCCGGAGGACCCGGTGATCGGGGCGAAGGGCAAGACGATCGGTCACGTCACCTCGTGCACGCTGGTGGATGGGGTGCAGGTGGGGCTGGCGCTGGTGACCCGCCCGTCGGTGAAGGAGGGGCAACCATTCTGGGTGGCGAACCTGCCGCGCACCGACAGCGCGAAAGCCGAGAAAGCGAAACCGCTCGCCGAGCTGGCGGTGGGGGACGCGGTCACCCTGCCGCAGGAGGCAGTGGTGATGAGCCGCTTCCGCAAGCCGGGGGAGAGCCTGACGGGGGGGGGCGGGGAGGGGTAACGCGCCCAGGGGAACGCAAATCCCAAATTCCGAACCCCGAATCCCCAGCCGCTTTGTCACGGAAACGAGGCGTGCGGCGGCGCGCAGCTTGGCGAGGTAGCCTGCACGGCAGGGCGCCGGCCGGCCAGCAGGACATGCGATACGATACGCGTCGAGCGGTTCGTCTCCCCCGGGTCGATACGGTCCTCTCGCGCGAGTGCCTTCATCCGGGCGCTTCGCTCGGTGGCGCGCTCTGTGCGAACCCAGATCGCCAGATCGAGTTCCTCCTTGACTCCGACTCCGCGCTGCGCCATACTCTCCCCCTGATCGGCCGCACGGCCGAGTTCCTTCGACCCGAGCCCAGGAGGTGCGTCATGACTACCCGCGTAGCACGCACGCTCGCGCCCTCGCTCGGGTCCCGCGACTCCGGCTAATCGCGCCGGTCGCTCCCGAAAGGCCACCCCGCAGCACCCAGGACGGGCTCCGTCGTCCCGGGTCGATCCGCGAGCCCAGCCATCGTTCCACCGCCCGTTCGGCGACGGGCGGAGCTTTCCAGACACGACGTCCACCCCGATTTCAGGAGGTGCCTTATGCGCTTCGGTTCGGCTCCCTGTGGTTGTCCGATTCGCAGACCCTTTCATCGAGAGCTCCCGTTCCCATGTCGATCGAAGATTCGCTCGAAGCCGAGCTGCAACCGTTCCTGGAATCGAACCTGATCCTGGAGATCGTCGGCCCGCTGAAGAGCGGGAAGGAGGCGACCGTCTTCGCCTGCCGGGCGAACCCCGCGCACGGGGCGCACTGGCTGGCTGCCAAGGTCTACCGTCCCAACGAACACCGCACGTTCCGCAACGACGCCGAGTACCAGGAAGGCCGTTGGGCGCGGGAGAACCGCGTCAAGCGCGCCTTCGTCGCCAAGTCGCGGTTCGGCCGCGAGGTGCAGGCCGCGGCGTGGATCGACCACGAGTGGGGGATGCTGAAGTCGCTGCACCGCGCCGGCATCTCGGTGCCGCGGCCGCGCAGCCGCTCCGGGAACGCCATCGTGATGGAGTTCCTGGGGGACGACGGCTCGCCCGCGCCGATGCTCTATGCGGCTCCGCTCACTCCCGAGGAGGCGCAGGGCGCGCTCGATGCGGTGCTCGCCGACGTCGAGCGGATGCTCGCGCGCAACGTGGTGCACGGCGATCTCTCGGCCTACAACGTGCTCTGGTGGCGCGGCCGGCCGCGCATCATCGACCTGCCCCAGGCGGTGGACCCGCGGCTGAACCCGAACGGGGAGGCGCTGTTCGCTCGCGACGTGGAGAACGTGTGCCGGGCGCTGGAGCGCCGCGGGGCGCGATCCGATCCGGCAAAGATCGTCGCCGACCTCTGGACGCGGTTCCGGGAGGGGAGGTTGTAGCGAGTTCCTCCCGTGGCCAAATCGTGGACCGGGCTTCGCCCCCGCCGCAACGTGTCCGGGCGTACCGGGGGCGAAGCTTCGCCGCGCGCGCCGAGTGGAGGTGCGTCGGATCAGTCCGACCCCAGGCGCGATGGACCATCGATCGGGTACCTGCGGTCGTATGGCTCCGGATCAGCCCATCGATTCAGCACGCGAGGAGGACGGCATCCGCGGGCAGCTCGATCCTCTCATGGATCGCGTTCCACTGAGGCCGAGAAGTCGCGTCGTCGGGTCCGAGCGCAGCTTCGTTCGCCCCGGTGGCCGAGGCGCCCTCAGTAGATTTTGGAGCTCGCTTGATCCCCGACCTGGGGTTTCGAAGACTCGAACTCCTTGATGATCCGGCACGACGACCAGCCGTGGCTGGCTTTTTCGATCACCACCTTGCCAACGTATTCGTCGCCTCGATGCAAGGTGAGCTCCATGCCGGGCTCCAGCCCCAACTCCGAGCCCGCCGCGATCACGAGCAGGTTCATGGTCTGGCTCACGGCCAGGACGCCGGTGTCGACGGCAGCCTCGGGCTGCTGCGACACGACCCCCCGCCCGAATCAGCCTGCCCCGAGGTCCCCGACCTGCTCGATCCTCCAGTTCAATCGGACCGCCTCGAGCAGCCGCGGAAGCCAACTGTCCACGCTGCCGCATTCCTCGACCAGGAACGCGCGTCGGGAGGCGGATGATCGGTACCAGCACCGCAACGGTGCGCCGACCGAGGCGTAAAGGATGGCGACCGCTCCGAGGATCGGCGCCACGATCCAAAGGCTGTGCCTATGCCGGCGTCGGCGATCGCTCAGGCTCACCGGCACGCGGTGCTCTTCTGCACCCAGCTCTGCCACTTCAGTTGCTCCTGTCCCGCCATCGCGCACGCCTGTCGCAGGTCGACCGGCTCGAGCAGCGCGTGGAATTCCTCCAGTGCCGTCGCAAGGCCCGCGGCCGGGTCGATCCGCGCCGTCAGCCTTTTCCCCGCGGTGCCCAACCGGACCGGACGCACGAACGCGAGCGCCGGGGCTTTGGGAAGCCCGCATGCTTCGCGCTCCGTCGAATCGCCCGCCACCCGCGCGAAATAGCACCGCGACCGCCAGGACCGCACCTCGTCCGACTCCGCCACCCGCGCGAGCCGCGCCGACTCGGCGGAATCGTCGCCCACCAGCACCAGCATCGACTCGCCGTCGCAGTGCGCCTGGATCAGCGCCTCGCGGAGCGACTTCATCCAGGCCACCGGTCCGTCCTCGGCGCCTGGGCCCGGGACGTGCCGCGCCGCGATTTCGCCCATGATCCGGGCGATCCCCGCGGGCCCGCCGCGCTCCTTCAGGAATCCGCAGATCGTCCGCGGCGCGCGCGACAGCAGGACCTCATCGCCGCGCGGATCGAGCAGGAAGAAGCCGACCTCGTCGACGTGGCTGCTCACCCGCCGCGCCAGCGCGGTGTTCTCGGCGTCCTCCTTGGCATTGAGCCGCACGCGTACGAAGTCCCGCGCCGCTGCGATGAACTCCGGCTGGGAGAGGAGACTCCTCTCCAGTTCGTTGTAGCCCACTCACCACAGGTCCGGGACCGACTCGTAGGCGGGCACGCCAAAGACGAGCAGGATCGGTCGTCCGGTGCCGGCGGCCACCGCGCGGGCCGTCCCCCAGTCCGCGAGCCAGGTCAGCTCGCCGCGACGCCTGTCTTCCGGTGCGGCCGGGTCGGAAAGCGTGGCGGAGTAGGTCAGCAGGAGTGCCGGGACGAGCGCGGTCAGGAAGGGTGCGCGGAGACGCACGGGCCGTGTCTCCTATGGGGGAGTGCGTCGGAGGTGAGAAGTCCCACCGAACTGGCCTGCACGATCACGGATCATACCTCAGCTCGGCGCGGGGTGCTCCGGCAATTCAAGAGAGCGGCGGGCGCCCGTGCCCAAGCTGTCCCGGGTACTCCTAAGTACCGCGCCCCGGAGAAGGGTGCCCAGTATCCGAAGGCGATTCTGGCCGCCGGCGAGGCGCGACGACGACG
>Ga0209514_10002124_pt1 | contig 31588 bp, 34 predicted proteins | sample Subgrocontami58m_FD_187452 | JGI IMG/M metagenome (GOLD analysis project Ga0209514, IMG submission 187452) | Subsurface groundwater microbial communities from S. Glens Falls, New York, USA - GMW37 contaminated, 5.8 m (SPAdes) (version 3) | ecosystem: Environmental > Aquatic > Deep subsurface >...
AATCAGCAGAAACTTCAGGTTTTTCGTTTCCTGGAATTCGCACAAATATGCTTCCCCTGTGCATAAAATAATGATCTCCGGTCCTTATCGGCCCCTCAAACCCCAGTGCCCGAAGTTTCCTTATAAGGTCTTTTCGTGATATTGCCTTCATCTTTGTAATCATTGTTCCACAGGCCGCTTTCAATGTTCAAAGGTAATTCTTCGTTATTCTGCAATTTAAGATTAAGCCATTCCTCGAGTACTTTAGCTAACACCTGCCGGCAATGTTCCATAGAATCTTCGTTGGCCCAGACCCCGGTGAGACCCGGTATTTCCCCGAACGCAGTCCCATCATGCAATATCCGATAGGCAGACCGGGCCATGACATTATTTATATATTCTTTATTTGACATAAACCGAACTATATTAAATATTTGACGCTGTACCAAAGTTATGTGACAAATTAGCTCTTACCTAAGGAATCCCGACATCCCGATTAAAGGAGACACTACAAAGGTTAAAATGCCACAGGCAATTCCTTCCCCCTTGAGGAGAGAAGGTTAGAGCCTGTCCTGAACAGAGTGAAGGAATGAGGGTGGTTTTTTGTAGGGGCCGACCTACGTGTCGGCCCGAGTCTTGAGCGAACACATAGGTTCGCCCCTACAAGGTTCTCCTCATTGTTCACCTATCTCTTTATATTATAAAAAGCTTCTTTGCCGGCAAACCAACCGCTTTTGCCAAGCTCTTCTTCAATCCGCAGAAGGCGGTTATACTTCGCTACCCGCTCCGAGCGGCAGGGCGCCCCTGTTTTGATAAACCCTGTATTCAGAGCAACCGACAGATCGGCTATAGTGGTATCCTCCGTCTCCCCGGAGCGGTGACTGATAATAGCCGTCCAGCCTGCCCGCTGGGCCATTTCCACTGCTTTTATAGTTTCCGTCAGAGTCCCTATCTGGTTGAGTTTAATCAATATAGAATTTGACGCCTTTTCCTTTATGCCTTTGGCCAGCCGTTCCGTATTGGTAACATAAAGGTCATCCCCCACGATTTGAACCTGTTTGCCCAGGCGTTCAGTGAGGAGCTTCCAACCCTGCCAGTCGTCCTCCGCCATGCCGTCCTCGATGCTGATAATAGGATAGCTGGTTACTATCGCTGCATAATGATCTACCAGGTCCATCGGGCTCAGGGTATGTTTATCCCGTGCAAGTACATAGTTGCCATTTTTGTAGAGCTGGCTCGCGGCAATGTCCAGAGCGATAAAGCAGTCCTGGCCGGGCTTGTAGCCGGCGGCCTCTATCGCCAGAACTAATAGCTCTAATCCCTTTTCGTTAGTGGGCAACACAGGCGCAAAACCTCCCTCATCTCCCACCTGTGTGGATAGGCCCTGCTTTTTAAGCACATCCTTCAGAGCTTGATAGACCTCCGTTCCTATACGCAATGCTTCAGTAAAGGTAGGAGCTCCGGATGGCACTATCATATATTCCTGGAAATCCAGGCCGTTGGCAGCATGTGCGCCACCATTAAGAATGTTCAGCATTGGGACAGGAAGGGTGTGCGCCCTAGCGCCGCCCAGATAACGGTAAAGGGAGATTTGCAGAGAGGCCGCAGCGGCGTGGGCTACAGCTAAGGAAACAGCCAGGATGGCGTTTGCACCCAGGTGAGATTTATTAGGAGTGCCATCCGCTTCGATCAGCTTCTCATCAATGGCTGCCTGGTCCAGGGCCGATTGCCCTATAACAGACGTAGCCAGATGCTCCCGGATATTGTGGACAGCCTTAAGGACACCCTTGCCGCCATATCTGGCCCGGTCTCCATCCCGAAGTTCCAGGGCCTCATATACTCCTGTGCTGGCGCCTGAGGGCACAGCCGCCCGGCCCAGGCTGCCATCCAATAGCTGGACTTCGACTTCCACAGTAGGGAATCCGCGGGAGTCCAGAATCTCCCGAGCAATAATGTTCTCAATGGTGTGCAAGTTTACCTCCTGGTTGTCTTACAGGGTGATTATTTGTCTTTGGGTGCTGCCGGGTCCTCTTGTTGGCCGCAGCTATAGCCTTTTCCACTGCCTGAACCGGATTCTTAGCTATAACGATAGATTTATCTTTGCGTCGCCCACGATAGAGCGACCACGTGTTCAGACCTATTACCGGGATGTTACCTTGTAGGGCATAAGCAATCTCGGAAAGAGTGCCAAAGCTACCGCCTATGGCTATGACCGCCTCGGCCGACTTCACGACAATTACATTGCGGGAGTACCCCATACCGGTTACGATAGGGATTTCTATGTAAGGGTTAGCATCTTTAGCGTTATGCCCTGGCAGTATGCCCATAGTCCGCCCCCCCGCCAGAGCTGCCCCGCGAGAGGCCGCCTCCATAACCCCACCTAAACCTCCGCATATCAGGCCGATACCCTGTTGGGCTAACTCCCGCCCGACTTCTTCGGCCATCTTTGCCTCTTGAGAGGAACACTCGCTGCCGCCGATTACTGCAATAAACATCTTTGTGCCTGGGGATAAAGATTCATAAGGGGATTATAACATCGGTATGTGAGAGTAAGCAACCATCTATGCAACCGCACGGAGGGCGACAAAAAGGTCTTGCTAAAACGGTTTTCGCCTATTGCTTCAAAGGCATTTACTGAGGGACTTCATCCCGGTTAAACTTGCTCATGGTCTTTTCCAGTCCTTCAGCGATAAAGCAGTCTATAGCCTTGCTTACGCGGGCGATTACTTCCTCAACAAGGTCTCTTTCGGAAGATACAAAATCGCCTAGGACATAGTCTATTGTTCCGCCGGTATCTCCGGGCCGGCCGATGCCTACCCGCAAGCGGGGGAACTCCTGGCTACCCAATGAGGCTATTATGGACTCGATGCCGTGATGGCCGGCGGCGCTGCCTTTTGGCTTCAAGCGGATTTTGCCCAGAGGCAAGTCCATATCATCGTGGACTATCAGGATATCGGATAAGGAAACTTTCCATTGCCGGACCAGGGATGCGACAGCCGCGCCGCTAAGGTTCATGTAGGTGGTGGGTTTTGACAGGATGACAGGTTCGCCCCCCACCTCGCCTTTGGCAACGCGGGCCTTCGATTGCCTCTGGCTGAAAGCCAGGCGATGCGACTTAGCAAAATGGTTAAGGCAGAGGAATCCCATGTTATGCCGGTTGCGAGAGTACTCGCTCCCCGGGTTGCCCAGACCTACCAGAAGTTTCATGTTTGCCTTTCTGCATCAAGAACGAAAACTCCCTAACCCCCTTTATATAAAGGGGGAAGCCCCGATATATCGGGGCAAGGGTTTACGTCCGTACCGCATATTTTCCCTCTCTGTCAACGGAGAGGGGGTTAAGGGGTGAGGTCCTGTATAAGTTTCAAAAACTCAGATTCATTTAATATTTTAGTGCCCAGGGAATGGGCTTTTTCCAGCTTGGAACCCGGGTCGGCGCCTACCACCAAGTATGTTGTCTTCCGTGTGACGCTGGAGCCAACCCCACCACCCAGCTCCCTGACACGGCTCTCAGCCTGCTCCCTGGTCAGACCTTCCAGATGGCCGGTAATAACAAAATCCATACCCGTCAGAGGCTGTGCCTTCGGCCCGGATACCTCTGCTTCAAGCCTGACCCCCGCCTGTTTTAGCTTCTCCAGCAATCGAATGTTATCCGGCTGGCGGAAGAAGGCAGCTATACTCTGGGCAATCGTAGGGCCGATAGTAGGGATGGCCTGAAGCTCTTCCTCGCTAGCCTTTGCAATCCTGTCCATGCTTCCAAAGTGATTGGCGATAACCTCAGCGATCTGCTCGCCAACATGGAGGATACCCAGGGCAAACAGCACCCGCGGCAGCGGCCTGTCCTTGCTGGCGGCTATGGAGTTCAGGATATTGGAGACGCTTTTATCCGCCATTCTCTCTAGAGTAAGCAGTTGTTCCCCGGTTAGATAATAGAAATCTGCCACATCCTTGATTAGTTTTGCTTCATAAAGGGCAGCGCATAGTTTTTCACCCACTCCGTCAATATCCATCGCCCCGCGGGAAACAAAGTGCTGTATACGCTGCAAAATCTGGGCGGGGCAGGAGGCGTTGGTGCAGCGGGCCATAGCCTCTCCTGCGGGCCTGATAGCCTCGGCGCCGCATACAGGGCAGTTACGGGGCATGACAAACTCGCGCTCCTGTCCGGTTCGGAGGCTGGACACCGGCCCTACTACCTCAGGGATAACATCGCCGGCCCGCTGGACAATCACCCTATCGCCGATTCGAATGTCCTTGCGTTTGATGTCATCCTCGTTGTGCAGTGCCGCTTGCCGTATAGTCACACCGCTAACAAAAACCGGCTCCAGGATGGCATAAGGGTTAAGAGTCCCGGTGCGGCCTACGCTGATGCCTATGTCCAGCAGGCGCGTATTGGCCTGAATAGAGGGGAATTTATAGGCAATCGCCCACCGGGGTTCACGCCCGACATCCCCCAACTCATTCTGAAGGGCAATCTCATTGATTTTAACCACTATGCCATCTATTTCGTAAGGTAGCTCATGGCGGCGCTCCATATACTTGCTATGATAGCTTTCCGCCGCCCCCAGGGTGTCGCAACGGGTATTGTTGGGATTAATCTTGAACCCCCAACTTTTAAGATTCTCCATGATATCCCAGTGGGTGGAGGGCATAGCTTTACCCTCTACCCAACCCAGGGCATAGATATACATATCCAGTGAGCGGGAGGCAGTAATTCGGGAGTCAAGCTGCCGTACTGAGCCAGCCGCTGCATTCCGGGGATTGGCGAACAGGGGCAACCCCTGGGTCTCTCTTTCCTCATTGAGCTTTTTGAAGCTGGAGCGCGGCATAAATACCTCTCCCCTGACCTCAAAACGTGGGGGCGCATCCGTTGGCAAGGATAAAGGGATACTTCGGATAGTCCTCAGATTTTGAGTGATATTCTCGCCCCTGAAGCCATCGCCGCGGGTGGCCCCCGTAACCAGCAGTCCATTTTCATAGGTGAGGGCAATGGCCAGGCCGTCTATCTTCAACTCGCAGACAAAATCAAAGTGTCGGCCTGGCAGGAGATTAGTAACGCGCTTATGCCATGCCTGGAGGTCTTCGTAGGAGAAGGCATTGGCCAGGCTGAGCATAGGGACCGGGTGCTCCACAGTACCGAACTCTGCTACAGGAGCAGCTCCCACCCGCTGCGTCGGCGAATCGGGGGTAACCATCTCCGTATGAGCTTCCTCCAGACGTTTCAGCTCTTGCATGAGGGTATCATATTCGGCATCACTGATTTCGGGGTTATCAATACCGTAGTAACGGTAGTTGTGATGGTTAATCAGCTTCCGGAGTTCCTCGATACGGTCTTTGACCTGTGCCATTTCTTCCATTTTAGCTAGTGCCTTGCCTCAAAGGATTTTATAGAAAATCCCCAATCCCGACAAGTCGGGACCGCGAAGGATGAAAATAGCTTATAACCCTCTCGCCCCATCGGGGGAGAGATTTAGAGAGAGGGGGATTTTGGGTAAAAGTCAATTTTAGACACCCTCACCTACGCCTCTCCCGTCAAGGGAGAGGGAAATAAAAAGGCTATTTTCGAGGGAATCTTTATTAGATTCCTTCGCAAGCATAGTATAGCTAGGCTACTCAAAAAAGGAAAGAGGGAAGCGACAATATGATATATCAAAGCTGTAGAGGCAATTCATGAATTGCTCGCAATCGGACTTTCTTAAGCCCCTTGCGGTAGTTAAGGTGTTCAGTTAAAATAGTAACGCATGGCCGAGATTAGACCCTTCCGGGGGCTTCGATACAATAGTTCGCAGGTGAAAGACCTGTCTCCTGTTATTTGTCCCCCATACGATGTCCTTTCCTCGGTAGACCAACAACATTGCTATCAAAAAAATCCATACAATATCATTCGTCTGGAACAGGCAATTGTTGAGGAAAACCAACCCGAGGACAAGTATTCTTATAGCTCCTGCCTTTTAAATCAGTGGCGTGAGGACGGCATCCTTCAACTGGATACCCGTCCAGCGCTCTATCTGCATGTACATCACTTTCAGTTCCAGGGTAAGGAATTCAAACGCCGGGGTCTGATAGCACGGATACGGTTAGAGGGCAAGGAATCCGGCATAGTTCGCCCCCACGAGGGGACTTTAGCAGCCGCTAAGGATGACAGGTTGCGTTTACTCCGGGCTTGCCAGGCCAACATCAGCCCTATTTTTGCCCTCTACAACGATAAGGATAATAAAGCAGGTTCCATCATGTCCCGTATCGGCAAGAGACCGCCTGACGCAATAGCCAGCGCTGATTCCGGCGAAAGCCACGAGCTATGGACAATTAAAGAACCTGACAAGATAGCCAGTCTCCAGGCCATGTTCAAGTCTCAATCTCTATATATCGCCGACGGCCATCACCGGTACGAGACTGCCCTGAACTACCGTGATGAACGCCGCCGCTCATTGCCCCATTGCACTGGCGAAGAGGCTTTCAATTTCGTGATGATGACACTGGTAAACACCTCCGACCCCGATTTGCTCATCCTGCCGGTCCATCGGCTGGTACGGGGAGTCGCTCCGAAAACGGCGTCGGCGCTAAAAAAGAAACTCAAAGACCTTTTCACGGTTGAGGAATGTAATTTGGCCGCTGATAAGCCCGACGTTTTGGGGCAGGAGTTTCTCCAAATTATGAAAAAACGTAGTGAGCTTAGTACTACCATTGGCTTGTATGGCTTGAAACCCGGAACTTTCATGCTTCTTCACCGGAGGGAACCTATACCTGTAGAGCTAATGCCTCCTCATACCTCGCCCGCCTACCGGGGCCTGGAAGTATCAATATTGCGGCATCTGGTTTTGGAAGGAATATTGGGACTGGGAGAAAGCGACCTTACTTATACATCTCAAGCTGCAGAAGCTATATCCAGGGTAGTCTCTGGGGAATTCCAGATGGCTTTCTTGCTGAATCCCTTAGGAGTTGATAAACTACAGGCAGTAGCCGATGCCGGCGAGAGGCTGCCGGGCAAATCCACCTACTTTTACCCCAAGCTACCCACCGGTTTAGTTATAAACCCCCTGGATTAAAACTACAAACAAGTCCATTCTAGCATTCACTGTGGCAGTGACTTCTTTGTTTATAGTTTCGAACTTTCCCGTCTCAATCGAATTAGCAGCCACGGGACAGCCACCACAAGTACCGATAAAGAGATCCATTGTGGCTGATTCAAACCCAGACTCACAAAATTGCTATCGTACCGCAAAAACGACAGGAAGAACCGGCCAAAGGCATATAAACTCAGATACAGGAAAAATAAAAAACCCGGTGGATGTATCCTTCCTTTAAGCTTCCAGAGCAGCCCAAAGATGGCTAAGTCCCATAGCAACTCATAGGCAACCGCCGGGTACTGGGCTGGCAGGCCATAGCTGGGGCTACTGGGGTGAGTGTATATAAATCCCCAGGGCAAGCTGGTATAGGCGCTGAGATGTTCCCCATTGATAATATCCCCGATGCGGCCAATCGCCTGACCTAATATAAGCCCGATAGCACCTGTATCAAGAAGATTGCCTACCGGATACCTTTTTATCCAGGCATAGATAGCTACTGTAATCACGCCGCCCAGGATGGCTCCCCAGATGGCATGTCCGCCTTCCCAGATAGATAAAATAGTCAGGGGGTTGGCGAAATAGAACTCCCTGTAGTCTATAACATGCACTATCCTTGAACCAACCAACCCCCCGATAATGCCCCAAAGAATTACCTCTGATAAATGAGATTTATTAACATTGAGTCCTGACCTGTCGAGGCGAAAAATAAGCCAGGTAGCTAGCGCTCCACCGATAACGCCAAACACACCATGCCAGCTTAGTGTAAGGGAGCCTAGCTTTGCGATATCAGGGTTTACCCCAATGTATATCACGTTCCATATCACCTTTTTTAAGTTTCGTTTCCGGGCGGTCAGGGATGTGGCATAAGTATTTCCTTAATTCTTTAACTTGCTTTCTTTGAGGAACCAAGTTTGGCAATAACCCAAATACCCAGCGTAATAAGCATCACTCCGATAAGTGCCGTTGCCAGATACCCTAATCTAGCATCTATCCCCAGAACTGTATAGTCGGTTAGAGGCGCCCGCCAAAGGGTCGAAAACTTCTCCAGTCCCCGGGGCAATGTTTGCCAGCCCATTTTTTCCAGGTCTTCCACGACCCTTTCCGTAAGTCCCGGGCCTGTGGCAAGCAGCCCCAGAGGTGTAAGTACCACAACGATGGCTAAACCGACCCACAGGGTTTTAAGAGATCTTACAGTTGCAGTGCGTATTATGGCATTCTGATAAGGTAGCAAGCCAGGGTAGGTACGTTTTAAGTACGCCAGGACCAGCCCGGTAACTATGGCCTCTACCGGCCCTATCACTAACAGGTGAGGAACCATCATAGCCGGAATGGTTGTTTTCCAGCCAAACGGAAAATATGAGGGGACACCGTCCTCCGTGTGAAATAGCAACGGTTGGCTCCCCAGTTCCAGAGCTGTGATCAGAGCCATAATGTTGATAGCTATATAGCTGCCTATTGCCGCCAACACAATGGAGCGCCGGAAGTTTGCTGTGGGTTCCCCTATTCCCATTCGATATACAAATATTCCTACAAAAGGCAGGATAATAGCGGCATTAAACGCATTGGCGCCAAAAGCCATTATACCCCCATCACCGAAGAGGAGGGCCTGTATCAATAATGCTACGCTTACACCTATAACAGCAGCCCATGGGCCCACTACAATTGCCAGTAACGTCCCTCCTACAGGGTGAGCGGTGCTTCCACCCGGTACAGGTACAATAAACATCATCAAGGTAAATGCAAGAGCGGAGAAGATGGCCAGGACGGGTACCATGCGGCCTTTTAACGTTGTTTTAACGCGTCTTGCTGCGATATACCAGAACGGGAATGTTATACCGTACATAGCGGCGCTGCTTAAAGGACTTAGATACCCGTCAGGGATATGCATATCCCGCCTCCTCCAGAGTGTGGTGCGTAAAGTAGGTTCGTCAAAGCGTTTCTCGTATTTGAATTTTGATAATAAAAAAACTCCCACCTTCATAAAAAGTGGGAGTTTATTAGCCTGATGAATTACACGTAGTACGGAAGGCTGCATCCCGCCCTTTACTGCGAAGGGGTCCAGAACGCTGGTAAGGGCTGTCGACCTGGCTTATCCCCGATATATCGGAGAATTACAGTTGCGGTACAGCGCCGGAATTCCACCGGCTTCCCCAGTTGTCCGAAAGGGTTCCCTTACCAAAATATTAAGTTAGATAGCACTATATCACAGCAGCAGAAATAAGTAAAGAAAAATTTCACCTTCTGAATCAATAATCGGTGTCCAATGGAGTATCCCTGATCTTGGTGCGGTTTACGAATTAATACATGTATTTCGGGCTTCCGTCCTACATAGTAATATATTACAATTACTTGCAAAAACCATTGACAGATATTCTTTAATGTTTCATAATAATGCGTGTTAGTTTGCATAGTGTTATAATGGGGTAATTTTAAGGGGGGGTAAATGGTAAAAATAAGGCTACGGCCAGTAGGCGCTAAAAAGAAACCTGCCTACCGGGTTGTGGTAACGAGTTCTACATCGCCCAGGAATGGTAAGTTTCTGGAGATTTTAGGGCACTATAATCCGCGAACTGAAGTAAATAACTTAGTGATAAATGAGGAACGGGCTTTGTACTGGCTGCGCCTCGGCGCCCAGCCGACACGCACGACTGCAAGATTGCTTACCAAACTAAGCATTTTACAAAAGATTGAAAAAGGGGATCAAAAGAAGTCTGAAGAAGAGACACCACAGGCTAATCAATCGTAGAAAACAACCAAGGATGGAAAAATGAAAGAGCTGGTGGAATACATCGCGAAATTCATCGTTAATGCACCAGACAAGGTGGTTGTAACCGAGGAAAACGGTCCTGATGGTGTATTGCTGCGTTTGCAGGTAGACGTTGAAGATAAGGGAAGGGTTATCGGCAAACAAGGCCGCGTAGCCCAGTCAATGCGCACTCTCCTCCGCGTAGCTGCCGCCAAAAAGGGTACCAGAGTCCAACTAGAGATAGTATAGAACGCCTTCAAGCTCTTTTAAAAGAAAAAACCCACCCTCATTTTGAATTCAGCCCAATGAATAGGGTTCTTCAGAGGTTTCCCCCATTCCCATGCCATTGTTGTTAGAGTCGGATTTAACCTGCACGGGTAGCAGTAAACAAGCCGGGATAAAAGCAGTTACCGGGAATGTTACCTAACTAGATAGGATCGACTAATCAAACAGCGGCAGATTTGAAATCCAGGAAATAAGCCTGAACTTTTGCTAAATATAATCGAGTCTGCTATGAAAAAGTCCGGCCAATCCAGAAGAGGCTATAAAACAAGAATCAATTAAAAAGTTACTATTAATAAAGCTTAGTTTACCCAGCCTATTTGTAGGTTTCCCCCCGCTATATATATGCGGGTATCTTGAGGATACGTGAGGCTAATAGATACAGGATATTTCTGTTGAGCGTATGGTTTACTATGCCCTGTTTTGTACCAGGAATATTTTCCCATGCTGAAGTTGCAAAATGATTAAAATTAATATCAAGAACACAAAAAGAATCCCCGATATTGTTATTGAAGAGCGGTTGCCGAAATATTTGAGGGCTCTTTCCCGCATGTACGAGAACGGTACTTTGGAAAGGGTAAGCTCTGAAGATTTAGGTAAGACCTTAAATTATTCCGCTGCGCAAATAAGGAAAGACCTGAGCTATTTTGGCCGATTTGGTAAACAGGGCCAGGGGTACGATGTTAAAAAGCTCCTGGATAGATTACGGGATATTTTAGGGTTACAGAATAGGCAATGGAATATGGCCTTGGTGGGGGTTGGTGGATTGGGGAAAGCTATCATGGGGTATGGCAGGTTCGCTCCCCAGGGTTTTAAAATTGTCGCTGCTTTTGACCAAGACCCGGCTAAAGTAGGGAAAAAAGTAGCCGGCGTACCTGTCAGGGATATGAAAGACCTCAAGGATACTATCAAGGAAGAAAATATCCAGATAGGGATAGTCGCCGTCCCCGCATCATCCGCTCAAAGTGTCATAGGAAAACTGGAAGAAGCGGGGATAAAAGCGATCCTCAATTATGCGCCTATTACCCCCCAGAAGGGTATTGCCCGCATCCAGGATATTGACCCCGTGCTTAAACTCCAGAGTATGACCTATTATTTAAAGCAGACTGAACAATCTAAAAAATAGGCTATATCCTTAGAGTTTTCCCCTTCGGCGCCGTTTTTCCGCAACTTTGAGCCGCATTAATGCCCGCATTAAGGATGCCTGCGCGCGGAGCAGGTCGCCTTCGGGGACTTTTCCAGCCAGTCTTTCCTCAGCACGCTTCTTGGCAGCTTCGGCGCGGGCGATATCAATCTCTTCGGCCCGTTCAGCGGCATCTGCCAGGACCACGACCTTATCCGGCCTGACCTCCAGAAAGCCGCCGGTGATGGCCATGTCAATTTCCTCTCCGCCATTTTTTATGCGGAGCTCTCCGGGGTTAAGCATGGTCATAAGAGGGGTATGATGAGGCAGGATACCCAGATAGCCGTCCACGCCCGGGGCGACTACCATATCTACATCCTCGGAGTATATTAACTTTTCAGCGGTTACAATCTCTAATTTTACTTTAGCCAATGTATCTCACCCCTATGCCCCAATTCATTGGCAACAGATCCCAACGAACATAACACCACTGGACCTGTTCCTTTACCTAGTGGATTGCAAAGCAGCTATTTACATAATCAGGCATGCGTTGGGATATTAATATCTAAGTGTCCTTTGATTACCTCAGGCGCCCGTTGGCTAGCATAGAGTATCTCTATTCCTCTAAGCTCACCATTCATATCATAATCCAAAAATATTCCTTCCCCCACGTTTTTGGTCTCATGAACTCTACCTGTATGCAGTTCTATGTATAAGGCATCAGCTTGGGGATCAAAGGTGATTTTCATTCTAGTCCTCTAGTAGCACGACTGTGATAACTATTATACTACTTTCCTCTTCTTCTCTGAAAACTACGCTTACCCTTCTGTTGCCAATTCTTTTATCAGCTACGTAAACTCCTCCCCTGCCAGGCCGCCGAATATCAGGGTCTTTAATAGTTGCTTCTACTTCATCATCACTGATATTCCTATCCACCTCCGACATACGCTGCCTGGCGTGGATAGTGTATATAATTTTCACTCAGGTTATGCTGCCAGTTTCTTGGCCTTCTCTACCGCCTCGTCAATGGTGCCTACCATAAAGAATGCCTGCTCCGGTAAGGCATCGTGTTTGCCTTCCAGGATTTCCTTGAAGCCACGCACGGTCTCTTTTATGGGAACATAGCGTCCTTGTAGTCCAGTAAAAGCCTCGGCTACAAACATTGGCTGCGAGAGGAACCTCTGGATACGCCGGGCCCGGCCGACTATCAGTTTATCATCCTCAGATAGTTCATCAATACCCAGGATAGCGATGATGTCCTGGAGGTCTTTGTAGCGTTGTAGTACCTTCTGGAGTCCACGCGCCACACTATAGTGTTCCTCACCTACTACCTTGGGGTCAAGAATGCGGGAGTTGGAGGAAAGGGGGTCTACAGCAGGATATATACCCATCTCAGCGATGGAGCGCTCCAGAGCAATAATAGCATCCAGGTGGCCATAGGTGGTCACAATACCCGGGTCAGTATAGTCATCGGCAGGCACATAAATGGCCTGGAAGGAAGTGATAGAGCCTTTCTTGGTAGTGGTTATCCTTTCTTCCAGTTCCCCCATTTCAGTGGCCAGAGTTGGCTGGTAGCCTACCGCCGAGGGCATTCTGCCGAGGAGAGCGGACACCTCCATGCCTGCCAGGGTATAGCGGTAGATGTTATCAATAAACAGAAGCACATCCTGCCCTTCCCTGTCCCGGAAATACTCCGCCATGGTTAAACCGGTGAGGGCTACCCGGAGCCGGACTCCAGGCGGCTCATTCATCTGGCCGAACACCATAACGGTCTTGTCAATGACGCCGGATGCCTTCATCTCATTCCAAAGGTCGTTGCCTTCCCGGGAGCGTTCCCCTACACCGGCAAAAACCGAAAAGCCGCCATGTTCAGTAGCAATATTGCGGATAAGCTCCTGGATAATGACAGTTTTACCTACACCAGCCCCACCGTAGGCGCCAATCTTACCACCCTTGCTGAACGGAGTGACAAGGTCAATTACCTTGAGGCCAGTCTCCAGCATCTGGGTAGTCGTCTCTTGTTCCTGAAATGAAGGGGGAGTACGATGGATGGGCCAGCGTTCATCGGCTTTAACTTCCCCAAGGTTATCCAGAGCCTCGCCAAAAACATTGAACAGTCGTCCCAGGGTTGCCCGCCCTACAGGGACTGCTACTGCCTGACCCTGGTCTAAAGCGTCCATACCCCGTTTTAATCCCTCGGTAGGGGTGAAGGACAAGCAACGCACCCAGTTATTACCCATGTGCTGTTGCACTTCAAGCACGACTTTGCTGCCATTATTCATAATCTCTATACCGTTATACAGAGCTGGAAGCCCCTCTGGAGGGAACTCAATGTCAACCACAGTACCTATAACCTGGACAACTTTACCTACAGCCATGTTCTCACCTCAATGTTAGTCTGGTTTAATCCGAAACCAGGCCCCTAAGTTCATAAAATACCTTATAATGATCAGCCGAGAGCTGCCGCAGCGCCAGTCATATCCAGCAATTCCTTGGTGATCAGGTCCTGGCGGACCTTGTTGTAAGCCAGCGTTAGATCGGTAATAAGGTCCTTAGCGTTATCGCTTGCGTTACGCATAGCTACCATACGCGCCGACTGTTCACTGGCTATGGTCTCCAGGATAACATGATAAATCTCCATCTCCACAAACCGTGGTAGAAGCTGAGCTAGAACGAACTGCGGGTCCGGTTCGAAAATATATTCCACATTCTGTTTACGGGGCAGATCCGCCGGTTCAATGGGCAGGAGCTGTTGTAATACCGGGCGCTGGGTTACAGTTGTAATAAACTGGGGATAAGCTAAATAGACTACATCTGCTTCTTTGTTGACATAGTCATCAATCACTATTCTAGCGATGGGTGATATATCAAGCATTCCCGGTCTATCCCCCAAACCGGTAAATTCGGCCCGTATCTTCTGTCCGTAACGTGACATAAAGTCACGGCCTTTTTTCCCTATAGTTAATAATACAGTGGGGGTCTTTTGTTCAAGGATAAAACTGGATGTCTTACGGTTTACATTGGTATTAAGGCCCCCGCAAAGGCCCCTATCGGCGGTTATATGGATTATCTCTATTTTATTAACGGGGCGTCTCTCCAGAAGAGGGTGCAAAGCGCCTTCCTTCTGGGGATGAGCAGCGGCCAGGTCAGCCAGTACCTGGCGGATTTTCTGGTCATAAGGACGCCCAGCCAGGCCACGCTCCTGAGCCCGCTTCATCCTGGAAGCAGCAATCATTTCCATAGCTTTGGTTATTTTAGATGTGCTCTGGATAGAGCGGATACGCCGTTTAATTTGTCGTAGAGTAGCCATTGGCTATTCTGTTACCTCACCCTCTGTATTTCGCTCTCCTAAAGGAGAGGGAGACAATCGAAGAATTTAGGCCGACTTGCCGGCATCCTATCCCGTCCTCGATTTATCGGGGAACCCTTGTTATCTGTTTTATCGTAGGGCGTGTTAGACGCTTACCGTCTTCTTAAATTCACCCAGGGCTGCTTTAAGCTTCCCATCCGTATCCGGGGTAATGTTCTTTTCCTTAGCAATAGCTTTTCCAATATCCGGGTAATTAGTTTCTATAAAGCGAAGGAAGGCGCTCTCCCATGCAGCCACTTTATCTACAGCTACATCGTCCAGGTAACCGTTGCCGACAGCATATAATATAGCAACCGTTTTCTCCAATGAGTATGGGGAGTATTGCGGCTGTTTCAGGAGTTCAGTGATGCGCTGGCCCCGTTCCAACTGGGCTTTGGTCGACTTGTCCAGGTCTGCGGTGCCAAATTGAGCAAAAGCTGCCAGCTCTCTGAACTGAGATAGCTCCAGTTTGAGCTTGCCTGCCACCTGTTTCATAGCTTTAGTCTGGGCAGCCCCTCCCACGCGGGATACTGATAGACCCACATTCATAGCCGGGCGTATGCCGGCGTTAAACAGGTCTGTTTCCAGATAAATCTGGCCGTCGGTGATGGAGATGACATTGGTGGGTATATAGGCCGAAATATCACCTGCCTGGGTCTCGATGATTGGCAAGGCGGTAAGAGAACCCCCGCCATGGCCGGTATCTAATTTGGCGGCCCGTTCCAACAAACGGCTGTGCAGATAGAAAACGTCACCGGGATAAGCCTCGCGTCCGGCAGGACGCCGTAGAAGCAGTGAAAGCTGCCGGTATGCCCAGGCATGTTTCGATAAGTCGTCATATATTACCAGTGCATCCTTGCCTTGCTCCATAAACTCCTCTCCCATAGCGCAACCTGAATACGGCGCCAGGTATTGGAGAGGAGCCGGGTCAGCGGCGTTGGCAGCTACAATTATGGTGTGTTCCATTGCTCCATTAGCCGCCAGGATAGCTACAGCCTGGGCCACTTTAGATGCTTTTTGGCCTACTGCAACGTAAATACAAGTCAGGTTCTGGCCCTTCTGATTGATAATTGTGTCCAGGGCAATGGCAGTCTTACCGGTAGAACGGTCTCCGATAATAAGCTCTCGCTGGCCCCGGCCAATGGGGATCATAGCATCTATTGCTTTTATACCTGTTTGTACTGGTGTATCCACAGACTTCCGGATAACCACGTTAGGAGCTATCCGTTCTACAGGGCGTGTTTTGGAGGTCTTAATCGGCCCCTTGCCATCGATAGGTTGTCCTAAAGGGTTGACCACACGGCCAATTAGCGCTTCCCCTACCGGGACCTCTACTATACGTCCGGTGGTACGGACCTCATCGCCCTCTTTAATGGAGGCATATTCGCCCAGAATGGCCGCCCCTACGGTATCTTCTTCCAGGTTAAGAGCAATACCCATAATGCCGTTAGCGAACTCTAATAGCTCATTATATCTGGCGCCAGATAAGCCATGTATACGGGCAATCCCATCTCCGACCTCTACCACCGTTCCCACATCTACCATGGTTACTGTTGCGCCAAACTGCTCTATCTGTTGTTTTATTATTGAGGCTATTTCCTGCCCACGACTTGTCATATCTTGACCTCACCTCCTCCGCTCCGATATATCGGAGACGGTGTCCAACGAGTCCCTTTAAAACTGGACTTCGCCGGACTTGAACCCCATCTCCATCAAGGAGACAGGAAAGAAAAAGACCGGGCCTGTATATCGGCCAGACCTCCAAACCCCCGGTGTACCGGGGTGGAAAACACTTTATTTAATGCCTTCTAGCTATATTCACTAAGTATGGAATAGGATTAACAAACCGGTATCCGCTGCCATAATGCTATCTGGCCAATAAACCACGATGGAGGTTCTCCAGCCGGGCTTTCAAACTGCCGTCAATAACCCGGTCTCCAATTTTAACCACCATGCCTCCGATCAAGACCGGGTCCACCTTAGCTTTTACAGTTATTTTCTTGCCTAAAGCCTGGCCTAACTCCAGGGATAATCTCTGCAGGTTAGCTTCGTCCAGCGGAACGGCGGTGACTACTTCAGCGTGTTCGATGCCATTATGGGCATCAACCAACCGTTCATACTCAACTACAATATCGCCTGCAATTCCCAACCTACCTCGCGCCATGAGGAGACCGGCTAGATTAAGCACCAGTGGATTTACACCCGTGAACAGGTTTTTGAGGACTGATAATTTGTTATCCAACCTGACCCGGGGGTTATCCCAGAAATGTTGGGTTTGCTCATCAGCCAGGACCTGAGCCAGTTTTTTCAAATCAATTCGCCATGTATCCAGAGTCTTTTGCGTTAAAGCAATCTGGAAAATCGCCTGGGCATGGCGTCGCGCTAATGCTTTAGCCAAACTACTTTCCCTTACCTGATTATCCTATCCCTTCAAAGTTTTAGCCTGGGATAAGACATCATCTATAAGCTTCCGATGAGATTCCTTATTCAGGGACTGGTTAATAACCTTTTCCGCAGCCTTGATAGCCAGGTCGGCAAACTCCCGGCGCAGGGCATCCGTAGCATCTTCCATCTCTCGCTGGATTTCGGATCGTGCCCTGGCTATCAGGGCCTCTGCCTCTTGCCTGGCTGCTTTCTGGGCTTCTTCTTTTAGCTTATCGCCCATACGGGAAGCCTGTGCAATCAAAGCCTGGCCCTCTTTTCGAGATGCCTCTATCTGGGCTTTTATCTGCTCTTCAGATTGAGCTGTTTGTAACCTAATCTTTTCTGCCTGATCCATGCTTTCTTTAATCTTCTCGGAGCGTTTGTCCAGCATCTTGAGAATGGGTTTATAGGCAAAAAGATAGAGCAGAATAAGCAGGATAATGAAATTAAGCAACTGAGCTACCAGGCTGGGTAAATTTATGCCTAGCTTAGCTACTCCGCTCTGCTCGGTTTCTGCCGCTAGAATGGTTTGAACCAGCGGGTGATAAACCCCTATTGACATTTTAGTTATACTACCATAGCCAGCAGAATGGCCACTACCAGGGCGTAAATGCCCAGGGCTTCAGCGAAAGCTATGGCAAGGATCATATTCGTTAAAATAGTACCAGCGGCTTCCGGATTGCGACCGATTGCCTGGAGGGCAGAGGAACCCAGCATTCCAATTCCTATACCAGGGCCCAGTAGCCCTAAGCCGATGGCCAACCCTGCCGCCAGAAGCTTCATTGCATCAGGGCTTATACCGCCGGCCACCTGCGCTGCCACCTGGGACATTGGCACTACTGTATCCATTACTACCTTTGCTGTTTCTACAAACATCCTTTTTAGTTTCCCCCTTTCTTAGCTCTTTAAATTAAATATTTACTCGCCGAATGTTTCTATTCTTTGCGGCCTAAAAATGCGCTTATTACGCCGGCTGCAACGACATAGACAGCCACGATAACCGCCCCCAGTATCACCAGCACCAGTGCCGTGCCGAAATCCATATAAAACCCTCCTTGAGCTAGTGCTCTTTATGTTCTTCCTCATGGCCGTGAGCCGCCACAGCCAGAACTGCAAATATCAGTGTTAACAAAGAGAAAATGAGTGCTTGCACTATGCCTACCAGCATCTCCAAACCGTAAACAGCAATCGCAATACCCCATGACCACAGGAAAAATACTATAAGGAACAATATTTCGCCGGCCGTCATATTGCCAAAAAGCCTGAAGGTAAAGCTGACGATGCGCACTAACTCACTCACAAGTTCCAGTATGCCCACAAACAGGTCGATTAGACCCATGGGTTTACCGCGGAACAATCTCTTAACAGCGAAGAATTTACCCAAATAGCGGAAGAACCCTACAGTCGTCACACCCCAGTATTCCACGAAAGCGAAGGAAACTAAAGCCAGTGCCAGGGGAAGGTTAATATCGGTATTGGCAGCCCTTAATAATTCCTTCTTATGTTCACCTTCGAAAACGAGGATAGTGCCAAAGCCGGGGAAAAGGGCGAGATAGGCATTAAACAAAACAAAAAGGAAAATAGTAGCTATCACAGCAAAGAAACGGCGGCCATTTTTCTTCCCGGCGAGACCTTCCACCAAATTCAGCAGCGCCTCAATGATAAACTCAAGGAAGTTCTGTAGCCCTCGCGGTACAAGTTTCATCTTCCGGGTGCCGATAGTAAAAAGTATCAGTAGAACAACAATTGTTAGCCATGCCGCTATGATGGAATTAGTTATGGGAAAACCCGCTATGTTAAAAATGGGTTCTGTAGCGAGGCTGACATGGGGTTGGGTTACTCTTAAGAATTTGAAAGCTTCAGCATCTACGAACTTTGAACCAATAGCCCCATTGATAAAACTGATTACGGCTAATGCTAAAATTGCAATGCCCAGACCAAATAATATCGGTGAGCAGCCCATTTTACGCACTAAAGTTTTTTCCCTCTATTCCCCATTCCCGATCGTAACATCCTCCAGACACCATACATTGCTAATGCAAGCCCCAGGGTTGCACCAACCAGCGCCAGGATGGGTTTAGTGTGAAATTTGCCGTCCAGCCAGAGACCCACAAAAGTCCCTGCCAGAATGGGGATGACGATGAACCACCCGACTCCAATGAGCTTGAATGCAATTTGCCTTCGGTTCATGGCACATCAGCCTTGCGCATTATATCACGCACCTTTTCAGCCGGTCAATAGGTTTATAAAAAAACTCCAAACCTGTAATTTCCCTCTCCCTTGATGGGAGAGGCGTAGGTGTCCGATGATGTCCCGACAGGCGGGACTCATCGAGACTCCGTAAAGGTGAAACACTTTCGGAGAGGGTGAGTTTCTAAATCTACATTCACGGCCTGTGCAAAAAAACTCCAGGACTCAGAGAGCCGGGAGTTTTTGGCTTTAATTACCTAATTTGGAATTTCTATCGCTCACTTCTTGAGGAAAAGGCTATTGAAATCGCCGTCAAAATCCTTGAAGAATTGATGTATATCCAACAGGTCGTCACCACCTACGACCTCGGTATTAACGAATTTATCTTTCTCCGATGGTAAAAGGTCAGTGACTACCTGATAGGCATTCGATTCTTTAATTACAACCGCCATCATCCCGCGACTGCCACACGAAACACAGTGCACATTAAGGAACCATAAATCGTCTCTGTGTCCCAGGACCTGCAATTCCTGTAATTTATAATGCTTCCCACATAGGGCGCATTTCAGGGTAGATAACAATCTTTTCATATGGAGCTCGTCCATAATCTTCGCCCTTTCTTAACCAGCGAAGCATCCAACTATCCAGAGAGGTTTAGAAACAGTCTTAAATCTAGGATCCCTCTTCTCGTTTGCCTTTTTCCAGATCTTCCAGATTTAAACTCTGGATAAAGTCCTTAAAGGCGGAAAGCCTTTTTAACTCTTCCTCAGCTACCGGTTTGGAACTATCTTCAACAAGTTTCTGAGCTTGAGGTATAGCTTTGCCAGTCTCTTTATCCAGTAATATACCGGCCTTCTCCATGACTGATTCGTCTACATAGATCGGGGCTGATACCCGCACTGCCAGAGCCAAGGCATCGCTGGGCCGGGAGTCTATTTCCAATATCTTACCGTTAATCCGGATGTGTATTTTGGCATAGAAAGTATCGTCCTTTAAGTCGCACACAACTACGTTATCTACTGCCGCACCCAGTGTATCGATAACAGAACGGAGCAAATCATGGGTTAAGGGCCGGGGGACAGCTACATCCTGTAGTTTGACGGCTATGGCATCGGCTTCTGACGGTCCAATCCATATAGGCAGATACCGCTCGAAGGATTTCTCCTTGAGAATAACCACCCGCTGGTAATTCATTACGCTAACTCTTATGCTATCAATTGTCATCTCAATCACAGACAGGCCTCCTGACAACCCTAGAAACAGTTTTGATTTTACGCTTAGTTACAGTTCGTGTCAATTCTCGTTGCCCACATTTGCATGTGCCTTAAGCTGCCTCTCCAGTGTGTGTCTTTCGATAAGAACACGGCGCTGGCAACCCAGACAGCGCAAGCCAATATCGGCTCCCAGCCTTACTACCTGCCACCGGTCTTCACCGCAGGGGTGTGGTTTCCTTAACTTAAGTATTTCACCTATACGGAAATCTATTACCAATTTTTAAGCAGCTCTTTCAACCGTTCGGTCAATTCTCCCGAAGGTATCATCTGGCTTTCCTTTCCCCGCCGTTGCTTTACTTCTACAACTCCACCCTTTATCGTCCTGGGGCTAACCGTTAGCCGGATGGGTATTCCCAGCAGGTCGGCGTCATTGAACTTTACACCCGCTGTTTCCGGCCTGTCATCGAACAGGATTTCAAAGCCAGCCGCCTGCAGCTCAGCATAGAGTTTGTCGGCTGCAGAAGCTACCTGTGGCTGGTCTAAAGACAGGCCTACAAGATAAATCTGATACGGCGCAATAGGCGGCGGCCAGATTATACCTCTTTCATCGTTCCCGTACTCCACAGCCGCTGCCAGTAACCGCCCGACGCCAATGCCATAGCAACCCATTATTACCGTTTGTGAGACGCCATCCTTATCCAGGAAGTTAACCCCCATTTTCCCGCTAATGGCAGTTTCCAGTTTGAAAATATGACCTGCTTCGATACCCCTGGTTGCTTTCAAGGGCCGGCCGCAGCGGGGGCAGCCTTCGCCTTCTTTCGCCGTTGAAATATCCGTCATCGTATCAACTGCGAAATCCCGGGGATAATTCACATTTCTTATATGTGTGTCCCTCCGGTTGGCGCCGGCTACAAAATTGGACCCATTGGTTATCGAATGGTCGGCGATGACTTTAACACCTTTAATACCAATAGGAGAGGCATACCCCGGTTCAATTCCTGCGCCCCGGATTTCTTCGTCAGTGGCCAGCCTGAGTTCAGCCCCTTTGAACAGGTTCCGGAGCTTGGTTTCATTGACATCCAGGTCGCCCCGGATTAAAGCAAATACCAGGTTAGCTCCGGCAATGTAAAACACTGCTTTTAATGTTTTTTTACGTGGGATATTCAGAAAACCAGCCACCTCTTCAATGCTCTTCATCCCCGGAGTAGCCACATCCTCCATAGCCATTGGAGCCTCTTTATCGGCCTGTTCCTTTACACTCTCCGCTTTTTCCGCATTAGCAGCGTAATCCCCCTCCGTGCAATAGATAATAGTGTCCTCACCGGAAGGAGCGGTAACCATAAACTCATGGGAGTCCTTACCCCCGATAGCGCCGCTATCGGCCTCCACCATGAGCGTAGGGAGGCCACACCGGTTAAATATGTTCTTGTATGCCTGGGCCATCCGTTTGTAGGTCTCATCCAGACTCTGTCCATCGGTATGGAAGCTATAAGCATCCTTCATGGGGAATTCTCTTACACGGAGAAGGCCGCCGCGCGGGCGTGGCTCGTCCCTGAACTTGGTCTGTATCTGGTACAGGAGAAAAGGCAGGTCGCGATAGCTTTTTATCCAGCGTCTGGCCAGAAGGGTAACGACCTCTTCATGGGTAGGGCCCAGAAGTAAAGAGTGGCCCTTGCGGTCTTTAATATTAAATACAATTTCGCCAAAGGCCAGGTGACGGCCTGTCTCCTCCCATAGTTCAACCGGGTGGAGTACAGGCATACCCAACTCCTGTCCGCCGGCGGCGTCCATCTCTTCGCGGATAATTGCTTCTATTTTTCTCAAGACCCGCCAGCCGAGGGGAAGATAAGAATAAACACCGGCAGCGAGTTGATGTACATAGCCCGCTCTCACCAGAAGCTGATGTGAGATAGTATCCGCTTCAGCGGGATTTTCGCGTAAAGTCCTGGCAAAATATTGAGAAAAACGCATTTTCCATTCCTATCTATTGACCCATAAATCTGGTAATCACACCAATAATAATACCACCGATAATCCCTATCCCTATTATAGGGACATAAGCACGGGTAATAATAGCTGACGGTAGGCTGAGACCAAGTCCCAGCAAAGCTCCAATAACTACAGGATGAATGCCCAACTTAACATTTGGTATCAGAAATCCAATCATAAAGCGGTCAATAAAGGCTCCAGTAATGGCTTCAAATTTCTTTCTCTTATCTTCAAACTTCATGGGAAGCATTATTAAAATATCAATAACACCAAAGCCGAGACCGCACAGAATCCCAAGAGCGATGCTATTCATAGGTTTAACTTCTTTGCTTTTTCTTGTTTAGCTTTTTTTAAATACCATTCAGATAGTTTTTGTGCAAGTGTCTTTAAGTTATTAACAGGAATCACTGCTTTGAATAACTCAGCATTATTTATTTTATTAATAAACTGGACATGTGTTATATCTGTACTATTATTCTCCACAAAAGTTTCCATTCCACCGTGGGCAATGGAGTCTCGCATATGCTTTACGAAGTCTTTTAAAGTAAGTTTTTCGGGTTGCAAACTTTGGTTGCATTTCCTGCATGTTCCAAAAAGTATATGTTGTGGTAATATTCCCCAATCAGCATGCTCGGTAATACGCTTTTCGCTAAGTTGACCACAATACCTTTCTTTGGGTATAACAATAAAAGCAAGTAAGCAACACAGTAAATTTGATATTTCATAGTCACCTTTATATTGAGCAAGATTATTCAACGACCGTTCTACGAAATCCACATTAAAATTCTTCATTTGCGACATTTCGCTCTCCTGTTGGTATGAATAGAATTCAGTGTCCTCAATTGACGTCCACCATATTTGTACTTAACCTCTCTATCTCCCCCATCAGCACCTCAAAATACTCCCCCTCCTCAACCGTCCGCACCGGTTTCCCCTTGCGGAACAGGGTGCCCCTCCCCTTGCCGCAGGCTATGCCTATATCGGCCTCCCGCGCCTCGCCGGGGCCATTGACCACACAGCCCATGACAGCTACTTTGATGGGTTTATCTAACTTGGCAAGGTAAGCCTCCACCTTTCGGGCGAGACCCACAAAATCATATGCCTCGGAGCGTCCGCAGGAGGGGCAGCTCACCAGGACGGGACCATGCTGTCGCAGCTCCAGGCTCTTGAGGATTTCGTAGCCGGCAGCAACCTCTTCAGCGGGAGGGCCGGTAAGGGACACTCTGAGGGTATCGCCGATGCCTTCATAAAGCAGGATACCCAGTCCCACGGCGCTGCGTACCAGACCCGCAGGGGGTGGGCCAGCCTCAGTGATACCCAGATGAAGCGGATAGGATATTTTATTGGATATAAGCCTGTAGGCTTGTATGGTAGTCGGGACATCAAAAGCCTTAAGAGATACCTTTATAAGCTCGAAATCCAGGCTTTCCAACAACTTGACCTGTTCCAGGGCTACAGCCACCATTTTCTCAGAGGTAGAACCTTCCATAGACTTAACGGATTTAGGTAAGCTGCCAGCGTTAACACCGATGCGGATTGGTATCTGGCGCTCTCTTGCGGCATTGACAACAGCGACCACCCGCGCCCTTTCGCCAATGTTGCCGGGGTTAAGGCGTAAGCCGTCAACACCACCTCTTATGGCCGTTAACGCCAGGCGGTAGTCGAAGTGGATATCGGCAATGAGGGGGATATGGATTGCTTTTTTTATGGAGGGAAGGGCCCTTGCAGCTTCCATATCCGGCACCGCCACGCGTATCAGCTCACATCCAGCCTCTTCTAATTCGGTAATCTGCCGGACTGTGGCCGGTACATCCCGCGTATCGGTTTTGGTCATGGACTGGACGGCTATAGGGCTGCCGCCACCTATGGTAACATTTCCTATGGAGATAGGACGGGAAAGACGCCTTTTTTTCATATTTCTATAGTAAATTTGGATTATCCAGGCAAAAACCCTAAATTCTAAGCATTAAATACTAAACAAATTCTAAATCCAAATAACCAAAAAACTGACCCGGCAGTTCGAAATCCGCGTTTCTGATATACCGCAATAGACTAGCTAAGGTGTAGCTATTATTCGTTTTCGAGTTTGTAATATAACTACTTTGAGTTTGTTTAGGATTTAGATATTAGTGTTTAGGATTTTACTCCTAGCTTCCTGTAAGCCGTACGACGTCGAAATAGCTTACCACGACCATCATTGTAATAAGAATGATAAAGCCGATAAGGTGTACCAATTTCTCTTTTTGGGGCGAAATCCGCTTCCCCCTTCGGATTGCCTCAACAAATAGGAACAAGAGACGGCCCCCATCCAGGGCAGGGATAGGAAGCAGGTTGACAATGCCCAGGTTTATACTGATAAAGGCTGCAAAACCAAGCAATGGGCTGACACCCGCCCTTGCCACCTCGCCAGTGGCCTGAGCGATACCGATAGGTCCGGTTACCTGAGGGGCAGTGCGCCGGGCAAACCAGCCAATTACCTCATTTCTGAAGAGTTGAATAGTCTCCGCCAGGTTACGCATCCCCAGGGGTACCGCTTCCCAGATGGGATGAGATTCCCGGACCATGGTGACATTTTGTATTGGAGGCACCTTAATACCCAGCGGTCCTTCCTGGGCTGGGGGCGCCCAGCGGGGTGTCGCCTTTACGGTCTGCCGCTGGCCATTCCTCTCCAACAGCAGGGCAACTTCTTTACCCTGATTAAGATGGATGTTATAGATAAGTTCGTTTGTGTTACGCATCTGCCGGCTGTTTAACTCGAGAATCACATCGCCCTCTTTTATCCCCACCTGTTCTGCTGGAGAGCCAGCAGCTACCTCACCGATAATGACCTTGCCTACGGGCACCTGTTGGGGGATCATAAAGGCAATGCTAAACAGGACAACAGGTAATACCAGGTTCATCAGGGAGCCGGAAACCAGTACCAGGAACCGCACAGGGATGCTTTTGCTGGCCAGACTGCCTGACTCACTGGGGTCTTCTTCGCCGAGGAGACGTACGAAGCCGCCAAGGGGCAGCCAGTTTATCGAATATTCTGTATTTCGCCATTTCACAGCTACCATGCGAGGTGGATATCCGAAGCCGAACTCCTGGACCTTTACGCCGGTCAGCTTGGCGGTAACAAAATGGCCCATTTCATGGACGAATACCAGGACTATTAAGATAACAACTAATGCAACTATTGCCATAATTTACCCTTTTTCGTATTTTTTATATACCCCGGATTTAAACCTGGGGCATTGGTTATGTTGGACTATCTTTAATTAATAAGCGCGCCGGCTAGCTCTCTTGCCCGGGTGCGTCCAAAGGTATCAGCTTCCAACACGCTTTCTAACGAGGTTAAGGATTTATCATGAGATTGTCCGGCGTATTTGCTCAGCGTAAGTTCGATGATCTTTGGTATATCGGTAAATCCAATATGTTCCGATAAGAAGAGTTCTACCGCTACCTCGTCAGCCGCCGAGAGGACTGCCGGGTAAGTCCCTCCGGCCTTGCCTGCCTCCAGCGCTAACCCCAGACAGGGGAAAAGCGCCAGATCCGGTGGTTCAAAAGTAAAAGTAACGGGTTGTTCCCAGTTCAAGCGGGGAAGATAAGGCCAATTCCAGCGTTGAGGATGGGATAGGGCGTACAGGATTGGCAAGCGCATGTCCGGCGGTGCTAGCTGTGCTTTTGTTGAGCCATCCTCAAACTCCACCAGGGAATGTATCATGCTCTGGGGATGCAAAACAATCTGGATTTTATCCCACGACAAATTAAATAGCCAGCGGGCTTCAATTACCTCCATCCCTTTATTCATCAGGGTAGCTGAGTCTACGGTCACCTTCCGCCCCATTTGCCAGACAGGGTGTTTAAGGGCTTCGGTAACTGTAACCCTGGAAAGTCGCCCGGCTGAATAGGTGCGGAATGGGCCGCCGGACGCCGTAAGAAGGATACGGGCAATCTTTCCTTCTTCTCCCTGCAAACACTGCCAGATAGCGCTATGTTCACTATCCATGGGTAATATGGTTACCCGATGCTTCTCGGCTTCGGCTATGACCAACGCACCTGCGGCAACCAGTACCTCTTTATTGGCCAGGGCTACTGACTTTCCCGCCCTTATAGCTGCCAGTGTCGGGAGCAGTCCGGCTATGCCAGCGGTGGCCACTATCACCAAATCAGCCTGGGGTAGGCAGGCAATCTCTTCCATAGATACCCAGGCGCTCCCTGAATGGTTAAATTTTTCTGCTGTTTGGAGAGATAGCCACTGGGGTTGAAACTCCAGGGCTTGCCGCGATAATAATTCGCTATTACTTCCCGCACCCAACCCAACAATTTTCAAACGTTCCGGAAATGCCCTTACTATATCCAAAGTCTGCCGGCCAATGGAGCCGGTTGAGCCTAATAAGGCAATTGTTTTTATCTTACTGCCCATATGACATAATAATACAATACAAGACCTACAAACACAATTGAATCTAATCTATCCAGCATACCGCCATGACCGGGTATCAGCCGGCCTGAATCTTTTACCCCGGAGCGCCGTTTAAGCCAGGATTCTCCCAGATCGCCAAGCTGGGCGATGACGCCGATAAGGCAGCCCAACAACGCTGTTTGAATAAGGTTCATCGGCAATGGGTTCTTAGAAAACCGCTGATAAAGAAACGTTATGAAAAAAACAGCAGCTATCGCCCCAAAGAAGCCTCCTACTGCCCCTTCCTTGGTCTTCTTGGGGCTGATTGTAGGAGCCAGGCGATTTCGGCCCCATTTCTTTCCGACAAAGTAAGCGGTGGTATCGCAGGCAAAGGTCGCTCCCAATCCAATAAATACCCAGGCTTGTCCCAGTGGCTCACGGCGCAATAGAATCCATACCCCCAATAACCCACCCAGGAAAAGGGCTCCGGTCAATGCCCAGCCCCATCCACGAACGGCTGGTTTACGTTTGCCAAATCCCATCAATTCCAGGATAACGAAACCCGGGACGAATGCCCAGGGCAATAGAATTGTTAGCCATTGGGGGAATTCCGGACTTAGAATTATCAAGACAATAGCCAGTGCCTGGCCAAGTGCAAGGTAACGACGTCCCCAGGCAGTAAGGTGGTATAATTCTAGGCTAGCTGTAATGGTAGCAACCGCTACGAGAGCGGTGAACCAGCGCCCTCCAAACCAAACGGCAATAAAAACCAGGGGCAGGATAGCTAAAGAGCTTATAACTCTATTCCTAAGCATTGGTTAATCCGGAACACTACCTTGAATCTTTTGGTCCGGCCTCAAGCCGCCGAAGCGCCGTTGTCTCTGACTGTAGGCCAGGAGAGCATTTTCAATATCAACCTCGTTGAAATCCGGCCAATAGGTTGGGGTAGCATAATATTCACTGTAAGCGGCTTGCCAGAGAAGGAAATTACTCAACCGCAGTTCTCCTCCGGTACGAATTATAAGATCGGGGTCGGGCAGGCCATTAGTATATAGATAATCGGAAAAAATATTTTCATCTATTTTTTCAGGCGCAATCCCGGCGGCAGCAATCCGGCGAACAGCCCCTATTATTTCAGCCCGGCCGCCATAATTAAAGGCGAGACTCAGAGTGATACTGGTATTATTACTGGTAAGCTCGATAGCCTGTTGAACCTGATGGACGAGACGGGGCGAAAGCCCATTCATAGTACCCAGATGGCGGATATGAACGCCCCTTTCATGTAGAGCCTGTGACTCCCGTTTAATCACCTCGCCCAACAGGCGGAACAATCCGCTGACTTCAGATTTAGGTCGACTCCAGTTCTCTGTAGAGAAGGCATAAAGTGTAAGATATTTTACACCGTAGCGGACAAAGGTATCTATTACACGCCGAATGTTTTCAGTGCCTGCTCGGTGTCCTTCAAGCCGGGACAGGCTTCGCTCTTTAGCCCATCGGCCATTGCCATCCATGATTATGGCCACATGTTGTGGAATATGGGAAATAATGGCCATGTTTTATGATGGACTCCTTGCTTTACTTTTTTGACCCTGTTATGGAACACCTATCTCTCGGCTGATAACGACATGCATAATCTCTGAAGTGCCCTCGGTGATAGGGTAGAGCCGCGCATCCCTGTAATATCTTTGGATCGGTGAGTCCATCATGTAACCATAGCCGCCATGTATTTCCATGGCTTCGGCGGTGACATCTATTACTACCTCGCTGGCAAAGAGCTTTGCCATAGAAGCCTCTTTAAGGCAGCGGCGTTTCTGGTCGTACATCCAGGCTGCATAGTAGGTCAGGCAGCGGGCTGCCTCCAGTTGCATTGCCATCCTGGCTAACTTGAAGCTGATAGCCTGGAATTTTCCGATTGGTTGACCGAATTGAACGCGTTCGTTGGAATATTTTACAGAAGCTTCAAAAGCAGCCTGGGCTACCCCAAGGCTCCGGGCGGCATGAGCAATACGACCGCCATCCAGGGTTTCCATAACGTAACGGAACCCTTTTCCTTCCTCGCCAACCAGGTTGCTGGCGGGGACACGGCAATTATCGAATACGAGTTCTGCTGTTTCCGCAGAACGATTACCCAGTTTCTCCATTTTCCGGGCCACGCTGTAACCGGGCGTTCCCTTCTCAACGACGAAGACGCTAACCCCTTTACCTGCCCCTTTGCTTTTATCGGTATAGGCAGCAACGCATACAAAGTCAGCATACGGGCCGTTGGTAATGAAGATCTTATTGCCGTTAATTATATAATGGTCGCCCTGCCTGACAGCCTTAGTTGACATATTGGCAGCGTCAGAGCCTGCATTAGGCTCTGTCAAACCGAAGGCTGATATCATCTGACCTTTGATGGCTGGCACGAGATATTTTTGTTTCAACTCTTCACTTCCATGTTCATTTATCATCGAAGTGCCTAACCCATTGTGAACCATCATTGAGGCTGCAATACCACCCGATATCCGGGCCATCGCTTCAAGCAGGATACATTCGCTGACTTTACCCATTTCGGCGGCGCCATATTTCGACGGATAACGGACGCAGAGGTAACCAAGACTTCCCATGCGAGGATAAAGCTGGATTGGGGTCTTTTCTTTTGCCTCGGCTTCTTCAACCAGGGGAGCAAGCTCTTTTATGCAGAAGTCCCGCACTGCTTGTTGGAACATTTTCTGTTCTTCTGAAAAATCGAAGTCCATTCGGCATCTCCTAACTTTCTAAAAGTTCAACTTCTTTTTGTTTTCCCACCCGGTTGGCCTCTTCGGTAAATCTATCAATAAGTTTTTGCAACTGGTCGGTCGAACGCTTCAATTCGTCAGCAGAGATGGACTTGGCTTTTTCTATCTTGCGCAGGTCTTCCAAAGAGTCACGGCGCATATTTCTCAGCTCTACCCGGGCCTGTTCAACCCTTTTATTAACCAGGCGAACCATCTCCAGTCGCCGCTCCTCGGTAAGCGTCGGGATAACAAGACGAACAACGTTGCCATCGTTTGAAGGTGTGAGACTCAAATCGGACTTTAAAATAGCTTTTTCGATACTACCGACTGATGAGCGGTCCCAGGGCTGGATCAGTAATAAACGGGCCTCAGGAGTGCTGATAGTTGCAAGCTGATTAATAGGGGTAGGGACGCCGTGATAGTCTACCCGAATGTGCTCTACTAGAGCGGGGGAAGCCCGTCCGGTACGCAATGAAGCCAGTTCCCGGCGAATAGCATCTACGGCCCGTTGCATTTGGGCTTCACATTGGACCAGAATATCTTTATTGGTTTTAGCCTGGCTCATTTTCTATCTCCTGGCAGTTTCTAGACTAAAGTGCCATTCGCACCAGAGGTTTTCGAAGTATTTTGCTGGAGGACAGAAGTTACAATGCACCTTGATTCTGGGGTCTATTACGCTGGCGAAGCTCTCAAAATAACCGTGCTCTACCCCTTTACAATTGAAAACACCGGCGCCGGCTTTCAGTCTCTCCACCTGAGATGAGCATTTTAATACTTGAAGAACAGCTTCATGGTCCGATATTTGTTCTATACATATGTCTGCCCACAATGTCCATGTGGGTGCAAGGTTTAGAGCTTTTACCAGGGTGCCGATACCATCCCCGTTGAGCTTGAAGTTATTTTTTACTTGAGTAGCTTCGATTTTACCAAAACGACGCCACACTTCCTCATCCACCTTAATAGCGTTATCTATGCCTAAGCTCTTTTCCATCCCTATGAACCAATAAGCATCTATGCGAAGCATATTATGCAGGGCGTCGTTGAGTAATATCAGGATTGTTTCTCTGGGAAGCTGGGCTATTTCCTCCCACTTCATCGCAGCTACTCCTTACAGTAATCTGGTTGGACGGATAAAGACAATAGCTGAAACTGCGTTTTTATCACTCCAGGCCCTCATAAGTTGATAGGTTAAACTTACTAATGGTCTTATAATAGTCTATAAAAACTGCCCGAAGATGCCCCCAGCCCTGAGATTCTTCGCTTCGGCTCCTCCGAGTAAAACATCGGAGTCCGATGCGTCGGACACAATGACAATTTCGAACAGTCTCAAGTAATGGTTTCGGAGTCCATTTTATTTTAAGACCATTAGTATCTTCCCGGGGACTTGCCCTATCGGTGTACAGCAACCTGAGTTTATCTTACTCTTATCGGGTTATTGGCACGTTCTTTTTCAAACTGGGTTAGTTACCCAATTCAAAACGGCTAAACCTTTTCACCCGCACGTTTTCCCCCACCTTGGCAACGGTCTCAATAATAATATCTTTAATGGTTTTCCTCGGGTCTTTAATGAACGGTTGCTGTAAAAGGCAGGCTTCTTCCGAGTTCACTTTTACGTCAGGCGGAACATCTTCTTGCGTGACAAACTGAGGTGAAGAACCAACCACCTGGAGAACGATGTTGTGAGCTAATTCCTTAAACTCAGGCGTACGAGCGACAAAATCCGTTTCGCAATTCAACTCAACCATGGCCCCTATCCGCCCTCCCGGGTGGATATAGGCTTCAACAAGCCCCTGGTCTGTGGAACGGCTCTGCTTTTTCTCAGCTTTAGCTATCCCACGCTCTCTTAATAACTGAGTAGCTCTATCTACGTCCCCCTGGGTTTCCTGTAATACGTTACGGCATTCCAGGATACCGGCTCCGGTCTTATCTCTCAATTCTTTTACTGCTGTAGCGGTAATCTGCAATTCAGTCTCCTAGGCTGCCTTCTTATCATCGGGGGTAAAAGAAAGGGCTTCAGTTTTTTGTGGTGCGACAGTAGGGCTGGCGGTGGCGCTGGCAGGTGCGCTAACCTCGACTGCAACCCCCTCG
>Ga0209514_10002126_pt1 | contig 31580 bp, 34 predicted proteins | sample Subgrocontami58m_FD_187452 | JGI IMG/M metagenome (GOLD analysis project Ga0209514, IMG submission 187452) | Subsurface groundwater microbial communities from S. Glens Falls, New York, USA - GMW37 contaminated, 5.8 m (SPAdes) (version 3) | ecosystem: Environmental > Aquatic > Deep subsurface >...
TTGCCACGCCTTGACGGGCCTTTGTTGATAGTGAGGGGAAAGTTCTGTTTGCGATAGATATGACCGGCAAGGCGTGGCAAGTGAAAAAAGCTGAACAAGCTGCTAAAAACTATTTTAATATTACTCATCTAGAAAAAGTGGAGAGCGGCCTACTTCAATTGGTCCGTATTTTACACACGATTGCAGGTAAATCCGGAATTACGTTTGAGACGCTTTTGGAGTTGGTAGCGAACGACGCCTTTGATCGTTGTGGCAAGGAAAAGGCCAATGTTGAGGATTTGGTAGACTGGATTGACGACCAATTGTTAGCATTGCACGTAGCGTACAAGGGTGATGACGAAACGGTAAATATCGATTGGGTGGACGACGCATTCCGCGACTCACTGGCAGCTATCCAAGAGAAAGCAAGAAGAGAACAAGGTCACGATGATCAATTACTGGAGTTTTTGAGGGCCAGAGCGACGGGTGTGTTACGTAAAGTTCAATCACCTGAGGCACGTCGGGCAATCATCGCATCAGGTCTACCCTTGTCGGTTGGCTTATTGGCGTTTAATCAATTAGACGTGTTTCGCGAGATGGTGGATCATTATCTAGGGGCGGATGCCAATGGAAAAAGGCTTGAACATTTAGTGCTGAATTTTGAAACCTGGGCTCGTCAGAATGCAAAAAATATGGTCGTAAGGATGCCGGATCAGCATCGGTTGGATCAGATTCGCCCACTGTGGCTTATAGGTGATTCGTTAAGTAAGATTATAGAGGTATGCGGAAGCGACTGTGTTAAGGTTTGTACTGAGCTTTACGGTTACCAGCTACCATGGCTTTTTCACTCAATTGCTCAGAAACTTGATAAGTCAACCGAGAAGAACCGCATTGACGTGCTCGCGATGGTCGGTCTCCTCGTGGAACTGGGTTTACCAACTGAGGCAGCTGCCAAGGTCTTCTTAGCGGGAGTTCGTTCTCGCGAGGCGGCTCTAGAACTTAGTCACTTCATAACCAATTCAGAAGCCAGTGTCTCGACAATTCGACAATATTTGTTAGATGCCGACACCGTTTCAGCTCTTTCATCTTTGGTGTCCGCGTCGACCATAGAATGGCTTAAGCTTCTGTATTCAGAACATAACAGTGAGTCACCTTCCTCACCTCAATGCCCAAAATTTCGGCTGAAAGTTCCTAACGAGACAAGAACACTCCATGTTCGCCAACTAGCCACTGATGGTCCGCTTTACTTATGCTCAATTGACGCTCGATTTAAAGTGGAGGTGGAAGCGACAAAAGAACTGCCCTTTAATAAGTTTGCAAATGACCCACGGTATGCATTCGTACGAGACGGCAGCGTCTGGCTCTTACAATGTCGTGATCCTCGTATCAGATTAAATTAAAGATTTAAGTCCGATTGGCATGCAGTTAATAAATTTATTTTTTTATTTATTTTATGCAACCAAGCAATGAACTTATCGAAAAATTTCGCCGGATCTACATTCAGGAATTCGGTGAAGAAATCACCAGGCAAGTGGCGTATAAAAAGTTTTTAAGATTGGCGAATTTACCCCGGGTTATTACGCGACCCAGAACCCAGCCTGCAAATTTATTGTAGATTGTTTTAATTTAGCGCTATTGTGACAAGCTCCTTAAATCTCTTAATAAAATTTTAATTTACCTTTAGTAGTTTCTTATATCTTAGCAAGGAGAATCTTGTTTTTTCTTTCAGTTCATTTAATATCGTTTGGTCATTGCCTTCTAAAGAGGTAAATAATGACGTACTGATTATTTCTTTCCTCTTATCCCATCCCCATATTCCGATAACTTCACCATTTTTTAAAATACTAGATCTTGCCTCACCGATAGAATTAAATAATGAATAGTAGAACTCTTTTTTTATATACCTCCCTCTACTTTCGTAATATCCCTTTAAAGATGGGTCCTCGTATGCAAGTAGAGTTAATCTATTGCCCAAGTCTAAGTCATATTTATTACTATATATTTCTTCTATTTCTGGTGCAGTTAATAAATACTTTCCGCTTAGCTCTTTAATAGTTACTGATGTTATTTTTTTCCCTAGTGATTCAATGCAGATTCTAATTGTTGATAAAGAAAGACCTGACCACCAAGAAATATCACTTTCTGTCACTGGCCCATATGATTTAATATAAAAATATACTAAATCTTCTTGAGCTTTTGCTTCCGAAACACTATTTAACAATAGTTTTGGGTACTTGCGAATAGTCAACGCGTACTTTCTGTTTTCACTCCCCCAATAATCACTTTTGTTCACGTAGCAAATAGTACCATATTCCCAGAGCTCTTTAATTACTGCCCTAGTAATTATTGGTTCGATTTTTTTTCGGTGCAGTAGTTGATATTCCAGTTCTTTTGAGCTTAAGTCGGAAACATCAAGTAATTGAAGGAGTAATTCTTTTGCAAATTCAATATTTTTAATGGATACCCCAATTTTTCGGTATAACCCCCTGCATATAGGCATTCTGATTTTCATTGTGGCTTGATGAACAATTGGCGCCAAATCAATTGTTACTGTATGTAATGTTTTTCTCATACAACGCAATTTTATTAGGTTGTGATTAACAAATAATTCTGACGTTAAGCTTTCCGTGTTGAAATTAGTTATTCTTGGTATTAGTGCGGCATATGGCGTAATAAGTCTCGCTGAATGCAGACCTACAAGATTATTGACAACATCAGAAATATTGTCAGACCAGTTTTCTTTTAATATATGATGCTTATAATTATTAAGCATCCGTACTTTAACTAAGCTCAAACAGCGCATAATTTTTTAAATAAAAACTGCATTCTAAAGTTAAGAATCTGGTTGGAGATTGCCATTCATGTGCTCCATAAATAGTCACATCGAAAAAGTGCTGTTAATGTAATAATCTAGGATTGAGTATGCCCTATTCATTTCTTCAAAATCGCGCTTATCCCCCCACCACTGCCTTTTGTTATGATAAATATGAAATTTCCCCCAAGTTCCTTCCCAGTCTGGATGTCTATGGGTACCTTGAATATTAAATTTATATGCATTTTCATAGGCATAACTGCCTGGCAATGGTACAAAACGAAAAAGATTAACCCTTGACACCATATACGCAATTTTATTTAAAAGATCCATCGTCTCTGACGTAGTTTGTAAGTTTTCTCCTGGGTACCCATGGACCAAAAATATCTTTACATTCAATCCAATATCATAAGCAATTTTAACAGCCTGATAAATATTTTTCTTCGTGATTCCCTTGTTCATTGCTGTTAAAATCCTTTGACTCCCTGACTCCACGCCAAATTGTATTTCAACACAACCACTGTCCTTCATTACATGAAGGACTTTTCTATTTACTTGATCTACTCTTGATAGAGTCTTCCATTTCATGCCTAAGTCAGTAATATTTTTGCATAAATCCAAAAATACCTTTTTGTTGATGATAGAATTGTCGTCAATTGTCGAAAACCCTTCGATTCCATAGCGTTCTTTTAGGTGAATAAGTTCTTTCCTTGCGCTTCCCCCGGACCGATATTGCATTATTTTCTGGGTAGAAGCACAAAAGTGACAATGAAAAGGACAGCCCCGGGCAAACATAACATGGGTCAGTTTTATCTTCCTATCGCTCAATAACCTATCATTCATGATAAAGGTTTCTTGAGGTAAAAGATGCCTCGCGGGCAGTGGCAAGCTGTCTATGTTAGTTATTAGCTTTCGTAAAGGGGTTCTAAATGGCTTCCCATCGCGAAGCAAGCAGACACCTTTGACTTTAGAAAAATCCCGATCAAGATAGTGTTCCAGAATTTCTACAATAGTTTTCTCTCCTTCTCCAATGCACAAGACATGGGGCTTCAGGTCAAGGAGGGTCTCTTCTGGGTAGATACTAGGGTGCACACCGCCGATAATCACAAGAGCATCTTCCTTAATCTTGCTTTTAGCGATAGATTCTTTAATGATATCATATGAAACTGACGATGGTATACTATATCCTACTATATCGTATTCTTGAAGGTCTTTTGCCGTGTCGTGAAAACATACGTTTATTATCATCACTTCATTATTAAGTTGTTCAAGTACCGAGGCAATATACATTACTCCAAAAGGAGGTATCTCTTTTCTACTATACTGGTATCTCGCTACTTCGTAAACATCTGGATATATTAATGCAACCTTCATCACGACTTCACCTACCTATATATATTTCCACTTTGTTTTGAAGCACTGGAAGGATATCTGGATAAGTCAAGTTTGTTGGGTGTGTAGAGAAAAATTCTACTTTGTTCATTTCCATATCCGGTAGCTCCGAGAATGTTTCCACTTCAGCAAAAAATAATCCCCCAAAAGAGATTGTATTTCCAATGCTAACCGAATAAACACACATTGGCTCAATGGTATATTTAGATGCTCCTGATTCTTCAAATAGCTCTCGCTTTGCACTTTCTATTAAATTTTCACCTTCTTCAACATGGCCACCGGGAATATCCCAGGTTTTTCGTTCTTTATGTTGAACATATACCCAACTATCTTTATATCGTGTGATAGTCGCCGTAAATTTGATTTCTTTAGATTCTATCTGTTCAAAATCATAGAAGTGTATCTTGATATTGTTTATTTCCATGTCTTCCATCATTTTTATCCTTATTTCATTAATTATTTTGACTACCTGTAATTAATCATAAACCGCCAACCTCGTGGGTGGCCTTAAAAGACGACAACACCTTATCAAGCCATTCGCTATCACATTGCTGTTGATACCCCGGTACTGACAAAATAGCCACACGCAGATATGCAGGCCCCAGTATTCTCGCCTAATTCTGGAAACTCTCGACGCAAGTACTCTGCACTTTTACCCTTGAGTATCGAAAAACGGAGAATGCGTCGGTGGTAGCGATAATTACGTCTACTCATAATCTAAAAATATCGCCCCATGCAAGCCGCTGGCAAGTTACCAAGATGTATCAGTGATTGCAAGTCTTTTACAAAAAACAGTCTTTTACAAAAAACCCCCGACTTTCATCAGGGGCAGTGAAGACCAGCCACGCCGGTCATTTGTCAATATCCTCAATCATGGCAATTAGATGCGCCATCGGCATAGATAATCATCGTCTTGCCAAATCCTCCCCGATTGAGAGAGTATTTATGGCCGCAATCCAGGACCACAATTTTACCTTTCAGAAAATCCGTTATTTCCCACGTCGTGATTTGTTTCTTTCCTTTCACCACCGGGCAGAAGTCCAGCGGCAATTGTTCAGGTTGCATCGCCGGCCTCCTTTCCACAAATGGTTTGGACGCGGTTAATGGGTGATCTTAAGGATGGTATTATGGAGCTTAATGTGCTTTTCCATGATGGTGACGGGCGGGCAAGATTTTAGACATTCCGTGCCAGCATTGTAAAAACTCCACAGATTGCGGGGCCGGAATTCCTCAAAGCTGGGCCTTAGCCACTGGCTCTTTAGGACGGTCAACTGCCGCGGGCTGATAATATTATTTCCAAACAGCACACCCATCAACTGAAAAGCCTCTAGGTTTTCCATGGGCAGAGCCTTGAACGCCTCGGCATCAGCCTGGATCTGCTCAAAGTTCTTCTGACTTTTGTAAATGGTGGCGATGACCGTTTCTTCCAGTTCAGCCCACACGTTCTTGGTGTGCTTTTTCATGACCACGATCTCGCCGCTTAAGGCCAGGTTGTCACAGACAAACACGGTGGCGCCGATGGCCATGCCAATGGCCATGGACCGGTCATAGGAATTGCGGAAAGCGATAGACAGGCCCAACTCCGACTGTTCGTTCTTAAACTTCAGGACTGCGAACAACTGGTTTCCCTGCCGCGCGATGCCATAGTTTTCCCCGATCAGGACATAGTCCCGCAGGATGTCCTGGCTGATAGTTAAAAATTTGTCGGCCAGGTGGTAATGGCTGACCGGAACATAACTCTCGGTAGCTTCGGGCATGGGAATAAGGTCAAGCCGGTCCCTGGTTACCAGCTCGCCGCCCCGGTGCATCAATATCTCGTTCATTTCTTTATCTCCTTTCAATATTCTTCAGGCAAGAGAATCGTCATAACTAACCTGTCCGCGCTGGTTATGATCCAAATTCTTTTGTCCCCGTAATCGTAGGCGGAAAACAACTGACCCCCTTTCGTGAGCGCCTGTTCGTTCTCGGCTTTCTCCTGGTTGCCGATGTCTCCCCAGTCTCCGCGCACATGCCTGGCCATGATTCTGGTAATAAAAATGTCTCCGTCTGGCTCTTCGTCAACCAGCTGCAGGACGCCTTGGGTGTAAATCCTTTCTTTTGGAATAAATAATGGCTCGCCGGCCATGTTGCCTCCTTTCAGATGAGTCCTTCCTCCTTAAAAGAAAAAGTCGCTCCTCCGATAATGATATGGTCCAAGACTTTGATGCCGATGATCTCACCGGCCTCCTCAAGCTTGTGGGTCAGGTTTACATCTTCCTGGCTGGGCTTAGAGCTTCCGGAGGGGTGGTTGTGGCCAACAATGATGGAACAGGCGCCATGTTTAATGGCCCGGCGAAAGACTTCACGAGGATGGACCAGACTGGCATTTAGCGTGCCCAGGCTGACCAGTTCCACGTATTTAACCTTATTTCCGGTGCCGAGCGTGATGACCCAGAAATGCTCGCGCTCCCGGGAGAGGCTGTCCTCTTTGCCGAGGATAGTCCGTAAATGTGCGGCCACAGCCTTTGAACTGCTCAACTCAACCTTTTCTCTGGATACGATCATGGTTACCTCCGTTCTTGGCGTGCCTTTTCATGGCCTGAAACATCTTGATAATTTTGCTTCTTACTTTCCTGCCTCTGCTTCGGCTGTGGATGAGGGAGTTTAGATAGGCCGTGATTTCAGCAAATCTTTCATCCTCAGCCTGAATGGCTGCAAATTCTGCCAGCAGTTCTTCTTTGTCCATTAGGGGCTTGACCACATCCCCGACAATCTTGTTCACCAGCTCGGTCATGGGCATGCCCAGAAAGCGTGCCAGATAGTAAAGAAAGGGAATGTAATCGTCTTTGATCTTGGGGCTATAATATCCTTTGCACATGTTCTGGCCTCCCTTCACCCATCACGCGTAAGCGTAATTTGCCTTGCCTGGATAATCCTGCCGCATCGGCCTAATATCCCCGTTTCCCAGCCATTCTGCGCAAGGCGTTTCATACTCGCAATCCTTGCAGAGGAATGACGGCCGGGGGAAAAAGATACTTAGCCGAATGCCATTAAGCACTTCCTTAGCCAGATGGAACAGCCGGGCGTAGTCTTTCTTATCCCTGGCATTGGCATCCATGACATTGAGTTTTGGCGTCCTGGTTTTGACAAAATTGACAACCTTGAGGGCCTTGGGCTCCCGGCTAAAGAGCATGCGGTAGGCGTAGCTATAAGCGGTGAGCTGCAGAAGATCATCCAGGCTGTCGGCGTCCATGGACTTGGCCGAGGTCTTAAACTCCGTTATGGTGTCATTTTCCTCGATCAGGTCGATGAAACCTTCCAAGGGCACGTCCAGGTTCTCGCCCGTATGGGGATTGACCAAGGGAATCCGGAAAGGAAATTCCGCTTGCACCAGGCCGTTTAACGGCGAATGGTAATACAGGCTGAGCATTTCCCTGGCCATGACTATGAGCTTGCTTTTATCCTCCCCATCTTTGAATTTAATTTCTTCTTCACAGCACTGGCAGTACCAGTCTGCCTCCAGAATCCTGCAAATATCATCCAGGGAAATCTGGTGCTTTTGTATCCGCTGTTTGTGGAACCAATCCACCGTGGAGTGAATCACGCTGCCAAAGGCCAGGCCCGAAGGCTTAAAGGGCTTGGGCAGCTTGTCCACATACTGGAAGCGGTACTTTAGGCCGCAGAGCAGATACAGGTTGATCTGACTTGCCGAAAGGTGGTCTATTTCATGCCCGGCCATTGGCGCCACCTCCCTTCTGCGCGGCCAGCCTCTTCTCGATCTCCCGGCTGGCTTCCATCTTGGTCACATCTTTGAGATTGTTCACGCCAAAGGTCGTTTTTAACTCGTCATAGGCTGCGTCTTTCTCAATCCCTTGTTGCGCCAGCAGGCGGAAAAGGTAGCGTTTCTGAGCGTCGGTCATAGGTTCATAATTGCCGCCGTTGCCGTTTCCCCCGTTACCCCCGCTGGCTTTTCCATTGTCGCCATTTCCTTTGCCTGTTTTTTTCTCCTGCTTTACCTCCCCCTGGCCGGGATCGTCTTTGACGATCAGCCGGAGCCGGAAGATCAGCTCGCCTGAGTCCGTTCTAATTTCCAACATCTTTCTGAGTTCTTCTTCCATAATCCATACCTCCTTTGTTTTTTGAATGAACTGCCTTCAGCGTAGCAAAGGAGGGACGCCCGAAAAGTAGGGACAATATGGCTATTGAGACTAATTGCGAGGGTATGAAGAAATTGATTTTTTTTATCTTTGGGGCAGAAATTCACTGCTTGGCGGGAATTTAGGGGACGGATAAGATGGAAAGATGAACAAAACCTATGCTAATCAAAATAACATCACCCCCTTCGCTGTAACCGATTTTCGGGACATGAAGAGGCGCTTTGGCATTAAGGACAAAGACCGTGCCGGCCATATCTACATCCTGGGCAAGACCAACACCGGCAAATCCACCCTGATCCAAAACATGGCCGCCTCAGATATCGAGCGCTGCCATGGACTGGCTTTGATTGATCCCCATGGGGATTTAAGCGAGGCGGTTTTGAATTTGGTGCCCCGAGATAGGGTTAAGGACGTGATTTACTTTAATCCGGCTGACCTGGCTTACCCTATTGCCTTTAACCCCTTGGACAAGGTGGAGCCGGACAAGTGCCATCTGATCGTATCCGGCCTGATCTCGGTCTTTAAAAAGATGTGCTCCAGGGATTCCTTCTGGGGGCCCCGGATGGAGCACATTTTAAGGAACTGTATCTTCGCTTTACTGGAACAGCCGCAAAGCACCTTGGCGGATATTCCCTCGCTTTTGACGGACAAATATTTTCGAGCCGAGGTCGTGGCTAGAATTACCAACCAAACCGTGCGGCAGTTCTGGCTCCTGGAATTTGAAAAATACAACGTCTGGCTCAAATCCGAGGCCTCGGCGCCGATCTTAAACCGCATCGGCCAATTCCTGTCCACGCCGCTTATCAGGAATATCGTTGGCCAGCCGAAAAGCTCGTTTAATCTTAGGCAGATCATGGACGAAGGCAAAATCCTGATTGCAGACTTCTCCAAGGGCAAGATCGGGGAGGATAATTGCTCGCTTTTAGGGTCGCTTCTGGTCACCAAGCTGCAACTCGCGGCCATGAGCCGGGCGGATACGCCCGAAGAGGAGAGGCGGCCTTTTTTTCTGTTCATTGACGAGATCCACAGCTTTGTGACCATGAGCTTTATGGATATTTTATCAGAGGCGCGAAAATATGGACTCTACCTGACGTTAAGCCATCAGTATGTGGAGCAGTTGGATGAGCGGGTCCGTGCCGCGGTCATCGGCAATGTCGGCACCATCATTTCCTTCCGGGTGGGTTCGGAAGATGCCAGATTCCTTGCCAGGGAATTTCATCCGGTCTTCAGCGAATCCGATCTGGTCAACCTGCCCAATCATCACATCTACCTGAAGCTCATGATCGATGGGCATACTTCCGAGGCCTTCAGCGCCGTGACCCTGCCGCCGGCGAGGGCCGCAGCATCTTCTCGGGAAGAGATTATATGCTGGACGAGGAAAAATTATGGGACGCCCAGGGAGGAGGTTGAGGGGAAGATTAAATTGAGACAGGCAGGGGGCATGGCGGTGCGGGGGAATGGGCAGCAGGCATTATTTTAAAACCGGTTAACCTTTTTTCCAGAACCAATAATAAGATGGAAATCGTATTCATCTTAAGCCGGATATCGTTTGCAGAATGTAAATAGCTTCTTCCAAGCGTAATAAACCATCTTCATTTACATCGGCTTTATTGGTAATATGTTCACTAGTTGCATTTCCGGTCGTCACCTGCAAAACAAGTATTAAATCGGTCATATCAACAAAACCGTCACTGTTTATGTCGCCCTTTATGGGAGCAAATGTCGCAGTAACATTCGTTGCTACATTCATGGATACAGTACATGTGTCGGTTCCAGAACAGCCGCCACCTGACCAACCCATGAAGATGCTTCCTATATTGGCGGTTGCCGTGATGGTGACGACGGTCTCAGACATGAAAGAGTAAGCGCAATCAGCCCCACAATCGATACCATCTGGGGAACTGGTGATTGTTCCAGAGCCAGTGCCATCTTTGGCGATTGTGAGAGTATATGAAATGGCGACAAAGGAGGCAATGACCTGTTTGTTTTCATCCGTCATCGTCACTACGCATTGGCCCGTGCCTGAACAATTTTCGCCTGACCCGGGGCCTGACCATCCAGCAAAGGTTGAGCCAGGAGCGGCGACAGCTGTCAAAGTCACAGGCTCTCCTGCATTAAAGGGCACCTGACATGTTGGTTTACAGCTGATTCCAATTGGTGAACTTGTTACTGTTCCGGAGCCGGTGCCGGCTTTAGCGACGGTGAGAGTGTAAGGAGAGGGCGAAGTTTGCGTAAGAGTCCTGAAACTATTATCTGTACCGAGGGTAGTCCCCCCACTATTTTCTGCAACCATCCGATAATGGTATACTGTATCAGGTAAAAGACCAGTAATAACTGCATTGCCGGGCACATTATCAAATCCGCTGCCAGTAGACGTCTGTGTTGTGCTGTTACCATATGCTGTCGTTGTTCCCCATTCAAACCAGAGATTTGTTGCCGATCCGTTTGGATTAATGGTCACGCTTAAGATCGCGCTGATTTGAGTTATTGAGGAAACGGAAACCGCAGAGATAGCCGGCGGTTGAACTGCCGGCGAAGAAAGAGTTGTGGCGCAGCTTGAGTTCGACTTTTCGGATTCATATTTGACGCCATTTATAATAACTACCGTTGTCACTTCAAAACAATAATTGGTATTTGGCTGCAAGTTATCGACACTTACGTAATTTTTACCATTAACTCCGAGAAACTTATTCACAGCTGAACCATTCTGAAAATAGCTTATCTCAAAATTGGTGGTCATGGCAGGAGCATCCATTTCTAATCTGATCTCATTCGCGGAAACAGCCTGAGCAGCAAGATTGTATGGTTCGGGAATAGTCCCTCCATAAATGGCACTCCAAACGTCATAACCGGTGTCATAAAGCGGTTTATGTCTATTGTATAGATCTTGGGTTATGTATACAATATCGCTATCTGTTTTTCCTAAATCGCGAAATTCATCCATCGTGGGCACATAATGAAAAGCGTAACGACCTCCAAAGTCAGGCTCGTATACATACACTTCAGCAGCATTACCTATTCTGGACATACAGCTTATCTGGCCAACTTTATCAACGATTTTGACCACTAAATTTGCAGAAGGTATGACGTCCGAGCGAATAATGTTTTGATATTGTGTCCTAATGCTCGCCGGCAATTCCAATATAGAGGACCAATTGGGTGTTGGCGCGGAGCAATCATTACGGAAACCGAGCAAAACATAGTCTGCTTCACCCAAGATAGGCCAAAGCTTATCATTTGAATAAAGATAGGCTGTGTTAGAGTCAGAAAATTTGATGACAGGTCTTCCTTTGCCATAAATGAAACCTAATACTGGGTATCTGGAAGTTCCATTGCCTCTCGTGACTTCGGAATCGTTCGGGTAAAAGGTATATATAACATTACAATCAACTAATTCATCAGAATTGTCCCAATTTGATTCCTGAATATATAAAGTAAACGTTCCGTTAAGATTACTCTCAACGTTTGTTACTACAGCCATATGTCCTGTAGACAACCCGCTAAACCGATCTAGCACAATTATAGAGTTCTTAAAGGGAATTTGCCCATTTCCATACCCTAAATCCCAATGCCCCCAGGCATTACGAGCACCACAATCAGTGTTATATTGGCAAAGCCCTGGCATCGATTGCGGATTACTGCCGAAATAACCTTTAACATATTCAACACATTGTCCACCAAATGAATCTTGCGTACATGTCGCGAGCGCATCTTCGGAGATTACTAGATACGTAAGAAGGAAAATAATTATATAAAATAATAATGATATTCTTATATTATTCACCTCGAAGCCTCCGAATATCTGAAATGAAGCTAATACTATCGTATTTCAAAGGACCCAATAGCTGCTTTTAATATTTCTAATTCCCCCCGTTGCCCTCTAACACCAGAGGGGATAGGAGATGCGTAATAAAATAAATAACCGTATTCCTTATCTTCTGAAAATGCTTTAGCATATGGGATTACCACATTCCAAGATAAGTTGTCTTTTTGATCAGTTCTTTCCGAAATAATATAAAGTTTAATCTTTTGATTATTTTCAATATTATAATTAATTGTTTCATTTGCGATCTCTTCCAGTTGAGCCTCAATTTTTTTAAATTCTTTAAATATTTCACTATTTTTTTTATTAAAAATCTTAATATAAAAAGAAAGGAAATCAGTTGGCGTGCCCACATCATGAAAGGCGCCTTTATAATTGGAGAAACGAATAAATTTTTCTTTTGTATAATCGTTACTTTCTTCAACAACAAACCAACGCACTGGATATTTCAACTCAAACCCATATTCTTCATTCCGATAAACCTGCCAATCCGAAGTATCTGAAGTTTCATCTTCTGCCGTTTTCGTTGTGGTCGCGGCTAGGCCGTTTTTTGGCGTTTCTTTGCTGTTACGTGAAGCTTGGTTTGTTTGTAAGTTATCTTTTCGCGTCTCTTGCCGCAACTGCCAGCCGGCATAGGCACCGCCGGCAATAATCAAAAAAGCAAAAAGAATGAGAAGGGGGTTGAAAAGTGGACGTTTGAACATAAAGTTATGTTAATATTTAATTTATCCCATAGTCTTTTCCTCCTTAGGGGGTCGCTGAAGATACCTTACGCCCGCAAAACTGGTATGTCAAGATGGTTCTTAATTGGTTCTTAATTCCTAATCGGCTAACTAACCCATTATTTATACACTCTATTCCCCTTATCATCATAACAATAATAACGTTTTAACCCAGGGTCCCAATGGGTGCTTTTACCCTTGCACGGGTCTGAATCCGAAGAAGCAGTTTTCGCTATGATATCTATCGCCCCCAAACCAAGCTGAGCGGCGTAACAACCGGTCAGCATAAGACAGCCGCAAACGACAAGCAGTAATTTTTTCACTTCCATCCTCCCGGCGTCGCCATCAGGCTAACGCCCTTTGCTTTTTTGTTCTCTGACCAGCCGCAGCATTTCCTGATCGTGCTTTAGGGACTTGGCATTGCCCAGTTCGTAAATGGGATAGAGCTTAACCGCCCGGTCAAGGTGTTTCTCCGCATTGTCCAGATCGCCCTTTTTGAAATATCCGACGCCCAGGGTGCCGTTGTTGTAAGGCGAATCCGGAAAGACGTCCACGGCCCTGCTGGCCAGTAACACGCCTTTGTCCACGTCGGCTGACGAGTCAATCAACTCCCAGGCCAGGTTATTGAGAGCGCGGTGATTTTTTGGATTTAATTCAACGGCCTTTTCCAGGAGATCCACATATTCCTTATTCTTCCCGCTCTGTCTTTTCAGAGCCAGCGCCTTGAGATGCAAAGATTCAGACTCATCATGGCCGTTATTGTCGCTGTCATTGTAAAAGAAATCTTTGACAACTCCAGTCTTTAAATCCGTGTAAATTCGCAGCAGCTTGAATTCCCGTGCCATATCACTATCTTTAACTCCCTGATCCATGGCAACCGCAGCCAACCCCACTACGGGGATAGCACTGAGAAGTCCCATGCCCACAGCTCTGTCGTGCTTAAGCGATTCCCTGGAGTAGCCATAGGTCAGAATCTGATAGTTTCCCTTTACGTCTGCGCTAGTCGGCGCGCCATATTTCTCAATGATCTCCGTTTTAGTGGTTTTGCCGATTTCAATGGGGGAAGCCTTTTGGTAAGAGAAATCCTTGCCCTTTTCCGCGATGGTGGAGGCGCAAGCCATAAGGCTAACCGATAAGGCGACTACGACAATTTTTAGTGAAGTTTTCATATGGATACTCCTTTATTTATTTGCTAAAAATGGTAAGCGGCGCCACCTGTGAAATTTGCGTATCTGACATCCCCGGTCCCGAAGACATAACTTCCTTCAAGGCCCAGGGAAATGTTGCCAGTCACGAAGTAATCCATGCCCAAGCCGGCCTTGAAGTTAAAACCTGTGCTATCCGGAGATCCAAGGGTAGACCCCGATTCGCTTTTGGCCGACATGTAGCCGATGCCGCCGATCACAAAAGGCCTGAACGATTCATAGGGAAGGGAGAATTTCTGCGCCACCATCACGGAAAACACCCTGACTTTTTCACTGGTCATCCCAGAAGCCGGCGTCAGGAAATCGCGAAAGTGGGTCCATTTGAACTCCGGAAAATAGTCCAAAGCAAGTTCCGTGGCCGACTCCTTGCTTTGTTTGTAGCCAACCTTGACGTTAAAGCCGGCCGCATTGTCAAAGCTGTTGTTGCCCACGGTTTGGAAACTCTGGAGGGCATAATTGCCGCCGAGGCCGATATAGGTGCCTTGTTTGTCATCGGCCAGGGCCGGCAAAGCCAAACAGATCAAAAAAATGCTTGTTACCATAAAGACGAGACCGCTTTTCTTCATGAGCTACCTCCATTCAATTTTTTCCGGATACCAGTTATGAGCAACTTTCTCACGCTTTGAGAATTGTCGTGAACCTTATAGAATGCCATCAGGGGAAAAGTAATATGAAAAAATCTTATCAAGAATGATAATAAGGAATATAAGATCGTGGCCATCAGCCGTTGAGGAAAGACAGGAGGTAAGCGCGCAGACTGACCTTCCGGTTTCCCAGCCCCAGCTTTTTTCTGATCCGGTTGCGATGGATGTCCACGGCCGCCGCCGAAATGTTCATAAGAGATGCGATTTCCTTGCTGGTCTTGCCCTCTTTTACCATGTTAGCTACCTGGATCTCCCGCGGCGACAGGCTTAAATATTTTGCGGTTACGTTATTGACAAAGGGAGAGAGTATCTCCCGAAGATACTTTTCCGCCTGCTCCACACAGGCAATCTGTTTCTCGTCCAGCCGGGACTTTTTCAATTCTTTGAGACAGGGAAATACTATGTCCTTTACGTTGACGAGGATTTTTTCTTCCGTCTCTTTGTGCTGCCCATTTTGCCTCTTGAATAGAGACTGAATCATAGCATTGAGTTGACCGATCTGCAGGGCGATTGTTTCCAACTGCCTGAATAGCTTTCTGATATCTGTGAGCACGGCCTGACTGATACTATTTTCCTGAACAACCTTTTTCATGAGTTTTGGCCCCCCCACAATTGGACAGCCTTGCCTTTATGCCCTAAACTTGAAGATATCGGTCTCTCTTTACAAAGAGAGGCCAGAATTAAAGATTAACCCATCTGACCCCCATGGAGAAAAAGAAAATTGTGGCTGCCTATTGCCGGGTGAGCACCCTGGAACAAAAGAAGAAAGGCTATGGGATTGACATTCAGAAAAGGGATATTGAATGGTATGCTGAGACATTCAAGATGCCCATCGATAACTATTATGTCGATGAGGCTAGAAGTGGCATCTCGGAGCGGCGCACCGCTCTCAATAGGTTGGTCAAAGACTGTAAGGCTGGCCTGGTCAGGGCAATTATCATTTCTTCCCTGGACCGCCTATCCCGCGACCTCCGGTTTACGGAAAATCTACTCTTTGACCTGGCGAAAGCAGGGGTAAGAGTTTTCATTGCCGATATGCCGAATTATGACGGAAGTAACCGAAAAGACGTGCTGATCAGACAGATCAGGGAGGCGATTGCCGAGGAAAACCGGAAGGAGATCATTGAACGGCTGAAGAAGGGCCGGGAGGAACGAATAAGGAAGGGTCGCATGGCTGGCGGCACCCTTCCCTATGGGTACGTGAGGCGGGGAAAAGAAATAAAAATAAATCCCCAAGAGGCGGAAATTGTGCGGGCAATATTTACCCTGGATAGCCAGGGTAAGGGCCACCGGGAAATAGCTGCTTCGCTCAACGAACAGGGCCATCGCCGCAGAAACGGCACAGCCTGGACGCAGAGGCAGGTCAGCGCCATTTTAGGGAGGCAAAACCTCTATAGAGAGGGAATAATTAAATACGGGGCGGTGATAGGTAAGATTAGCGAATTAATTATGATTTAGAGGCTTGGCGCCTCTTTGTAAAGGGGAACCGAAGGTGAGATTTATATACGGCTAAGGGATGGTGATGTCAAGATCATTATTCCGATATCGATAAATATATTATATTTAAATTTTATCTTGTTTTTTGTAAAATTTGTGCAATAATAAGCTCTAAAATATATTGCACAAGGAATCAAGCCATGCTTATCGAGTTCAGCGCGACCAATTATCGCTCCATCCGCGAAACCCAAACCATAAGTATGGCTTCCAGTAGATATTACAAGGGGCTGGAGGAAACAAACTGTTTTGACACCAGCATCCCTGGCTTGCCGAAGCTGCTGCGTTCAGCCGTTGTCTATGGGCCTAATGCATCAGGCAAAAGCAATCTGCTGCGCGCCCTGCAGTTCATGCAGCACTTTGTTCTTTCGTCTCACTCGTACCAGGAGGGGCAGAGAATCAATACTGCGTCTTTTGCCCTGGCGGCCAACACTCGTAGCGAACCAAGTGAATTTGAAATTTTTTTCGTTCAGGACAACGTTCGTTATCAGTATGGCTTTGCCGCTACCAGTGCGCGCGTTACCAAAGAGTGGCTGATGGCCTTCCCGGAGGGCAAACCGCAACGCTGGTTTGAAAGAAACTACGATGCAAAAGCTGATAAGGACGAGTGGTATTTCGGGAGTAAATTCACTGGCCGGCGCCAGTTTTGGCAGGAGGCAACTAGAAAGAATGCCCTTTTTCTGTCCACTGCTATCCAGCTTAACAATGAGCAGCTAAAGCCGGTCTTCAACTGGTTCCAGCGCAAGCTGGCCGTGGTCCTTCCCGGCGAAGACATTAATCTCAAATTTTCCATCGATCAGTGCGAATCCGAAGCGGGAAAAAAGCAGATCATGGAATTTATGAACGCAGCCGACATTAGCATTGAAGGCCTTGAGGTTAAAAAAATGCCGTTCGCAGCCGAGATGCTTCCGTCAGACATACCTCAAGGTATCAAAGAGCAAGTAATCAGGGATATGCAAGGTAAGGAAATGGTTACCGTCCGTTTCCAGCACCAGACGGACAGCGGCCAATCCGTTTCTTTCGATTTGTCCGATGAATCAGGAGGGACACAGAAGCTATTTACCCTTGCCGGACCCTGGCTGGATGTGTTGGCAAATGGGCGAATCCTTTGCGTGGATGAATTGGATACCAGCCTTCACCCGCTTATGGTCCGTTTCCTGATCGAGCTCATCCATAACCAAGAGATCAACAAACACCATGCCCAATTGATCTTCACGACTCACGATACCTCTGTCCTTGATATGGAGATCTTTCGCCGAGATCAAATCTGGTTTATGGAAAAGAATCGTGAAAATGCCAGCAAGCTTTATCCCTTGAGCGACTTTAGTCCCCGCAAAGGAGAAGCGCTGGAAAAGGCATACCTAAAAGGTCGCTATGGCGCTTTGCCGTTTATCGGGGAATTGAGGTCTAATGGGCACTGATGATTTGTTTCACAAACGGAAGGCCCGGCAGGCCAAAGCGCATCGCCGTAAAATAGCAAGCCGCGCTCCATATGAGCGCGTGCTCATTATTTGTGAAGGCGAAAAGACAGAACCGAATTATTTAAAAGGCATACGCAAAGCCTTTATGCTGCATCCCGCAAATGTGGTTATCGCCGATAAAAAGCACGGTCTTGATCCCAAGGGGCTGGTGTGTTACGCAATCGAAGAATATAAGAAAGACCCCGACTTCAACCGGGTGTACTGCGTTTTTGACAAAGACAAGCATACTTCCTATGATGCCGCACTGGATCAGGTTGGTGCCACCCGGCTGAAAGGTGGCGCTAAATTGCTCGCCATAACATCAGTGCCGTGTTTTGAATTTTGGATACTTCTACATTTTACTTATACGACACGTTCCTTTTGCGCTGCCGGCGAAGACTCAAATTGCGCGTTAGTCGTGGCTGAATTGAAAAGAAACGGATGGCTTCCTGATTATGAAAAAGGAGTCAAGGATCTTTTTGATTTGCTGGAAGACAAGCTTGATACGGCGATGAAAAGCGCAACGAGACTAAAGGCATTCCATATGACCAGTGGAACGGATAACCCATCGACTAAGGTGCCTGACCTAATAGATTACCTTGAAGAAATGAAAGCCAAGAAAAGCACCTAAAGGTAACTATATGGACATAAAAGTGTTTGACAGTTGGTTGCAATATGTTGAATTCATTGATCCTCTGAAAGATGAACACGGATGGATTTATCGTGGTGTAACCTCCGAAAAACACGAGCTCATTCCTAAGGTTGGCCGTGATCAATTCAGAAATCAATATTCTCTGCCTTCTGAAAAACTTCTTTTGCGTATTTTCAAACAACGCGCCATTGTTTACACCAACTTTGCTCCAAAAAGTGATTTGGAGTGGTTAGCCTTCGGTCAGCACCATGGGCTCCCCACAAGATTATTGGACTGGACAGTAAGTCCGTTGGTTGCAATGTATTTTGCAACTTGGCATAATCACGATGATGATGCGGCAGTTTATGCTCGCCATTTCCCCCGCGCACCAGATGATAACTTCGATCCTTTTAATATTCGAAAGGCAAGAAAATATTATCCCCCTCACATCACGGCACGTATTCCTGCACAGCAAGCATTGTTTACCGTTCAGCCCAAGCAATGTGAATCAATGCTTGAGGATGAGCAGATTATAAAGATAATCATTCCGCGCAAGTTGTGCTCTGAGTTTAGGAGGCGTTTAAGTTTCTACGGGATTCATCAGGAATCCATGTTTCCCGATATAGATGGCGCATGTGGTCATCTGAGCTGGAGGTTTAGTGAAGGATTCGGTCACTGGCCTCATGGCAAGGAAATCTAAATATTGTTGTTTTATGGCACGGCTTTTTAGACGGCTTTTACCTCCCCAAAATGGTTTTTAACGGGGGAAAAAGCTAATAAAATCAAGGTTGGTTACGCTTATTTCGGCCTCTCACGCCTGTAACCGATTTGCTAAATGGGTATTATGTCTTTTCTTTTTGTCTCTTTTGTTCTTATCGCCCTTTCATATCCTTAAACTGTAAAACCGCCGCCCCTGCCTTTAACTTGTCAAGGTAATCTGCCCAGGTCTGCATCATCTTCCGCCGTTCGGCGAGGTGCGCCGTCCGATTGTAGGCCCTGCCGTTCGGGTCTCTTACGGCATGGGCAAGCTGATGTTCGATGAAATCCGGACGGATCTGCAAGACTTCATCAAGAATGGTTCTGGCCATGGCCCGGAAACCGTGCCCGGTCATGGTGTCTTTGTCATACCCCGCATGTCTGAGAGCTGCATTGACGGTGTTTTCAGACATGGGCCGAGCATGAGTACGCACGGAGGGAAAAACATATCGGCCCGCCCCCGTATATTCTTGCAGTCCTTTCAATATTTCTACCGCTTGGCTGCAAAGGGGCACGATATGGGCCTGTTTCATCTTCATTTTGCTTGCCGGAATGTTCCAGACGGCTTCATCGAAATCAATTTCCGCCCATTCTGCATGTCGCAGTTCCCCTGGACGGACAAAGAACAGGGGGGCAAGGCGTAAGGCGCACTTAACGACAAACCCACCTTGATAGCCGTCTAATGCCCTCAACAGGGAGGCAACTTCTTTGGGTTCTATAATCGCCGCATGATGTTTGACTTTTGGTGGGGGCAACGCACCCCTTAAATCGCCAGATGGGTCACGCTCAGCTTTGCCGGTGGCGACGGCATACCGGAAAACCTGCCCGGCAATAGCTCTCAGTCGGTGCGCTAATTCAAGTGCCCCCCGGCTTTCTGCCTTACGCAAAACGGAGAGCAGTTCCGGCGCCTTGATTTCATTGATTGGCCGTGATCCTAGCCAGGGAATCAGGTCATGATTCAAGCGGCTCAGGATAGTGGCACCATGTCTTGCCGTCCATGTCGATAAAAAAGCGGTGTGCCATTCACGGGCGACGACCTCGAATGTCTCCGTTTCCTGGATTTTTGCTTGCTTCTGCGCTTTACGAACGGCATCTGGATCAACGTCATTCGCCAAAAGCCTCCGGGCATCCTCACGTCTTTGACGCGCATCTTGCAGACTAATTTCAGGGTATGATCCAAAAGCGAGCTTCTTCTCTTTATTGTTGAAGCGATATTTAAACCGCCACAATTTACCGCCCGAAGGGGTTATCAGAAGATATAAACCACCGCCGTCAAATAACGAGATGGGCTTATCCTGCGATTTGGCTTTTTGAACCTTCATGTCGGTTAAAGGAATGATTCGTTTCGGCATGGTCAATACCTCCATTTTGGGTACCCGCTAAATCTTATGGGTACTCTTTACTTGATTTTAGGTACCCATAATCGCCGGATTCTGATAAGTCGTATAGCACGTCATTGGACAAATGACAATAAAAAACCCGCTATTTCTAACGGGTTTTGGACTTCTTTGGACTTCCTTGGATTATGAATTGGCGGAGGGAGCAGGATTCGAACCCGCGAACCTTTCGGTCAACGGTTTTCAAGACCGCCGCCATAGACCACTCGGCCATCCCTCCGGGTTTCTTTCTACACCGGAAAGAGCGTTTTCCGGCCGTTGCAATGCTACCCCGTGGGGGCGATCCTGTCAATCCCTTTCGTGTAGGGGCGCAAGGCCTCGGGGATGACGACGCTGCCGTCGGCCTGCTGACAATTTTCTAAAATAGCCACCAGGGTCCGCCCGACGGCCAGCCCCGAACCGTTCAGGGTGTGGACATGCTCCACCTTGCCGCCGGCGGTGCGGCGGAAACGGATGGCAGCACGGCGGGCCTGAAAGGTCTCGAAATTGCTGCACGAAGATATCTCCCGATAGGCGTCCTGCCCCGGCAGCCAGGCCTCTATATCATAGGTCTTGGCGGAAGAAAACCCCAAATCGCCGGTGCAGAGGCTCACGGTACGATAATGGATATTGAGCCTCCTGAGCACCTCCTCGGCATTCAGGGTCAATCTTTCCAACTCCTCGTAGGAGGTTTCGGGAGTCGTAAACTTTACCAGCTCCACCTTGTTGAACTGATGCTGCCTGATGAGCCCCCGCGTATCCTTCCCGTAGGAACCGGCCTCGGCGCGAAAACAGGCCGAGTAGGCGGCATAATAAATGGGCAGTTCCTGCTCCTCCAGGATCTCGTCCCGGTGGATGTTCGTTACGGGCACCTCCGCCGTCGGGATGAGGAAATAATCCAGCCCCTCGACCTTGAAGAGGTCTTCGGCAAATTTCGGCAACTGCCCCGTGGCCGTCATGCTCTCCCTGTTGACCAGAAAGGGGGGAAGGATCTCCGTATACCGATGTTCCGTGGTATGAAGATCGAGCATGAAATTGATCAGGGCCCGCTCCAGGAGCGCCCCCATTCCGCGATAGAGGGTAAAGCGCGCCCCGGTTATCTTGGCGCCCCGGCCAAAATCCAGGATGCCCAGACTTTCGCCGATTTCCCAGTGGGGTCGCGGCGTAAAAGCAAAAACCGGTTTCTCACCCCAGCTCCGGACCACGGGATTATCTTCCGAGCACTTACCGGCCACAACCGATTCGTGGGGGATGTTGGGCACGGTGAGGACAAAGCCGTCCAAGGCCGCTTCCGTATCCTTCAGGGAGGCATCCAGGTCCCGGATGCGGGTGGAAACTTCGGCCATTCTCGCCATGAGGGAGGAGACATCGCCTTTGTTTTTCTTCTGCTCGCCGATTTCCTTGGATACGCTATTGCGCTCGCTCCGGAGGGTTTCCACTTCCACCAGCAGGTCTCTCCTGGCGGTATCCAAGGCGAGGAAACGGTCGAAATCAACGGCCGCCTGCCGCTCTTCCATTTTCCGGCGCACAAAGTCCAGGTTATTTCTAATAAATTTTATATCCAGCATGATACGGTCTTTCCTTCTGCCCCGGGCAAGGGGCAGATTCCCCTACCATTTTGACCCCTTGAAGTCAACACCTTTGTCCCCCCCGGGCCTCGGGACGGAAGGAGACTTTTATCCGCCAGACCGGCAGGCCGCCAGCCGGGCTTCCACGTCCTTTTTGGTCAGTCCTTTGATGGCGATGGTCTTATGTCTGGACTTGTGGCCTCCCAGGACCGTCACTTGTTCCCGCCGCACACCGAAGATGTCGGCCAGAAAACGGATGCACTCCTCATTGGCCCGGCCCTCCACCGGGGGGGCGGTGAGCTTTACCTTGAGAGAATCACCCGGGCCGGCCACCAGTTGGCAGCGCGACGACCGCGGCAAGACGTGAACATGCAGAAGCACACCCCCCGCCGTTTCTGTTATCGGGCCGGCCTCCCCTCGGGCCATGGTCATTTCAGGTAACGAGCTAAATCTATCAGGCTCTGGATGAGGAAGCTCTGCAGAAAAATAATCGCCGCAATGACGATGATCGGCGAGATATCGATGCCGAGACCGCGCAAGGGCAGCCACCTCCGGATCGGCTCCATCACCGGTTCCGTGGCCCGGTAGAGGAACCGCACGATCGGGTTGTAAGGATCGGGGTTTACCCAGGAAATGAGCGCCCGGGCCACGATAATCCACATATAAAGGGTAAGGGCCAGATCGATGATTTTTACCAGCGCCATGATGAAATTTCCCATAATAAACATTCTTGCTCCTTAGGATCAAAATTCCTGATTTTGTAAATCTTCTTTAAGCATTACGAGATTATCAATTATCATATACCCCTGCCTTGTGCAAATAAAGAAATGACTGTATAATCATAAGCATCGAAAGGAAGACAAGATGGAAAGCCTCATCCAAAAAGCAGCCGCCTTAATTTGCCAGGCCCGGACGATCGTGGCCTTTACAGGGGCCGGCGTCAGCACCGAATCGGGAATCCCCGATTTCCGCAGTCCCGGCGGGATTTGGGAAAAATACCAGCCTGTTTATTTCGATGATTTTATCTCCAGTGAAGCCTCTCGACGGGAATTCTGGCTGCGCAGCCGGGCCACCTACCCGGTCATCAGGGACGCGAAGCCCAATCCCACCCACCTGGCCCTCTATGAACTGGAAAAAATGGGCAAGCTCGAGGCGATCATTACGCAGAACATCGATCACCTCCACCACAAGGCCGGCAACGCGCAGGAGAAGATCATTGAAATCCATGGGACCACGGCCTACGCCCTGTGCCTGGACTGTCAAAAAAAATACGACCGCGACGAATTGCAGCGCCAATTGGAGGCCAGGGAAGAAATCACCGTGCCCCGCTGTACGGCCTGCGGCGGCCCGGTGAAGGATGCGACGATCTCTTTCGGACAGGCGATGCCGGAAAGGGAGATGGCCCTGGCCGGACAAAAGGCCCAGGCTTGCGACCTCATGATCCTCCTCGGCTCTTCCCTCGTGGTTTATCCGGCCGCTTATCTGCCCCAGCAGGCCCGGCAATCCGGGGCCCGGCTCATTATCATCAACCTCGATCCGACCCCTTTCGATCATCTGGCCGACGTGGTGCTGCATGCGAAAACGGGAGAGGCGCTGCCGCCCATCGTGGCCGAGGCGGGCCGGCAACTGGAAATGAAGAACCATGGATGAAAAGGGGCTTTCACTCCTGACCCGGGCCGTCTCCCTGGTCGAAATGCCCCTCAGCGAAAGCCAGCTCCATCTTTTGGAACGGTATTACCAAGAGATCGTCCGATGGAATGAAAAAATCAACCTCCTTTCCCGCAGCACCCTGGAAGAGACGTTGTTGAAAAATTTCCTCGATTCCCTGATGGTGGGCCGCTTCCTACTCCCCGGGGAAGGCCCCATGCTCGACCTGGGAACCGGGGGAGGCTTTCCCGGCATCCCCCTCAAGATCGCCTACGACACTCTGAACGTATTTTTATTGGAGGCCTCACGGAAAAAAACGTCCTTCCTGAAGCATGTCATCCGCACGCTCCAGCTTAAAGGGATTACGGTCCTCCACGGGAGAGCGGAGGAGTTGGCAAGGCAGGAGGCCTATCAGGGAGCCTTTGGAGCAGTTATTTCCAAGGCGGCCTTCAAGCTCCCACAATTTCTCACGCTGAGCGCCTTGTTCCTGGCCCCGGACGGTGTCTTGCTGGCCCTGAAGGGCGAGGATATGCAGGAAGAGATCCAGGCCGCCGCGCCGGCCGCCGCCGCCTCCGGGCTATACTTATCCGCATCCCACGCCTATACCCTCCCCCTGACAGGGGATCGGCACACCATCCTCATCTACAAAAAAGCGTCACGCCACCCATCCGCCTTCAGCGGTTAAATCTCCCCTTGCCCCTCTTTGCTAACGAGGGGAATTCAAGTGATTGCCCCTTTTGCTGATGCATGTCACCTTTCAGAAAGCCGGCGATTTTTTGTTCAACCAGGAGCGCCTGTTGCTTGTTTTGCAGGATCTGGGTGCGTATCGCCTCGGTGGTTCCATAGCGATCTATGAGATCAGCCACTCTCTCCTCAAGGGTCACAATCACGGTGTGTCGTACCCGCTTGTCGGCGTAGTACACGATCTCCCGCTCCTCAAGCCTTCCCCCAAGATTAATGTCACGCATGATGACGTGCTGCTCCACAATTTCCGCGGTACTGGTAAAACCCAACTCCCTTAAGAGTGTTCCGCCGGAGAGAGCGTGATTTTCCCTTGTTTCCAGAGACCTGGTCTTGGTGATGTCGTGTAGGAGCGTGGCAGCAATGACCAAATCCCTGTTCGTCTGCACATCGCTTTTCAGATTGTCGATAATCGCCAGGGCAACATTCATAACCTCTAGGGAATGCTCGACAATATTGGCACGCATGGCATATTGCGCCATGAGCGCCTCGCATTCCGCTCTGGAGGGAATTCTGTCGCCCACCGCTGCCTTCAAACCAGCCATGACGTGGCATCCCGGCTAAAAAACGTTTCGAGGGGCCTTCCTTTTCCTCCCATAAGGGCGGCAAAGGCGGTCTTGCCCACCTGTTGCGGGCCAAGCAGAGCATGCATGACCTGGATCGGCGGGGAAAGTTCCCCGCACCGGGTCGCTAAAAGTTGATGTTCGTAGCTCATATCGGCCCTATATCAAGGGAATTGAAGCGCTGCAATCAATATTACTCATTCTACAGCAGGCCTTTGTGCACAGCCCCCAGGCAATTCCTTATTTTAATCCCCCGGAATTTATGCTATGTCTTTACATCAGTAAAGTGCCAGAGCCAACGGATTAGATGTCATGACATACAAGCTGCAAGACCTGATCGACATGAAGCCTTTCCAAGAAATGCAGGATCGGCTCAATGAGATCTACTCCTTCCCCTCGGCAATCATCGACAACGACGGCAACATTCTCACTGCCACTGCCTGGCAGGATATCTGCACGCAATTCCACAGAAAGAACAAAGACTGCGAAAAGGATTGCATCAAAAGCGATCAATACATCCTGAATCACCTCCATGAGGCAAATCCGGCCGTGACTTACCGCTGCCCCCGTGGTTTGGTGGACAACGCCACTCCCATCATCATTGAGGGCATCCACTACGGTAATTTCTTCACCGGTCAGTTTTTCTTGGAAAAGCCGAAGGTGGAATTTTTCCGAGAACAAGCCAAGCAGTATGGGTTCGACGAAGCTGCCTATCTCGCAGCGTTAAAAAAAGTACCAATCTGGACGCAGGAGCAGCTAAACAGCTATCTTTTTTTCATCAAAGGGCTGATTGCCATCATCTCCGAAAGCGGTTTGAGAAATATCCGGGCGATTGAAACCAGAAAACAAGTCGAGGAAAGCGAAAAGCGCTACCGGACCCTCTTTACGCAGGCCAGTGAAGGGATCTTCATTCTTTCTGCCGACGGCGAGTTGGTAGAAGTCAATGAATCCTTTGCCAGGATGCACGGCTACAGCGTAGAATTAATGCATCCCATGGGCCTGAAGGATTTGGATACACCCGCCACTCTGCAACTGGCACCCGAAAGGATAAGAAGGATTTTGGCCGGCGAAACACTGACCTTTGAGGTGGAGCACTATCACAAGGATGGCCATGTTTTCCCCCTGGAGGTTTGCGCCAGCCTGATTTCCTTAGGGGGAGAATCGTATATTCAGTGTCTGCACCGCGATATCAGTGAGCGCAAACTGGCCGAGGAAAAGATCCGCCAGAGCGAAGAGTTCATCCGGAGCATTCTCGACACGGTGGACGAGGGCTTTGTCGTCATTGACCGGGATTACCGCATTCTGACGGCAAACAAGACGTACCGCAACCAGCATTCCTGTAACAGCGGCGACGTGGTCGGTCGGCATTGCTACGAGATTTCGCACCGCCTGAACCGACCCTGCTACGAGGAGGGTGAGGAATGTGCCGTGCGGGCGACCTTTGCGACCGGAGAGCCGCATACGGCGCTCCACAAGCATCAAGACCCGGACGGCAAGGTGCTGTATGTGGAAACAAAGGCCTTCCCCATCCGGGATGCGTCCGGGAAGATCACCTCCGTGATCGAGACGATCAACAATATCACGGAAAAGCATCTCCTGGAAGAAGAGCGGCTCAAAACGCAGAAACTTGAGTCCATCGGCACCCTAGCGGGCGGCATCGCCCATGATTTCAACAACCTGTTGCAGGGTGTTTTCGGCTACATCACCATGGCAAAAATGACCTTTGACCAGAAGGAAAAATCCCTGGCCATGCTCGGTCAGGCGGAAAAGGCCCTGCATCAGTCGGTTAATCTTACAACCCAGCTCCTGACCTTCTCCAAGGGCGGGAAACCGGTAAAGAAGCCCCTCTCGTTGAAACGGGTGATCGAAAATGCGGTCAAGTTCGCCCTCAGCGGTTCCCGGACTGACTTCCAACTGGCGATCGAGCCAGCCTTATGGCACGTCAACGGTGACGAGGGCCAGTTGGGCCAAGTAATCCAGAACATCGTGCTGAACGCCGATCAGGCCATGCCGCTCGGCGGTGTAGTGAAGATCTCCGCACGAAACGTGGCGGCTGGCGACAGGGCAATGCCCGCTGCTCTCGCCAAGGTGAACAATGTCGAACTCGTAATCGAGGACAACGGCAGCGGCATCCCTAAGCAGTACCTCGACAAGATCTTCGATCCCTACTTCACGACCAAGGAAAAGGGAAGCGGGCTCGGGCTCGCGACTTCCTATTCCATCATCCGCAACCATGATGGAGAGATCCGGGTCGCCTCCGAGGTTGGCAAAGGCACGGTCTTCTCCCTCTATCTTCCCACGCTGACCGACAGCGCCGCAATCAAGACGGCGGTACACTCCGCTCCTCTGGCCACGCCAAAGGCACGGGTCCTGGTCATGGACGATGATGAATTGATCAGGAGCCTCGCCAGGGAGCAGTTGGGCGAACTTGGCAATGAGGTGGAGGTCGCAGTAAACGGTGAAGAAGTGCTGGCCAGGTATCAAGAAGCGGCAGCGAGCCAGCCCTTTGATCTCGTTATTCTCGACCTTACGGTGCGGGGCGGCATGGGAGGATTGGAAACCCTTCGTAACCTGAAGGAAATCGACCCCGGGGTGCAAGCCGTAGTGTCCAGCGGTTACTCCGAGGATGCCGCCGTGGCGAACTACCTGGAGCACGGGTTCAAGGCGTTCCTGAAAAAACCCTACAAGATACAGGAATTACGCAATGTAATCCATTCCGTTTTAGTGAGGGAGGGCAACCGCTAGTATAAGTATAGTGCTTGCCCGGGAAGTCCCGCGACTCTTCACCCAGGCAAGCCAGCAAGCCAGTATTTCCTTGACATGTAAGTTCGTTGCTGCTTATACTCCCCCCGTCCAAAGCAATACCTTACCAAATCAAAGCTATCAAACAAAAAATGTCATAAGGGCTAAAAAGGAAAGGAGCACCCGTTGAACGGATGCCAGTAGAACCTGTGCATATCAATAGGGGACAAATTGCGCTTTCTGAAATGCTATTAATCCTCATGCTTCGGCACCAACAACGGCACTACATTACAGATGCAACGAGGAGGCAACCATATGCACATTGACAAGCAAAGGTGTATAGGCTGTGCCAATTGTGTCCCCGTATGTCCTATGGGGGCGATATACATCGCAGCTGACGGTCTCTCGGAGATAAACGAAGATGAGTGTGTCGAATGCCATGCTTGTTACAGAGGGATGAGCATCATGAGACTGCCTCAGCAACCGACGCGTTTTATCCGATCGCTTCTCGCATCGGCGAAACTCCGCTTTCAGCCCGAGCCTGATATATGCCCGACGGGAGCTATTACATCGGATGAACTAGTCTGGCCTAGGCTTCTACGGCGTGCCTTCAGCGATCCTCAGATGCCCCATGAATCCACGGGCGGTGGCGGCCGGGGCACGGCGGAAGTCAAAACCAACGACGTGACGGGACGGGTGAAGGAAGGGGAAGCCGGCGTAACTATAGAGTTCGGCAGACCTGGCGTGGGAGCCCGTCTGCGGGATGTGGAAGGTGTCTCGATGATGTTGGCAGAGATGGGCGTGGAATTTCAATCCCGGAACCCGGTCACAGCGCTGCTGTCCGACATTAAAACAGGCGCCATGCGGGAAGATGTTAAGAATGAAAAGGTACTCTCCTGCATACTCGAGTTCAAGGTAAATATGGATAAGGTGCCGGATATACTCCAAGGGATAGAGAGAAAGGTTAAAGAGCTCGACACGGTGGTTTCCCTGGGGTTGGCTATCAGATGCGACGCTGAAGGAAACGATGCGATCAGAGAACAGTTGCTGGCAATGGGGTATGACGCCTGGCGGGGAAAGATAAATATGGGGCTGGGGAGGCATACCAATCCGTCAGCATAGAGGAGGCAGGCTATGACCAACACGCTACACAGATTCGGCAGGGCCCAGGATCTGCAAGACGACTATATTGTATTCGTTAAATGTTCCAAGGGAATCAATGACATCGGTGCCCGGGAAAAGGCACGCGCCTTTCTTGAGGCGGCACTCAAATTCAAGCCTGTCAGCATCGCCTCCCATGCTCCCCAGGGTCCCTTGTTTCGCCCGGAGAAAGACCTCAACCTTTTTGTGCTTTACATCAGAGAACGGAGGGAGAAAGTATCACCGGAACAGCTCATCGAGGAAATGGATTCTTCCGGATTTGCTTTGGCCGTCTTTGACAACAAGGAGGCAATGGAGGGGCTACTTAAGGAAATTAAAGAGTTGGACCTTGGCTTGTCTGTGAATGTGGCGGCCTTAGTGGATGACGTGCGGGAGTCGGCGCCTCGGCTGGGCATACCGCCGCACTCTATCAACTACGCCTTGGGTTTCAGGGGCAATCTTTACAAATTACCGGACCATCATGTACTTGCGCTTACCACCATGTGCGGACATGGTCTCATATCCAACAATTTCGCCAAAAAGATGATCGACAGGGTCAAGGAAGGGAGGTTGCAACCTGAGGATGCGGCAAGGTATATGGCCAAGTTCTGCGACTGTGGCGCATTCAACAGCACACGTGCCGTGCGTATCCTCAATAAGGCTAAAACTTCCAACTGACAAAAGGTTATAAGTTGGCTGCAGCAGTGCTGGAATCTCAAACGTGAAAAGGAGGTCCATTATGGAAAGAAGTTTTCATGGAAAGAGTTTTCCTCAGGGGTCCCGTAGCGTCTTATCTCTCTTATTCATTTTGCTTTTCCTGCTCCTTCCGACACCGCTACTCCCTGCCGAATCCCTTGAGGAGGCTGCCAAACGGGAGGGAAAGGTAATGTTTTACACCACCATACCGGTTCCCTATACCCAAATGTTGACGAACGCTTTTCAAAAAAAGTACCCCTCCATTAAAGCTGAGTATTACAGAGCTGGCGATAACCAGTTGTTAGGTAGAATTCACACGGAAAAACAGATGGGTCAAACCCATGCCGATGTTATAGGTTCGCCCGGGGTTTGGGCTAATGTGTATAAAAAGCAGGGTCTCCTGGGCAAATACATTTCTCCGGAAGCACAATTCATCCCCCAGGGATTCAAAGATCCGGAAGGATTCTGGACAGCCAATTATACTGCCTATTATGCCTTCATCTATAACACCAAAATGGTAGCTAAAAAAGACGTGCCGAAAAATTACGAAAGCTTATTAAACCCCGCGTGGAAGGGAAAAATTGGGCTGAGCAGCAATGAAGTGGATTGGTTTATGGGAATGTTGGATTTCCTGGGCGAAAAGAATGGCATCCAATTCATGAAACATCTTGGGGCGCAGCATCCCGTGCTTCGTAATGGCCGTACACTCACCGCTACCCTTTTGATGGCGGGTGAATATCCCCTGGCCCTGTCAGTTGTCCATACGACGCGGGAACAACAAAAGAAAGGGGCATCCATAGACATAATGTCCTTGCCCACCCCCACCCTGGCGGGCATCCGCTTGATTGGGGTGCATGCCAATGCTCCTCATCCAAATGCAGCAAGACTATTCGTGGATTTCATCCTGTCCAAAGAGGGGCAAGGCATCTTTAATAGCATCAGCTATCATCCTGTCAGGGCGGACGTCGAGTTAGGGGACCCCGTAGCGGCAGAAATCAGGCGCAATCTATTCCCCATCAGGCCAAGAGATGCAGACGTGGTGGAAAGATATAAGCACGAATTTGATAAGATTTTCAATAAACGATGATGCAGCAGACAACTGGGTAATCCCTTTCCCAACTCCCCATGCATGGATTGGGACGGATCGGCCGTTGTAGGGAGTTCCGGGGAGGAGTTCCGGGGACATCCATGATATCAGGGAGTTCCGGGGACAGGGGAGTTCCGGGGACAGTATACCTAACTATCAATATTCTTCTTTTTTGGTCCCGGTTTTTGCCGTCGTAGGACACGGCAAACTGATTCTTCGATGCTTTCCAGAAAACCTTCATCCCCCAGGGGGCGTCCGGTACGTTCATGGGAACGAAATTTCCCCATCTCCTCGTCTGTTGCATCTTCCCCAATGAAACTTTGCCAGTCTGCCACCATTTCAAGAAGCGGGGCAACTTTCACCAGCCCATCATCATGGCCGTTCATGTGGGCAACGGCACTGCTCCACTTATATAACCAGGGTTCCTTCACCATGCCGGCCCGTACCGGATTCAATTCCACATAACGAGCAGCCGCAAGGAGATGATTCTCACTTAGCGGATAGGACGCAAATCGCTCCTGCCAAAGATGACCCTTCCATTGCTCACGGAAATTAATGCGGCGCGTATACCGACGATGGGCCTCGCCCAGTGCGTGACGAAAACTTTCCGGCTGTGCAGGCACGGCAATTAAATGTACGTGATTGGGCATGAGGCAATAGGCCCATACATCAACTGCATAATGCTTGCAGGAAGCCGCCATTAACCCAAGATACTCGCGATAATCATCCTCGCAGAAAAAAGTCTGCATCCGGCGGTTTCCCCGCTGGGTAATGTGGTGAGGTATTCCCGGGACTACGACCCTTGCTATCCGTGCCATGGGATGGTCTTATCACATACTTCTGAAATGTCAATAATTGGCGAGTAGACCGGTTTCTCCCGACGCTTTAGGTCGATGTTTGTGTTCTCCGTTTCCGCCTAGTTTCCCGGCGGTGCCACATCATCTCAACCATACATCAGTTGGCCCC
>Ga0209514_10002127_pt1 | contig 31546 bp, 34 predicted proteins | sample Subgrocontami58m_FD_187452 | JGI IMG/M metagenome (GOLD analysis project Ga0209514, IMG submission 187452) | Subsurface groundwater microbial communities from S. Glens Falls, New York, USA - GMW37 contaminated, 5.8 m (SPAdes) (version 3) | ecosystem: Environmental > Aquatic > Deep subsurface >...
CGCGAAAATCTCGGATTTTCGGGGCCCCAAAAATTAGTAAATTTTTGCGGTTGGAGATAGAAAAAATCTGAAGTTGTTTAGCAACTTCTGCGGACTAAAGTCCGCAGTTTATTTTTTCTATATTAGAATTACTATTTCAAATTTTTCAAAGTAACTATATTTTTCAGATTGTTTGAAAAATTTATTTTGATAGTTTTATAAGAACCATTCTGGGGCGTTGGTTTAGGGTAAAGAGTGAATTAGGGTAATAAGGCTTAAAATGAAGATTAACTTTTAATTGCTAAATCTTCCCGATGAACCTCAGTTCCATTGATTCTGTAAAACGCTAGGGGTTTTACAAAAAGATTATCATCCAATTCTAATTCAAAAAAAGTTCCGAAAGGTTGATTTTCGTATCTCCCCAGATTTCCTGGATTTAGAACTACTGTGCCTGCTTTGTTTTCCTTCGCCCATAAACAACTATGGCTATGTCCTGTAAGCATGAGGCTTGGAGTATTTCTATGCAAATTAGTCAAAAGAGCATATTCTCCTTTAAAAAACGCATTCTTCCCTTCAAAGAATCGAGGATTAGCATGAGTCAAAACAACTTCTGCATCTTCATGCTTATTTAGAGTTAAGAATGCTTCATCTTCATCAAATCCATATAAAAGATTTACAGGCATTTCTCTAGGAGTAATAGGCGCTCCGCCAAATCCAGTGAATTTTACTCCACCAATTTCTTTTGTTTTTCCATGAATGCACTCTTCACTTAGTATGGACTCAAGACATTTGCTGTCCCAATTTCCTGGAACAAGAACTACTGGTTTTCCAAGCGCATCCAGTTTTTTCTTAAAGATCCTATATTGCCAGCTTAATCTTTCTTCCCCTGTTTTTTCCATATCAAGATATTGTTTAGCCTTTTCTTTTAAATTATCCGGAACATTTTTATCATAACCTGATGCTAAGAATCCCGCAACATCGTGCATGCTCTTAATTTTATCTTCCATAATTTTCATAACATGTTCAGCATTAGAATACATTAAATCTTGAATTTTAACAAATAGCTCTTTTTCATCTCCCTCAAAGACGCCTCCTGCAATATCGCCTGTTATTGCAACTACATCTGCATCGCTGGCTTTTATAATCTCTCCAGCTTTATCAAAAGTCTCAAAATCTCCGTGTATATCCGATAATGATGTTATTTTCATGATTATTAAGACTATTTTAGCTTTATAAATCTTATCATTTGTCACTACTATTTAGTTATATCAAGAATTGAAAACCACATTCTAAAGAATGTGGTCGTAGCTTTACTGTTTTCAATTCTTGAGCATCCTAAAAACAAGTGCCAATCAAACCCACATGTCAGAAATCTTTTACGGATTTCTGAGCACCATCAAGAACTTTTAGTTCTTGAGGCTTTTAAGTGTGGGTGGCACATTGTTTTTTTGATGATATAAACCCGATTTTGCCTCAATTTTAACAAAAAAGCGCTTTAGGAAGTTTTAAATAAAAGCTATTGTTATAATCCGTATGGAATACGAAACCCTTAATACTGTTTGTTCTAATGCTGTCTGGTCTCTAAGCAACTTCATAGGCGGTTTAGTTGTTTGTTTAGCATATGAACGGGGAAAGGTTAGAAACCTTTATGATAATATGGATGCCTTTTATAGAGAACATGTATATAATCTGCCTGCAGAAACAACATCCACTAAAGATTCTAAGCTCGAAAAAACCACATCATAAGCTTAAGAAACTTCTCCGAAGTTTCTAGTGCTTCCTGAATTAACAAAACATTCAGTAAGCTTTAAAAACCACTTCTCCTAGTCACTAATATACAAACATGGTATTCAAAATTAATGTATCCCATAAAGGAAGAACATTCAAGTTAGAAACAGACAGCGAAGCATGGATTAGAATGAAAATCGGCGATAAAGTTAACGGAGATATGGTTTCTGGAGACTTCGACGGCTATCAGCTAGAGATAACAGGAACTTCTGATATTGCTGGTTTTCCTGGAATAAAAGGCGAGATAGGCAGCCAATTAAGAGGAAAACTTCTTACAAAAAATCAAACAGGAATGAGAAACTCAAGGCATGATGGATTAAGATTAAAGAAAACAGTGAGAGGCGAAGAAATTTCTGATAAAACATCACAAATTAATCTTATAGTTCTAAAAGAAGGTCCTAAAAAATTCGATGAAATCTGCCCTGCAAAACCAGCAAAAGAAAAGAATGATGATAAGAGTAAAGCTCCTGTCGCAGTTGCTGCTACGCCTGCTGCTGAAGAAAAGAAGGCTGAATAATTTTTTAGTTACGTTTCACATTATAATTATTATAATCAAAGTAATGCACTAACAAAATACTTACAAGCTACTTGAACAAGTCTAGCAATACCGAGCAAATCGTTTTGAGATTATTCAGAATTTTTGAAGAAGCAATAAAATACTTTAAAAACTCCAAATCCCTTATAATCTTATGAAAAAAGAAATTATAATCCCCGAAATAAATCTCGAAGAGCTTAAAAAACAAAAAGAAGAGAATTTCAAAGATAGGCTCAAATTCATAAGCATATACGCTGACTGGTTAAAAAAAACATCGAACAAAGAATGGAGTGCGCAACAATCAAAGGTTATAGCTTAATATCAATATTACTCGATTTATTATTTGTGCAATTCAGAATAACTGGGTTTTTTTAGCAAGTTTTGCAATACTGGATAAGTCAAGCGAAGATTGTTGAACATCCCCGAGAATTCTTAAAATGCTGTAAATTTGAATAGAATTGTTATTAATTATTGTTTAGGGTTTATTAAAATAATGCGAAGCGTCTCTTAAAAAAATCTGGGGCGAAGCCCGCAGTTCAGAATACTTTAAAAATAGCATTTTCCTCTTATATTCATGCGCATAAAAGAGATAATGAATAAAGCCCTTGTAGTGGATCACGATATTTCTCTGAAAGAGGCTGCTGCAATTATGTCTGAGAAGAATATTGGAGGCGTTGTTGCGGTGAAAAACGGAAAAATAATAGGAATTATTAGTGAGAAGGATATTGTGAAAAATGTTGATAAGATTAATAAAAAAATATCTGCTGTGATGTCAAAAAATGTTGTCACAATAGATGAAGAAGAAGATCTCGATGAAGCAGCGATGTTAATGAAGAAAAACAAGATAAAAAGATTGCCGGTTACTAGAGAGGGAAAACTTGTTGGAATTATAACTTCTACAGATTTAATTGCTAATTGTGATGAGTTAAACGAAGAATTTTTGTTCGACTAAAATCAAAACAACAATGAAAGGAGGTAAAAAATGCAAAACAAAAAATTTATTTTAAGTCTTTCTTTGCTTATAATGTCTGTTATTGCTATTTCAAATTTTGTTATTGCAGAGGAAAATACAACCATCGCTCCAAATATAGTGGCTGTAGCAACCGTTACAGAACAAGTAAAATGCGTTTTTGATAATTCAGATGCAATGCAAACTTGTTATACTTATGACGGTAGATTTGGATGTTCTGGAATAGGAACATGTATCGCAGATGTTTCTGGTGAAGAAGGAAAAAACCTAACCTGGAAAAGCTCCTGTGGAGGATATGACTATACTATAGTTGATGGAAATAATGAGTACGCAGAATTTACATGCGCTTCTAGTGTTCCTTCTGCTACACCTGCTGTTACTACTAGTCCACAGCCAACGACAGTAATCGTTGGAGAACAGGTAAAATGCGTCTTCGATAATTCTAATGTAATAGAAAAATGTTATACTGTTGATGACAAGTTTAGATGTTCAGGAATCGAAACCTGTGTTGCTGATGTTTCTGGCAAAAAAGGAGAAAAGCTAACATGGAAAAGCACTTGTGGTGGTTATGCTTACACTATAACTGATGGAGATAGTGAATACGCTGAATTTTCTTGTGTTTCTAGTACAACTAGTCCGCAGATAACACCAGTAATCGTTGCAGAACAGGTAACCTGTCTTTTTCAGAATTCAGCAACAGAACAAAAATGTTATACTGCAGAAGATAATTCAATATTTTCATGCATCGGAACAGATAATTGTACTATGGATGTTTCTGGCAAAAAAGGAGAAAAATTAACATGGAAAAGCACTTGTGGCGGCTATGCTTATAGTTTCACTGAGGGAAATAACGAATATATAAAATTTAATTGCATACCTAAGGGAAATACAACAAAAGAAATGATAAGCGGAAAAGGATTTAGATATGCTTATTGGCAATGTTACAATGGCAAAGAGCAAAAACAAGGAAGCGAATCTTCTTGTAAATCTTCTGAAACATGGCAAAGCTATGCAAAAGAATTTTGCAAGGACAAATGCTACGAGGATAAGAGCAAATGTGGAGTTAATTCTTTTAGTGTAACTGAAAATTGCTATCTTGATGTTGTGGAAGAATCTTTCCTTCCATCAGTTAGTGCAGAAGAAAGTATTGTAACAACCGAAGCAGCAGAAACTACTTTAATATGTTCGAATAGTTGTCCTCTTGGAGGAAAATGTTATCCTTTTGGCTACAGAAAATCCGGTCAATTCTGCTCTGATACAGGTTCTTTTATTGAACAATCAGCAGGAGATGCTGCATGTGATAATAATTTTGAATGTTCTTCAAATGTCTGTGTTTCTGGAACTTGTGTAAGTGAAGGAGTTTTAAAAAAGATTCTTAACTGGTTTAAGAATTTATTTGGTTAATTTTAGTAATTTTCTTTTTATTTTATTTTTGCTTTTTTATTATTGTTTATAAATTTGGGAGGAAGCTGGTTTAAGGTGTTCAAATAAGCTATGCCCAAACCAGACTTGCTAAGCTAAACAAAACTAATTGAGATACGGAATTATTATAAGATTTTTATTAATGCTTATAAAAATGGGAGTTAAAGTTTCAAGAAACAAAATAGTTTTAAGAAAGTAAAGTAAGAACGACCCAGCAAAGTGTAGTCCATGAGTTGTTGAATTGAAGGCGGTCTGTAAAGTTAAGGGGTTAATTTGAAGACTATTTTTTCTCTAAAAATTTATTTGCAATTTTCAGGCACTTTTTTTGGTTAGGCCAGGTTAGTTTTTTTAGTGCTTTGCTGAATGGAAGCCAGAGATGGCTTGAGTGCTCTCTTTTTTCGAGCTTGATTGGACCTTTTTTGACTTGTCCTGAAAAAAGAGTGTAGGTTTGGCCTTTGTAGTTAGGCCTGTCTTTCAGATGCTTTGAATAAAGATATTTTCCTGAAATGCCATATCTCTTCAGATTGAAAATTCTTAATCCGCTTTCTTCCAAGCTCTCTCTTCTTGCTGTTTTTTCTTTCTTCTCGCCTTGCTCAATTTTGCCTTTTGGGAATTCCCAGCCAATCCAGTGAAGCTTTCTTTTAAGCAGAAGATAAACTGGTTTTTTTGTTCTTTCATGGATGTAATAAACTACAATAAAGACTGCTGGGCGGTAGGTGAGGTTTTGCTTGAGAATTTTCATTTTATTTTACAAACCTCTTTTAGTTTAGGGTAAATCTTTTTAAGCATCATTCTAACTCTTTAGCTAAATTCTCAACCTTCTTTTTTATTTGGGTGATTGCTCGCTTGACATCCTTATCATCATTGCCATGGGCATCCTTAATTTTCCAGACAAGAAGCTTTTTACCGTATTCGTTATTTTTTGCAAAAATACTCTGCGGAACATCATCTGCAACAATAACAATCATGTTCTGCCACTTTAACAGCTCAGAAGTCATGCCTGCTGGCTTGCCCTGAAGATTAACGCCTAACTGTTTGGCTATCTTAACCTGATTATAATCCAAGGGATATGTGCCTCTGATTATTCCTGCTGATTTTACGTGAATAAGCTGATTTCTGTTAATTTCTTTAAAATAACATTCAGCTATCCGACTTCTAAAACGGTTGTGTCTGCATATAAATAGTATGTTCATTGGTGATTTTAAATTTTATTTTGTGAGTTTTTAAGGGTTCTATATTGGTATTTTAATCATTTTTCGGGCTTTAAACCTTACTATTTCCCTATAACCTGCTTGTTTTGCAACTTTATATGCTTTATCGAGATTATAGCTTATCCTATCAGAAAAATGGCAGTCTGTTCCGATTGTTAGGGGAATATTCATTTTTCTCGCTTTTTTTAAAATCCAGAGGCTTGGAAACTGCTCTTTGCAGGAATAACCCCAGCCACTTGTATTTATTTCAATGCACATTTTATTTTTCTTTATCGCTTCTAAAACTTCAAATATTTGGTTTTTGTATTGCTTACTTTTTTGGGAAAAATATTTTGATTTTCCATTAAGAGTTTTAATTACATCTAGATGGGCTACTGAATCAAAGATACCTGAGTTAATCATTAGCTTCAATTTTCTGAAATATTCATTAAGCAAGTTTTTGATTCCTCCGAATTCAGTTATTTCTTTTTGAAATCTATCTTCATCAAAATTAACGCCGAAATAGTCTCCTTTTTTTGATTTCAATAGATGCACTGAGCCTAGGACATAATCAAAATTATGCTTAGCTATCTCCTCGGTAATCCATTTTTCGCTTTTTTCAAACCAATCTATTTCTGCGCCAAAGGAAATGTCTATTTTATCCTGATATTTAATCTGCAGGTTTTTTATTGTTTGAATATATTTTTTAGTAAAGAAACCACTAGCCCAAGGGTCTTTATTAGCTCTTTTATAGTGGTCTGTAAAACACAGGTATTTTATGCCTGCTTTTATAGCCTCTTTGACTGCTTTTTCCGGCGTAAGTTTACCATCACTTCCAGTAGAATGTATGTGGAAGTTTATCATAATCGAGGGTTTCATAAACCTGGAAATATGAATAACTTTAAATATGTTGCTTATATTAGATTTATAGACTCTGAAATAGAAAAAAGAGCTAAAAGAAAAAATGAGGTTCAACATAGTTATAGGTGGGAAAGCTGGACAGGGCCCTAATATGGTCACAGAAATAGTCAGCCAAGGACTTATTGCCAGCGGATATTATGCATTTTACTCTAGAGATTATGAATCACTTATCCGTGGAGGTCATAATTTTAATACGCTTACTTTTTCTGAGGAACCTGTTTACAGCAATCAATCGAAGATAGATCTTCTTGTCTGCCTGGATGAAAATACTGAAAATGTTCATGCAAAGAATTTAAGGAAAGAAGGCATGATTGTTAAAGTAAGGCACGAAAATATGTTTTTTGCAGGCATACTTTTTAAAATATTAGGTATCGAATTTCGAATCTTAGAAGAACAGTTAAGAAAAATTAAGAATTTTGAGGGTAATATGAAAGAGGCTCGTGAGGGCTATGAATCAGAAAAACGAAGCCTAAAACTCGAGAAGATGAGCAAAAAAATTAATGGCAGCCTTATGAATGGCAATCAGGGAATTTCCAAGGGAGCGATAGATTCAGGATTAGAGTGGTATTACAGTTATCCAATGACTCCTGCTACTCCTGTTATGATGGAATTAGGAGTTCTCTCAGCAGAAAAAGATGCTAGACACAGAGTTATTGAACTTGAAAATGAAATAGCAGTTATGATATCTGCTATTGGCTCGAGTTTAGTTGGAGCAAGAGCAATGTGCGGAACATCTGGAGGTGGATTTGATTTAATGACAGAAGGATTAAGCATGACAGGACAGGCAGAAATTCCTATTGTAGTTTATATGGCTTCGAGGCCAGGACCTTCAACAGGGCTCGCAACTTATTCTAGCCAGGGAGATTTAAACCTTTGCTTATATGCTGGACACGGAGAATTTAATAGAGTGGTAATTGCTCCAGGAGATCCTTTGGAAAGCATTGAAGCGACTAATACCGCGTTTTATCTTTCTCAAAAATTCAGGATTCCTGCTATTGTTTTAGGAGACAAGGATTTGGCTGAATCAAAAAGCGTAGTTGAAGAAAAAGAAAAAATTATTGAAATAAGAAATTCTATAACAAAACCAGAAAGATTTAACAGCTATGAGCATGATGAAAATGGAACTGCTACAGAGAATGCAGATATAACGCGAAAGAATTTTGAGCAGAGATTAAAAACAGCAAGAGATATAGCCAAAGAATGCCAAAAATTCGAGATGTTCAAAATTTATGGCAATAAAAACGCGAAAAATGTTATTCTTGGCTGGGGTTCGACAAAAGGAGCAATACTTGATGCAATAAACGATGGAAATTTGGATGCAAAATTTATCCAAATTATATTCATGGAGCCTTTTTCTGAAAAAATTAAAAGCGAGTTAGCTAAAGCAAAAAAAGTTTTGATTGTTGAAAATAATTCAACGTCGCAGCTATCGCAACTAATCAGCCAAAAAACAGGAATTATAATTGAAGATAAAAATAAGATACTAAAGTATGACGGAAGGCCTTTTTTTAGTGATAAATTAATTGAAGAGATAAAAGAGAGAATATAAAATGAAAAACGAAGAATCCACACATATTGCTATTTTCAACGGAAAATCTATAAGAAGAAAGCTAGTCAGCGATAAGTGGTTTTTCTCGGTTGTTGATATAGTTGGAGCTCTGACAGATAGTCCCCGTCCAAGAAAATATTGGTCTGATCTAAAGATAAGGCTAAACGAAGAGGGTTCTGAGTTGTCCGCAAAAATCGGACAACTGAAATTTATGTCTGCGGACGGAAAAGAATATGAGACAGATTGCGCTGATGTCGAAGGCATATTTAGAATAATCCAGTCAATTCCTTCAAAAAAAGCAGAGCCTTTCAAGCGCTGGCTGGCAAGAGTTGGCTATGAAAGAATACAGGAGATAGAAAATCCAGAATTAGCGCAGGAAAGAATGAAGAATCTTTATGAACTAAAGGGTTATTCTAAGGACTGGATTGATAAGCGATTAAGGGGGATAGCTATAAGACAAAATTTAACTGAAGAATGGAAAAATAGAGGAATACAACAAGAAATTGAATTTGCCATACTAACAAATGAAATAAGTAAAGCAACTTTTGGAAAAACTGTTGAAGAATATAAAAAATTAAAGGGCTTAAACAAAGAAAATCTTAGGGATCATATGGATGACTTTGAATTAATTTTTAATATGCTTGGAGAAAAAGTTACTACAGAAATAACTATTAATAAAAATGTTGAGGGTTTTGATGAGTGCGCTATTGCAGCTAAGCAGGGCGGAGAAGTTGCTGGAAATGCGCGAAGAGAAGCTGAGCAGAAAATAGGCAGGGATGTTGTTTCTAGTGAAAATTATTTAACTGAGCCTGAAAAAGAGAAGAGTAAAAAGAAGAAGAAAATAAATTTGGAGATAAATACATGAAAAATAAAATGAAAAAAGCTAAAACTGGAAAAACTAAAGCAGCTAAAGTAAAAGCTAAGCAGAAAGTTAAAGCAGCTTCTGCTAATGCAGAGATTGATGCAAATGTGAGGACTAATGCAACTAACACTTGGTGCCCGGGATGCTTTAATTTTCAGATACTGGCAGGATTCCAAAAATTCCTAGAAAACCAAATAAAGCAGAATGGTAAGAAAAAAGAGGATTTCGCAATAGTTTCTGGAATTGGATGCAATTCAAAAATATTTGATTACATAGATTTGCCAGGATTAAATTCTCTACATGGAAGAGTGCTGCCTGCTTGTTTGGGAATAAAGATTGCTAAACCTCACTTGGATGTTTTTGGTTTTTCAGGAGATGGTGATGCTTATGCTGAGGGAATGGAGCACTTAATTCATATGGCCAGGTATAACTCGAACATAAAATATATTGTTCATAATAATCAGGTTTTTGCTTTAACTATAGCTGAGCCTACTCCTGTAACAGAAAGAGGATATAAAGACAAAACAACGCCACATGGAGTTAAACTCGCTCCGATGAATCCTATAAAACTTATGCTGGCTGCAGGAGCGAGTTTTGTCGCAAGAGTTTTTGCTGATGTTAATCAGGTCCAACAAGTGCTTGAAGAAGCGCAGAAACATAGAGGATTTTCTTTTATAGAAGTAATCCAGCCATGCATTATTTTCCATGCTGATATTGGATATAAAGAAAAAACTTATACCTTAACAGAAAAAAATCATGATAAAACCAATCTTAAGGCGGCCATGGAGCGCGCAGAAGAATGGGATTATAATAGTATAAGAGCAAATACAAAAATCCCTCTTGGAATTTTCTACCAGAACGAAAACAAGCCTGTTTTTGAGGAAGAGATTAGAAAATAAGATGAAAACTGGCTCGCACTGACTTGTGTTCCCACCAGACATATGTCCCTTCTGAGCACACCTACTATCGACGCTGGGACATATATTTATAAACCAACTTAAATTAAGAGATTTAAAGGGAGCAAAGTATCACTAAGAGGTTTCAGAATCGCTTTCAGTTTCTTCAGAGATTTCAGTGTCTTTATCGCTAGAATCATCCTTATGCATTCTGCATAAAAACAGCTCAGAAGAACATTCGCGACTAAAAACTCCTTCAATGTCAACCATTGATATTCACAGGGGTAGGATATATATAAAGATTACGAAAACCAAATAACTATCAAAAAAACAATGGGGCACCCCCACTTAAAAGTGGGGGTTGGTAACAATTAAAAGCATTTTTCAAACTTAAATTGATGTTACTAAAATGCTTTTAATTGAAGCCCCTTGTTTTTTGGATGAAGGAAATTTCAATGAAATTTCCTGCCCTGAAAATTTAGCAATTTTCAGTGATCCAAAACTTAAAACAGTAAAGCTACGACCACATTCTAAAGAATGTGGTTTTAAGTTTATGGACATAACAAAAACAAGCAAAAATAACATGAACACAGCAATAAAACAACAAAGAAAGAAAGAACCAAAACTAGATAGAAAATACATATTTAGTGAATACTTTGGCTCTTTGAAGAAGTATAAACTGCTGTTTTTTGCTACATTATTTTTTGTAGCATTACATGAAGTAAAGCAGGTTGCAGACAAGTTTGTTCTAAAGGTAGTTATGGATAAAGCCGAGCTCTTTGTAGCGGGAAGCATAGTGTTAGATGCTCTTTTGAAAATATTGCTTGTTATGGGATTTGTTTTTGCTGGATTAATCTTAGTTTCTGTAGTAACTAACTGGATGAAATTACATCTTTTAAACAGGCTTGAAGTTAAGATGATTTATGATTTAAAACAGAAATACTTCAATCACATACTTTCTTTAGACCACAAGTTTTTTACGACTCATAAAACTGGAAGCTTAATATCAAGACTAACAAGAGGAGCAGGAGCAATGGAAAGAATGGATGATGTGCTTGCTTTTGAATTTGCACCATTATTAATACAAGCAATCGTTTTAATCACAACTCTGATTTTTTTTGATATGACTTCGGCATTAATCGTTTTTGCAGTGCTTGCTATCTTTTTAACTTATAGCATATATTTACAGAGAAAAATGGATATATTGAATAAAGCCGCTAACGCCGCAGAGGATTTTGAGAAGGGAAATATTGCTGATATCTTCACTAATGTAGATTCTATAAAGTATTTCGGAAAAGAATCACTAATTTCTAATAAATATAAGAGATTAAGCTCAGATACCATGAATAAGATGCAAACAGCATGGGATGCTTGGAGAAAAATCAGCGCAGGACAAAGCTTGATTTTGGGTTCTGGAACATTAGTATTAATGATTTTTGCGTTTGCGAAATTCATAAATGGCGATATGACTTTAGGTACTCTTACTTTTATTTATGCTACCTATATTAGCATAATGGGGCCTTTATTCAGTTTTGTTCATGGAGTAAGAAACTTTTCCAGATCTATTACTGATTTTGAAGACTTATTCAATTATGGAAAGATTCAAAGCAATATAGTGGATAAACCGAATGCTAAAAAAATGGAAGTAAAACAGGGAACTGTTAAATTTAAGGACGTCACGTTCAAATACGGAAATAGAAAAATATTCAGCAATTTTAATCTGAATATTTCTGCTGGAAAAAAGGTTGCTTTAGTCGGACATAGTGGAAGCGGGAAAACTACACTTGTAAAATTACTCTATAGGCTTTATGATATTGATTCTGGAAGCATAAATGTAGATAATATGGATATTAGAGATGTTAAGCATCAATCATTAAGAAACGAAATGTCAATAGTTCCGCAGGAATGCGTGTTGTTTGATGATAGTGTTTACAACAATATTGCTTTTTCGAATCCTGAAGCAACTAGAACCGAAGTATTAAGAGCAATAAGATTCGCGCAGCTAGACAAAATTATTGATAAATTTCCATATAAAGAGAATACTATAGTTGGAGAGCGTGGAGTAAAACTTTCTGGCGGAGAAAAACAGAGAGTAAGCATAGCTAGAGCAATACTTGCAAACAAAAAAATCCTCGTGCTCGATGAAGCTACTAGTTCGCTAGATTCTGAAACAGAACATGAAATACAAAGAGATTTGCAAAAACTTATGGAGGGAAGAACAAGTATTATAATTGCTCATAGATTATCGACAATTATGCATGCTGATGCTATAATTGTTCTTAAAGATGGAAAGATAGTTCAGACAGGAAAACACTCGCAGTTAATAACTCAACCAGGAGAATATAAGAAGCTCTGGAATCTCCAAAAGGGCGGATATATTGGGAAGTGAGAAGATGGAAGTAAAAAAAATAGTATTTTCTTAATGAGCTAATATGTCTTTCTACATAATTATCCTCGGACCGTTAGGAATTGGAAAAACTCGTCTTAACCAAAACCTTTAAATAGTTATTTGTTATCATAATTATGATAATTGTTATCAGCATGATGATAACATTTTACAATAGAATACATAACATGAGCTTATTAAATTCGATCAAGAATAATGAAAATATAAGAAGATTATTTGGAAAGCGAGAGCTAAAGATAATTGAAAAACAGCTCAGAGGAGTTAGACTTGACCCTTCTGAAAGAGTCCGGCTTTCTAGAGATATAAGAAAGAAATTTGAAGCAATCAAAGAACTTTCTGAATACAAAGAGGAATTTGGGCTAAAACGGAGTGAAGAAAAGAAACGCATCATAAATGAAACTGTGAGGAGAATAAAGCAAACCGAGCTCTTCCCCAGCATTAAGAGAATTATATTATTTGGCTCAACAGCTGAAAATGAACAAACATTAATGTCGGACATTGATATTGCGGTAGACTTTGACAAGATTGATGAAAAAACTGCCCTAAACTTTCGCTCACGAGCTGGCGGAATATTTTCAGAAAAGTTAGACCTTCAGGTATATAATGTGCTTCCAGAAAAGATAAAAAGACAAATTGATGAGAATGGCAAGATATTATATAAAAGAAAATGAATGAACAAGAAAAGAGAAGATTAGCTCTTAAAGAAAGAATAAGTGAAAAGATAGCCGAGCTAGAGAAATACTTAGAAGAATTCGAGAGGTTTGATATCCCCGAACTAGAACAATATAGGCAGGATATTCAGCTAAAGGCTGCATGCGAGAGATACTTTGAGAAGATTGTTGAAACCATAATAAGTCTGACTCTTCTTTTAATAAGATATAAGAACCTCAAACGGCCAGAGGATGAGGAGCATGCGTTCTTTATTCTCTTCAAGAATGGAATTATCTCTGAAGGCTTTGCCGAGAGATTAAGAGATGCTAAAGATATGAGGAATAGAATTGTGCATAATTATATAACTGTTGATGATTCTATTGTCTTGCATGCGTTTTCTGAAGAGATAGTAAAAGATTCTGAAGAATTTTTGGAGTGTATAAAGAAAGCATTATAATTTTGCAGGAATTTCTTAATGAATAATCTTGGGCCTGAAAAAACCACAGATTTTTAAGTAGGGTTGATACTTCTAATTAACATGCACTCATCAGAACACTTTAAAAAATCGCTTGAAAGGCTGGAAAAAAATGATCCTACCCAGCTATATGCAGCAGTTCCAAGAATAATCGAAAAAATTGTTGAAGAAGTCCACAAAAGCCTGGACCAATATTTTATTCCTAGTGATAATTCTGATAATATACTGCTACACAGGGAAAAACTGCATCATGAAGAAGGAATAAAGAAAATAACAAGAGAATTAACACAACAATATGGAAAAGCATATCGGCGGGTAATTGAACAGGAAGCTCGGCAGCATGTTCTAGAAGATATGTTTTTTATTCCAAAAAGAGCAGATTACAAAGACAAAACTTTCTGGGATAGATGGAAAGCACAGCACGAGATGACTATGAGTGTTTAGAATTAAGTATTCTAAATAATTTCATAACTTAACCTCTCCTCAAACCAGCAACCCAAGACAAATCCTATTTAATTACTAATATTAATTCTCATACCGAATTAAGCAGAATTTTATGGCAAAGTAAGAGGAAGTTTAACAGTTAAAATTAGGAGTTTAAATTAAAATTTATCAAATCTCATCCAAACCCAAATCTTCAAAAGAAACTTTTCTTACTTCATTTTCTGGATCTACTGTTCTTCTATGCTCTATCGGCCTCTTTACCATCTGCTCGTATCGAATTGCCTCTGTTAATCTGCCAAGCTTTGCGTTAAGCGCTGCTGTTTTTGCCATGAACTCTTTTTTTTCTTCGTCAGTCGTTATTGGCATTTCAATCAATCTTTCGTAAATCTGAGCTGATTTGCTTCTTTGGTTCTTTTTTTCGTATTCTGCTGCCTGCGCAAGAAGCATTTGCTTTAAGCTAGATTTTATCTGAAGTTTTTCTTCGTTATTGGCAAGCATAAGCGCTTTCTTAAAAGCTTTGTCGATAAAAAGATAATCTCCTAATTTAATCAAGATGCCTATTTCTTTAATATAGAATTCTATTTTATCTTTATAAGTTACTGCTGTATCTGCTGCTGATTCCATATGACGAGCTGCTGGACCATACATTAATCTATTTGTGTATAATTCAGCTAACTTCACATGGCAAAAACGTGAAGCATCGTTAGGAATCATTGTTTTCAGGCAGTTTTCAAGATATTCTATTTTAACCATATCGCCAATATAAGTATTAAGCTTTCGATCAATTTCTGCTACATCGCTTGAAGTAATCTTTGTTGAACCCATTTTATTTTGTCTCTTTTTGCTATTTTTCTTACAGTCTTTTTTAATGATGCTTGTTTATAAAGTTTTATGTGATGAAGAATAAGAAAAGCATTTAGTTAGGCTTCGTTCATTTAAACTAATCATTAGTAATGCCTATGCTACGCATTAGAAGTGTTGAGCAATTTAGAAAGAGTAAACAAAGCGCTGGGACCTGTTGAACAAAGCAAAATTTTGAGAAGCCTTGTCGTTTCAGGATTTATTGGAATATTAATAATTATATTCTATTATAGACAATTTGGATAATTGTGTTGATATAAAATCCAAATTGTCTATCTCTAAAAAACAAGCGCATTCAAACCACATCTTTTAAGAGGTGGTGCGCATTGTTTTTTTGATATCTAAAAATGCAATTGCTCACCAAGAGCACAGAGTATTTATCGCAAATTTTTAATCCGGCAATTTTAGTCTCCTGGAAAACCTCGGGTTTTCTGGGCCTAAAAATCCAGTAGGATTTTTCGGTTTAAAATTGGACGGGTGCCAAGAGCACGGGGTATTAAACCCAATTTTAAAATAAACATGCTGGTGCTGTCCTTGTTCTGGTATGTCGATGCCTTTTGATATTAAATAAGCTTTAGCACTGTAGAAAATAGCATAATAAGCGTGCGAGATGACTGCACTATAGAATGTTATGCTTTCTTCAAGGTTAAAGTATTCTTTTTTCAGCTTTGAATTGTCGCTTAGAATCTGGATAGACCCTGCTAGATATAATTCATTATCTGCTCTTTCAAGACATATCTTAAAATTGGAAACCATGGCTTAATGCTTTATTTATTATTTTATAAAAAATAGGAGAATTGTAGATTACTCTATGTTTTCTTGCAATTTCCTTGCCGACATTTGCCTGCTTGTTTATCAGCATTTCAAAAAAGTCGTCTGCAGTTATAATATGAACATGCAATTGAAGAAGCGCGCTAGTTTTAGCCATATTTGATGCTATTTTCACATTCTGCTCAAAGGACTTATTCGGAATAAAGACCGCTATATCTAAATCTGATTTTTTTTCTTGTTTTCCTATTGCATAAGACCCAAAAATAGCCAGAGAATAGAATAAATCGTGCTTATCAACTTCATTCATCAATGCTTCAACCGAGGAAATAACTTCTTTTGGCAGACCCTCAAACTTTATCAATTCTAAATAATTATAACTTAGATTATTAGATAAATTGATTCTGTAAAGCTTGGAGGTTCCAACTTTCCTTTGAGTAACTATCTTCTCTTGAATAAATTGCTTTAATGCCAATTGCATAGCATTATTTGATTTCTCTTTTGAGGCTCTTGCTAACTCTCTGACCCCATACTCTCGGGCTATATTTGCTCCTTGAAAGGGCTTCAGTAACATAAGTTGTTTTTTTGTCAGCATGATGTACCAAATTATTGGTTTAATCGTACCAGTTAAATGGTATATGTCTTTATATATCTTTCTATTTCCTGAATTCGTCATAGCAAAAAAACCTGAAGAAATCATCTGCTAAAATTGTTTATTGATTCTATATCTGCGTAGTTTCTGGTTTCTTTTGAAAGTTTATTGCGTATCTTTCTTATTGCCCTTACGGAATTACCGGTATTTTTTACACTGCCCACTTCTCTTTGCCAGATAAATCTTCTTACAGCATCGCGAATAACGTCTGCCCTATTTGCATAAAAACCTGATTTTACAATTTTATCCAATTCTTTAACGAGCGACTCATTAATTCTTATCTGCATTGTTTCCATTACCATTGAATTACTATGGTAATGCGCCTATTTAAGCTTTTCTTTTTGTAGAGTTTTATAGAATGAATAATTCCAAACTATATTTCAAATAACAATTATCTTTAAAAATAACTCTTATATTAGCTTGTTATGAAAAGAGAAAGATTTGTTTTGAATTGTTGCGCAGACCGCGCAGTTAGATATTTAGAGAGTATAGATAATTTTCCTGAAGAGGTTTTTGGAAAAGAGGACAAAAGTTTTTTATTCGAAATTCATGAATCTGGTTCTACAGGACAGCCTTTTGTAATTTATCCTAAAGACTTAACAAATAGAGCTTTTTATTTAACAGCCCCTAAGGACGCTAGGAATGTTGTTTCTCCCTATGGAAGGGGTCTTGCTTTTACAGTTAATGATCATAATTATCATGTATTTGCCAACACAGAAGATGGTAAATTACATGGGGACTGTTCATATGATTTGCCTTTATTCAGGCAACCTGAAGAAAGAAGTCCTGAAGCACAATAATTCTTAAATAACCTAAGTTTCTTCAGCAATCATGGAAAAACCAACAAGATATATGTTTGTATGTTATGCTGCTGCGCAGCGCAGCCCAACTGCGGTAGATGTTTCGCTGAATCTTGCTGCTAAAAGAGGAATGAATCTTGAAGCTTGCTGTTATGGAACAAATAAAATTCCTAATGAGAATGGCGAATTTGAAAGATGCAGGAGAAAATTCAAGAAGCAAGACAGGGTTTTTGTAATGACTTCAGACATAGCTGAAACAGTAGTTGGAAAGATTGGTGTTCCTGAAGATAAAATAACATGCCTAGATATAGAAGATAACTATAATCGCGGAGGCTTGAATTTAAGAGAAAAATTAAGAACAAAAATATACCCCTGGATAACTGAAGGAAATAATTATCCTGATAAAAAATATCTGGTTTTATCCCTTATAGATTGTCCTAGCGCTGTGTTGGGAGTCGATATCTTGAGGGAGAAAGGAAAAAAAGAAAAAAAGAAAAAACTTATTGATTATATCGCTATTGATTGGGACTATCTTCTTAAAGAATGCTCAGGGGCTTTAGCTGATGAGGATTTTTATGACAGGATTATTATTTTTGAAGATACAATTTTGGATAAAACAGTTATTAAAGAGTCGCTTACAGAAACCCTAAAAGCTCTTGCAAAAAATCCTGATAAAATTGGAACTATTGAAGCAATAGATTATTTCAGAAATCGCGGAAAAATCAGGGGAAAAATCAGTGCAGAGATTGATAGGCTGATTTAAAAATCCTGCTTTCTTAGGTAATTTATGGAAAAGAGGATAAGTATTGAAGAGCTCCAGGAATCTAGTAAATATGTAAAATGGCTTTCTGAATTATCTAAAACTTCTGGAAGTGTTGCCGGAGGCAAGGGCGCAAATCTTGCTGAGATGTATAATTCGGGGTTTCCTGTTCCACCTGCTTTTTGCGTGACTGCCCAGGCGTTTGATGCATATCTTGAAGCTGCGGGATTAAAGGCCGAAATAAAAAAAATAATAAGTGAGACTGACACTGATAATACCAAAGAGCTTGATGATAACGCGAAGAAAATCAGAGAGATTATAACTAATTCTAATATGCCTGAAGAAATGGAAGAGGAAATTCTTGAAGCTTATGATATTCTAAGCACAGACCAGGAAGTCAAAAAAGCAGAGTTTAATGTTTCTAAAAGCGCTCTTGATATCCTAAGAAACAGTAAAGAGCCGATTTTTGTTGCTGTTCGAAGCTCTGCAACTACTGAAGACCTCTCAGAGGCAAGTTTTGCGGGACAGCAGGAAACTTATACTAACATAAAAGGAAACAAAGAGCTAATTCAAGCTATAAAAAAATGCTTTGCTTCTCTTTATACTGCCAGAGCGGTTTATTACAGGAAGAAAAAAGGCTTCAAGGAATCAGAAGCTCTGCTTTCTGCTGTTGTACAGAAGATGGTTAATTCTGATAAGTCCGGAGTTATGTTTACCAAGAATCCTGTGAGCGGAGCAAACGAAATAATTGTTGAAGCTGTTTTTGGGCTGGGTGAAGGCATTGTTTCAGGAAAAATACAGCCAGACCACTATGTTCTTAGTCCGAATTTGGAAATAATTCAGAAAAAAATTGCTCCTAAAAAAATAGCTATAGTAAGACAGGCGACAGGCGAAGAAAAAACAGTCAAGCTTACAGAAGAGAAAAACAAACAGCAGGTGCTTAGTGATGGAGAAATAAAAAATCTGGCAGATATAGCTCAAAAATTAGAAGAGCATTATAAAAAACCGCAAGACATTGAATTTGCTGTTGAATCAGGAAGATTATTTATTGTTCAAACTCGACCAGTTACCACAATAGAAAAAAGCAGCGCGGTTAAAAAGCAGATTCTTTCAGGAAATGTCCTTTTGTCAGGAATGCCTGCTTCGCCTGGTGTTGCTTTTGGTGTTGTAAAACTTGTTCATACTCTGGAAGATTTAGAAAAAATAAAAAAAGGTGACGTTCTTGTTACTAAGATGACTAATCCGGACATGGTTGTTGCAATGCAGAGATGCGCTGCCATAATTACTGATGAAGGAGGAGCAACTGCTCATGCAGCCATAGTCTCTCGTGAAATGGGAATTCCTTGTTTTTCAGGAGATACAATAATAATGACTGACAAGGGATTTATGAATTTAGCCGAGATAAATAATAAAATTTTAAGCGGAGAAATGTTATTTACTCTTAGCTTTGATATTCAAAAACTAAAGACTGAATGGAAACAAATCCTGAATACCAGTAAGAGAGTATCTAATACCATAACTATTTCGGCATCTAAAAATGGACAAATAGAATGGAATACCTTAACGACTACTCCCGAGCATAAATTCTTCAGCTTTGAAAATCGTATTCCTTGTTATAAAGAAATAAATAAAATAATTGCTAATGAGGGCATAATTTATTCTGCTAATAAAATGCCCTTATTATCACAAATTTTGACAATTAATCCTCAAAAAGCATATACCTGCGGAGCTATTTTTTCAGATGGTTATTTAAGAATAAAAAAGGGTAGTGGAGGTTCTACAGTATTCACACAAAAATCTACTCCCCAAAAAATTGAATTCATAAATGAAGTATGCAAAAATTTTGAAGATGTTTATGGTTATAAATTAAGATGGGTTAAACCCTCTTACTATTATTGTTACAGCAAAAAAATAACTGAAGACTTATTAAATATTTATGATAACATTAATAAAATCATTTTAGGATTAGATGAATATTCTATTGTTAAATATCTTGCTTCAGTTATTGATGGCGATGGAAATTTTATAGAAAGAGGCAAGGTGATAAAAATAAGCATTGATGCTAAAGATGTTAACTTGCTTCAATCTCTTGTATTAAGTTGTATGAGACTTGGATTAAATTATAGAATTCTAAGAGAAGATAACCAGTTTAGATTTTATGTAACTTCTGGAATAGAAAAATTAAAACCTCATCTAAAAAGAGTTATTGTAACCAATTATGAAAAATCAACTGGAGATAGCTATTTTTCTGCTAAGCATCTTTTTTCGGATATTCCTGTATCGGGTAGAAAAGGTATAAAATCTTTTGTCAAAAATAATTGTTTATTATCTGAAAGAGAAATTATTGAAAAAATAATGCCATTTGTAAAAGATAACACTCTAAGAGAGACTCTTTCAAAATTTATAAATTCAGATATAGGAGCAGTGAGGGTTAAAAAAATATCTGATAATGCTGTGGAAGATGTTTACAATATTGAAGTAGCAGATAATAATAATTACATTGTTTTTACTAAACTATTAACTCCGTTAATAGTTAAAAACTGTGTCGTCGCAACAGAAACAGCCACACAAACTCTCAAAGACGGACAGATTGTGACTGTTGATGGAAGCGAAGGAAAAGTTTATGAAGGAAAAGTCGAGGAAAAAATTGAAACAGAAGGAAAAAAAGAAATTCTGCCGATTATTAAAGGAACAAAAACTAAAATAAAAGTCATGGTTGATTTACCTCATTTTGCTGAAAGAGCTGCTTTAACCGAGGCTGAAAGCGTTGGATTAATGAGGCTTGAGGGGGTTATTGCTGAAAGCGGAAAACATCCTCTTTATTTTATTAAGAATAATAATGCTCATGAATATCGAGATATTATTAAAGAAGGAATAGATAAGATAGCCAAGCATTTCAAGGAAATATGGATAAGAACTTCTGATATTAGAACAGATGAATTCAGGCATCTTAAAGGAGCGCCTTCTGAACCAGAAGTTAATCCTATGCTTGGATTCCATGGAATAAGGTTCAGCTTAAAGCATCTGCCGATTATGGAAGCTGAATTAGAAGCTGTTATGAAGGTTGCTGAAAAACATCCCGATAAGAAATTTGGAATAATGTTTCCACAGATTATTTCAGAAGAAGAAATGGCAGAAGCGTTTAAGATTTTCAAGAAATTCCAGAAGCCTAATATAATTATTGGAACAATGATTGAAACTCCTGCTGCTGTTCAAGTAATTCGCGGAATCTGCAAATATGCCAAGTTTATCAGCTTTGGAACAAATGATTTAACTCAGTTTACACTGGCTATTGACAGGGGAAATTCAGAATGTCAATACTTGTATAATGAAATGCATCCTGCAATATTGTCGCAGCTGAGAAGGGTTATTGATGTGTGCAAAGAATATAAAGTTCAAACTTCTATTTGTGGACAAGCCGGAAGCAAGAAAGAAATGGTTGAATTCCTAGTTCGACAAGGAATTGATTCTGTATCGGTTAATGCTGATATGGCTCATGAAATAAGTGCTTATGTACTGGAGCTTGAAAAAAACCAAAAGCTTAAAAACCATGGCAATGACAATAATGATATGGCAAAAAAATCAAAAATACTTCCAATTGATGACCTGAAGGGAATAGAAGAAAAGGAAAGAGAAAAGAAAGAAGAAGTTGAGAAGGAAAAAGAAAAGAGAAAGAAGAAAGAAGAATCACAATCAAAAACAGAGGTTATACGAGAAGAACCTGTAAAAGATGGAAAAAAAGAAGAATCGAATGCTGAAGAATACCCTGTTTTTGAGATTGGATTTGATCCGTTTAAGGAACAAAAATAACCAAAAAATTTAATAATTCTGTATCTTGTTACTACCTCATAGATACAGCAAACCATAAGGTTTAAATAGTGATTTTGGCTGTATAAACTAAGAAAATTTTGCAAATAAAAAAATTGCCTAAATTTGCCATCTCTGTGCCAAGAGCACGGGGTATTAAACCCAATTTTAAAATAAAACAAACATGGAAACAATTAAAGAATCTGAAAACAAAAGACGATATGAAAATGCTTTGGATAGATTCATTTTTGCAGTTGTTTATGGAGATTCAAATGCAGATGAACTTAGGTTAGAACTTAAGAGAGCAAGCGATGATTATTATCAAGGAAAATTTCCTTTAGCTTGCAGGAGCGAAAAAACAAAATGAGCCTTGACGAAATAGTTAATGATGCTGAAAGATACAGTCAGATAAAAAGCTTAGCTGAAGCTATAGAAAAAGATTCTTCTAATCCTGAATTATACGGCCCTCTTGCAGGTTATATGATTAATTTTAGGGGAATATCTCAAAATGATGCTTTTGCGATGGTTAATGCTCCTGAGATGACTGAAAGAAAAGCCAGACAATACTCTGGAACATATGCTGCAGAGGATCAGAGAACGCTTGCTGAAAAAGTAATTGCTAGCGCGAATGAAGTAATTAATGCTACTGATATTAAACATCTTCAGCAAATGGCATTAAGCATACCTGGGGGCAATGACAGAGGCAGAGAGCTAAACATGCTTGCAGAGCAGGAAAGGAAAAGCATGAAAGACTATGATTTTGTAAAAAATGAACTGGCAGATAAATATGAGGATCCTATCTGGAAAGATTTTGTTATGAACGCAGGAGCACATTTCTTAGAAAATCGTATTCAGTATTATGCTAATGAGGCAGCTAACAAATTTGCCAGGGAAAACTTCGTAGATGAAGTTACTGTAACCGAAAATGGAAAAGACAAGCTAAGACCTGTTGTGAATGAAGCTAAATTAAAGGCTTATGTAGCTAAAGCGCTGAATAGTCTTAAAGAAGATAAAGAAAAAGTTGAATGGTACTCTAGATTAGGCATTAGCTATGATAATACTGTTAATCCTCAACATTAAATAGAATAAACATAAAGAGCGAAAATATGACTGCTAAAATCTCAATGAAACTCGCTGAAAAGCTGATACGATTAGAGCAGGGAACAGTAGCTTCTTTGAAAAATGAAAACATAACTTACAAACAGACAGAATATTATAAATCTTTATCTGATGAAGATAAAGAGAGATTTGAAAAACATCTTAGGCAAAAGAGAAGGCTTCCTAAGATTTTTGCGGTTTCAATAATTCTTCCATTATTCTTTTTTGCTTTGACAAAAATCTCGTTCACAGGAAATGTTATAGCTGAAAATCTTGATAGGAGTAAGTTAAGTTCTTTTGGAATATTTTTTCTAGCCCTGTTTTTATGCTCTTTTGCTTTTTTTGGATACTACTTAATTTCAAAAAAGAATTTTGAAAAAACTTTTGCGAGAGATTCTTATGTAATGGACGATTTGCTCGCAAGCAAAGCTACGATAAGAAGATATTAATTGAGGACTTTGAATAACCCCCTTTCCGAAGGAAATATCTTCAAAGTCCTGCTTTGAGAGTTTGATATTTTAGGGTTTTTCCAAACTCTCAATTCTGAATGTTAAGTAAACCCTAAATTTCTACGCCAGAACAAAACTAACTCTCTTGAAACTTTTACCGGATTAATATTTCTGATTATAGTCAAGGACGCGTAAATTTTACCGTTTGCGCCTTGACTATCAAGGGAAAGAGATGCAATTTTGGTAAATTATTAATGTCTTTCACTATAATACTTAAAATTTTCCAAACAATCTTAAAAATATAATTCCTTTGGAAAATTTAGCGAGTAATCTTACCCAACGCTAAAGAAGGCTTTAAAAACTTCTTAATCTTCTATAAAATAACACAAAAAGAGGAAACTATTTAAAAAATAACATGGGTTCAGAATATCTTTATGGAGGGAGCATATATTCGCTTACTCCTAACTATAAGAATCCGGTGGGATATATGGGAAATCCAATAGGACATATTGCAAGCTCTTCGGAAATAGGAACAAGTGTGGATACGCGAACAGCTAATCAGCTTAAAGAAGTCTCAGAGCAGCTTAATTCTGGAATTAAAATTGTTGAAGTCGGAGGACTGGATCCTGGTGTTTTTGACGCTATTCCAAGAGACCATCTTAAAGAATTAAACCGGCTTGCAAAAGTAACTGGCGCAAGCTTTACTTTCCATGGTCCTATGATAGACCCTACTGGAATTTCTGCTGAACAAGGTTGGACAAAATTAAGCCAGGAAATGGCAGAAAGACAGCTTTGGAATGCTATAGAAAGAAGCCATGATTTGAAGCCAGATGGAAACATAAACGTGACTCTTCATGCAACAACAGCAGGGCTGCCTGGCTCTGAATTAATGGTAAAAGACCAAGCAACAGGTGAATTCAAGCTAAAGCAAGTAATAATCATAGACCCTGCAACAGGAAAACTGCATAAGGTAAGCGAAGAAGAGAAATACTTCCCAACAGAAGAAAAACAGAAAATAGGAGAGAGAGTTCCTTTTAAGCCACAAGATGAGATAGATAAACTGAATAATGATGTCTGGTCTCAAAAACTATCCGGGCTTACATATTATACTGATAGAGCAGAATCAATATTAGGGGAGATTCAAAACCAAAAAACAGACATTGACAAAACTATTCAAAAATATAATGAAAAAAACTGGGAAGATTTCAAGAAAAATCCAAATATAGATCAGAACGATAAAGACGCTGTTCTCGGCACTATAAAAACCTATAATAGGGCGATTAACCACGGAGCAATTTTCGTAAAAGATGCTTATAGAAATATAAAAGAGCTATATGATGATGTTTATAAAAATGCAACAGAAAATGAGAAAAAAAGGTTGAATAACTTCGCTGAAAATATGCTGCCCTATGTTGGTCCGGATAAGATAGATAAAATAAGCAGAGACCCTCAAGCGCTAAGAGTGTTTACAGATAAAATTGAAGAGGGTGTTAAGATTTTGAATGAAATAAAGCCAAAGATGTTTGAAGAGATTAAAGGATTTGCTGTTAAAAAATCAGCAGAAACATTTGGAAATCTAGCTTTCAAGGCTTATGAGAAATTTGGTTTCACAGCTCCGATTATAAGCATTGAAAATCATCCTGCTTACAATTCTTTATTAACAACAGGAGACGATCTTAAGGCAGTTATTGAAAAATCGCAGGATAATTTTGTTAAATTAGCAACAGCGAAAGGAGAAATTTCAGAATCAGAAGCAAGAGCACAAGCAAAGAAGCTGATTGGAGCGACTTGGGATGTTGGGCATATCAACATGCTCAAGAAATATGGATATACTGATGAAGATATAATAAAACAAACAGAAGCAGTGGCCCCTTTTGTTAAAAAAGTTCATCTTTCTGATAATTTCGGTTACGAGCATACTGAGCTTCCTATGGGCATGGGAAATGTTCCTATTCAGCAGATAATGGCTAAGCTTGGTGAAAAAGGTTTTGAAGGCCCGAAAATAGTCGAGGCACTTAGCTGGTGGCAGCATTTCTCTCCTGGCGGAAAAGTTAATCCTCCATTTGTTCCTACTCTGCAGGCTTTTGGAGCTCCGATGTATAATTCTGGCGGAGCAAATTGGAATCAGATGTATAGTGTTCCTGGAGGATATTTTGGAGGATTTGGAACTATGCTTCCTGAGCAGAATTTTCAGATGTATGGCGCAGGCTTTTCAAGCCTGCCTCAAGAGCTCGGCGGGCAGATGGCTAATAAGGACTCAAGATTTTCAGGAACTCCAATGAGCTAAAAAACAATTTCTGCTGCGCAATTATTTAAAGGAATAAGTAATTCTGTAATCCCGAGTCTGAAGTGTTAAGTAGAAAAAGCCTTGTTAAAAGAAGTCAAGTCGCGCAGAGCAGTTAGAATTATGAATAAAGATATTTGTATAAAACGAAGCGCTATTGAAATCAAAAAGAAACCTTAGAAAATATTCTATCTTCAGTGCGGTTCTATCTCAAGATTTAGAAAGCTTTAAAACCTTGAAAAACTAATCATAAATAAGAAAAGGATTCAAAAAGCAGACTAAAGCTTCGCTTTGACCTAACAAGCTTTTTGAAATTCAGAAATTTTTTAAATTTCTGACTTTTCTTTTTTCACAAAAAGAAAACTAAGAAAAAAAGGCATATGGCAGAAAGAAAAAAAGAACCAAAAGATTCTAGAAAAAAATTATCTCCGAAGGATATTCCTACGCTTAATCTTATTACTGAAAGAGATATAGCTGCTGACTTTGCTGAAAAAGTATACCAGAGATTTGACAAGCTGATAAAATCTGTTGTTTTATTCGGCTCTGTTGCAAAGCAGACAACAACCTCTGGCTCTGATATTGATATTATCCTTATTGTTGATGATGCTGCTGTCAAGTTTGATGGAGAGCTTGTTGCATGGTACAGGGAAGAGCTTGGAAAACTGATTCAGGCTAATCCCTATAAAAAAGAGCTTCATATTAATACAGTAAAGCTTACAACATGGTGGCACGATTTAATAAAAGGCGACCCGGTTGTCATGAATATAATACGCTATGGAGAGGATATTATAGATTTTGGAGGATTTTTCAGGCCGCTTAAGATTCTTCTGCAAGAAGGCAAAATTAGCTCGACGCCAGAAGCAATCTACACTGCTCTTCAAAGAGCGCCGCTGCATCTTTTTAACAGCAAACGCGCAGAAATGGGCGCAATAGAAGGAATCTACTGGGCAATGGTCGATTCTGCTCACGCTCTTTTAATGTCAGCTAAAATACAGCCAGCAAGTCCAGAGCATATTGCAGGAATTCTAAGAAAAGAATTTGTTGACAAAAAGCTTCTCAATGAAAAATATGCTGTTTGGTATAATGATGCTTTTACACTGTATAAATCAGTCATGCATGGAAAGGTTACAGATGTTCGCGGAGCTAACATAGATGCTCTTCAGGAAAGAGCAGATGAATTTATCCGAGTGATGGCTGAAACTATTAAGAAGTTTGTATGATTTATTCTAGTTTCGTGAACATTATTGATATAAATCGGCAATAATTCTGCATAATTTGAAACGATTTGTTTTTACTCTGCCCGCTTACTCTCTTGAAACTTCGCATGGGTTTTATTAATCGCCGAAAGAAATCCGCAACATTTATGTTGCGGTTATTTTACTGCGTCTTTCTTTCGGGGAATCCAAAAACAAGGGGCTTTACAAACCCCCACTTTTAAGTGGGGGTGCCCCATTGTTTTTTGATATTAATATTTGAAGATTATTGGTTTTGCAGCAAATTTTGGAGCTTGAAGTTCTGTTCGAGCCAGCATTTTGACTTTGTACTTGAAGCGAGTAAAATGTAAACTCTCGGTAAGCAAGCGCGAGAGAAGCTGAACAAGAATAATTTACGAAAAGCCAAGTCGTTCCAAGATTTATCTTTACGATTAATAATTATTGAGAGTTTTGAATAACCCTAAAATACAAAACTCTCAAAGCAGGACTTTGATGATATTTTCTTCGAAAATGGGGGTAAATCAAAGTCCTCTATTCTTAGTATTTTATGTTTTCTTATCTTTATGCCTAAAAACAGGTCCGTTATCCTTTTCTCTGGATTGGGTTTGATACTGGTCTATTCTTGAAAAAGTGTCTATTGATTCTTTGGCTTCGTTTTCGCGAGTTGAAGTTCTAGCTTGCTGAAATCCGAAGGCTGGCTGCTCCTGTTCTGTTCTTTGGTCAGGCATCGTCCTGTTTGAAGCCATACTGGAAGATTCATAATCTTTTTTATCAGAGGATTCATAATTCTTAGCGCCACTATAAGATTCTGAACCATATTTTGCTTTGGTTGAATATCCTTTGTCATCCTTATCTGAATCTGTAGTAGAAGAAGGAAGTGTATCAGCAAAATTTTCTAGATTTGCTATTGGTGTCTCTTGAATCATCCCACTTCTTATTATAGGCACTGCGCGGCCACGGGATTCATTAGTGAGTATTTCTTCTGCAAATTCCTCCTTGAACAGCTCTTCTGCTTCTAGCTCTTCTTGAGTTTTATCGTGTTTTATCTCTTTAATTCTAGGCTCTATTTTCTTTAATAGAGTAGGATGAGATTTTGCTTTCTGTTTTGTTTTCTTTGTCATGTTTTATATAGAAAAATGAGTTTAAAATGATTTTTTAAATACGCCTTTGAACTCCATGTCGACATCGGTATTAGCGTTCCAAATCTGGTCGCCGAAGGGCTGGGACGCCATTCCGTGAGCTTTTTTGTAAACATCATAGGCAACGAAAGCGTCTTTTTTTGCTTTTACCAAAGCTAATTTTCTTACTACTGATTCTGCGTAATTATCTGATTTTATTTCTGCACCCGCTTTTCTTTTTTCTTCTTCTTTTGATGCTTTTCCAAACATACCTTTTACTGCCCCAAAATTAACAAGCGCTGTGAATGGATTAACATCTTCTGTTTTTCCTTTTTTATCCTCTCCTGAATCTTCCGCTTCTCTCTCGTCTTCATCTTTCAGGAAATAATCTATATCTTTTTGTATTTCCTGCATTGAAGTTTGTGTAATGTCTTCAACAAGTTTTAGGGCTTCGTTCATATCTGATTCTTCTAGCCTTTTTTTAAGCTCGTCAAGCTCTTCCTCATTTAAACCATATGTGCGGAAAACAACATCAGATTTTCCTCCGAATCCATAGTGCTGTTCCACTCTTTGAGGTATTCCTCTGAATGTAAAATCCACAAAAACACATTCGTAAGTAGCTCGTATTTTTCCTGATTCATCTAGCTTGTCAAATCCTCTTGGCAAATCTTTGGTCACAACACTGTCATAAACCTTCATTTTTTTCTTTGCCATAATAGTTAGTTGCATAAGTACTGTATTAAAAGTTTTTATCAGAGCCGCATTGCCGCTTAAATTTGTGCTCATTCTAAGCTCTTCTGCTGCTCTTAGATAAGGAGTTGCCCATCTAGAATAAAGTTTTAGAGAGCTTACCTGACTTCTAAGCCAGTTTTTCTGAATATTGTATCGTTTCTGGAGCTCTTTCTCGCTAAGCTCTACCCATTTTTCAAACTCCAGGAATCTTTGCTCAAGTATTCTTTTAACTCTATCATTTAAATCTAATCCTGTTTTTATTTCATCGAGGCTTTTTGCCATCATGAACGAATCTATAAGAGTCGCGAAAGAAGCTTGGGAAAAAGCCAGAGCTTTTATGCTTGTGTTTCCTCTCTTAACGTCAACATTATCCATCCACACTTGCTTTAGTGCAATTTGGCCTGCTTCAGCCCTGTTTTTATTCTCAGAGCGCGCAGCTTTATAATCTTCTAATCTTATTTCAAACTGCCTTAAATCATAAACTATATTTATGAGGCTCTTGACAAGAACTCCTATTGTCTGCATTACTTTCATTGCCTCTTCCTGCATTCGCGTCGCTTTTCCCATCAGCTCTGAAAAATGGCCGCTTCCAGGAGAAGAAGTGAAATTATCGATTATTTTTTCTATGTTTGCAAAGCCGAGAGTTCCTGTCATGAAATCTAAAAGCCAGAAATAAACAGGCTCGAGGCTTTCTGAACTGGAATTATAAGAAAGCTCGAATTTATCGCCAACATCAGAAGTATCTCTCGGTTCTATTGTGTCTACTGCTGACCAGAATTTCCCCTCATTCTTAAGCTTCATCGCTTTTGCCAGCTTGCTTTTATGCTCTGGCTTCTGGCTTGCATATTTAGGGTTTATCACCGCGATTATCTTCGCGATGTTATTAATCATTTTATCTTTGGCTTTAATTTCTGACGCTTTTTCCTCTTCTTTCTTCTTCTCTTTCTCTTTTCTCTCTTTCTCTTCTTTTTTTCTTCTTTCTTCCTCAGATGCCATGTTGATTTATGAAAGAGTTAAACTACTAATGTTGTTTCCTCTTTTCTCTTGAATTATATAAGAAACAGTTGTTTAAAAAAGCTATGTTTTAATGCTATTAGCTTTTTTAAGAGGCAGCCCAATTAATAACTCTACAATCGAAATATGCCGAGATAATTATCAAAACAAATTTTCCACACAAATTATAGTTTTAAGATAGTGTGGAAAAATTAAGGTAATAATTTATAGGGCTAATCGGTAAGAGTTTTGTGTGTTGTTTGGTTCTTGGTTTGTTAGTTTGTGAAGAACCGCAGTGTATTTCGATATATTAATAAATAAGCTCTTCTTAGATTTATTATGGTGTTTGGCTTATTCAAAAACAAAAAAGATGTTGTGGATTTGCGTCCGAAGGACGCAGACATGCCTATTCCTGCAAAAATGCGAGAAAAATTAATTGCGGGAAATTCTTCTGCTGTAGTTAGTTCGATTAGTTCAGTTAGTTCGGGAGATTCTTCGGCTCAAAGTTTAGGAAGTTCTGTTGGGGGCTTTTTTGGTCTTTTTGGCAGAAGTGATAGTTCTAGTTCTGTTAGCCCTACTAATTCTTCAATTAATAATTCTGAAATCTCTAGCTCAACGACTAACACTGCCACAGATTTCTGGGGAAATCCGATAAACTCTGGCTCAAATAATTCTGGTTCTAATGTGAGTTTAGGAAATAAAATTTTAGCTAATCAAAACCAAAATGGAGAAGTTGCGTATAAATTATCGAGAATGACTGACAGGCTTGAGCTTGTTGAAAAGAAAATAGAAAGGCTTCAAAGAAAACTGGGAATCAATAGCGGAAGCGATTAAAACTGCAATTTCTATAGACCTTGATTAATTTTTTCTTCTAAACCCTCAATACATGTTTTAAAAAAGTGGTCTTGAATTTCAAGGGGAACTAATCGTTTAGCTTTAGCGATAACCTCTCGCAATTCATGAGCCTTGCAACGACAGGAATTTCTCTGCTCATATCTTTTTACGAGGTGGCAATATACAGTCGTCACTTCTGATACTCTCTGTCTAAATTCGGTTTCAGTATACTTTTTTTCTTCACTCATGTTTGTTTTCTCTGAAAACGAACAGTCAGAAATTTCTTAAATTTCTGAATTTAAAAAACTTTTACCCCCAAACCAGGAGGGAAGTCTGAGTTTTTTACTGTTTTTTTCTTTTTTTTTAGTTAACTGAATTCTACTGGAGCAGGATTAGGACTATTCCTTTCCAGAATTTGTTTTACTGTTCCAACAAGTTCCTCGCATCTATAGGGCTTGAGCAGATACGCGCAATTAAAATTACTGGCTTTTTGCTTTAATTCTGCAGCTATATACGCGCTAATTATTACTATTGGAATGTTCTTAGAAAAATTTCTAATTTCTTCTATAGCAGACATTCCGTCTTTATTAGGCATTTTCATATCCATTAAAATTAAATCTAATCCGCCCTTTCTGGCTATGTCTACTGCCTCCTGGCCATCATGTGCTTGAAGTACCTCATATCCTTCGCTACCTAGGACAGAAGAGCTTAAACTTAGTATAAAGGCTTCATCGTCTGCATGTAAAATTCTCACTACCATTTTTTATTACTTTAGTTTTAGAAATCAGAGGTATTTAAAGATATTTGTTGGAGTGAATAATTGAAAAGTAACTCGATTACTTCGTTTGCTCAGCAATTTTACATAAGAAAGATTAATAATGCATAAAACTCTTGAACTTGCAGCTGCTCAAGAAATTAAGGACGAAATTATTATGAGTTGTTATTAATTATTAGTTTTTTATTAATCGTTATACCCCGTGCTCTTGGCACGGGGTGAAAGCTAAAGAAAAGTAGATAAACCTTATACTTCTTGGAACGCTATGGAAAGCGAGCTTTGCAAATCTGCCCATAAAGCCCATAGAATAAA
>Ga0209514_10002132_pt1 | contig 31479 bp, 36 predicted proteins | sample Subgrocontami58m_FD_187452 | JGI IMG/M metagenome (GOLD analysis project Ga0209514, IMG submission 187452) | Subsurface groundwater microbial communities from S. Glens Falls, New York, USA - GMW37 contaminated, 5.8 m (SPAdes) (version 3) | ecosystem: Environmental > Aquatic > Deep subsurface >...
CAAATCATGATAATACCCATAGAGAATTGCCCGGAACGCTCTACCCCCATCAAGAGGATAACCTGGAACAAGGTTAAATAAACCAAGCACAAGATTCAGCTGATAAAGATAAAGACTAATTGCCGTGACAAAAACATTGCCATCCCAGCGAAAGAGAAGATAAAACAAACCAGATAAGACAAGTGAGAACAAAGGCCCAGCAATCGCCATCAAAAACTCTGAACTCGGCTTCATATCTTCTTTGGAAATACCAGCTACACCGCCAAAAAAGAATAATGTAATTGAATCAACTTTGATCTTCTTCGCCCTTGCAACTAGCGAATGACTTAATTCGTGAAGAAGCACGCAGACAAAGAGAAGGATTGCCGCAACAGCCCCCATTACCCACCCTTCTTCTACAGAAAAAGAAGGGAAGTAGGCCGGAAAAAAACCTGTCGCTAAACTCCACGTCAAAAGAATAAAAACTAACCACCACGAATAATGAAGATAGATGTCAATATCAAACACGCGAAAAATCTTTATTCCATGATCCATTACTGTTAAGAAAGAAAGTACCTTTAAAATGCTTTGTGATCATTCTGGAATGAGAAAAGAAGAAAAAAATCCCTAATTAACCGTAATCATCATCGTCTTCGTTGTCATAAACCCATCGACAACAATACATTTCCCAGATTGCGTAAAAGTCCATTCATAGGATTGATCACGTTGAAGAGTAGAACTACGTACTTTAGAGCATTTCTGAGCACCGATGATCATCGCGTTTTTAACTGAACCACTGCGCTCATTCTTCCACACAACTTTCTCACCAGCGTTAATTTCCAGTAATTCTGGATCAAAACCACCATTAACCATTGAAACAGTGTGAACAACCACTTCAGGAACAACAGCAACAACCCCCCCCGTTAAACCGTCTTCTTTCTTCTCTTCAACTTCAACAGGTTTAGCTTCTTCTTTCGGTTTCGCAGGTACACCATGAACAACTTCTACATCAATTTCTTCCGCATCTTCTGGCTTGGCATCCTTCAACACATTAACAAACATATCAACAATGCCAAACTTCATTTTGTGGAAGAAACCCACGGCTTTGTAGGTAATCTTCTTCTCACCTAGTGCTTTTTGTAGTTGGGCCAGAGGATTTTTAGAGACAAGAATTTTTGCCACCGTTTTCTCATCAGTAAATACTTCTAATGTAGAATCGGCAACAGCATTCAAATTCATCGCCTTAACTTTCTTGTCTTCCGTAATAATTCCAATAACTAATTCATCTTTTGTAGAGGTAGTAAGATGAACATTGATTTTTTCATTACCAAACAGACCAGCAATTGGACCCGGTAAATTCATCCCAATAACTTGGCTTTGCACATTCATAATTTCAGACTCTAAGTCAACTTGCTTTGTTTCAGCAAAGACTACGGGAAGTAGCATTAGAAAAGCTAATATGATCGTTACGGTAACAATAAGTCTATTCTTCATAGTGAAATACCTCTCTTTGAAGACATAAATAGGAGAATATATAAAAAGGTTATGGATAAATTTGAAGAGAATGAGCTTTACTGGTTAATGAGAGAATAACGATATTTTCCATTCCAATTATGATTTAAAAAAAGAAAATAAAAAACAAAAATTATCTCAACCCAAAAAAGCTCGCGACTTTGTATCCAATAGTTCCTTCTTTAGCCATTTTAGCATCATATTGTGGCAAGACTTCGTTTTTAAAACGAGTGTAATCCAATCGAACGTTACTACCCGCTGATTTCTGAAAGCGAGCAACATCATCATCATGGCCGACACCAAAACTAAAAGGTACGTAACCACTACGAAGATTATTCGTGGAAAAACTTTTCCCACCAATTGTTAATCTTTCTGGCACTTTAGCGACGCCTTCTCGACCAGCTTCCGATCGTCCCTCTAAAAGTCGTTCTAAATCTGCGCCTGTTCCAGCATAGATTTGAACACCCAAGGTAGGTTCAAGTAAAGTTTTTCTTAATGTACTAAACGTACTTCCTTGATAAAAAAGGAATGGTTTACCCAACTGCGCTTGATCATCGAATTCCAAGATTCGGGGATTAACAACATACACTGCAGCAAAAGCGTTATTTTCTGCAATACTAAAGTCAGCTTGTTTCAATTTTTGTTTAAACATGTTAAGTCACCTATTTTCTAATATACGGTTGCCAGACTTCTTTCTTTCGTTCCTGAAGATCAATACTAGCTGGTTTGTAATCAGTTCCTTGGTTAAAAATTGCTTTCTGTTCTCCCAATGAAGTGGAAAATGAACGAAGATCTCCTCGACCTTTAGGATTTGGAAATGTCCACGTTAATTTCGCTTCAAGAGGTCCGCATTTTGCGCCAGAAACAACTTCATCCGTTTCAACAGCAGCATATCGCAAACAAGACTCCTCTGGAATCAAACGTCCTTCTTGAACTAATCTTTTAAGAGCAGCTTCATTTTCTGTTGCTAATTGATCTTTTGCTTGATTAGCACCATTAATTTTTCCATTATAATCAGCCGTTAATCTTTGTTCTTGTACTCGCATTTCTTTAGCCGCAGCTTCTTTCGCTTCAACAGCGCCAGTATTTCTACCTTCACTGTAAACAATAGCGCCAACGCCATAAACTGCGCCTAATGCAGCAGCAATGCCAACAGTCCATGCTGTTCCTTTGCCAAAACTGGCCCATTTCTTTACTTCGTAATCTTCCATTTTATATATTCCTCACAGTTTATTTTTAATTTGTAGTTATTTTATAGTAGTCACATTAACGGGCATTTATATTTATCTCATATTATTAATATAAATCATATTAAATTAGAAAAGTTTAAATATACCACCACACATCCCAAAAAACATGAAGAGAAAACTCATCAAACAAGGTCTCGGCGGCGTCACCGTCACACTCCCAATCAAATGGATCCGCCAGCTTAACTTAGACGGAGGCTCAGAAGTCGAAGTAAATGAGACAGAACAAGGCATTCTCATCTCCTCCCAAGCGTTAGAAGGAAAGAAGAAAACCAAAGAATTACTGATTAAAGGGGAGGAAAAAAGTAGATTAAGAACAATTCTCTCCTCATTATACAGACAAGGCTACGATGAGATTACACTTAATTTCGAAGCACCCCACTCTTTAAGCGAAATCACTAAAATAGTAGAATCATTGTTAGGATATATCATAACTGAGCAAACAGAAAAAAAAGTCATCATCAAAAATGCGTTTAAAGATAATTTTGAAGAAGTTAATGCCATTATTAATAAAATGTTCATCAGCACAACCTTTTTTCTCAAGCAGACAGCAGATTATCTTTCAGGCGAAAAGATCAAAGACGGAGAATTGTCTAATTTAAGAGATTCTATCATCAAACTCAGAGATTACAGTCAAAGGATGATTAATGTTCAGCAATTCGAGAAGGAAAAAAGTTACGAATATCATATGCTCGTCTTTACCTTAGAGAAAATTGCCTCAAACAGCAATACTCTCATTCCATTAAAGAAGAAAATGAAACCATCTTCAATCAAAGAATTAGAAGAAGTTATTAATTATCTTGCAGAACTTCAGAAAGCATTTTTAAAAAAAGATAGTACTTTCGCCATCGCTTTAAACGATAAAATATACAATTTTAAAAAGAAGAAAGATCAAGAAACATTAATTCCCATTTTTGCCGTCATGGGAGAGAATTTATTCACGCTGTCATCAAGAATAGTAGCGATATTACTGTAAAAGCATACGTTTCTTTAAATCTCACGTGGAGAATTCTGCTTCAATTCTTTATAATTCTCTCGAATAAACGTAAATGAACCGGCATATTCCCCTAATCGCCCAGAATCAGGAAGAATAGTAGCACACATTTGCCTCATCATATCTTCTAATGCGCTACGAAAAGATTCTGCAGTATCTCTGAACACATGAGCAGCTGGAGAAGCATCATCTTGATAGTAAAGCAAAACGCTATTTAGTCCCGTATCCTGCATCTCATAATGGGCAAACATTTCATTAATATGCTGATATAATTTACTTTGTGCAAGTGGATCGCCTTTTTCAGCCCCCTCTTTTCTACCAACCGCATTATTGTAAGCATAGAATAATTGTAATATATTTCGAAAGACCCTGCTTCCTTGAAACAACTTTCGTCTTTCTAATTGATCTTCACCCTGCTGCGAAGCAAGAGAACCAACCAGTCTATCTTTGGTCTCTTCCATCCATCGATATTCTGATAAATGGGGTTCATCTCGTCGCCGAATCCAGAACCGATCTGAAAGCATATAAGGAGTGTCAAGTAAAAAAGAATCATCATCCACGCCATGATAGATCCCATTCATATCAATGCGGGTATCTCCAATAAAATTATTCCCATTTGACTCTAACGACCAAGCAGCATATTTTGCAGTGAGAGGAGAAAGCACTTCTTCTAACGCAGTTAATGTTTTGAAAACAGTAGGATCAATATTCACTCCATTTAATTTCCCCGCTCTTGCTTCCACTCGTGCCGTTAGAGGGCGTCGTGCAACATCTTCTTCAGATACCCCTTCATAAAGTAATTTTAATTTCTGTCGTTCGAGTAAATAATCTTTTTGTTCGGAAGTTAAAATAGCGGCTAACTCTGAATTCATTGCTCGAGCTAGATGATAAGTATCAACTAATCTATCCGCAACACCCGCAGGATTTGCATGACAATCATAAAATAATTCTTCTGCAAAAGTTAAACCATCAATTCTCTGAAGCTCCAAAGTAGTATCATCTATTTTTTGTACCGTTGGAACAGCAAAACCACGTTCCCGATAAGCATCAGTAACCGCAAACTCAATATCATTGATAGTAGGATCAATATTTCTTTTTACAACAACTCCCGGTTTTGCTGCAAGATTCGATAAACCCCCCGCACTAGTTGAACCGCAGAAGACTCTCCAGGAAAAAGGACCAGGTTCTACTGCTGGAACAAATGCAGCTTGGATTGGTACATCTATTGAAGCACCACTTCGTCCCGCTTTAGCTAGGGTAAAATTGACCATTTGGAGAACTAAAAGGGACGTTTATTTATAAAAGTATGCCCACATTATTACTAGGTAGTGACATCAGTAGGGGATTGTGGGAAAAAAACGATAAAATCTACTTCCTTCTCTTCGCCTTTTCTAATGTAAGAATACATCTCTCCAAAGACGGGACTATACTCTCATAAGCGGATACTAAATCCCAACTTGCTTTAATCAGCCGATTCGCATCGGTTTTAGAAATATCAATTATCTCTCCTGTATAACCAAGATGACCATTCTGCATTCCTGTTAATTGACCATCATCTCCAAGCATAAAATAATGTGCGCCCCACCCCAATGAACCACTTAAATTAGGATCATACTGCCAGACGTGACCAATTTGGGCAATCTCACTTTGGCCTTGTTTCTTCCTTTCACGAAGACCATCATACAAACCAACAAATACTTTTGTCGGAGAATCATTAATCCGGTATTTAACATCTTTCGCAAATCCTAAACCAGAATGATCAAATCCTGGTAGTGTAATATAAAATTTCCATTCCATAAAGTTCACCCTTTGACATTACCAATTGGCTTCAACGCCACAACCGGTCTAGTAATCCCTGCTTCTGCAAGAGAAGCAACTACCGTATCAATATTCTTGTAGGCTTTACCAGCTTCTTCAGCCAAACCTCTGAGAGTAACCGCATGAACATAAATCCCACGTTGTTCCATATCTTTCTGTAACTTCTCGCCCTGAATCGTCCGTGTTGCTTCCGCTCGACTCATCGTTCTTCCCGCTCCATGCGCAGTTGAACAAAACGTCACATCCGATTTATTCGTGCCAGTAAGAAGATAGGAGCCCGTTTCCATTGAACCACCAAGAATAACCGGCTGGCCAATCTTATGATATTCTTTTGGTAAATCTTTACTGCGCGCCGGACCAAATGCCCGCGTTGCACCTTTACGATGAACCAAAAATGTTTTCTCTTTACCATCAACCATATACTTTTCTAATTTAGCAATATTGTGAGCAACATCATACACTAAATTCATTTCCATTTCCTCAGAAGTCTTTCCGAAAACTTTTGCGAACACTTCACGAATACGATACGTGATCACCTGCCTATTGGCGAACGCCATATTCGCCGCGCAAGCCATCGCTTTATAGTACTCCTGCCCTTCGGGAGAATTAAATGGGGCGCAGGCCAACTCTCGATCAAGTATCTCAATACCATACTTTGGCATGACATCTAAAAACACCCGTAGAAAATCTGTCCCAATCTGATGACCAAAACCACGCGAACCGCAATGAACCATAATCACGATTTGATTTAGTTTGGTAATTCCCATTACCTTGGCGGCTTCTTTATCAAAAATATTTTCTTCTTTGGCAACTTGAATTTCTAAATAATGATTACCACTGCCAAGGGTTCCAATCTGATCAAAACCGCGTTTAACTGCTTTATCGGAAACAGCACTAGGATCAGCCCAGTCAATCTTTCCATGATCTTCAATATGCTCGATATCACGAGCAGTAGCGTAACCCTTCTTTAAACACCATTGCGCGCCATCACGCATCACATCTTTAAATTCTTCTTTTGTTACTTTAACAAATCCTTTACAACCAACCCCAGCAGGAACTGCTTTGTATAATTCATCAACTAATTGTTTAATTTTTGGTTGAACTTGATCCAGAGTTAAGTTTGTCGTAATCAGACGCATACCACAGTTAATATCAAAGCCAATCCCACCGGGAGAAATTATACCGCCTTGGTCAATATCAAATGCCGCCACGCCGCCGATCGGAAAGCCATAACCCCAATGTCCATCTGGCATGCAATAAGCAAACTGTTGAATTCCAGGAAGCGTTGCGACATTCGTCACTTGCTCAAAAACACCGGCATCCATCGTCTTCATTAGTTCTTCATTGGCAATAATCCGCGCCGGAACACGCATCCCTTTTTTGTATGAAATGGGAAGTTCCCACGTTACAGAATCAATTTGTTTCAGTTCTTTCGGGGGGCCGGCTGGCTTGTCATGTTCCATTATTGTTCTGGAAGAGATAATACTTATAAAGGTTTTGTTGAAAAAAGAAATAATAACTTTCGAGTAATAAATTTATAAATAATCGTTGAAAATAATAGTCTATGCTAAAACCATATCAACCCAATCTTAGAGAAATACTCCAAGCAACCAACCAGAATGAAGGCGTTGTTTTAAATGAACATTTCGCAGACTGGGAAGAACATATTAATAGTTATTTGAAGAACAGAGGTGAACATAGTGCCCTCTACACGTATACTTCAGCCGGAGACAAAGAACTATTTCAAAAAGCACAGGAACATGTAGAACAGCATCGTCAGACCAGTGAGAGTAAGAATGCAGTTGTTATTGTTCATCCTTTTTACTTACCATTGACAGATAGAAGTACACTTGCCGGCGTAGACAAATTCCAACAACAGTGTGACGCTTATTTAGAAAGATTAGTCCATTTCCTTCACTGGCAGAAAGAAAACGCAGACACAAGAGTTATTCTCTTTGAAACTCTTCACCATTATGCTGCCGCCAGTAGTCTTCTTCTCGAACGCCGTCTTGTTGATGACGTACTTTTTACCCATTATGACACGGGTAAGCTTCTTCAAGAACAACAAAATCAACAATTTGGGAATAAGACGTTGTATGTGGGAGGAGGATATAATGATGGCTGTCTACTTGCGGCTTTATGTGATTTAATACCTCTCCCTCCAAAAGAAATCTATGCCCTCAAAGATCTAATCATTGATCCACCAAGCAGGATGAAAGAATCAATTCATCCTGAAGATATTTTTTGGAGTTATAGTCGGAAATTTAGTAAAAAGCATTGTCTTAAAACAGAACAACTAAAAAAGAGGTTAAGAAGAACATCATAAAAATGAAATCCCACTATCACCCCAAACTAAAAGAACTTCTCAATGGAAATAATCCTAACAGTAATGTTGCCATCAACAAATCATTTAGCGATTGGCAAACGCGAATTGAAAAAGATCTTAAATCCCGAGAAAGTTTCAAAAGAAACTATGATAAAAACGAAGAAGAGAAAGCGTTCTTCCATTTCGCACAAGAACATCGTCAGCACTTTCAGCAGGAAATAAGTGCGGAGGAAGTTCTCGTTTTAGTTCATCCTTTGTATTTACCATTAACACATATGCATCTCCTAAAAACCGCTCAACAACGAAAAGAGGTTGATGACTATCTTAAAAAACTACCAGAAATTCTTGAAAGAGTAAAACAGAAACAACAACAGCAAGTTCTAGTCATGGACACACTCTATCATTATGCTGCGGCCACTAGTTTACTGTTAGAAAATGGTCTTGTCAATGGCACAGTATTCACCCAATACGATAACGGACGGCTCTACGATACAGAACAGTTGAAAACAATACGACAAAAAAAACTATTTGTTAGTGGGGCTTATAATGACCGTTGCCTTAAACATGGCCTAGAAAGAATAGCAGAAATAACCTCAGGAGAAAAAATTAGGGTTGTACCGGAATTAGTTTTCGATCATCCAGAAGAAGCAGAAAGGGGTACACTTAAACCACAAAGGATCATAATTAACAATGGATTTTATGATGCAATCCTCTCACCCAGAAGACACATTTCAATAGAAGATCTCATCAAACGCTGGGGTATCTAATCATTTGAAAATACCACATCAATCATTTTCTTCCACAATCCTTTTAAAATAGCAATAAAAACAGTCTTCTATGCTCACCAAACAAGAGTTTTACCGCCAAATCGTCCACTTAATGGTCGGTGTCGGAACAGCCATTCTCATTTACTACGAAGTTCTCAGTTCACTGGCTCTTCTCCTCTTGATACTTGTTGGCATCCTCGCCAGCTTCATCAGTAAGAGAACAAATCTTCCCGGCTTCAGTTTCTTTCTCCATCATTTAGAACGAGAAGAACAGCGCAAGACGTTTCCTGGCAGAGGATTAGTTTTCTATTTCGTCGGCGTTTTGCTCGTAATAGAACTCTTCCCACGCGACATTGCCCTCGCTTCAATTATGGTTCTCGCCTTCGGCGACTCCATCAGCCATATTGTCGGCGAACGTTTTGGACAACTCAAGAATATCTTTAACGGTAAAAGCAAGAAACTATTAGAAGGAACACTTGCCGGCGCTCTCGTTGGCTTTCTCGGCGCAGCTATCTTTGTACCATTCTCGCAAGCATTCCTCGGCAGTTTCGCCGCAATGATCGCCGAAGTCATCGAAATTGATTTCAATCAGCAGCCATTGGATGATAATATGATTGTTCCATTAGTTGCGGGGACAGTAATGTATTTAGTGAGTGTTTATTTGTAAAAGTGAGAACCAAAAAACTTCTGCGCTAATTCCCGATCTTTTTTTTCATTCTCAGTATTTGCGCTTGATAGATTGCCGAAATTGTCAGAATAATTCCCATCGTAATAAAGAGTACGTCAAAAGAGAAATAATTAACAATAAGACCGCCAGCAACCAAAGCTATACCCGTAACAATCTGCGCCTGTCCACCGGCCAGACCCCAATGAAAGCCATCATGTTTCTTATCTTCGTGCTTTGAATAGAGAGCATTCCAGGTAGGTGATGCCAAAGCCGCGGCAATTCCTAACCCCGCTTGAACTACAAATAAATGCCAAGGAGACGAAACAAAAAGATAGCCGAACGTAAACAGAGCATTGAGAAAATAACCAATAACCATGATTTTTTCTTTATTATTTCTACGATCAACAATCTTCCCCACAACGATATACAAGATACCCGTTACAAAAAGATACGTAGCCCAGGCCCACGCCACATCAAGAACATCACCACCTATTCTCTCAGTAAAAACAGCAAACAGAGGACCAAGCATCCCTTCACCAAAATACCAAATATTAGCGCCGTAGAGTAAAATTTTACTTAGCCGATTCACAAGATAAGTTATTTCTAGAAACTATTTAACTGTTTCGGAAATCTATTTTTGACTAATAATGCTTTTCACCAACCTTAACCCCTTCTCACCCGTCAACCCTAAATGACCAGTTCTAAGAATATAGCGATGAATATTATCTTGCTCCAAACACAAACGACCGTTCTCTGGAAGAACAACAAGATCATACTTTCCTTGGACAAGATGATATTCAATATTTTCTGGTAAACCATCTTTCAATAGATCCTGCAGATAATCACTTCCGGGAGTGATCTGCCGTGCACTCTTACCGACACCATAACGCGCTTTCTTCACACCAGAAAAAGGCGTTCCTAAAAAGGTAGCACTACCCACTAATTCCGGCACCATTTTTGTCACATCACAAGAAACTAATCCGCCCATACTGTGACCCACAATATGCACTGGCCGTTCAGACGACTGACGCGCATAAATTTCCCGTACTTTTTTTACTCCTTCCAGTGCAACATCTTCCAAATCATTAAAACAGGGATAGGTAAACAAGACAGCATTATAACCAACACCGTGCATTCCGCGGGCAATATGCTCCAAAGAACGACCTCGCGCCCCATAGCCATGAAAGTAAATTGTTGTTTCTTTATCCTGATCAAACTCCAAACCTAAATCACGCTGCACTAACTCCTTTCCATGATAAAGAATTTGGGAACCAAGATGATGTGATTCACTAAAAACACCTTTCAAGAAATCGAATAAGACCATAAACAAGAAACCAAGAAAGTACGGTTAATAAATGTTAGGTATATAGATTCTTAATAAAAAAATTAAAGTATAGACATTCCCATCTCCAAAACCACAATCTTTTTAAACCAAGAAAAAATACCAACCAAACATGGCAAAAGCAAAAAAGAGTTCTCCAAAACATCAACAAGAAGGATACTACGCATCGGAAGAACAAGGTATTCTCAAAAAGAAAACCGAAGAAGATGAAGAAAAAGCAATGATTGAGGGAGAGGAAGATGAAGATGTTTATACTTCAAAAGGAAGAGAGAAGTTAGAAGAAGATGATGAAATCGACACATCAGAAGAAGGCTTTATGGAAGGCGCTTCCAACGCCGGCCAATTAGGAAAAGATGCTCTTACCGGCGAACCATTGATGGATGTAGAAGACGTTTACGAATTACAATTTAATGGTCAAATGTACCGCTTTGTCAATGAAAAGAATGCCAAGAAATTCTTAGAAAAACAAAAAGTGAAGAGATAATTAATCAAAAATCTGCTCTAATTCTGACAAACTTTTTTGTTTCAGTTCTTTTTTTGGATCATACTTTAACCCGACAAAAATACTAAGAAAGACCCCGGCGATAGTATAACAAACAACAGAATTTAAACCGCCTTCGTCTGCAGTATATCCCATACCCGTAAAAATCGCTGAAGCACTTAACAGCACTGGACCTTCTAAACTAGAAATAATATCGTTAATATTTTTTGTCATGTAAATAGTAAAATAAGAAGAAGAAGAAAAAAGAAACTAAAACTTCTTCACTTTCTTTCGATTCTGAGTTTGTCGATACATCTTCTTAAACTCATTGCCCGCTGCACCAAAAGTCTCACGCAACGCCGCAATTAAATCCCAGTCACTGGCTGCACATTCGACCATCTTACCAGGATAATTAACCCGCATCGTTACAGAAAATTTCTGGCGCTTGCCTTCTTTATTATACGACTTCAAATGGATATTCAACTTGAAATCATTGTGAATTAAGCGCTGCAACTTGAAACTTTCATTAGCCGCAACTTTCTTCACACTCTCAATTTCATAAGAAGATAGTTTTATCCCATTCAATCCCACAAATTGAATGTTAAAATTCTGCGGCACTTCCAAACTAGCGAGAAATCGCAATAAATTCTTGCTTGTCAGTAAACCAAGATACTGCTTTCCAGAATAAACAGGTAGACAAGAAACTTTTTTCTCAACCATCGTCGAAATAGCCTGACCAAACGTATTTTTAATATCTGTACTAACCACATTCTCGTTGGTGCTAAAAGAAGAAACTGGAAGATTCCCTAAAGTAGGATAATCAACTTGCGCCGCCCGCGATCCACCTTTTTCTTTCTTCATTTTTGCTGAGAATTCTCTTTTTGCCGGCCACGCCATATATTTCTGAAGAACATCCTGAAAACTCAAAATACCATACAATCCTTTCTCATCAAAGATGGGGACTTCATCAACTCGTTCTTCAAACATAATTTCCAACGCCTTGGATAACGGATCGGTAGGAGCAAGTTTTAGATTCTTTAGAAAACGAACGTCACCAACCCGTACTTCAGCCGTCTCAGGAAGTTCTGCAGCAGATTTCAATAAATTAAGAACAGGCAAGACACCAACAATCTCGTTACCACTCGCAATAGGAGCAATATCTGCATTATTCTTATGCATCTGATACGCTGTTTCAATGACATCGGCATGTTCATTAATCACCGGAGCAGCATGAAGATAAGTGCCAACTTTCATTGTTGTTGGATCTAAATTAACACGAAGAAGTCTTTTTTTCTCCACAACACCGACATATTTCCCGCTGCGAAAAACTAAACCCGTCTTTTGTTTTGCTTTTTTAAGAGAACCAATCATTTCAGAAATTTTCATTTCGCTATCAAAGCGCAGAAAATCTTTACTAATTCCAGACGTAATTTCCATAGTTATACACCCCTTTAGGATTTAATCATTAATGGTGTAGAAGTATTTAAATGATTCTGTTTTTTCAAATCTCCTAAAGAGAAAATTGTAAAAAACAAAACATTTAAATGGAATAATGCTTTTCTTAAAACATGAACATTCTTACTTTTTCAAAAGTAAATCTTTCTAACAATGGCAAAAGGCAAACGATCTGAAAAAACAGGACTCCCCCCGGGCTCATTAATCCACGTGGGTGAAATCAAAAAGCACTTACCACGCATTACAGTTATTGACTACGACAAAACAACTCTTGAAGAGAAAGAAGTAACCGAAGTAGAAGAATGCTTTCCATTCAAAGATAAACCCAGCGTAACCTGGATTACCGTTACCGGTATTCACGACCCTGATGTCATCCAAAGAATAGGCAACCACTTTGGTTTTCATCCTCTTTTATTAGAAGATATTATGAATACCGAGCAACGCCCCAAAACTGATGATTTTGGAGACCACATTTTTCTTATTTTAAAAAGAATTAGATATAGGGCCGGAGAGATTAAGATTGAACAGGTTTCTTTAATCTTAGGTAAAAATTTTGTCATTACTTTTCAAGAAGAGGAAGAAGAAATTTTTGAGACTATCCGTGAACGCATACGAAAAGGAAAAAGTAAAATGCGTGGTCTTGGTTCGGACTATTTAGCATACAATATCGTGGACTCGATTGTAGACAATTATTTTGATGTACTTGAAAAAATGAGCGAGAAAGTAGAAGAACTTGAAATAGAGCTTGTTTCCAAACCAAACACTGAAACAATCAAAGAAATTAACAAATTGAAACGCCTCTTAATTGTATCACGAAAAACAATTTGGCCGTTGCGCGAAGTAATCTCTGGTTTAGAACGATCTGAAAACCAATTAATTAAAAAGACAACAAGAATCTATTTACGTGATATTTACGATCACACCATCCAAATTATCGATAACATTGAAATCTTTCGAGAAATGGCTTCAGGCATGGTTGATGTTTACCTCTCCACAATGAGCCACCGCATGAACGAGATTATGAAAGTCTTAACCATGATTGGAACAATCTTTATTCCTTTAACATTCATCACCAGCCTCTATGGAATGAACTTTCAATTCATGCCAGAACTCCACTGGAAATATGGTTACTTTCTTGTAGTAGGAGTCATGGTTGCGATGACAGTAGCAATGATCTTTTACTTCCGCAGGAAACAATGGATGTGAACTTAGGATTTTTTTACAGAGCTGAACCGTCAACAAATTTTATAAGATCACTTAACCACTTAAATAGTTATGAGAAAGAAAGGCTTTGAATATCTTATTGAGTATCTCACTTCTAATCCTGTTGAATTAGACATGGAAAGAGTTACAGAAGAACTTCGCTATGGAGCAAGAGCACAGCCAGAACTCTTTCCAACGTTGGTAACAGCATACATGAATCTTACTCTGCTAAGAGACGAGGACAAATCTTCTGCGGACCATGCCCGATCTGTGACATTTGATAACCTCGGTGTCCTTTGTGTCTTGGCAGACCACGATTATGAAAAAGAAATCATCCCACAGGCACAGCAAGGTGGACCGCAAACATTAGAAGAATATTTAGATAATGTCAAACTCTATGGTCCGGCAGTCAAACTTCTCTCGCACTATCTTGGTGTAGAAGGGGTGACTTTACGCAAGTTTATTTGTGAAGAACAGTATAGAAATTAGGACTTTGGAAGTTAATTTTCCACCAAACCTTTATTAAAAAACAATCTTTTTTGAATAAAAATGACAACTGAACCAAAAAAAGGCTACGGCATTCTTCTTGTTGAAGATAACGAGTGCGTTGCAGAGACAAAAAAAGATTTGTTAGAAAGGCATGGCCATTCGGTTTTATTATATTATGACGGATTAAATGTTCTCGATGATCTCGGAAAGATGGGCATCTGCTATTCTATCGCTGTTGTTGATCGACAGTTAGGGGAGATCAGTGGCGATGAAGTCATTAGAGCATTAAAAAAGGAGTATCCAGAACGACCAATTATTTGTGCATCTGCCTCACCTTATGGTGTGGGTTACACTGATGCTTCAATTTCAAAGCCATTTACGATCTCAGAATTAGATCAACTCATTCGAGAGCTGATGTCGAGAAAACCATAATCTTCCTACTCCAATTCCCGTTTCAACATTTTATGAGCGCGATTAATTGCTTTAAATGTCTCAGGATTACCACCCATATCTGGATGATGTTCTTTAGCTAACAACTTATACTTCTTATTGATCAATTCCATATCCAAAGAATCGGAATCGACACCTAACAGTTCTCGCGCTTCTTTACGCTGCGCTTCAATATCACGATCTTCAGTAAAATCTCGAATAAATTCTTCAGCCGTCTTCTCTCCTTTGAGTAAAGCATTGACTTCCAACTCAATTACTTTCATAACCACATACAAATTTTCGACGAACTTCAAAGAACCATTATAACTATAATAAAGACGATAACCGTCCATATACCAGGTTGCCGAAGCAGGCCCCCTTTTCAACGCGAATACTTCTAAATGGATATCAGTTTGATCTTCTTTAATACCTATTTTTCCCAGCGATTCGATAATCGTATTCTTAAATATCTGAGCCCTTCGATTAAAAGAGTCTTTAACGATAAATGCATTGAATGTGTGTCCTTTAATTGTTAGTGTAGCCATTGTTGTTAACCCAGCGAATAGTTTGAATAAGTCTATTATTCACCAATAAGTGTTAAAAATAGCATCCTTTTATAAAAGTTAACTAAGAAAAGTGATAAAAGAGGAATAAGAAGAAAAAAATATAGAAACTGGTATTAGTTTTATCTCCTATACCCGCCAGAGCCATGTCCATGAGAAGACGAAGAATCGCGGCGTCCACTAAACCCACCCGAACTAGATCGAGGAGCAGAAGAACTACGATGTCCACCAGAACCAGAGTGAGCAGATGAAGAACCGCGATATCCACTAGAACCAGAGTGAGAAGACGAGCCACCACGACGTTCGGAAAATCCCGAAGAACCAGAGCGTGACGAACCACCACTGCGACCTCTTCCCCAGCTGCCTCTGCCACCCCGACCTTTCGGTGGAGGACGCGCTGCCATACCAGTAGCGCTCATCGCTGTATCTGAATGGAATGTTGGATCACGCACAACTGGAAGATGGAGACGAATAAGTCTCTCAATCGCACGCAGAGAATCTCGTTCTGGCGCACTACAAAATGAAATAGCTATACCTTTAGCTCCGGCACGAGCAGTTCTTCCAATGCGATGAACGTATGTCTCCGGATCGTTAGGAAGTTCATAATTAAATACATGGGTAATATCATTAATATCAATACCACGAGCAGCAATATCAGTTGCCACCAATACTTTTATTTTACCACGACGAAATCCTTCCAATGCCGCCGTACGAGCGCCTTGACTCTTATTTCCATGAATCGCATCCGCGCGAATACCATTATGATTGAGCATTGCTGCTACGTCATTGGCTACATGTTTCATTTGTGTAAAAACAATCGCCCGCGCAACTGCCCCCTCGCGCAAGAGCTTAGTCAACAACTCATCTTTATTTCCTTTATCAACAAAGTAAACACTCTGTTCAATACGATCAACAGTTGGCTTTTCAGGTTCAATCGTAACATAAACCGGATCATGAACTAATGAACGAGCAAGAGTAATAACTTCAGAACTTAATGTAGCAGAGAAGAAAAGTGATTGACGTTTAGGAGGAAGTTTAAGAATAATTTTCTTAATATCGCGAATGAAACCCATATCTAACATTCTATCCGCTTCATCAAGCACAAAGATTTCAACTTCCTGTAATCTCACATGACCCTGATTGAGAAGATCAAGCAAACGACCTGGCGTGGCAACAACAATATCAACGCCTTGACGAAGAGATTTAACTTGATTAAATTGACTTACTCCGCCAAAGATAATTGCACTGTTAAAACGTAAATATTTACCATAACGGCGAATACTTTCGCCAATCTGCGCCGCAAGTTCTCGTGTTGGCGCAAGAATCAATGCCCGCGGCGTACCACGGGAAGTAACTTTCTTTTTAACCCATAATTGTTGTAGAATTGGCAAAACAAATGCAGCTGTTTTTCCCGTTCCAGTTTGCGCACAGCCTAGTAAATCTCTTCCTTCAAGGAGTTTAGGAATACTCTGTGCTTGAATAGGTGTTGGAGAAGTATATCCTTCTTCTTTAACCGCGCGAGCGATTGGTTCAATTAATTTTAATTCTGTAAATGTACTCATTTAGTAGTAAGATAATCTCCCCTTTATAAAATAGACTATTAGATAGTTAGTTTTGAGAATGGTATTTAGTCTTACTATTAACAACATAAAATACAACAAATATGCCCAAAAAAAAATAATCTAGCTAAATATTTTAAAATTCATACAGGGATCTGATTCATCAACAAGAGATTGTAAGAAACTACCGATCTTCTTTTTATCTCGTTCAATTACCAGAGAAGAACGATTTCTGTATCTGAGAGGAATAGAAATCACTTTTTGAACACCCTGATAACAGCGATAAAAACGACTTTTTTCATAAAAACCAGAAGGTAAAGGACGAACTTTAGTATACCCATTAATGAAAGCTATTACTGAGTCTCTAGAAACATTATCGTCAGTACAGTTTTGTAAAAAATGATGTATGTCCGATGCTGGATCACCAAATCTAAAAGAGTCAAAATCTACAATTCCAATGAGCCTATCTGGATATGTTAAAATATTCTTAAAGCAATAATCACCATGATTGTATGTACATTCTCCCCGTTCAAAAACCCCCTCTTGATTTTCCATCTTAGTAATAATTCTCTCTAATTCTTCTGAAAATCTTGAACCTTTCGATACTAAATGTTCAACCCAACCTTTTGCTGGGATAAAGTGCTGTTCAAAACCATTTTTGTAAGGACCAGGATAAGAGTTATTGACTCTCGGATCTGCTCCGATAGTCTCAAAATCATATACAAAGCCAAATTTTGTGCCAGTATGAGAGTGGATCTCTCCGAGAACCACTCCTGAATCAAAGAACACTTTATCTGAAAGTTTTCCTAAAACTACCGCCATATTATCCGCCTCAAAATAACTTAATAGATTAAATGAGACACCTAAATCATTAATTTCACCATAAGATATAACTTTTGGAAAGAAATGTAATTCCTGAAAATAGGATAATATCACTCTTTCTTTCCGAGGAATCCAACTTTCTTTCTGATTATCAGAAATCCTAAGAACACCGGAAGTTCCATTTCTTAATTGAACATAGTAAACCGAATTAACTAAACCCCCACCTAATCTTCTTGAAGAAAGTACTCCCACCCTAGATAATACTTTTTCTTCCAATTGAGGATCTGTTTCTAACCACATTCTATAATTCTCCAGACATGATTTTAATAGTTTTCCAATGGTTATCAATGATCCGCTGCCTAGCAAAGTTTTCAAAACCAGTTTTTACTACCAGAATATCTGTTTTGTGAATAAAACCATTAATCTCAATCTTAATTCCACGGTACAAGTCCCACCATCCCTTTGAAACATTCAAAAATTTCCAGTGTTTTGGGATTAACTCATTCTTGATAAAGATTATAACGTCTATATCACTTCCTTCATGCCCATTATATTTTTCAGTATATCGACCAAACTTTAATTCGGCTAAACTACCAAAAATAATTGCTTCAGAATTCAGAGGAATATCTTTCTGGAGTAAAGAAATTATTTTTTCTTGTATGGCTTCCTGATTGTCATATAATATTTTTTCAGGTTTAATATTTTTTGGGGGATCACTATTACAATTAACAAATAAGTCTTTATTTAATTCTTGTACATATCTTTTTCTCAGATTCTCATTTATTTGAATCCTACAATCACCCCATTCTTTCCATTTATCTTTTTGCTTTTCCCAATTCCAGTTAATATAACAAAAAGCTTTCACAATGGGATGCTGATATAACCATTCAAAGAACGGAGCAAACCAATTATCCCACGCTTTAAGATCATCAGAAAAGTTAGTTCTTATTGCGCTACACTCCCCAACCATAACTGGTTTATGGTGGAATTCTGCTTTTCTGATAAATTCTTCAGTAAGTATATTATTACTATTTTTAAAATTATTAACTCCAAACAAGTCTATCCCAAACCAATCGACTAATTCATCTCCTGGATAGAAATCCATTATTTCATCTATATTTTTACTAAAAGCTGGACAAGAACACCACACCGTTGCAACATTGTTCACATTAAATTCCCGCAATTTTCCGACAATGTGCTTCCAAGCACTAACAAAAGAAATAGAGTCATACTTATTTGGTTCATTAAACTCATATCCAATTCTTAAGAAAGTAGGGATTGAAATTTTTTTTAGAGTTTCACAAAAAAAATTGATCTCATGATCATAATCCCCGTTAGCGATTTCAGCGCATTGTGATTCATAAATGTTATCATCATATTTCTTTCTTAAATGAAGACCAATCTGCAAAAACTGTATTGACACTTCATCAATCTCAGAAAGAATTCTCTGAGACCATTTTTCAATTTCATTAATCTTTACATAAGTCATATATATTGCAGGTTTACATTTTCCTACAGCATCAGAATATTCTTTAAAACTTTGTAAATCCTGCCCTGCACCATGAATAATTTTCTTTTCTTCTGGCTCAAACTTCCGGTTAAACATTACCATCTAATCACCACCATCCAAGTAGTTATAAGCTGCATCGATGTAATTTTCATGTTGATTCACCTTCAATAATCCTAAAAAAATTGTCACAAACAGTGGTATAATTATAACTCCGCTCAACATATGATCTTCCTTTTTGAGCTATTTCCCCATAAACTTCTGGATTATCTAATCTTTTAAGTTCTTCAACCCAGGCATCAGGATTCTTAAAATCTGTTATCAAAATTCCCCCTTTCTGAACTATTTCTGCTAATCCACCGACATTACTACCAAGAACGGGAATGGAATTAGCCATTCCTTCTATTGAAACTCTTCCAAATGCTTCTTGCCATTGTGAAGGAATACAAAGAATTCTGGTTTGCGCATAAATCTCTGAGACATTATTTGTATAAATAAATTTTCGAACATTTTTCAGATCATCAAGAGAAACATCATCTAATCTCTGACCTTTATATTCAATCCTTAAAGAATCGCACAATCTTCTTACAATCTCTGTATCTGTTTCTTCACCTTTTTTAAGAATATCCCAACCACTTACACCGGCAAAATGATGATCTGGCATTCGAAGAGCCACTTCTCTAAAAATCTCGCCACCTTTTTTCAGATTAGGATTAAACATAGTAATAAACTGTTTATCATTTTCATCTGAAGCAATAACCGCACCCAGTTCAATTGGTGGAGGAATTACAATCGATTCTCGATTCCAATTTTCAGCAACATATTCTCGAACATAATCAGAAACGACCATAACATGGGTGGGTGAAAATTCTGAATCCCTACTAATATCCAAGTATGCTGGAATCTTACAAAATCTTAATATCGATTTAATTCTGTTTTCATTTGCAATTTTAAGTGCGACATCTGACCACATTAGTTGTGTAATTATCCAATCTGGTTGAAAAGAATCAAGTATTTTGGATAATTCTACTTCTCTAAAATCATGATTTAACCCTGTCACTTTTACGCCACAATATTCAATAGAACTGTTACCAGAGTTTATTTTTCCAAGATCTGTTGCCACCAATGCATTATGCCCCCTTTTTACCGCTTCTTTCAAGAAAGTATGCATACTGATCTCAGCACCACCGGCAGCGGGATAATACGTTCCAGAGACATATAATAATTTCATGAGAGTAAACCTCTTAAAATATTTTCAATATTTTCTTCAGGATTATGTAGTGAATGATATTTTTGACAATTTACTTGCATTTGTCCATATCTTTTTTGATTGATTAACAAATCTAAAGACCGCGAGATTAAAAGATCGATACTTTCTTCTGGCATAACACAATATCCAAAACCCCGTTCCTCATATTTTATTGCTCTTAATTCCTGATTATCAATTCGCCGTTCTCCAGGAATTAAAATACTTGGCTTTGATCGAGAAATAAGTTCATGGGTAGTAAAATATCCCGCTTCAGATACAACGATTCTTGCTTCATCTATATATTGACAGAGATCATTAGTAGATTCTAGTGATGTAATGCCTGCAATTTTAATCCCTTTGTTATTTGGACCTCTAATTAAAACAATCTCCGCACCGTAATCTTTCATAATTGGAACATATACTTCCATTAATTCAAGAAATTTTACCGAACTGGGTCTTCCCCCACCACCGCAAGTTAAAAGTATTTTTGCAGAATTACTTTCTACTTTTTGAAATGGAATTAATATTGGATTGGATCTCTTTACAGATTCAGGATAATTATTGTCGTATAGGTCCTGGAAGACAACTACCTCATCAAAAGCAGATAAGTGTTGTCTAAGAAAAAATAGTTCAGAATACGTATCCCTCAATGGATAAGAAATATAAATGGATTTTATTCCAATTCCACGAAGATTATTCACTAGATCTAAATCGAAAAAGGTAGAAAATAGAGCATAATTAATATTTTTACTTTTACAGTATTCAAAGATTTGTTCGGAGGATTTATGAGATATTTGCCCACCATTACTTCTTATTTCCCCACCGGTGTCAAATAGTTCATGCTCGATCTTTAAAGGTGGTGTTAAATCATTAATCTTAAGATCATAATCCGATAAGAGATGCACTTTATGATCTTTATTTAATGAATGGGCAATCCTATTAAAAAGAGTCATGTGTCCAAGAGTTCCACACGTATTAAATGAAATTAATGCTATTTTATTCATTTTATCACCCGCTCTTCCAATGTTGTCTTTACGGTGCATTTACCACAATAAGAGAGTATTTTCTCTCCAGAAAGTCTCTCTTTTAAACCATCCATCTTTTCAGATTCCCAAACCCCAATAACGCCTTGCTCTAATACATTCCCCAAAATAATTTTGCCTTCATAATCCCAGCAACAAACATTCACATCACCATTCCAATTTATAACCATCCATTCAAGACAAGGATACATTTTATTGGTTTTATCAGCCGAGTTCTTTCTTGAAAATTTAAATTTGGTTGGGACAAATTGACTCTCAGTTTCAGTTTTACTATCCATCACATTAAATGATTTAAATACGACTTTATCAAACCCGTATTTTCTTGCAAATTGCTCAGCCTCAGCAATTTGGTAAACATTCTTTGAATTTACAACCGTTTGAAGAACGTATTCTGTATCCGCCTTCTCCATCACTACCCTTAATTTTTCTAAGCCTGCAATAACTTTTGTAAAATCCCCTTTTTTTTGATGAAAAGAATAGGTTTCAGGATCAAAACCATTAACAGAGATAATTAATTCATCAAGCACACCAAGAAAAGATAAATCGTTTTTAAAAGATAATGTAACGCCCGTTGTACTAAGCACTGTTCTAGGCTTTTTATTTGAGGTATAATTAATAATCTCTGCGATTTCTGGATTAATAAGTGGTTCACCATAATTCCATAAAAAAACTCTTTCTACCTCACCTTCAATTTCGTCATAAATTTGTTTAAAAGATTCAAGAGACATGTGACCTTTTTTTCGTTCCATATAAGTATTAGGACACCCCACACAAGCATAAGAGCAATGAGCGGAAAGTTCTAGGTTTAATCTTTTAAGTTTTAGTTCCATTTTAGCCTAGACAGGTCATAGAGTATTGCTTTTTCTACTCCTTCGGCTTGTCTTTTTTCAAATAAGTGTTTATTTCTAACATTATGTTCTGGAGAAAAATATCCTTTAGGATGATCAAGATGTAAAACCTCAAACTTTCCTGATAATGGCATTTTCCTCGTGGAATAAATACTATCAAGTTTCCATTGGAGATCAACGTCTTCATATCCCCACGTGATATAAGAATTAGTGTAACCGCCAATTGAACGGATCATTTCGGTTCTAGTAAAAATCCCGCCAATATGAACAACATCGTGCCAGAAAGTAGGTTCTTTACCAAGCATAGATTTATCAGAAAGATATCTTTGGAATGTTGATAATTCGGTGGTATATAGTCTTCCATTCCTATGTTTAACCACCTTTAGATCATGTTGACTACCATCACAGTTAGCAACATATTCGTTGGGAAATTTTAAATTTCTTAATGCTTTGATAATTCCTTTTCTTTCAACTAGTTCGATAAATATTCCAACATCACGCTGTATTAATCTTCGAGAAGTTGGCCATATCAAGGCCTCATCATTCCTAATCTCTCCTAATAGATCAAAAAAGTAATTCCTATTTTTGAATATGACGTCTGCATCATTAAGATAAATGAATCCACTATCTACTTTAGCTATTGCTCGGTTCCGAATTTTACCTGGATTATACACAACGTTACCACCAAAATCAAGCTCTGGTTTTGAAAATATATGAACAACAGGAAATTGCCTCCCGATACCTTCCAATTTCGATTCTAAATTTTCCTCAGAAATAATAATCTTTGGTCTTGTTCTAGTTTGGCTCAAAACACTTTTTATTGATCTTAATAATCTGTTAATATCAAAAGTCCCATAGATTGGATATGTAACAGTTATATCAGTCATTTTAGGTTTGATTTTAGTTCTAAAACACACCCAAACAAAGTTGTTCACAAAACACGTAAACTCCCAGCAAAAATGCCTTCACCAGTACTCCATTTCGCAACTTAAGAATACAAAAATGAGCCCCAACTTATAAATGTTCTGGCAAATTTACCACTATACAGTGCCCTACCCAAAAACAAAACACACCTTACCATTCCTCCAATCTGATAATCACCAAAAGTCTTTGAAAATGGAAAGATACCCAGAAACCTTTTTAAACAAAGAGCTTTATTTTCTCTACATTGGAGATGTGGGTAATGGCTTACCTGAATCCAAAAAAGAAATAGTAAAAACAAAAATAGTAAATGGAGGCCAACATGGGAGTATACAAACATATGAGAGAGCTTTGGAAAAAACCAAAGACAGCGATGCCCGAACTTGTTAAAGAACGGCTTATTCAATGGAGAACTGAACCAGTAACAATAAAACTGGAACACCCAACCCGCTTAGATCGCGCGCGATCACTGGGATTTAAAGCAAAACAGGGATTTCTCGTCGTACGACAACGCGTTAATCGTGGTGGACACATTCGACCACAAATCAAAGGTGGACGTCGTCCTAAACGCTTTGGAACAGGTATGAATCTGCGTAAAAATTACCAGCAAATCTGTGAAGAACGCGCCCAGAAGAAATTTCATAATATGGTCGTTCTTAATTCCTATTGGGTAGGTCAAGATGGAAAAACGTTCTGGTTTGAAGTTATTCTTGTTGATCCACATCATCCAGTTATCCAAAGTGACAAGAGTCTACAATGGATGTTAACCAAGAAGAACCAAAGTAGAGTCTACCATGGTAGAACAATTGCTGGACGAAAAGGACGCGGCTTAGTGCGATAGAAGCAAATTTTTGATTTTCTTTTTTTTCTATTCTTAATAAACATTTACTTTTTCAAAGTTCTCCTAAACCAATAAACCGCACCGAGAACTACAATCAGAACAAAAATAGCTATTACCCACGACCATCCTGATGAAGTTGATTCCTGATCCTGAACAACTTCAAGAACCACCTTTCTCTCTGGCAGTGATTCTTTTATTGGAACATCAAGATTAGTTACAGGAACAACTTTTTTCTGACCAATAACAAAGTAGCTAAATCCTGGAGTTTGAGCAGTATAATAAACATACATTCCATCATCTTCATCTACAATAGTGTCCAATTCTACCCATTGATTCTCGACAAATCTAAACATAGCCATTCCATTGTTATCTACTTTATTTTCATTCAACCACACTTTGGAAACCTTAAAATGGATTTTAGCCATATCTTTTAATGACTTTTCAATATTGCTGTGAGTGATCTTAACTTGCTTATACAACTTATTTTTAAAAGCAGAAATGGTTTCAGGAAGAGAATCAACTTTTTCAACTTTCAACCAAGCCCCATAAGTATCTTTAGTCGTACTAAAACTAACTTCAGTTACCCCCAACTCACCATTTTCAACCGGAACAACTGCTTCCTGACCAAGACTAATCACTTCCCAGATGGCTTTGGCATATTCTCCCGCTTTTTGTGTTGTAACCGCTGTTGAACTACTTCCACCACCACCACCACTAGAACCACCACTCGAACTACTAGAACTACTAGAAGCAGCAGCAACGACAGTACCACCAGCACTAGGACCCGTACCAGAAAAGTGTGGAAGGCGTACCCAAATTCGATTGCTTGTAGTATCGATATAACACGGGTGAGTGATATTAATCAAAGTCTGATCAGTTCCACAAGTAGTGGAATTAAGAAGGTATCCCCACTCACTCTGGCGGGCAGCATAATGTGAATAATTTCCAACTAAAGCAGAAACATCAGTGCCATTAGTACTACTATTCCAGATCACATTCCAACTATCATCATAGAACAGAGGAAGAGACATTGTAACTGGGCTGCTATCATCAAGACCAGACCCTGCTGTTTCCGTATAAGGAATAGAGATTAACACGTGGTCATAAATTGTTGGGCCACCCGAACCGAAACGCATCGCCGCACTGAAACCACTGGCCGTATTCGTATTCGCTGAATCATCAAATAACGCATCCGGGGGACCAGACGCCAACATATCTACATTGACATAATGTACAGTAATTCCGGATGATAATAAACCCATTCTGAAGCTGAGTTTTCCTCCACCTAAAAGAGCGCTCATCGGGTTAAATCCGCCGGCTTCACCAAAAGCCTGGCCACTATCACTACTACCCACATAACAGGCACTAACAGGACCAGGAATATCACAACTAGAATTAGATTTCAACAAAGCAATTTTTAACCCGCTAAGTGATGCGCCATCGATATCCCCAGGAGTAAACGAGGTAACATTAATCCTTTGCCTCGTCTGAATGTCAGCAACGCTGTAGGTTTTCCTCTTAGGAGCAAAATCTCCCGCCCCACCACTCAGAAAAACATTCATTTCTTTAATTCCCGTAGCATTAAGCAAAGGAAGAGAGAAATTAGATGTTGAACCTTGAGAGACATCAATCATCCAGGTAAATTCTAGGGCTTGATATGATGAGTAGTCTACTGTTACTTCAATATGACCGCTAACATCAGTCATCGTACTATTACTGGCATTAACAATGGTAAATGCTTGCTTTGCCGTAGAAACATTAGCATTACTTGAACCGATAGTATCCATAGTAATATTCGTCGCGCTGCCTAGTAAAGGAAAAATTGAAGTAAAATTAAAACTGTTTAAGCCATCCCCTACATTTGTGATATTACGAAAGCCACCATAGCGATTAGTCCCATTTCTAGCAGTTGCAAATAAAAGGATTAAAGAAGTTTCTGCTGGCGTAGAAGGCAGAGTAATATTATAAAAACCACTCGTTAAATTATAAGAATCAGTTCCGCCACTCCCACTACTAAGATTGAACGGCATATCACCAAAGTCCAAATGAATCATATTTCCAGGCTCTAACAAGTAAGGAATAACCCGGAACTCATCCCAACCATTCACACCACTATAATTTAAAAAACCCGTAACCCGTACGAAATTAGTGGTCGTATTAAAGCGATAATGAAGTGTTCGAGTTGTAACGTTATAAGAGGAAAGAGAATTAATAGTATTAGAAGAAGTTGCCGAAAAATTGTTCCAGTTAAAACTGATGGGCATACTCGAATCAGGATAAATCAGAATAGAATAAGTACGATTACGAGGCAGTACTACCGTTGTAGAATTGACCAGAGTATTAAAGTTTGCGGCCACAGGATAACCCAGCTTTTGGTCTTTTATTTGATAACGGAAAGAAACCTGACCACCAGAAGTATTTACAGCAGTAACATTAAGAGTACCAGCTTCTCGAAGATAGTACGATGTGCCGGCTATTTCTTTTAAAAGATCGGAAGGAAAAGCGGGCATATTCTGACCAACCCAGTCCGTTGAATTGGTAGTAGAATTAACCGTAGTAATACGCACTTCATAAAAAGCATTAGTAACATCAGCCACGGTTAGATTAAACCATCCAGAGGCATTGGCATTCGTGGAATTATATCCATATACTGAAAAATCAGCATTTCGAATAGTAATATTAACAAGAGAATTATTCAATGCATTCCCGTTAACATCTAAAACCGTCCCATTGAAAAAGAAAGCTTCAGCAGTTACAGAAAGTAACCCCACCAACAAAACAAAAATAATGATATGATTTCTTATTTTCATCTACTACCTCTGTTTTATTGGAAACTCTAGATCAATATAAACCTTTGCATTATGCATTTAATAATAGAAATACAATGATTGAAATTCTCAAGCAAATATTTAAATAAAAACAGCCTTTTTTCTATATCATGAGTGAAAAGAATATTCAACAAGGAATTGAACAAGTAATTAGACGAGTTGATGTACTACGCAGAGCAACAGCACAACAAGCCCAACGTAAACTTCCGTTTACGATCCATTCTCTTCGAGATCTAGATGAAGTATTTCCAAAACATTATAGTCTCCATTTTGCCATCAGTCCAGATGATAATATTGGAACAGAGTTCAAAATAAAAGTAGAAACTGGATGTAGAATAGTGAAACATTGGTGGAAGATGCCTTTTGGAAAAGATTATATTTGCCCTGTTGAGGGTGGAATATACACACTTCGCGATACGGGAATATCATCAATGGAATATCGAATCCAACAACACACCCCCGACGTAGCTATTTTTAGAGGTACATATAATGATCTAGCTGATCAAAAAAAGAACAGCATTTTCACAGCCATCCGATCAGGAGTTATTGATCCTGCAAAAAAAGAAGCGTGGAGAGATTTATCGTCTAAAATAGAAGAACCAACGGCAGAAGATGTTGCACTATTGGACTTTTTTTTAGAGGGATGTGAGCCTTGGGCCCGTGAAGTGCTAGGAATTGAAGGACATGATAAGAGAGTGAGATATCTTGTCCCCCCCACCGCATTCTATGCCCCAGATCAACAAAAGCGAAGATAAGACTTTTGAAAAAATTCTTAGACCCGACATGTCTTCATCCCGCGTTTCGCCAAATACTGCTGATGATAGTCTTCTGCGCGATAAAAAGAAGTAGCAGAAACAATCTCTGTGACAATTGGTCGATCAAATTTACCAGACTTCTCCAATTTTCGTTTAGAAGCAACGGCCAGCTTTTTCTGTTCTTCCGAATAAAAGAAAATCGCTGAACGATATTGTGTTCCTTGATCTGGTCCCTGCCGGTTTAATTGAGTTGGATCATGACAATCCCAAAAAATCTCAAGAATTTTGTCGTAAGAGATAATCCTTGGATCAAATTCAATCTCCACTGCTTCGGCATGGCCGGTCTTATCAGAGCAAACTTGCTCGTAGGTGGGATTTTTAGTCTTGCCGCCAGTATAACCGACGGTTGTCTTCAGAACACCTTTTACTTCTCGGAATACTTCTTCGACACTCCAGAAACAGCCGGCGGCAAATGTTGCTTTTTGTGATTTAGAGTTCATCTTAGAACAAAGAAAGAAGAACGAAAATAAAAAGGTATGGTTTTACAGTACGTATTAAGTTCCCATAAGCGCCTCGCCGTTTCACTCGCCCGTTCTAGAAGAGTTAATCACTGAAAGAATAGCAGTAATTATTGATGAAACGGGAACTAACTCTCTTCCGAGGAATAGCTCAGCTCGTGAAACTTTTTGGCAGAGGCGCTAGAACTTAATACGTAGGTTTTACAAATAATTTCTCAGTAAATGACCATAATTCAACAAATATTCATTCCGTAATGTATGAGAAGACAATCTTGCCTGGCCATGTTTTCCACGAGAATTACGACTCGTCGGAAATGAAGCCCAAGTAGAAGCAAGACGATCCCAAACTGGATTGAAATCACCAGTTTCAATTGCGGACTCCAGCATTTCCTGCGTCACGCCTTTCTTTTGAATAAGATATAACGCCGCTTTATCTTGTTCATCTTCATTAAAAGAAGAAAACAAACCCTTCTCTTCACGCAATTCTTGATAGGTAGAATGAACAAATTGATAGCGTCCTGCGGCTGTGCTCTTTCTGCCGTATGCATAGACTAGCAAATCAGGATGTTTAGAGAAATCAGAAAATGTTTTGCCACCATACAGCGTATCATAATCCGCACCTTCTGCTTCCGCGATAGTATCTAGTAATGCACGGTATTCCAAACTGATTTGAGATTGATAGACTAACTCCTCTTCTTCAGAGACAACAGCAATCTTTTCTAATGGCAACGTTATCTCTTGTTTAGTTAAAGTATTCTTATCGTTAGAAGTGGTAGTCTCAGACCGTGTAGGACAACCTAGAACTAGTGGTACAAGTAACGCTAGAAGAGATTTTCTCATCTGATTTATTCCCCGCAGAGCATTGCTTCGAGATCTGCTGTTGAATAGTCTTCAGCTTGATCAGGAGCTAAATTAAGCCAAGTACGTAGATTCTTTCTCCATTCACCGGAGCAGCGTTCTACTTTTTCGTCTCGAGAAAGATAACCACGCGGAGATTGATACTCATCAGACGCTAATTTAGGAACATAAGCCAAAGCAAGACGATACATATTTTGGGCAGCAGCATAGAGTTGAGGTCGAGGACATTGTTCTAATGGAAGACCTCTTTTTTGAGTATTAGCATTAAGATTTTGTAATCCAGCGGCTCTTAATAAATCAATCATCTCCGCTTCACGGTTGGGTACACCTCGAAAAGCAAGAACTTTTTTTGCTCTTTCAGCTGTCATTTTATAGGTTCCCATTCTTAAGCACTCACACAAGCGCAAGGATCATAACCAGACCCCAAGGCTAGATTTTTAGTTTCAAAAATAACTTTGTTTTTAGCTTTAATATTCTTAGCGAAAACACAGTCAGTGCGATGTACTTTCTGCCCTTCTTTAGACGCAGCAAATGTAACTGCTTTCACGGGTCTTGTTAGACTTACTTTCAACGAAGAGATCTCGTTGTAGAGATGAACCAACTCATTTTCTTGTCGAGAGACTTTCTCTTCTAGTTCCCGCAAAGTTCGAAATAGTTCGATAACATCATCTTTGACCATCCCGAAGGAGGTTAGTGTGTTTTGTTTTATTTGTGTGATTTGATTCATAGTAGTATCCTCACTGTCTTTTGAATAGTTAAACAGGGGGACTTTATAAACCTTTTGTTAATTGTTACTCGAAAGTGATTAATTAGTCAAGATTTATAAAGAAGGGGGCTTTTTAGAAAGAAATATAGTTTAAATTCCATCAGAACCACCTCATTTACCTATGAAAACACTCGACACCTATCTTGAAATAGAACCATTCACTGTTCTCGTAGATGATTCACCACAATTACAATCACTTGTTGAACAAGCACGAGCAGCGCGATCTCTTCCATTTGCAGAAAAACTTCAAGCAGTAAAAGATCTTACACTCGGCGCAATGGTTAATGCCTATGAAGAAATGCTAGTTTCGGGAAAAACAGCAAGAGAAGCTACAACAATAGCATCCCGTAACGAAGCAGAACAAAAACAAGAACACTATCGAAATCTTGTCTTTCAAAAACATCCACTCAGTACTGCTCTCGACAAACAAGCCGGCTGCTGCCGCTATCAGGGAGCATTATTTTTTGTTCTCGGCTATGAAGCAGATTTAGGCGATCAGCATTTCATTCATGCTGCCCCTGTAAATAGATATGTTAATACTGTTTTCAATGAAGTTGTAGAAGGAGATGCAACACATAAAGTAAGTATTTTCACCCAAAGTCTGAAAGACAAAGCATTTGATTACTCACAACAAAATCCCAAAATATTTGATCAAGCATTTGCATCTTTACCTGGTCGTACTTTTTATTCTTATCATCGAACGGAAAGTGGATTGGTAATAATTGAAAATCAAGATCAGCATGTGAGGAGAATTGAATAATGGCTTTATGTGCATACACCACCCCAGAAGCAGAATTCGCCTATGATGGAATTGATCCTAATATGAAAGAATTCATTCCATCTTGGGATAGATGCAGATATGTAAATCAGGGATGTGGTAGAATTTCCGTTGATCGATCTTCACTCTACAGCGAAGGCTTCTCACAATGTAGCGCATTACTCATTAAAGATACATCCACACTTGAAACGGCTTTGTTTCATATAGATAAATGGGAACTATCTGATCGCGCCGAAGTAACATTTGAAGAATTGATGAAGAAATCTATTTCTGCTTTAACATCTAATCAAAGACCAGCAGAAGAACTTTCAGCAAGAGCAAGAACTGTAATTTACCACCAAGCACAACCAGCAACACGAACAAGATTGAAAGAAGATATGGAGAGATTAAATCATAATAGAACAATAAAAGCACAATTTCTCTTCGGCAGTGAGAGTAGAATTGTTAGAGACTTCGTAAAAAGAGATTTACTCGATTACTTTGCCATCGATATTTCCAAAGATATCTTTGTTGATAGTGGAAGATACCATTGGGGTGTTTTTTATAATCCGGAAAATTCAGATCTCTTTGTTGACGCACGAAGTCAAAAGAAAGTATTGAAATTTAAATTTTAATAAAGACAAAGAAAAAAGATTTTAAGAAAACTAAATACCCCTTACTCTTTCTTAATCGCTAAACTTTTATACACAATCCGAGTTATCCCTTCAGGAATAACCAGAGAAGCTGGAACAGTAGCCGTTTTAGCATTCCATTTTTCTGTTCTTCCAATATATAACTCCAGTGTCCCATCCGGCTGTGCACTTGTTTCAGCATACCAATTCGGACTAAAGAACGTAAAATGGAGTTTATCATCTTCAACACGAGCACCATAAATTGGAGCACCGTGATCAGTACGAAGTAAGTCAGAGATGTCG
>Ga0209514_10002135_pt1 | contig 31456 bp, 25 predicted proteins | sample Subgrocontami58m_FD_187452 | JGI IMG/M metagenome (GOLD analysis project Ga0209514, IMG submission 187452) | Subsurface groundwater microbial communities from S. Glens Falls, New York, USA - GMW37 contaminated, 5.8 m (SPAdes) (version 3) | ecosystem: Environmental > Aquatic > Deep subsurface >...
TCGGAGTGCGGTCGGGCAAGCGGGTCCTCCTCGCCGGCATCGAAACCCAGGGCGAGCTCGGCCGCCTCCTCGGCCGACCCGAGCTCGGCGCCGAGCCGGTCAAGGTCGCCGCCGGAGTGCAGGCCTGCGACCTCGATGCCAAGACCGCCTTGCGCGATTTCCTGCGCCTGCGGCTCAAGATCCACGCCATCGCCGACCGGGTCGCCTCCAACCGGGCCTTCGCGGGCTTCTTCACCGCGGCCCCGGGCCTGCGTGAGTACGTCCTGCTCGGCAAGGCCTGGTACGAGGCACGCGACCGGTCGGGGTGGCTTTCCGGAGGCCCGCGCCACGACCTGGTCGTGCTCGACGCCCCCGCTTCGGGCCACGCGACCGCATTCCTCCGCGCCGCGCACCAGATCACCGATGTCATGGTCGGCCCGCTGCGCACCCAGGCGACCGAGATCCGCGCCTTCGTCACCGACCCCGCGCTGACCGCGCTGGTCCTGGTCGCGACCCCCGAGGAACTCGCGGTCAATGAAGCCGTCGAATTTGCCCGCGCCGCGCGCCGCCCGCTCGGCGTTCACGTCGGGCTGGTCGTGCTCAACGGAGTCTTCCCGCGTCTGTTCGAGCGCGCGACCGGCGGGCTCCCCGACTCCGCCTCCGGCCCCGACCTCGCCCTGCTCCGCGCCGCCCAGTTCCGGATCTCGCGCGAGACGGAACAGGCACGCCTGCTGCGCCGCGTGCGCCGTTCGCTCCCCGGCCCCCAGATCGTTCTGGAGCGGTTGCTCGAGCCGGAGGACGACGACGAGGTGCTCGCCGCCGTGGAGCGCGAACTGGCGGAGGCGCACCGCCCGTGAAGCAGATTCTGCGCGAGGCCCGCATCGTCCTGGTCTGCGGCAAGGGCGGAGTCGGCAAGACCACGCTCTCCGCGGCGGCCGCGCTGCAAGTCGCGCGCACTGGGCGCCGGACCCTGGTCTGCACCATCGACCCCGCGCGCCGCCTCGCGAATGCCCTCGGCATCAGCAAGCTGGCCGACGCGCCCCGCCGGCTTCCCGCCGCCGCCTTGCGCAAGGCGAAGCTGCCCGAGACGCTCGAGCTCTACGCCTCCATGCTCGACACCAAGCGCGTGTTCGACGAAGTGATCCAGCGCCACGCGGGCGGCCCCGATGCGGCGCAGCGGATCCTCGACAACCCCTTCTACCAGCTGGTCTCGAACTACCTGACCGGCTCGCAGGAGTACATGGCGGTCGAGCGCCTGCACCAACTGCACGATGAAGGCAAGTACGAATGCATCGTGCTCGACACGCCCCCGAGCCGTCATGCGCTCGACTTCCTCGAGGCGCCCCGGCGGATCACGGAATTCCTCGAGAGCGGCTTTCTCGGCTGGATCCTCCGGCCGACCGCCGAGACCGGCATCGGATTCCTGCGCGGAGCCGGGCGGAAACTGATCTCGGTCGTGACCAAGCTGCTCGGCTCCGACCTGGTTCACCAGGTCTCCGACTTCTTCCGCGCGTTCGAGCACATGGCTCCGGGATTCGATGAACGGGCGAAGCAGGTGCGCGAACTGCTGCAATCGGATGCGACCGCGTTCCTCGCGGTGACCACCCCGACCCCGCGCGCGCTCGCCGAAACCCGCATCCTGGTCCGCCGGCTGCACGAGTCCGGGTTCCCGGTCCGCGGAGTCGTCTTCAACCGCGTCGCCTGCGACTGGGAAGCCGCCCCCCCGCGTGGGCGGAGCCGCGAAAAGCCCACTCCGCTGCCGGCCGAACTGCGCCCGCTGCTCACGACCAACTTCCAACAGCTCCAGGCGCTCGCCCGGCGCGACCGGGCGGAGATCGAAGCCACACTGGCGGAACTGCCCCCGAATCTCGTGCGCGTCCTGATCCCCGACCACGCGGTCGAGGTGCGGACGCTCGCCGGCCTGGCGCGGCTCGGGCGACAGCTGTGCGCGGTGGGGAAGGCGTGACCGCGCCCGACACGGCCGCCGAGGGGGCCGGTGCGCTCGGGGTCGAAACGTGGGGGTCGATCGCGCCGGCCGCGGTCCGCACGGTCCGGCTGGTGACTCGCAAGCGCTGAACGCGCGGCTCCGGCAACGAATTTACTTCCCCTTGGCCCTCCCCGTCTTGGCCTTCGCCACGAGAGGCGCCAAGGCCTTCTCGAAGAGGCCGAAGAGGTACTCGACGCGCAGCCGGTCGCGGTCGAACGGATGCGGGCGGTAGCAGCGATCGACGGCTCGGTCCAACTCGGCATGCGCAATCGACAGCCCCGCCGGCATCGCAATGGGGTCATAGAGATCCGCAAGACTCGTGTCCGGGAACTGCTTGCGGGCGGCGATCACCGCTTCTGCGGCCTTCTCCACCGCTGCTTTCTGCTGCGCCGTCGCGCTCTCGGGCCAGACGAAGTTGTTATACACGATCTGATTCGAGTACTGGTATCGACTTTCCAATCGCCCGCCGACGTAGCGCATCCAGGCGTTGTGCATCGCGGAGGAGATGACGCCGAAGTCGTACAGCGTTGCGCCAGGCACGATGAGCGCGCTTCCGCTCGCGATGATGGCGGGCTCGATGAAACCGACAGGGATGTAACGGCGCGCCTCTGATGAGACCTTCGGGATGAGGAGATACCGCGACGACGGCTGACGGATCTCACCGAAGAGAGCAGGGGTCGCCGCTAGCCTCTGTGTCTGCGCCCTACCCGAGCCAAGGCGGAACTTCCGAACCTTCTCCAGACGAGCACGCAGGCGCGGACTCTCGCGAAGGAGTTCCGGCGGGGCATCCACGAGCCAAAGGCACCAGCGATGAGTCGCGTTGATGAACTCCTCACCCCCGAGCAGCTTCCGGATATGCCCCTTCAAGGTGGGTGATTCGGCGAGGAGCTTCCTCCGCTCTTCGTCGCTGACGATGAGTCCCTCGTCGCCTTCGGCGGACCTCGCCTTGTCGATCATCATGCTTCCATAGAAGATCTCGGGAGCGCTTCCGATGGGCTGGGTCCGCTTCGTGACCAGAACGTCGGGCGCATCCGCCAAGTAGGGGTTGATGTTCTTCGCCTGGACCGCGTGCGCGTCGGCCTTCGGAGTGTCGTACTCGAAAAGGGTCTTGTGGCTCGCGTCGGACGCCCCGAACCCGATGACCACCACGTGCACATGCGCCTTTCCGCTCGCCTCACTCTCCCAAGCAAAGGTCGTATGAGCGAAGTGGATCTTGATCCCGTACGTGAAGAGCTTGCTCCACAGCACCCCGACCTGTTCGCCCTGCGAAATGGAGTTCGTGGACACGAAGCCGACACGAATCCCCGTGCCGCGGATGTACTCCGCCGCCTTCTTGTACCAGCACGTCACATAGTCGAGCACTCCGGCCCCTGGGTGATCTCCCCAGACGAGGTCCATGTCCTCTTTTTGGCGGCCGATCTGCTCCTTCTTGCCGACGAAAGGCGGGTTGCCGAGGATGTAGCTGCACTTCGATCCATCGAGTATCGCGCTCCAGTCCACGCGCAGCGCGTTGTCGTGAACGATCGTCGGCGACTTCTCGAGGGGAAGGCGGGCGAAGTATTGTCCGAACACCTCCGCGACGCGGAGGTTCATCTGGTGGTCCATGAGCCACATCGCCACCTCTGCGATGCGCACCGGCCACTCCTCGATCTCGATGCCGTAAAACTGATCGACGTCCACCCGCGCAAGCAGGGCGATGTTCGTGACCCGCTGGATCACGTTCGCCCTCCGGTGAAGGGCTTGGAGAATCTCGAGTTCGAGCTGCCGAAGCTCGCGGTACGAAATGACGAGGAAGTTCCCGCAGCCGCACGCCGGATCGAAGAACGTAAGTCGAGACAGCGTGAGGTGAAGTTGCTCGAGCTTCCTGCGATCGCCCTTCGCCCGCTCGAACCTACCCCGCAGGTCGTCGAGGAAGAGCGCCCGGACGACCTTCAGGATGTCACGCTCGGACGTGTAGTGCGCGCCGATTTGGCGCCGTTCCTTGGGGTCGAGCACGGACTGGAAGAGCGCGCCGAAGATGGCGGGGGAGATGGCCGACCAGTCGAACCTACCGCAGACGATGAGGGCGTCGCGCGTGGAGCGGTCGAAGTGGGCAATCTTCAGGCGTTCGGCGAAGAGGCCGCCATTCACATAGTCAAGGCCCTGCAGATCCTCGGGGAGGTTCTTGGAACGCTGCCCTTTGGGCGTGTCGAGCAGCTCGAATATCTCCTCGAGGTGCAGACCGAGGTCGGAACCGTCTTCCCGTGAGTGGTTCTCGAGATAGAGCGTGAACGCGTCGCGAGGGTCGAAGATGCCCGTCTTGTCCGCGAAGAGGCAGAAGAGCAGCCGGACGAGAAGCCGCTCGAGCGAGTGTCCCTTGTAGCCCGACTCCTCCAGGGCGTCTCTCAGCGCCCCGAGGCGCTCCACCGCCTCGATGTTGATCGGGGCCTGATGCGCGAAACGATGCCGCTGGTAGCCCGGGATGAAGGCGAACGCATGGATGTGCTTGTGCAACTGCTGCAGCGGAAACTCGATCGTCTCCGGGCCTCGGTGAGACCCCTCCCCTTCCGGCTCGAGGTCGTGCAGAGCAATGGTCTCGAAGTCTGAAACGACGATGTAACGTGGAACCTCGTCGCGGCGCCCGGAATCCAGGAGGCCACGGATGTACTCCATCGCCTGGGCGTTTGCCTTCGAGAGATCTTTCCCCCGCGACTTGTGCTCGACGATGAGCGTCCCGCGCCAAAACAGATCGATGTAACCCCACGTGCCGGACAGCTTCTTGACGGGTTCCTCGAAGGCCGCGACGTGCCGACGACACAGTCCGAAGATCCCTAGGAAACCATCCCAGAAGCTCTTTGCCTCTGCGTCTTCGCGTGATTCGCCCTTCCACTCCTTCGCGAAGGCGATGGCGTTGGTGCGGATTTCGTTCCAGGAAAGAGGCATGAGGTTGCGAGATTATCCAATGGCAATTTGGGAAACGCGCATACCCAACTCCCAGCTCCGCTCTTGCGCGGAATCGAAGGAATCGCCCTCCGTCAAGCCGGTGCGTTGAGGGCCTCTCGCCCGCTCGACCGCCGACGACGGAACGGTACCATGCTCCGCGGGTGCGTACAACCCTCTTTCGCGCCATTCCGAGGCGTCGCTCCACCTCCAGAATTCGCAACCGCGAACCGTCTCGTGCGGCATTCGATTTCGCGAACCGCCTTTTCTACTCCGATTCGCCGAATGGCAGGTCGTCGCAGGACGCTTGGCAGACCCGCTGCCCGGGCCTCTTCGTCGTCCGCTTCTGCACCTGTCAAGGGCCACGTCAATTGAGCCACCCAGGGCAGCGGACGTGAGCCACGTCACGTTTCGTAACACTCCACCCATTGCCGCCCTGTAAACTCCCGCTTACATCACCCCCCAATTCCGTGTAGATTCGTGATTCTCGCTCATCCGAATCTCCCGTGCGGTCGCCGTATTCGTATGCCTGCACTGCGAGAATTCTACGGCTGCACAAGGACTTCAATCCAATCTACGAATGCTGATCGGATTGGCCCGACGGTTGCTTATCCCACCTCCAACCTGGGTCGGAGCCATCGCGGGAGGATCGAAGCATGCCAACGACGAAAGCCGCAGTACGAGGGGCCTGGGTTCTGGCCGTCTTGGCGCTAGCCGTCCCCCAATCCTCGCACGCCCAGTTCACCCACGCCAACACGGGCTCCTGCACCAGCAACTACTACTCGTCGCGGCCCTACGGCTATCACGCGGCGCTCGACATCGCGGGGCCGTCCGGCATCCCGATCTGGGCCGCCTACCCCGGCACCGTCAGCTTCAAGGGCGTGAGCGGCGGCTACGGCAACCTGGTGATCCTGAGCCACGCCGCGGGCTACTCGACATACTATGCTCACTTGAGCGCCTTCACGGTCTCCTCCGGGCAGTCCGTGGGACAGAAGGCGACGATCGCCAAGGAAGGGACCACCGGGAACTCGACGGGTCCGCACCTCCATTTCGAGATCCGGCGTTACGGGACCAAGCTCTTCGTGCCGGGGAGCGTCGGCAGCTACATCACCCGCGGCACGGCGATCTCGCACTCCTACGCCGGCCTCGGCGCTGCGAGCGGCGGGGGCGGGGGCGGCGGCAGCAGCTCCTCCGGCGGGGTCTATTCGGTGAAGGTGACGGCCTCGGCGCTGAACGTGCGCACCGGCCCGGGCACCGGCTACTCGATCAAGGGGTCGATCGGCAGCGGCCAGGCGTACTTCTCGATCGCGCGGAGCGGCGACTGGCACAAGATCTGGTATGATGGCGGCACGGTCTGGTGTCACGGCTCGTACGTGTCGAAGACCTCCGTGTCCGGCATCACGGTGACCGCCGGCGTCCTGAACGTTCGCACCGGCCCAGGCACCGGCTATGCGACCACCGGCAGCGTCTCGAGCGGACAGAAGTACGCGCGGATCACCAGTGCCTCCGGCTGGCACAAGATCTGGTTCCGCGGGGCGGCCTTCTGGGTCTACGGCGGTTACACGTCGGAGTTCTAACCGCGGATGAATCGTACGACACGAGTCGGGGCCGCCCTCGCCGGGGCGGCCCTTTGCATTGGCGCGGGAATCTGGCTGGGCACGCTCGCCCGTCCGTCCGGTCTTGGCGATCGCCGCGGTACTCCGGACGTCGTTCCCGACCGCTCCTCCGCGGTCCGGCCCGAGGCCCCGCCTGGTTCCTCCGGAACGTCGGCGACCACCGCGAGGGAGCCCGGCGGGACCCGGCCCGCCACCGGCTCCCCCGGCAGCATTCCCCTCACCGGCACACGCCCGGGCGGACGGGACCGGCTCGACGACCTCCTGGCGCAGCTGCATGCCGCGCTGCAAGCGGGCGACGACGAGGGGAGACGTGACCTCGTCGAGCGGCTCGCAGCCTGGATCGGCGGCGACCCGCAGCGCGGCATCGAGGTGGTCGCGCGCTTCGAAGCGGAATCCGACCCGGACGTGCTGTCCGCGCTGATCGAAGCGCTCCAGGCCGATCCCGGCTCGTCCCGCTCGCCGGAGATGGCGGAGGCGTTCCTGCGGATCGCGCGCGCCGACGCGCTCGCGGCGCGGCGCGGGCTGGCTTTGGAGTTCCTGGCCCAGGCCGGGCTGCCCGACGCCCGGCTCGTCCCGGCGGCGCTGGACCTGGTCCGGCGTGAGACCGATCCCCACGCGCGCGGGATCGCGGCCAACCTGCTCACGGCGGCGCTGGAGCGGCGGCCCGCGCAATCGGCGGAGGTGTTCCGCGCGCTCGGCGAGCTCGCCCGCACCGACCCGGTCGATGCGGTGCGCGGGATGATCCTGCAGTCGTTGCCCTTGCGGCTCGGCGACGCGGCCGCGGTCGAGGCGGTCGGCGCGGTCCTGGCAAAGGACACGGCCGGCGGCGTGCGCGCGACCGCCGCCCTCGCGCTCGGCGATCCTCCGGGCGGGCAGCGGGACCGCGCGGCCGAGCTGCTCCAGGCCGCGCTCGGCACCGAGCAGGTGGGCGATGTGCGGCGCACGCTCGTGACCAGCCTCGTCCGGGTGAAGAAGGCCGACGCCCTGCCGCTCCTCGATCGCCTCGCGCGGGAGCACCCCGACCTGGCCGACCACATCGCCGACTACCGCAAGATCCTCTCGACCGGCGAGACCGACATGGACCGGATCTGGGAAGCCAAGCAGCGCATGGAGATCGAACGCGAGGTTCCCGACGACGGCGATTCGCACGACGAGAAGGACTGACGCTACGGCACCCGCACCTCCGCCCCCGCCTGCACGGCGCTCTCCGGCACCTCGACTTGCGCGGCGAAGTCCCCCGCGCTGATCGTGTAGGTGGTCGCGTACGGCACCGTGACGGCGAAGCGCCCGGCGCCGTCGCTGGTTACCCGGCGCGAGTACTCGAAACTTCGCCCGTCTTCGGCGGTACACGACGCGCGCGCCACCACGCTCGTCCCGGGCGGCGCGGAACCGGTGAGGCGCGCGCCTGCGACCACTTCGAAGCACTTGAACTCGTACGGCCCGATGCCCTCCTTCCCGGCTTCGGGGCAGGCCGGCCCGAGGCGGAAGTGCGACAGCCCATCGTCCCGCCAGGTCGCAGAACCGTCGCACCACATCAGGCGGATCGTGACCCGCCGGCCGTAGTCGTCCGTGACTTGCCACTCCCCCTTCTTGTCCTTGACGGCGAACGTCGGCCGGTCGGGCGGGCCGAACGCGGCCGCGTATTCCTCCACCATGTTCAAGTCGTGCTGGACGATCACCCAGCGCACCCGCAGCTCGCGCAGCAGCCGCCACGCGGCCTCCTCGTCGCACTCGAGCGAAAAGCGGAATTCCTTCTCGAAGCCGACTCCCATGTTGTCGGACACCACCGGGAGCCGGGACCAGAACTTCACCGCGTGCCCGTAGCCCCACGGACCGAGCACACCCCACGCCGGGGAGCGGTCGGGTCGGCGCCAGTCGCCGGGGTCCCCCGCCCGGTCGCGCAACCGTCGGAAGGCCTCCATGCGGCGCGGCGGACCGTCGCCGTACTGCCCCTGGGCTAGCAAACGCAGGCTGTCCAGCCCCGGCAGCAGGCACCCGGCGACGATGACCGCAGCCACCACGGCCCGCACCTCCCCCCGGGCCAGCCACGGCCGGAACCCCATCGTCGCCCGCTGCGTCGCCCAGCCGAGCCCGGCAATCACCACCGCCAGGAACGGAGCGTACGCGTAGGTGAATCGCGTCATCGCCACCGTCAGGAGGAAGAAGGCGAGCGCCCAGCCCGAGACGTTCCACAGCCGCTCGACATCGCGCCCGTCTTCCTCCGCCATCGAGCACAGGGAAAAGAGCGCGAGGGGCAACAGGAAGCTGAGCCCGGAGAGGTGGTCGAAAATCCACTGGGTGTGCTGCCAGACCGGACGCCCCTCCAGGTTGACCCGGTTCACCGAGATCGACGGGAAGGCGAACATGGCCACGAAGGCGTCGCGCATCGGACCCGGGATGACCAGCGCAAGAATCGCGATCGCGGCCCCCGCCCCGGCCACCGCCCCCGCTCGCGTCCAGGGCCACCGCTCGAGCCAACCCGGCGGCAGGTACCCGGGCGGTCCCGCGATCGCGGGCATCCGGTACAGCCGCACCGCGACCGCGCACCAGAGGGCGCACGCCCCGGTGAGCGCGAGATGGAACGTCGTCGGCGCGTCGTAGCGCACCTCGCCCGCGCGGAACCAGTGCCCCGGCAGCACCACGCAGACCGCGAGCAGCGGCAGGAACACCACCAGGGTGCGGATCGCGGTCTCGGGCATCCGCGAAAATCCCGGATCCGCGGTCCGCCACGGCGCGAACGCCGACACCCCGGCGAAGGCGATGACGTAGAGCGCGAACCCGTTCCAGGCGAGCGCCAGACCGAGCAGGCAGAGCGCGCCGAGCACCGCCGGCCGCCACTTTCCCTCCCCCATCGTGGCCCAGACCAGCGTGGCCAGCAGCAGGCTCTCCAGGACGTGGTGGTCGACCATGCCATAGCGGGTGTAGAGGACGTGCCCGGGAAGGAGCGCCAGCACGAGCGCCGCGCCGGTCGCAGTCGCCGGTCCCCAGATCCGGCGCGCGATCCCGTACACCGGGAACACCGTGCACGCGCCCAGCACGGCCGGGACGAAAGCCCCGACCCGGTCGACCGCCGCCTCGTCGCCCGGCCCGAGCCCGCACAGCCGGCATACGCCCCAGACGATCCAGTCGAGGAGCGGCGCGACGTATGGCACCACCCCCTGCGGGTGGTCGCTCCAGTAGTCCCGCACCGGCAGATCGCCGCGCGCCAGCAGCAGGAACACACGCCGCATGTGGAAACACGCGTCCGGATCGTTGATCCACGTGGCGTCCGGGGAATCGATCATCACCCGGGCGCCACAGCGCATCGCGAACGCGGCCACCGCCGCGATCCACGCCCCGGCGCCACCCAGCAGTTGCCCGACCAGGCGCGCGAGCGCTCCCCGGATCCGCTTCATCCGCGTCGGCTTCCCTGCCCGGTCCGCGACCCGCGGGCTTCGGATCCGGACCGGGACGGATGCGCGGGCGGGGACTCCCAGAAGCCCCGGCTCAAGCCTTTTCCTCCTCCGGCTTCCCGAGGAGCGCCCCCAGGTCGATCACGGGGGCGTGGCCCGCCAGGGGCTGCTCGGGCGCCGGTGCAGCGGTCGGAGGCCGTGCGGCCGCGGTCGGCTCCTTCCCGCGCCTCAGTTCGGCGACGCTGCGGAGTTCGTCGAGCAGCGCCGCGGCTTCGGCCGCGGGCGTCGGGGGCGCTTCGGGCTCGGGCTCGTTCTCCGCCTCCGGCAAGGCCGACACCGTGCGCGAGAGCGTCACCGGGTTGCTCGTGGTGAAATGGGCGATCACCGAATAGAGCCGGCGCTCCTCCAGCGTCTTCTGGCGGCGCCAGGTGTCCAGCTCCTTCTGGAACGCCTGCAGCTTCTGCCGGTTCGCCTCGATCGCGGCGTGCCGCTGCTTGATGAACTGCTCGATCTCGTCCTGCAGCCGCTTGGCCTCCGCCTCGATCTTCCCCTGCAGCTCCACCAGCTTCTTGAGCTGGAACTGCTCGAAGGCGTCGAGCGCCTTGTCGCGCGTCACCGCGTCCTTGATCACGTCCTCGATCTTCACCCCCTGGGCGTCGAGCGCGACCAGGACCGCGGCGGACTTCGACTCCGGCGTCAGCGCCTTCAGGCGCTCGTTGCCCAGCAGCGCCTCGACCTTGAACGTGTCGTAGCCGTGGAGCGGCACGGCCACCCCCGCGGCCCGGTAGACCAGGTCGAAGGAGATCGACGGCTTCTCTTCCGCCTCCTTCACCAGCCGCGCGTCGATCTGCGGACGCGGGACTTCACGGACCACCTGGGCGACCGTTCGCGGCGTGGCGCGGACCGGGGCCGCCCCCGTGCGCGCGGGCGATCCTGCCGGCGACTCCGACGGCTCCGCGGGCTCGCCCGGCGCGTCCGCTTTGGTCGCGCCGATGTCGACGATGTGCTCGGAAAACCAGTCCTTGAGGCCCATGGATCACTGCCCCAGCATCATTTTCAGCTCGCGCAGCCGGCGGAAGACCTGGCTTCGCTCCAATTTCCGGAAGCACTCCGGGAGGAAGTCCTGGCTCGTGCTCTCCATCACCGCGGCCTTTTCCTGGAGTTCGATCTCGTCGAGGTAGGTCGGCGGGGTGAAGTCCTTCAGCTCCGTCTCGAAGTGCTCCTTGGTCACGGCATCCTTGCCGTCGAGCAGCGCCCGGCGCTGGGCACGAACCAGGATCGCCTCGATGTCGGCCCCGGAGATCTTCAGGCTCATAGGGATCACCGGGAGGTCGTTGGGGTCGAGGCTGACCTTGCCTTTTTTGGCCATGACGCGGATGAGCTCCTGCCGCTCCTCCGCGGTCTCGGGGTAGAAAAGCGGGATGTGCACCTCGGCGCGGCCCTGGCGCTTGAGGTCGACCGGGAGCAGGTCGGGGCGGCAGGTGAGCAGGAACCAGAGGATCTTGCCGCGGTAGTTGGTGTCGCCCATCTGCGCGGCGAGCATGGCGAACACGCGGTTCGAGGTCCCGCTGTCCCCCTGCTGGCCGCGGTTGCCGAGCGCCGCGTCGGCCTCGTCGATGATCACCGCGATCGGTCCCATCGCCTTGAGGACCTTGAGAATCTTCTCCCAGTTGCCCTCGGTCACGCCCTGCCACTGGCTGCGGAAGTTGAGCAGCTTGACGCACGGGATGCCGATGGTGCCCACGAAGCAGGTGGCCATGAAGGTCTTGCCCGTGCCGATCGGGCCGCAGATCAGGTAGCCCATGGGCAGCACGTGCAGCTTGCCCTGCTTGATCAGCGCGGCGTCGCCGTTCAGCCAGGCCTTGGCGGCGTAGTGGCCGCTGACCATGTCGAGGGTCCAGCTCGGCTTGAGGAACTCGAGCAGACCGTAGCACTCCTTCTCGACCAGTTCCTTCTTCTTGTCCGCGACGTAGTCCTGGGTGATCGTGCGGCGATTCGCCACCGCCTCGTTGATCAGGGTCATGATGTTGACGCGGCTCAGGCCCGAGGTGAGCTCGGCGAGCACGTCGGGCTTGACCTGGGAGAGGTCGTGGAAGGAGGTGCCGGCGATCGCGTGCTGGATGTACTCGAAGCGCTCCCCCTGATCCGGCAGGTCGATGTCGATCTTGGCGGTGTAGGGGTTTTTCAGCAGCATCCCGTTGACTTCGATGAGATTCTCCGCGATCAGGCAGACGGTCACGTCCGCCTGGAGGAAGCTCGGATCGTTCGACCACTTGAGCAGGGAGATGATGGTCGAGGATTCCTCGGCGGAGAGGGTGGAGGCGTCGCCGGCGGGCGCGAGGAGATGCAGGTAGTCGACGATGACGGCGATTTTCTTGCGGTCCTTGCCCGGCATGGTGCGGGTGCGGATATACCGCTCGATGAGCGGGATCGCCCGCGCCGGGTCGCGCGGCAGACCGCCGGCGAATTGGGTCCCCTTGACCTGGTCGATCGCCCCCATGACGCGGGTGAAGTCATCCATCATCTCCGGCTTCCAGCAGGAGATGCCGTTCGCCTGGTCGTAGAAGATGATCGTGTCGCGCTGCGGAAAGACCGCGCGCGCGAGGAATTCCTTGGGCGACACGTAGGTCGTGCCGGTGATGTCGACCTTCAGGGGCACCAGGTCGTGGACGCTGCCCGAGATGAGGAACTCGGTGATCACCCCGGACTTGTACTTCTCCGCCAGGATCCGCGCCCAGCGCGGCAGAACCGCCAGGTAGTCGCTCATGATTCGATCGTCCTTCCTATGTGCGCAGCCGCGATTCCGATATCTCCCCCTCAACTCCGCGAGCGCTCGCGCACCGGGCCGTCCTCTTCGCCCCAGGTGTCGCTCACCTTCTCCTCGAGCGAAGCGAAGTGCTCGATGTCCTTGAGCACGCGCTCGCTTTCCTCCAGCCCGGTGATCACGCCGTTGATCTGCTTGGAGATCCCCGCCGGGTTGTCGAGCGTCATCGCATTGTCGCGGATCAGTTTCAGCGTATCTTCCAGGGTATGGAGATTCGCCTCGATCACCTCTTCGTTCTCGCGCGCCTTTTCGACCCGGTTCATACGCTGTTGGAGGATGGTCACGTTCTTCTGCTTGACCTCGCGCACCCGCTCGGAACCTTCCGGCTTGGCGATCTCCTGCTCGAGCGAGCGGATGCGCTGGACGATGCTCTCGCGGTCGGAACTCTTGAGGTAGCTGCGGATGCTGCCGAGCGATACCAGGAGCCGGAGGTAGGTGCGGAGCAGGTAGCTGAGCTTGCGGAAGCTCTCCTCGAGGATCCCCTTGGTGCTGGGATCGGCGGTCTGCAGCTGGGTTTCCAGGCTGTAGCAGATCGACTGGATCTCGCCGAACTTGGAGCGGTCGCCCGGCTCCAGGCGGCGGAACAGGGCTTCCTGCTCCTCCTCCTGCTTGATGCCGGCGTGCTGGTTGGCTTCGGAGCGGATGCGCCGCTGGAACCGCTCGTTGGTGGGGACGAAGGCGAGGTAGCCGACCTCCCAGGCCAGCGCGAGATAGATCAGGCCGGGCACGGGCACGAGGACGCTGCCGACCACCAGCCCCGCCAAGGGGAGCAGGTTGGCCGGGCTCCAGAAGGCGCGTCTGACGTAGTCCCAGAACTTGAGCTTTACAGCCATGGCATCCGCCTCATCCCGACGAACGGGCTCCGGCAGCCTCCGCAGGCGCGACGGCCGCGGGCGCCGTTCCCGGCTCCTTCCTCTTTTCGACGCGCAGACTGACCTCGTTGACCATGCGGGCGAATTCGGTCGTGCGCTGGGCCTCTGCGGCCGGCGCGGTCGCGTGCGGCACGCGGATCTCCTCCCGGATCGTCCCCGGCGCGTCGCTCACGATGTAGATCCGGTCGCCGAGGTAGACCGCCTCGGCGATGTCGTGCGTGACCAGGAATACCGTCGCCTGCACCTCGCGCCAGAGCTCGACCAGCAGGTCCTGCATCTCCCAGCGGGTGACGCGGTCGAGGGCGCCGAACGGCTCGTCCATGAGAATGATCCGGGGCTTGACCGCGAGCGTGCGCGCGATCGCCACGCGCTGCTGCATGCCTCCGGAAAGCTCGTGCGGGTATTTGTACTCGGAGCCGGCCAGTCGCACCCGGCGGATCCACGTGAAGGCTTCCTCTTCACGCTGCTCCCGGGGCACTCCCTGGAGCATGAGGCCAAAGGCCACGTTGTCGAGCACTTTGTAGCAGGGGAAGGAGGAATAGCTCTGGAACACCATCCCGCGATCCGGCCCGGGTCCAGAGACGCTCTGCCCCTTCACGACCACCGTCCCACTGGAGTGGGGATGGGACGGCGGCAGACCGGCGATGATCTTGAGGATGGTGGACTTGCCGCATCCCGAAGGCCCGAGCATGCAGACGAATTCGCCCTTGCCGGGCACGTCCTGTACGCGAAAAGAGACGTCCTTGATCGCGTACGTGTCCTTCCCCGTCACCGGGTGCTGGTAGACCTTGTTCACGTGCTGGAAACTGACCACGTCGGTCTCGGACACCTACGCCTCCTGCTTCGCGTAGGGGAAGAGGCGCTGGCCGAGCTTGCGCAGGGCCCAATCGATGCCGAGAGAGAGGGCGACGATCACGCCGAGCACGGCGTACATTTCCGCCATCATGTTGCGGCGCTGGGAGAGCTGGATGAGGTAGCCGAGCCCCTTGTCGGCTCCGACCACTTCGGCCAGGATGATGTAGCCCCAGCCGACGCCGTAGAGCAGGCGGAGGGAGCCGTAGATGTCGGCGAGGGCGACCGGGACGAGCACGTGGCGTACGGCCTGCCAGCCGTCGGCCCCGAGGGTGTAGCCGGTGTGGAGGTAAACGTCGTCGACCTTGTCGATCGCGCGCACGACCATGGGCAGGAGCATGACGAAGCTGGCGATCGCGAGGAAGGCGATCTTCTGGGTCTCGTCGATGCCGAACCAGGAGATGGTGAGGGGGACGAGGGCGGCGATGGGGACATAGCCGCCGATGGTGCTCACGGGAGCGAAGAAGGCCTTGCAACGCGTGCTGGCGCCCATGGCGATGCCGAGGGGCAGTGCGGCCACGGCGGCGATGAGGAAGCCGGCGGTGACGCGGGCGAGGCTGATCAGGCAGCTGCGCACCAGGGCGTGATCGAAATGGAGGCGCGGGAAGGCCGCGACCACCTCGAACGGACCGGGAAGGATGGCTGGGCTGATGAACGGACCCTCGCCGATCGTGATCAGGAACCAGAAGGCGAGGAGCGCGCCGAGGCAGGCGCCGCCGAGGAGGGTGCCGGTTTTCCAGGCGAGGTCTTCGCGGATGCGGATGCCGCGGAGGAAGCGCGCAAGGCCGGCCTGGGCGGGAGCGCTCCCGGCTTGGGGCGGGGACGCGGATGCGGGGGGCGCGGGAACCGGGGCAGGAGCCGCGACCGCGGGCGCGGTGGGCGCCGGGGCGTCGGGTGCGGCTCCGGTGTTTTCGCTCATCTCAGCAGGTCCCCTGCTCCGTCGCGGGGCGGCGCTCCCGACGCGGAGCCGATGCCTCGGGGTCCGTCACGATACGACCTGTCCCCCTGTGCGGGCGGCGTACGCCGCCGGCCGACCCTCGTCTCCGCGCCCCGAAGCCGCGCGGCCGGCCGCGAGACCATCCGACTACTTGCCTTCCAGCGGCAGCACCTTGATCTCGACGCGCCGGTTCTTCGCGTGGTCTTCGGGCGAGTTCGCGTTGGGCACGACCGGGTTGTCCCAGCCATTGCCCTTGCAGTAGAATTTTTCGGGCGACATCTTGAACGCCTCGATCACCGCGCGTTTGACCGACTCCGCGCGCGCCTCGGAGAGCTGCTGGACCCCGACCGCGAGCTGCTTGACCATCTTGGGGTCGGAATAGTAGCCCTTCATGGTGGAGTCGGTGTTGCCCTCGATCATGATGCGCGCCGCGCCGAATTTTTCGGCCAGGCGACCGATCTCCTCGATCACGCCGGAGATGCCGGCGTCGTAGGTGGTGTCGAGATCGGGCAGATTGGTCTTGAACTGGACGCGGATGGTCTTGACCAGGATCGGGGCGGTCTCGGCGACCATCTTCTTGGGGTCCCACGCCTCGAGGGCGCGGTCCTCGATCTTGTGGTCGGCGAACATGCCGGCGCGGCCGAGTTCTTCGATGATGCTCGAGTCCTTGCAGTCTTCGGGGCGGACGGGGGTGCCGAGGACGCCGATCTGTTTGTAGACGTAGGAGGCGATCTTCCACGTGCGCTCGAAATTGGCGCCGTAGGTCGACTCGAGGAAGAAGCGCTTGTTGTCCGCGAAGTTGGTGAGGTGGGCGTCGCCCATCATCCCTTTGCAGTCCTCGACCGGCACGCTGAAGCCGTCGGACATGAGGGCGGCGACCTGGTCGGGGTTCTGCTTGACCAGGTCCATGCCCTTGAAGATGCCGATGACGAGGCCCTTGACGATGTCGCGGTGATCGCGGGCGAAGTCGGAGCGGACCGCCCAGACGTCGGCGATGACGCGGTTGGCGTCGCGGGTGGTGGAGAGCAGGCGGGCGCCCTTGACGCCGCCCGGCTTGCCGCCCTCCTTGGGGTCGACGATGTTGTAGATGTCCGGCGCCCAGGAGACGCAGGCGTCGAGGTGGGGCACTTCGACGAAGGCCTTGGCCGCGCCGAATGCGGTATCGGTGAACTTGAACTGGACTTCGCCCGGTTGCACGCCCGACTCGGCGAGCAGGTTGAGAATGTAAAAGTGGGAAGGCGAGTTCTGGGCGAGGACGATGGTCTTGCCGCGCAGTTGGCCGATCTGGGTGACGTGCTGGCGGACCACGATGCCGTCGCCGCCCTCGGACCAGTCGACCTGCTGGAAGACCTTGGGGAAGACGCGCGGGTCCTTCGCGAGCCCGGGCGCGGCGAGGGCGATCATGTCGAGGGTGCCCCAGAGGATGTGGGCCTTACCGGCCGCGAAGGCCTGGCGGGCCTGGTCGGGGGCGTCGATCAGCTTGAGGTCGACCATGAACCCGAATTCTTTGAAGAAGATCGACTCCTTGCTGGGGGTGAAGCCGCGGTTGGCGGCGATGATGGGCGCCCAGCCGCCCCAGATGTTGATCGGGAAGACCACGGTGTTGTTGGAGAAGGCGTAGTCGGAAGGGGTGGCCGCGCTGAGGCCGGCCGCGGGAACGAAGGTGTAGGAGTCGACCGTGGTGAGGGGGCTGTCGGGCGGAGCCTGATTGGCCGGCTGCGGGCCACCTTTGAGGGTATCGAGCACGTTGGGGTCGATATTCGCGGGATGGTCCTTGGTCTTGGGGATGATGATGTCTTTGAAGTGCTGGAAGCCCAGGAAGAGGAGCCCGCCGACGACGATCGTGAGCAGGATTTTTCCGCCCGGCTTCAGGCGCGGACCCGCATACTCTTCGACCATTCGAGTCACTCCTTGTGGGATGCGCACGCGCGCAGCCGGGAAGCGGGGCTCCCCGGGGCGGCGCGCAGGGAAGGCTTCGAATCGTGCGGCGGCGCCCACGGCGCCTGCCGAACCCGGATCCGGGAATTCGCTAGCCGCGGGTGGCCGTGCGCTCGGGGCCGATCGTCTTCTCGGCCTCCTTGGTGGGCGGCGCCGCTTCGGCCTGGCCGCCGGCCATGCCCATTTCGAGCTTGAACTGGTTGAGCAGCTCGCGGCCCTCGATCTCGCGAGCTTTCTCCTCGAGCTCGATCGACTTCATGTCGACGCTCTCGACGGCCATCGCGAGCTTGCCCTCGGCTTCCGCGTTCTTGTTCTTGAGCTTGTTGAGCATCTCGTCGTGGGTGGCGTCCACCCCGGCGACCTCGAAGCTCTCGAAGACGTCGGCGAGCTCGGTCTTCCACTTGGCCGCCTCATGCTCCCGGATCGCGTGCATCGCCTCGTCGGTCTTGCGCTGCATCTCGCGCATGTACTTCTCTTTGAGCTTCAGGAGCGCGTCGTACCCGGCCTTGGCGCCGTGGCACTGCTCCTGGTTGCGCACGAGAGCTTCCTGGATGCGCTTGAGCTGGACCGCGAATTGCCCCGCGAGCGCCTCGTCCCCACCGGAAAGGCAGGCCTTGACCTTGGCGGTCAGCCCCCGGACCTGCGACTGGTACTCGTTCGCCTCGTTCTCCAGGCGGATCACGCCGGCGCGGGCCTTGGCGATGCCCGTGTTCATCTCCGGCACTTTGTCCCGCATGTCCCGGACATTTTGCTCCAGGATCATTTTGGGGTCCTCACCGACGCTGATGAACGCGCCCAGGATCGCCCGGAACATCCGCTTGATTCTCGCCCACATGGCACTTCTCCTGCGGTGACGGGGTGGGATGGAACCAGACGACCCTAGCAAATCGGAATTGGGAAATCAACGTTCCGTGGCGTCGGCGGCATCGCGTCGGCGGCGACCGGGCGCCCCGGATCAGCGGCGCTTTCCGTGACCCCAGCGCGGCCTCCGCCGCGACCGACGGAACTACGGATCATGCGGATTGTCCGGATTGCACGGATTGTCCAACGGCAGATGGTGCGATTCCTGCAAGTCACACCACCAGCATGGCGTCGCCGTAGCTGAAGAAGCGGTACCCCTCGGCGATCGCCACCCGGTAGGCCTCGAGCACCCGTTCCCGCCCGGCGAACGCCGCGGCGAGCATGATCGGAGTGCCTTCCGGGAGGTGGAAATTGGTGACCAACGCATCGATCGCGCGAAATTCGCAGGACGGGTACAAGAACAGAGCGGTCCGCCCCCGACCCGGCCGGTAGCGTCCGCTCGCCCACACCGTCTCCAGCGTCCGCGTGGCGGTGGTGCCGACCGCGATCACCCGGCCGCCCTCCGCGCGCGCGCGTTCGAGCCGCACCGCGGTCTCGGGCGGAACCTCGTATTCCTCCTCGTCCATGCGGTGGTCCGCGATCTGCTCGACTTTCACCGGCCGGAACGTCCCGGGACCGACGTGGAGCGTAACGGTTGCGGTGTCGACGCCCGCCCCGCGCAGCCGCGCGAGCAGCTCCGGAGTGAAATGAAGCCCCGCCGTCGGGGCCGCGATCGCCCCGGGCCGGGCCGCGTACACCGTCTGATACCAGACGCGGTCCGCGTCGCGCCAGGGGTCGTTCTCGCGCGGGCGGTCGATGTAAGGAGGAAGGGGCATCCGGCCCGCCCGCTCCAGCAGCCCGCGCACGTCGGGGGGATCGAATTGCACGATCCACCCCCCCCTGCCGAGCTTCTCCCGCAGCACGGCGCGAGCTCCCTCGAAGACCACCGCGCGCCCGGCATCGATCCGGCCCCGTCCGCGCACCAGCGACTTCCACGCCCCGCCGCCGCGGTCCTCGCAGAGCAGCAGCTCGACCCAGCCCCCCGTCTCCTTCTTTCCGTAAAGCCGGGCCGGGATCACCTGCGTGTCGTTGAGCACGAGAACGTCACCCGGATGGAGCCAGGCGCCGATCCCGTCGAAGCGGGCGTGGTGGATGCCTCCCGCGGCGCGCTCGAGGACCATCAGCCGCGCGTGGTCCCGCGGCTCCGCGGGGGTCTGCGCGATCCGGTCGAGGGGGAGATCGAAGTGGAAGTCCGAGGTGCGGAGGCTCACGGCGCGGTTCCACCGCAAACCGGGCGCGGGGCGGCTGTCCGCGCAAATCCCAATGCCCAAGCCCCAAATCCCAACCCCGCGATGGAGCGCGGCGAGGCCTGCGAGGTGCCTCCCCCGACATCGTCGGATTTGCGACCAAGATTCTTCGCCTGGCGCGAAGAATCTGACGGTTTGTAGCCCAGGGGCGGCCCCGCCGCCGGGCGCTGCACGCGCAGGCGACAGGCGAGGGTGGTGGTACTCAATCGCTGCGCGCAACTCCTGAGCGGACTCCACGAACGCGATGGGATTTGGGAGTTGGGATCGGGGGTTTCGCAGCGGCCGCCCGGTCTACTCGAGGGTCTCCTTGGCCGTGGGCCAGATGCGGTCGAACTCCGCGGCGAAGGCCTTGGCCGTGGCCGCGTCCCGCAAGATCACGATGTTCTCGTGGTTCAGCTCGTCCGCCAGCACCGACCAGTTGTAGCTGCCCGTCACCACGGTATGTTCGTCGACCACGAGCACCTTGTGGTGGAACTTGGGCGATTCTGCCCCGGACCCCGGCATCTTCACGAAGCGGATCTCCACGCCGGATTTCTGCAGTTCCTCATGCACGCTGACTTTCACGTTGATCGCCTGCTTGGCGTCGAGCAGCAGGCGGACCTTCACCTTGCCTTTCATGTTGCGCACGTGAGTCATGAGGTCCCGCGAGGTGAATTGGAAGAGCATGATGCGGATCTCGCGCCGGGCGGAGTCGATCTGCTCGAACAGTTCCTTGTGGATCTCGCGGTCCTTGCCGGTCGGCGAGATGACCCAGCGGATCGCGCCGGTCCCGCCCGCGCCCTGACCCGAGGTCGGCAGGAGCATGGCCATCGTGATGCCGATTCCACAGACGAACGGGACGAAGATGCGGCGGAACTCGCGGAGCATAGGCTCGTTTCCTTCCGGAGGAGTTGCGGGGCGGAGGGGTCATTCGTACCACGCTTCGGTCAACCGCGCAACGGTATTGCGGGTCCGTCGACGCGCCCACGCTGGGCCGCCTCCACGCCCCGTTCGATTGACTTCCCCCCGGCAGGAGCGCACAATCCCATGCGTTCCCGCCGGACACGCCCGATGAACTACGCGCTCGACCCTGACGTCGCCCTCATGCTCGCCTTCCAAAAGGGGGACGAGCAGGCATACGCCCAGCTCGTCGAGAGATTCCAGGGCATCGTGATCAACGCGATCTACCGTTACGTCGGCGATCGCGCCGAGGCCGAGGACCTGTCCCAGGATGTCTTCGTGCGGGTTTTCAACGCCCGTCGCACCTACGAGCCGCAGGCCAAGTTCACCACCTGGCTGTTCCGCATCGTCACCAACATGTGCCTCAACGAGATCCGCGACCGCGGCCGGCACAAGATCCTCTCGCTCGCCCCCGACGAGGTGCTCACCCAGCAGCCGGACCGGCGCGAGCCGGAGGACGGCCCGCTGCACGCGCTTGGGCAGGCGGAACTGCGCACGCGCATCAAGGCGGCGATCGACGAACTGCCCAACACCCAGCGCATGGCGATCCTGCTCGACAAGTACCAGGACTGCTCCTACGAGGAGATCGCCGAGCACATGAAGCTCTCGACCATGGCGGTGAAGTCGCTGCTGTCGCGCGCGCGAGAGAACCTGCGCAAGCGGCTGGCGCCGTTGATCCAGCGCGAGGTGTCGTGAGGGCGTGGGGCCCTCGACATTCACGGCGAGATCTTGAAGCTCGGTCGCGACGTCTCGGAGCGTACCGTCGCCCACTACATGCCGAAGCGGGAGCACGTCCGTTCTGGAGCTTCGCGCGGCCCCCTCGTCTTCCCAGCGGCGCATCGCACCGTAGAGAAGCCCCAGATCGAGGTGGGCGCGCGCGTATCCGGGAACCGGAAGCTGTGACCGCATGCGGCGGGCTATTTCCCCTTGGCGGCGGCTTCGAGGAGCGTGCACACCGTGTTCGACTCGGTGAGCAGCCGGGTGCTGCCGGCGGCGACCTGGGCGAGTTCGTCGGCCGAGAAGTTGCCGCCCTCGAGCCCTTTCTTGACGAGCGGCTGGAATCCGGTCCAGGTCGCGGCGACCCCCTCGAGCTGTCGGCGCACCGCGGGATCCTCCGCGGCCGCGAGACCGAGGGCGGCGTCGCCGTTCTGGAATCCGAGGAGGACCTGGCCGAAGGTGTCCGAGACCGCCTGTAGCTGCTGCCTGGCCGCGTCGACGTTCTTTTTCAGGGCGATCAGGTAGATCTGGTTGGCCATCTTCTGGGAGAGCATCCGCTGGCGCATCGCGCGACTGATCGCCGGACCGGCCTTGGTCTTCAGTTCGGCTTCGAACGCCTTGACGGCGGCCTCCGCCTGCTCGAGGAGCGACGCGTTGGCGGCCAGCAACGCGTCGAGGTCGCCCTTGCCGGCAAGCGTCGCGTCGAGCTGCACACGATAGGCTTTCCACAGCGGAGCGAACTTCGCGAGCTCGCCGGCGACGGCGGCCGAAGGCGCGGGGACGCCCATTTCCGCATCGCCCTTGACCAGACCCGCGAGCTGCTTTTCGAAGGTGTCGATGGACTTGGCCAGGTCCTGCTTGCTGGCATCCACGTTCACCGCGAGCATGACCTGCAGGACTTCCTTGAGCGACTTCTGGGTGAGGAAGCGATTGCGCCCCGCCATGTTCGTGGCGGTGAGCTTCTGCGCCTCCTCGTCGGCCCCGACCGGGACCAGGAACACCGACGCGCCAAGCACCAACACCGGGAGGATCCACTTTCGCATGGGCGATTCTCCTTCTCGAACTGCCCGTCCATGCGCCGCGATCGCGCGGACGGGCCAGGGAGGGCGGGATACCCAGAGGCAAGGCGCGTGCCGGGAGGGGCAGCCGACGCACGCGCGCCGCAGGCGATGCGTGGGCCACGACTAGCGCGAGACCGGCGACGGGCGCCGACTGCTTGCCACGTCGCGCGGCCTCGCGCGATTGCAAGACGACGCGACGGAGGACTTGCAGATGTGCGAGACCCGACCGGCGGTCTCCTCGCCCGCCTGCATCCCGCGCCCGAGCGTCTCACGGAGGCGCACGACCTCCCCGACCACCGCCACGGAAGGCGACGCGACGCCGGCCGCCTCCGCGTCCTCGACCGCGCGCCCCACCGTGGTGGTGAGCACGCTCTGGCGCTCGGTGCTCGCCTCGGTCACGAACGCCACGGGCAACGTGTCCGGGTAACCCTTCTCGCGCAACTCGGCGCGCCACTGCCCGACCGTGGAGACGCCCATCAGCAGCACGAGCGTGGTCGACGGGTGATAAGGCGGAATCGAGAAGCCCCCGCCCTCGACGCGCCGATGGGCCGTGAGCACGGTGAAACTGTCGGCGACCCCGCGATGGGTCACCGGGATTCCCGCGAGCGCGGGCCCGGCCACCGCGCTGGTCACTCCGGGAACGAATTCGAACGGGACGCCGTGCCGCGCCAGGTGCATGGCCTCCTCGCCTCCGCGCCCGAGCACGGTCGGGTCCCCCCCCTTCAGCCGCGCAACCTGCTTCCCCTGCCGGGCGAGCTTCAGGAGCAGCGCGTCGATCTCCTCCTGCGGAACACAGTGATGCCCGTTGCGCTTGCCCACGTAGATGCGCTCGGCGGTCACGCCATCGAGCAACCGCTCGTCCACCAGCGCGTCGAACAGGACCACGTCCGCCGCCATCAGCGCCCGCAGCCCGCGCACCGTGATCAGGTCCGGAGCCCCGGGACCCGCTCCGATCAGGGTCACACGCCCGACGCGACCGCCCGCGTCGAAGTCCTTTCGGTCCACCATCGCTCCAGCTCCGGAAGGAAGTACCGCAACCGGCATTTCTTGAACTCGCGCGGGCTGAACAGGAGCAGGTGCTCCGGCCGGCCGATCGTCTCCGCCAGCCGCGCCACCGTGCCCCGCACGCTTTCCTCGTCGGGCCCGTGAACCATGCTGTAGAGCGCGTAGGGGAAGTCCTCCAGCGGCCGGCGCGCGTAGCAGTGGCTCACCTCGGGCGCCGCGGCCAGCCGGGCCCCGGCCGCCGCGAGCTCCGCGCCGGCCACGCGCCACGCCACCATCGCGTTCCCCTTCACCCCGAGCCGACGATGGCGGAACGTCGCCGCGTAGCGCCGGATCGCCTTCCCGAGGTGCTCGCTGCCGAACCGGAGCAGCTCGGCCTCGGTCACCCCCGCCGCCTCCGCCAGCGGCAGGAAGGGGCGCTCCGCGATCGGCAGCGGCCGCTGCAGCGCCCGCAGCATCCGCCGCTCGCGCTCGTCGGGCCGGAAGCGAAAGTTCGGCGCGGGCCTGGGGCCGTCCGATTCGTTCTCCCGGGAATCGACGTTGAAACGCACGGCGATCTTGAATGTCGCGGTCCGGGGCAACGGTCGGAAGCGGATCCCGCCCGCCTCCGCGCCCAGGATCTCCAACGTCCGCTCCAGCCCCATCTCGGGCGGCACCGCCAGCGTGAACCAGAGGTTGTAGTCGTGCCGGCGCTCGTAGTCGTGGGTCACCGTCGGGTGAGCGTTCACCACCGCGGCCACCGCTTCCAACCGCTCGGGCGGGACCCGGGCGGCCACCAGCGCGCTCTCCCAGCCGAACGCATCGCCTTCCAGGATCGCCGAGATCTCCCGCAGCGTACCGTCCTCCGAGCGGGCGCGCAGATGCTCCCGCACTTCCGCGCCATCCAGGCCGAGGGTCGTCCCCAGCCGACCGAACGGATCCGGCTCCAGCGGCACCGACCACTGAATCTCGCCGGCGAGCCGCGCGACCGCTTCGGCCACGAGGGTCATGACGCACTCCCCGCCAGGCATCCGATCTCCCGATCGTTCAGCACGCACGCCGGATCCGAACCCCAGATCGATCCGGTGGCGGCTTCCGCCCGCGCGCGATGGGCGCCGCGGCAGATCGACTTCCACGCGCACGTCCCGCAGCGGCCCTGGAGAAGGGTCTCGCGGCGCTGCAGTTGCGCCAGCAGCGGATGCGCGAGCACGTCGGCGAGCGAATCCCGGGTCAGGTCGCCGAGCGTCACCGTGCGCCAGAAGGGGTCGGGGTGGACGCACCCATCGGGGTCGATCGAGATTATCCCCTCCCCCGCGCTGTTGCCGCCCCGCGCCGCGAGCAGTTCCTCGACGGCGCACGCCGCGGCTTCGCCGTGCCGGCGGCGCACCCACAGGAGCAGGCACACCCCGTCGGAGTCGTTGGCCCCGGTCACGATCGACAGCGGCACCTTGCGCTGGAGCACGTCCTCGGCGGTCACGAACAGCCGCTCGAGCGAGGTGCGCGTCTCCGCCGGCGTGAGGTCCTCGCCGGCCATGCCCTTGCCGCGCCCCGCGTAGACCAGGTGGGAGAGGTAGAAGCGATCCACCGGCAGGCTGGTGGCCACGGCGAGCAGATCGTCGACCTGGTGCAGGTTGCGGCGGGTGAGCGTCATCCGCAGCCCCGTGCGCATCCCGGCGGCGCGCGCACAGCGCAGGCCCTGCGCCGCGCGCTCGAACCCGCCCTCCATGCCGCGGTAGGCGTCGTTCACGTCGGCCAGCCCGTCGATGCTCACCCCGACGTAGCGCAACCCGCCGGCGCACAACCGGTCGGCCATCGCCTGGTCGATGAGGGTTCCGTTGGAGGAGAGCTGGGCGAGCATCCCGAGCCCGCCGGCGCGGGTGACCAGGTCCGGCAGGTCGGGGCGCAGCAGCGGCTCGCCGCCGCTGAAGATCACCACGCGCACGCCGCCGGCGGCCAGCTTTTCGAGCAGATGCATCGCCTCGGCGGGACCGAGATCGCCCGGCGCGGGACGGGTCCCCGCGGCGATGTAGCAATGCGGGCAGCGTTGATTGCAGTGGAGGCAGACGTTCCAGACCACCACCGGCGCGGCGGCGCCACCGAATCGCTGGGGCGCCTGGTCGCGCACCGACGCCCCGACCCGGCGCCCCAGCGCCACCTGCAACAGATCGGTGACCATGAGCATGGTGCAACTCGTCGGCAGAGACCGGTCATTCCTCGATCAGCCTGCTCACCTCGGCGATCAGCGACTCGTCCGGGTAATCCGTTCCGTAGAAATCCTGCGCCCGCCTCCCCCGCCGGTCGACCGCGACGATCAGGGCCGAATGCCCGATCTGCGTGGTCGGCCGGATCTCCCGCGGCAGCCCGAAGGCGACCCCATAGTGCTCGAGCAGGGATTCGATCCCCGCACGCGATCCGCGCAGGAACCTCCAGCCGTCGCGGTCGGCCCCCAGGCGCACGCCGTACTCGCGCAGCGCGGCGCCGTCGTCCCGCACGGGATCGAGCGAGATTGCCACGAGGAGCAAATCCCGGCCGAGTGCGTCCGGAAGGGCCTGCTGGAGCGCGATCAGCTTGCGCATCTGCCCGGGGCAGGTGTGCGTGCAGCGGGTGTAGAAGAACGTCAGGCAGACGACCTTGCCGCGCGCGTCCGCCAGCGAGAACGGCGCGCCGTCCGCGTCCGTCAGGATGAATTCCCGGCACGCTTCGCGCGCGTCCGCGGGGACCGGCGCCGGTCCGGAGCCCGCGGGGACGCTGCGCCCGGCGATCGCCAGCAGGACGAGGGCGACCGCGGTCCCGATCGACAGCGCGGCCAGCCCGACCCGCCCGGAGCGCACGCGAAAGAGCTCGGCGCCCCAGACGAGAAGCACGACCACGGTGAGCGCGACCGGCACCCCGGCCATGATCGCGGTCGCCGCCAGCGCGCCGGAGGAGCCGTCCGGATCCCAGCCGAAGCAGTAGGCGCGCAAGCCCCTCTGCAGGTCGCCCAGCGCGCCCCCGCCGACCTCGACCCAGGCGAGCCCCCAGACCGCCAGGGTGAAGGCCCAGACGCCGCCGAGCAGCGCGAGCGGAAACACCGTACTGCACACCGGCAACCTCGTCGCGAAACCGACGATGTGGGAAACCGGGACGTCGCAACCCTCGTTCGAGCAACCATGCGGGGTGGGGATTTGGGGTTTGGGATTTGCGATTTGCGCGGCCTGCCGCCCCACGCCCGGTTTGCGGTGGCACCGCGCCATGGCTACTTGATCTCCCACGTCTTCGCCAGGGACAGCCAATTCGCCGCGTACATCACGACGAAGAAGACCAGGAATGCGATCGCCAGGGCGAACACGCCGGGCGCCGCGAACTTCGGCCGCGGCTGCTCCGGCGCGCCCTCGGGCTCCGGCGTCGGCAACTGCACCGGAGGGAAGGAAGGCACGGTCTCGACCGCCTTGCCGAGCAACAGGGTCGCCACCGCGTTGAGGGCGAACATCACCACCGAGGCGACTGCGGCGGTGCCGCCCAGGCCGACCAGGGCCTGGAACAGAAGCGCTACCCCGCCGAACTGGTCGCTCTGGAACGGAGCCCCCTCGAGGCTCATGTCGTAGTGGCGGCGCGAGTAGCCCAGCATCCCGAGGGCGCTCATCGCCAGGGCCATGACCACGATGCCGGCCGCGAACAGCCAGGGCTGGACCTTCGCCCACTTCGGCGACCACCACTCCTTGCGGAAGATCAGCGGGATCACGTAGTAGGTGAAGCCCATGAAGGCGAGCGTGGTGCCGCCGACCACCGTGGTGTGGAAGTGCCCGGGAATGCGCAGGGTGTTGTGCGCCTGCAGGTTGACCTGCGCGGTGCCGATGATCACGCCCGACACGCCGCCGAGGAAGCCGAAGATCACCAGCGAGAGCGCCAGCGCGGCGAAGCAGGGGTTGCCCCACGGCGCCTGCTTCAGCCACTCGAACAGGCCCTTGGTGTAGCCCCGCTTGCGCTGCGCCACCTCCACCGAGGCGGGGATCGACAGCGCGTGGATCATGCTCGCCAGCACCGCCAGGTACATCGCGTAGCTCGTGTTGAAAATCTTGAAGCCCGCGCCGAGCCCCGGGTCGACCAGCAGGTGGTGGACCGATCCCAGGTTGATGAAGAGGACGTAGAGGACGAACGCCGTCCGGCACACCTTCTCGTTGACCGGCAGGGCGCCGACCGTGAAGGTCGACAGCGCGTACCACACGCCGACCATCGCGCACAGGTTGATCTGCTGCGCCGGGTGGCCGAAGCCCCAGAACGTCAGCCGGTACGCCGCCGGATCGATGTCCTTGATCCAGCCCATCGACCAGAGAAACGCCGGGATGAAGGCCAAGGCGCCGTGGAGGAGCGCGTACACCCCGATCGTGGCCGCCGCACCGATCGCGTACGTGAAGAGCGGCACGGGGCCGGTGTGCGTCCCCTCCCGGCGCGCATTGAAGACGTTGAGGAAGAACAGGATGCAGTTCACCAGCGCCCCGACCGCGAAGAGGATCACCCCGAGGTAGAACGCGGGATGCGACTTGAGCGGCGGGTAGGCCGTGAACATGATCGTGGCCTGGTCGAACGGCTTGAACAGCATCACCCAGTCCGCCATGAGCGCCCCGGCGAGCATGAGGAACCAGGCGAGATAGGCGAGCGGGGCGAACGCCTGGCGGCTGTTCAGGATCACGGTCGAGGCGAACACGATGCCCGCGCTCTCGAAGAACACGATCCAGAACACCAGCATGTTCACGCCGTGGAAGCTCACCAGCCGGTAGTACCAGTCGGGGGACAGCAGGTGCACCGCCTCCCAGCGGGTGAGCGCGATCCCCAGGGCGGCCAGCGCGCCCAGCAGCAGGAACACCACCGCACTGACCGCGTGCAGCTTGATCAGGTTCGCGGCGTGGTTCTCGACCTGGAGCCCGGTGACCGTGCAAACGCGTGCGTTCAAAGCATCACCTCGTCATTCCGTCACGATGATCTTGCCGACCATCTTGTGGTGGTCCTTCCCGCAGAATTCGTTGCACAGGATGAGGAACTCGCCCGCCGACGTGGGCGTGAGCGTTGCGACGTACTCGTAGCCCGGCAGGATCTGCAGGTTCAGGTTCGCCGGCTGCAGCGAGAAGCCGTGCTGGAAATCGAGCGACGACATCCGGATCCGGGCCGGCTGACCCTTCTTCAAGCGCAGCACGGGCTCCCAGGCCCAGGCCTTGGCGATCAGGTAGCCGTCCTCGCCCTGGGGGACGTCGACCACCGGAATGCCCTTCTCGAAGAGCGGGCTGCCCTTGGCGTCCTTGGCCTGGCGGGCGCGGATGAACTCCACCGCCTTGCGCGCGAATTCCTTCGGCGTCGTGCGGTAGGACTCCTTGGGCGGGTTCTGCTTCGCCCAGACCGCCCAGCCCACCATCGCCGCGAACATCGCCAGGCACCAGACCAGGGCCACGCCGATCCAGACCTTTTCCTCGAAGTCCACCGGGGTCTTGTACCACCAGTCGTCGGGGGGTCGAAACACGCTCATGGGGGTAATCCTGCAATGCACGGCCGCGCGGCCGGGACGGGACTCCGGAGGGGCATCGCCAAGCCCTCGCCCCGGCCGCGATCGGCTCCTGGGTTCTGCGTCAGGATGACAGAGGCACGGACATCAATTCGAGGAAGCCCCAGATGGTGTAGAACACGAGGGGCACGATCAGCCCCAGCAGCAGCATGAGGAACACGTCGTCGTAGAGCATCTGGATCAGGGCGGTCGGCTGCTTCGGCTCGCCGGACGTGGCGGTCGCGGCAGCCTGGGCCGGAGCCGTCGGCGCCGGGCCCTCCTGCGGGGGTTGCGCTTCGGACATCGATGGGTCTCCTACTTCTTGGTGCGCAGGTTGAGCACGTACTCGACCAGCGCCCAGGCGTCCTTGTCTTCGACCCTGGGATAGGACTCGGGCGGCTCCATCGGGGAGCCGTTCATGCCCAGCTTGATCCGACAGAAGACCTGCTCCGGCTCCATGCCGCCGCCGAATGGTTGGTCGGCCAGGCTGCGCGGCTTGATCGGATTGCCCATGCCGTCCTTGAGCGTGTCGGCGGCCACGCCGTCCCCCTGGCCCTGGACGCCGTGGCACTTGACGCAACTGGACAGGAAGATCCGGCCGGCCTGGCGCTTTTCGTTGTCCCCGTAGGCGGGGCGCGCGGGCACGGCGTAGGGCTTGGGCGGGTTCTCGAACTTCGCGAGCTCCTGGAGGTAGTAGACCGCCGCCCAGCGGTCAGGTTCCCGCACCGTGTCCTTGAAGCCCGCCATCTGGGTGCCCGCGATCCCGTCGCTGACGGTGCGGAACAGGTCGTTCTCGCTGGGGACCCGGTTCTCCGTGCTCACGTACTTGAAGCGCCTCTGGGTGAAGTCCGCGGGCTGCGGGAGGGCCACGCCCTTGGAGATGCCGTCCCCCTTGCCCTCGGGGCCGTGACACTTCTCGCACTGGGCCTTGAAGACCTCCTTGCCGGCGGCGATCGTCTCGGGCGTGCGCTCGGGCTTGCCGGTCTTGGCCGCGGCCGCAGTCCCACTGCCGTCCCCGCCGCCCGAGGACTGCTCGTCGCCGCACGACGCCAGCACGCTCAGGCCGGCGAGGAGTACCAGGAGCTGAAGCACACGCATGTCAGTTCCTCCACGATTTCATGAACCTGTTGTATTGCCCGGCGGGCTTGGCGGCCGGGATCATCCCCCGCAGCGAGAAGTCGCGGGTATCGAACATGAAGATCCCGCCCCGCTCGTCGTACACGCTCACGAACAGCGTCGAGCCGTCCTGGGAGAATTCCGTGTGCAGCGCCATCTTTCCCTTCATCGGGGTGAGCGTGCGCCGCACCGTGAAGTCCTGCTTCGAAACGATCAGCACGTCGCTGCCCGAGGTGGTCACCAGGAAGTCGAGCGCCGGGTGCGTGCGCACGAACGTATTGGTGTGGCCGCGCACCGGCAGCGCCGTGGCTTCGATCTGCGCCACCTTGTCGATGCGCGCGGGCTCGTCGCTCCCGCCGCCGCGCCGGACCCGGTAGACCGTGATCCCGTGGGTGTCGATCTTGGGGGTCGCCCACATCGTGACCCCGTCCTGCTCCCAGAACTCCCCGGCCGCGATGTGCGGGATCGCCGAGTCCTCCAGCTTCGCCTCCGAGACGAAGTCGGTGGCGAAGATGGTCTTCCCGTTGGTCCCGATCACGAGGTCGCCGACCCGCGCGCACTGCTTGTAGGGCGCCGAAACCGGGATTTCCCGCGTCACCTGGTCCCCTTCGACCAGGAGCAGCTTCGGCCGGTCGTTGAAGGTCACCAGGAAGCGCCGCTCGTCGAGGCGCGTCACCGCGGAGGGATCGGCGTCCAGCAGGATCGTCTTCTTCCACGTCAGGTCGTGGTCGAAGAAGACCAGGCTGGGGGGCAGGGAGCACGCGGCGATCACGTGCTCGGGCGACACCTCGATGTTGCGCAGGTAGATGCCCGCGCGCACGGTGAGCTCGGGCCGGACCGTCGGCAGGTCGAGGCGCATCACGAAGCCCGTGCGCGCCGGGACGAACAGCTTGTCGCCGACGTACTTCAACCCGCCGTGCACGTTCGGGAAGAACACCTCGCGGATCAGCTCGTGGTCCTGGATGAAAAGGACGTTGCCGGTCCCCCGCTCGACCACCGCGGTGAGGTCCTCGGTGTCGCCGACCGGTTGCGGCGGACCGTCCGGCTCGTGGACCTTGCGCGAGGCCGCCACGTCGGCATCGCTCCACGAGATGGTCCCGGGCCGGCGGATGAAACGGATGAGCTCGGCGATCTTCGCGTCGTCGAGGGTGAGCGTGAACGAGGGCATGCGCGTCCCCGGGATGCCCTTGCGCAGGAGGTCGCGGATCTGCTCATCGCTGAAACGCGTCAGTGTCTGCTGCATGAGCGGCGGGGCGAGCAGTCCCATGCGGTCCGGCCCGTGGCAACTGGCACACGACTCGATGAAAAGCCGGGTCGCGTCCGGCGCCGCCGTTACTGCCGGCGCGGTCTCCCCGGCGGACTGACCCGCCGCGCGCGGAGTTGCGAGCAGGACGCCGAGGAGCAATGCCAGGAGCAGGCCGTTGCGCATGGTCAGGCCCCGATGAAGAACCTCTCCCGTCGCCCGGCGTGCGGCCCGGGCGCCGGCCCGGATGATCCGCGAACGGCCGCTCCATCCGTGAATCGCCCGCCGGGCTGGTACGGGCTGACTTCCTGGCATTGGGGCTAGTACACGTCCTTGGCGGTGTTGGTGACGTTGAACTTCCCGGTCGGAGTCACCAGCCAGTCGGCCTCGATCCTGGCCTTCTCCTCGAGCGTTTCGTCGTCGT
>Ga0209514_10002137_pt1 | contig 31437 bp, 25 predicted proteins | sample Subgrocontami58m_FD_187452 | JGI IMG/M metagenome (GOLD analysis project Ga0209514, IMG submission 187452) | Subsurface groundwater microbial communities from S. Glens Falls, New York, USA - GMW37 contaminated, 5.8 m (SPAdes) (version 3) | ecosystem: Environmental > Aquatic > Deep subsurface >...
GGCGCATCCACGCCACTAAAACAAAATGAAACTCGATTGTCCAGCAAAGGCTTTAACTCACCGGCTCCCAGCCCTTTGCTGGGGAGGTACAAACCACCCTGAACACACGGGGCCTGTGACGCCAAAGTAACCAATTTCTGAAACCGAGCAATGGCAACCGATCTTTTGGCTTGAATATTGTATCTATAAGGATACAATATTTGTCCATGAAGCCAAACCTTTCGGAGTTGCAACGCCAGCGTGAGGAAGTTCTGCAGAAGATTCAGAGCATCGATCGGCTCCGCCGAGGCACTTTGAGCGAGCAATTTTTCGAAACGGAGCGGCAGGGCAAAACCGTTCGCCAAGGCCCTTACTATGTCCTGCAGTGTTTTCTGAAGGGTTGCAAGTGCTCAGAACGCATTCCCGCCGATCACGCCGAGCAAGTCAGATCCGATGTGGCCAGCTACCGACTGTTCCAAGAACTGGCTGAGCAGTTCGTCAACATCACCGACCAGATTACCCGATTGGAAGATGGCCAGACCGACGCTAAAAAAAACTCCAGGCGCCGGAGGTCAGCCAAGAACAATTCGCAGAATCACGAGCATTCCTCAGACTAGTCCGCCAGCAATGGGAACGGGCTGGCGTCGGCAATCTGGAAGCCGTTGAGCTTGGGCTTCGAGAAGCATTGCTCAAAGACGGATCGCGGCTGTTGGAGAATTTGCTAGCACAATGCTCGGCTGATTTGCCCGATAACCTCAGTCGGTCCGGTGAAAAGCATCACCCCGATCGCCCCAAGACGATCGAAACGGTCTTCGGCCCGGTTCAAATCCATCGTGATTACTTTTACAGTGCCTCCGACCGACAGGGACGCGTGCCGTTGGACCAGGCACTGGGCCTGGTGGATGGTTCCTCCCCCGGTTTAGTTCGATTGGCCAGTCGAGCGGCGGCCCGCAGCGGCTACCTTGCGGCCAGTCAAGACTTGGAAGCTTTAGCCGCCCTCAAGATCGATAGCCGCCAGATTCAACGAATGGTCCAGCAAAGTGGCCCCACCATTGGTCAACAATTACTCGAGGGTCCCTGCAAAATTTTGCAGCCCATTCCCATTATGTATGTGGAAGTCGACGGAACCGGTGTTCCCATGATGCCCGAAGAACTGGCGGGCCGTAAAGGCAAGCAACCGGACGGTTCGGCCAAGACCAGGGAAGTCAAATTGGGGTGTATTTTCACGCAGACCGTGACCGATGAGGACGGCTATCCATTGCGAGATCACCGCTCGACCACTTACATGGGCAGTTTTGAAAAGGCGGAGCCTTTTGGTCTAAGAATCCGCAACGAGGCCCAAAGGAGGGGCATTGGCTCAGCTGCTGTGGTCGTGTTCCTTGGTGACGGTGCTGCTTGGGTGTGGGAATTGGCTCGAGTCAATTTTGGCGGAGCCGTTTGCATTCTGGACTTGTATCATGCGATTGAACATTTGAATGACCTGTGTAAAAGCCTTTACGCCGGCAGCGAACAGTGGATCGGCAAAATGCAGGAGCGCTGGTACGATCAAATGGAGAACGGCGCGATCGAGGAAGTGATCGCCAGCGCCCATCACCGCTTGCGCGAATTGGACAAAACCATCCAACCTGAAATCCAAAAGCAGATCGCCTATTTCGAGAACAATAAAGACCGCATGCACTACAAAGCCTACCGCCAGAAGGGTTATTTTTATGGCTCTGGCGTCGTGGAGGCTGGCTGCAAAACCGTCGTTGGTCAGCGTCTCAAACAGTCAGGGATGCTTTGGAGTGAACCGGGTGCAGAAAATATACTGCAATTGCGCTGCGCCTTGTTGGGAAACCGATGGGATGAATGCTGGGACCGGGTTCACCGCAGCGATTATTTGCGAATAAAGATCGTCGCCTAACCGAGGAAAGTTACTTTCCAGTCACGCACCCCTGACGCAACGCTTCTGCCATCTGCAAAAACGGCTTTGCTGCGCCTGATTCTGGCGCGGATACAACTACCGGTAAACCGTTGTCGCCTCCCTCCCGAATCTCCGTAAAGATTGGGACCTCCCCGAGGAATGGAATCTTCTGCCGTTGTGCTTCGGCCTTTCCGCCGCCGTGACCGAATATTTCGACTCGATCGCCTTGTGGGGTGGTGAAGAAGCTCATGTTTTCAATCAACCCGAGAATCGGCACGTTGACCTTCTCGAACATGGCGATTCCTTTTCGCACGACGCCGAGAGAGGCTTCTTGGGGCGTGGTGACGATCACGCCGCCATCGAGTGGCACTGTTTGACACAAGGTTAACTGAGCATCACCTGTTCCGGGGGGGAGATCGACCAGCAGATAATCGAGATCTCCCCATTCAACGGCATGGATGAACTGCTGAATCGTTTTCACAATCATCGGCCCGCGCCAGATGACCGGCGTGTCGCCATCCAACAGAAAGCCCATGCTCATCAGTCGGATGCCGTGGTTGGAGGGCGGAACGAGTTTCTCACTTGGGCTGATCGTCGGCCGTTGCTTGATGCCCATCATCAATGGAATGCTCGGTCCATAAATGTCGCAGTCCAGCAGGCCAACCTCGGCGCCAATATGTCGTAAAGCGCAAGCCAAGTTTACCGATGCGGTAGATTTTCCCACTCCGCCTTTGCCGCTCGCGATGGCGACAATGCGCTTGATCCCCGGAATTCTGGATTGCTGCGCCCAAGCGCTCGAACCCGCGGCGGCCGGCGCGGCGCCTCCGGGCATTTTGATCTCCACAAAAACCGAGTTTACACCTGGAACGCTTTTTAGCGCTCGTTCGCATTCGCTCTTCAGCCCTGGGGCGACCTCAGGATTGGTGATTTCGATTTGAAGGCTCACCGCTCCGTTTGCGACTGAGATCTGCTTGACCAACCCGAACGAGACGATGTCTCGCGAGTAGCCAGGATACTTGACGGTCTGCAGGGCGGACTTGATGGTTTGTTCGTTTAACATGCCAATGTCATCCGCGATTCAGGCGGACAGCGTTTTACCAGTTTTTCCTCGAGGTCGAATTATCGAATCAATTGCGCCGCTCTGAAAGTCTTCCCACAAGGGCGACATCGCACGCAGCTTTTTCACAGTCTTTCCGTAAGCTTCGATTGTAAACTCAATTTCCTCGGCCGTGTTCTCCTGGCCCAAAGAAAAAATGACATTGCTTTGGGCAAGTTGCGGATCAAGCCCGATGGCTGCCAGCACATGTGAAATCTTCATCGATTTGTTGACACAGCTTGGTCCGGTCGAAACTGCCACTCCCAGCATATCCAGACTCAAGGCCTGGGCTTCGCCTTCAATAAATTCGGCGCTGACATTTAGATTGGTCGGCGCCCGGTCAGGGCCCAGCTCAGGACCGTTCAATCGGACGTAGGGCACTCCGTCCCGGAGTCCTTCCCATAATTGCCGTTGCAGCAGGCCAACCCGCATTTGGCGAGCGGAGATTTCGCGCGACGCGATTTCAGCCGCGGCGCCTGCTCCAACGATCCCGGGCATATTTTCCATGCCAGCCCGCCGGCCCGCTTCCTGCACGCCACCATGAATCAGGCTCCCAAGGGAAACTCGCCGATTGCGATAAAGGACCCCGACGCCTTTCGGGCCATAAAACCGATGTGGCGAAAGCGAAAGCAAGCTTGCCCCCATCGTTTCCACGTTGATCGGCAGCCAGCCCGCACTCGCGGATGCATCGACGAACAGCGGTATTCCGAGCTCCGCTGCGAGGTCTCCGATTTCGGCCACCGGTTCGATGGCGCCGATGTCGTGATTGACATGGTGCACGGCGATCAAGCACGTCTGGTCCGTGATCGCTTTTCGGACATCGGTGGGATCAATTCGCCCATTTGAATCTACCGGCACTTTGGTGGAGCTGAAACCGTGTTTTTCGAGAAAGGCGACTGATCCTAGAACAGCGGGATGTTCGATTGAGCTGACGACGAAGTGATTGCCGCGACGGTGCGTCGCAAACGCCACTCCCTTGATGGCGAGATTGGCCGATTCGGTCCCGCTCGATGTAAAAACAATTTCGTCGGGTGACTTGGCGTGGATTAGCCCCGCGATTTGGGAGCGAGCTCTGGACAACGCGTCTCGAGCGGTCAGTCCGAGCCGGTGCAATGAAGAAGGACTTCCGAACTCCTCAAACAAGAACGGCCGCATCGCTTCGAAAACTTGCGGCAGAATCGGGGTCGTGGATTGATGGTCCAAAAAAACTTGGCGCATTATGAAAGCAGCTCCGATCGACGAAACGTCGATCAAGATTTCTATTTCTGAACCTGCAACGGGCTTACCGCAGCTCCTTCCGTTACGGCAATATAGGGCTGTCGCAGGGGGTGTCAAAGATTTCCCTGGCCGCCGCGACGCAGGCCGAGAGCTGGCCCAGCTGCCATTGAATTAAGGAATGCACCAGCTTTGTCTTCTCCCTCTCCGCCACTCGTGGAGGAGAGGGCTGGGGAGAGGAGGCCGATTTTCGTGGGGTTCCCCTCTCCTCGATCCTTCTAGCTTTTCCGTTCCTCCATCGCGGGGAGAGGAAGAAGAAGGACCTGCTAATTCAATGGCAGTGGGAGAACGGTCGGGGGTGCAATGCGCAAAGCGTTGCCTCGGTGCATTCCCTCCCCCACCTGCAGGACACGCTGGACGGCCGAGCGCCAATGAGTGAGTCGCGATGGGGGCTGCCTTGCGTTGGCCTGGCTCTGCCACTACGCTGCACGTCAATGCGGCTGCTCGATCGTTATCTGCTGCGTGAATTAGCCGTTCCGCTGGCGTTTTGCCTCGCTGGTTTTCTCGTCTTTTGGATTTCGTTCGATTTGCTCGCGCAAATGGACGAGTTCCACGAGGCGCACCTTGCCGCGCAGCAAGTCGCTCAATATTATGTCGCCAAGACACCCGAATTTCTGGTCACGGTCACGCCCATCGCACTTCTCTTGGCGCTGCTCTATTCGCTCACACAACATGCGCGGCATCACGAAACCACCGCCATGCGAGCGGCCGGCTTGAGCTTGTGGCGAATCAGCGCCGTTTATTTCGGCGTCGGCATTATCTCGAGCCTCCTGCTGTTCGGCTTGAATGAAAGTTGGGCTGTCCGCAGCGCGGAAGCGGCGAGCCAGTTGGTGGAAAAATCCTCCGACCGCGCCGATCGCTGGTATCCCCGGTTGAATTTTCGGAACGCGCGCGACGGCCGGACGTGGAACATTGGCGCCTTCAACCGCGACACCTACCAAATGTTAAACCCGCAAGTCGAATGGAACCGGCGAGACGGGTCGAGCGTGAGGATTCTCGCGCGCTCGGCTTTTCCCACGAATGGCGGCTGGCGTTTTGAAGACGTGATTGAATTGATTTTTCCCAACGGGCGGGAATTCAACGCGACGAATTACACTCACCTGCGGACGAATGTCATCGAGCTGGCCGAGTTGACGGAAACTCCGGAACAAATCCTTAGCGAGATCAAGCTGGAACCGCTGCTGAGCGGGAATTTTAAGGTCAGCCGGAAAGCGCAGGTTTCGCTGTTGGAACTGCTGGATTATTTTCGACTGCACCCGGATCTGAACCGCCGGGACGCCGCCATATTGAAGACCCAATTTCACACGCGCCTGGCTGAGCCGTGGACTTGCCTGGTGGTCGTTCTGATTGCGCTGCCCTTTGGCGCGGTTTCAGCCCGCCGCAATGTGTTCGTCGGCGTGGCGAGCAGCATTTTCATTTGCTTCGCGTTTTTCATTGTCGTCCGGCTGGGGCTTGCGCTCGGGAGCGGCGGGTACGTTGCGCCGTGGCTGGCGGCTTGGTTTCCCAATCTGCTTTTCGCGGGCATCGGATTTGTTTTGACCTGGCTGGCGCGTTAACTCTCTGACAAGCGGATGAAGGACGAACTTACCGAGCTGAAGGCGCGCAACGACCGGCTGGCGTTGCTGTATCACGTCAGCAATGTCATTCATTCAACGCTCGACCCGCACGAAGCGCTCGAACTGATTTTGGGCGAGGCAGTGCGGGTCATGCGCGCCACCAGCGGGTCGATCGTGTTGATCAATCCGAATACAGGCTTTCTCGAAATTGAAGCTTGGCGCGGTTTGCCACCACAAGCTTGCCGATTAAAGCTCCGCGTTGGCGAAGGGATCACGGGTTGGGTGGCGCGGCACGCAAAACCGGCCCGCGTTGCGGACGTCTCGCAGGATGCCCGCTACATCATGATCGAGCGTCTGGTCAAATCGGAGCTGGCCGTTCCGCTCGAGGTGAACGGCGAAATTCGCGGCGTATTGAATGTTGATTCGGACCGGCTGAACGCATTCAGCGCGGACGATGAGGAGCTGCTGCAGGAGTTGGCAGTGCAAGCCGCCAAAGTCATTCACAACACCTGGCTCTACGAACAGCTGCGATTAAAAGCGCGTTTATTTGAATCGCTCTTCCGGGTCGCGCAGGCGATCAATTCAACCTTCGACCTGGATGAAGCGCTCACCGTCATCACGCGGGAGGCGGCGGTGTTGATGGAGGCGAAGATGTGCTCGTTGCTGATGCTGGACGAGAGCCGCGACTGGCTCGATTTGCGCGCCTGCTTCGGGGCCGGCCCTGATTACATTTCCAAGCCGCGCTTGAGCGTCGCGGAAAGCCTGCTCGGGATTGTGATCCGCCGGAAGAAGCCGATCCAAGTCGAGAACGTGCAAATCTCGACCCGCTATCAAAACATCGAAATCGCGCGACGGGAAGGGTTGGTTTCGCTCTTGAGCGTGCCGCTGGTTTTTCGCGGCCAAGCCACGGGCGCGCTCAGTGTTTACACCGGCGAACCGCACAGTTTCTCGAACGAAGAAATCCGGATCCTCGCAGCGTTGGCGGATCTTTCGGCGATCGCTCTCGAGAAAGCCCGGCTCTACGAGCGCCTCGTCAATGTCGAGGAGGAGCTTCGCCGCAACGAAAAATTGTCCGCGATCGGCCTGATCGCCGCGGAAGTGGCCCACGAGATTCGGAATCCGCTGACCGTCATGAAAATGCTCTTCCATTCGCTCGGGCTGGACTTTCCCGAGAGCGATCCGCGAGCGCGGGATGTCCAGATCATGGCCGCCAAAATGGATCACTTGAACAAAATCGTTGAGCAAGTCCTCGATTTAGCCCGGAGCTCCGAGCCCCATTTCTCCCCTGTCAACGTGAACCAACTCATTGGGGACCTCGGCCTGCTCCTTCGCCACAAGCTCAGCCATCAGAACATCGAGTGGTCGCCCGTAATGGACCCGGAGCTGCCGCTCGTCGAGGGAGATCCTGCGCAGCTCGCGCAGGCCTTTCTCAACCTCGCGCTCAATGCGATCGAAGCGATGCCCAATGGCGGCAAACTGCGCATCATCTCGCAATCATTAAGGGCGCCGCGCGCGAGCGAGCGGCTGACTCACGTGATGATCTCATTCACGGACACAGGCCAGGGCATGACGGTCAAACAACAGCGTCACGTCTTTACTTCGTTGTTGAGCACCTCGAAGGAGAAAGGAAGCGGGCTCGGGCTGGCCATCGTTGCCAAAGTCATCGAGGCGCATCGGGGAGAAATCAAGGTGCGCTCGGATCTCGGCCGCGGCAGCACCTTTAAATTGATCCTGCCGATCACCCGGCTGGATGAATGATCCGCGCGGCAGGTCAGATGAACTCGTTGATTAAGTTCTCCAAAAATTCCTGACGGCCGCTCGTGTTCGGGGCGGCTTCGCCTTTGTCGAGCATGTACGCTTCAAGTTCTTTAAAGCCGGCTTTTCGTTTCTCGATTTTCTCGCCAATGCCGCTGTCCCACGAGCTGTAACGCTCGCGTTGGAACTGCTCGAGGCGGCCGTCCGCGCGAATGGCTGCCGCAATCTTCAAACCGCGGGCGAAAGCGTCCATGCCGCCAATGTGGGCGTAGAACAAATCAATCGGTTCGAAACTTTCCCGCCGGACCTTGGCGTCGAAGTTCACTCCGCCTGTCGCGAAACCGCCCATCTTCAGAATCGCGAGCATGCATTGGGCGGTCAGATAAACGTCGGTAGGAAATTGGTCGGTATCCCAGCCGAGCAGGGGATCGCCCGTGTTCGCGTCGATGGAGCCGAGAGCTCCGGCCGCGATCGCCACTTCGAGCTCGTGCTGCATGGTGTGGCCGGCCAAGGTTGCGTGGTTCGTTTCCAGGTTCAGCTTGAAATCATCGAGCAGGTCGTACTGCCGCAAAAAATTCAGGCACGCGGCCGCATCCGAGTCGTACTGATGCTTGGTCGGTTCTTTTGGTTTTGGCTCGATGTAAAACTGTCCTTTGAACCCGATCTTCTTTTTGAAATCGACCGCCATGTGGAGGAACGCCGCCAAATGGTCCATCTCCCGTCGCAGATCTGTGTTCCAAAGCGTGGAATACCCTTCGCGTCCGCCCCAGAACGTGTATCCCTCTCCGCCGAGTTGGTGCGTCACCTCGATTGCCTTTTTGACCTGAGCCGCGGCGAAAGCGAACACGTCGGCATTGCAGGTCGTCGCGGCGCCATGGGCGTAGCGCGGATGTGAGAACAAAGACGCAGTTCCCCACAGCAGCCGAATTCCGGTCCGCTTCTGTTCCTGTGCGAGGACCTTGACGACCGCATCGAGGTTTTTATTGGTTTGTTTGAGGCTCGATCCTTCCGGAGCGACATCGCGGTCGTGGAACGCATAAAACGGCGCGCCAAGTTTTTCCATGAACTCGAAGGCGACACGCGCGCGGCGTTGGGCGTTCTGCACGGAAGCGGTTCCATCATCCCAGGGCCGAATCGCTGTGCCTGCGCCGAACGGATCGGACAATGGGTTGCGGAACGTGTGCCAATAGACGACGGAAAACCGGAGGTGATCCTTCATCGGCTTGCCCTCGATCCGCTCGTCTGGGTTGTAATGTTTGAAAGCGAGAGGGTTTTTGGATTGAGGACCCTCGTATGTGATTTTGGAGATTTTCGGAAACGCCGCTGCCATAGAGCAGTTTCGTTTACAGTGAAACCACTGGTATGGCCAGTCAAAATGACAATCTCAGCCTCGGTTTGCCTCTACTGCGGAGTTGCATGCGAAGGTCAGGCTACCGGAAGGGGACCCGCGGCAGGCCAGGCCGGCCGAGTGGTAGAGCAACGGTTTTGGCGGACTGGCTGTGCTGTTTGTGATTCTGCACGTCACCGGCCTGCATCACCGCTCACCGCGCTGCAATTTTCGGAAGGCTAGAATCTGCTTCGGCTCCAAGACCAGGACAAGGGCTGTCGGGCATGAACTCAGCTTATTCGGGCATGCCCCAGCCACGTCCGTTTATCGCGGCTTCGGGGCCGCTGCCGGATTGGTGGCGGGCGCAACTGCCGGAGGGATGTCCTGCTTTTGCGTTTGCTTGGTCGGTGACATGGTCGGACCAGAAGTCGCCGCGGTCGGTGGCAGCAGCAGACTGTTGCTCGGCAGCGCTGGGTTTCCGGCAGGAGGAAGCACCGCGGAAGTCGCTGCTTTCTTCTCCAACAGTTCCTGGATGCCGCGGCTGCTTTTCTTGTGCTGCATGCCGTTCAGGATCGAAAGCAGCAAGCAAAGGCCAAGGAAAATCCCGGCGCAATATTTGGTCAACTGGGTCAGCGCATTGCCTGAGCCCGCGCCGAACAGAGCGTCGGTCGCGCCGCCGCCAAACGCGACGCCAGCGCCGGCTTCTTTCTTCGGCAGCTGGATCAACACAAGCAACGTCAGCAAGAGCGAATTCAAAACCAGGATCAAAGTCAGGAACGCAATCAATATAGCCATAAGAACGATGAAAAGGTTAAAAGCGTTAAAAGCGTTAAAAGCGTTAAAAGGTCGCTCTGAGCGATTCTTTAAAAATGTTAAAATGTTAAATCGAGTTTTTAATTATATCAGAGAAACCGCGAATTTCCAGCGAGGCGCCACCGACCAGCGCGCCATCGACATCGGCTTGGCTCATCAGTTCGCGGGCATTCGAGGCTTTGACGCTGCCTCCATATTGGATTCTGACCCGTTTCGCGGTGGCCTCGCCCCACTTTTCGGCGACCGTTCGGCGGATGAACGCATGCACTGCTTGGGCTTGCTCGGGCGTCGCATTGCGCCCGGTGCCGATCGCCCAGACCGGTTCGTAAGCGATGACAGTTTCCTCGATTTGCGCCTGGGGCAATCCAGCCAAGCTGCCCGTAAGTTGGCGGCCGACGACCTTCTCGGTCTGGCCTGCCTCCCGATCGGCCAGCGTTTCGCCAACGCAAACGATCGGTTTCAATGAGGCCGCATGCGCGGCCTGGGCCTTCTTTGAAATCAGTTCGTCCGATTCCTTTTGATGCTGGCGCCGCTCGGAGTGACCTAGAATCACGTAGCGCACCGAAAACTCTTTTAACATTCCGGCCGCGATCTCGCCCGTGAACGCGCCGAAATTGTTTTCGCTCATGTTCTGCGCGCCCAAGCGAATGTTCGAATCGAGGATGGCGCGGGAAACTTCCGAGAGCACGGTAAACGGAGGGCAAACAACGATGTCAATTTCTTTGATGTTGGCCAGCTCTCGCTTCAGCCCTTGCACCAGATCAAGCGCCTCCGCGACCGTTTTGTTCATCTTCCAATTCCCAGCGATGATCAGCTTGCGGTTCTTATCCATGAGATCAACAGAAAGGCATTATTTCTCCGACAAGGCAGCAACTCCGGGCAATTGTTTGCCCTCCAAAAATTCGAGACTGGCGCCGCCCCCCGTGCTCATAAAAGTCACCTTGTCGCCCAGCCCCGCTTTATTGAGCGCTTTGATGCTGTCGCCGCCGCCGATGATGCTTTTGGCGCCGGCCTGAGTGGCATCCGCCACCGCTCGTGCGATGGCAAACGTTCCTTCGGCGAAACGTTTGTCCTCAAAAATCCCCATCGGACCATTCCAGAGAATCGTCTTGGCCCGCAGAATCACGTCGCGATAAACCTTCACTGTCTCAGGACCAATATCCACGCCGGCTGCGCCTTCCGGCACATTCGGGTCGCTGTTCAGCCGCGGGTTGCGCATCTCGATAACCGGCCGGCCTTTTTTGTCCACCTTGCCGGAATCGACGGGATCAGCCACCACATCGTCCTGGGGAATTAGAAATTGGATCGAACGCGCGCGCGCCTTGGCGAGCGCGGATTTGGCCACCTCTTTCTTGTCGGGTTCGATGAGCGATTTTCCGGTCGTTAAATTTTGGCTTAGCTTAAACGTGTAGGCCATCGCGCCACCGATCAAAATGGAATCGGCCTTCTCGATCAGCCGATCGATCACGAGAATTTTGTCCGAAACCTTGGCTCCGCCAAGGATCACCACGAATGGCCGGGCGGGCTTTTCCAATTCGTCGCCGAGAAAACGCAGCTCGCGTTCCATGAGCAATCCTGCGGCGCACCGCCCGCCTTTTTTGGCCATCGCCCGAGCGATTCCTTCGGTCGAGGCGTGCGCGCGGTGGGCCGCGCCAAAAGCGTCATTGACGTAGGCATCGCCAAGCTGCGCGAGCTTTTCGGCGAAGGCTGGATCGTTCGCTTCTTCCTCGTTGTAATAGCGGACATTTTCGAGCAACAGAACGTCGCCTGGCTTTAAGATGGAAGCTGTCTGTTCGGCTTTGGGACCGAGGCAATCATCCGCAAAGGCTACCGGCCGGCCAAGGAGGTCAGCGAGCTTGGCCGCCACCGGACGCAGCGACAGGGCTGGATCACGCTTCCCCTTCGGCCTGCCTAAATGGGCCAACAGAATCAGCTTAGCCCCTTTCTCGATCAGCAACTCAAGCGTCGGGAGCGTTTCCTTGATCCGGGTAATATCCGTGACGACTTGCTGCCCCTCGCGTTCTTCCATCGGGACATTATAGTCGACGCGCATCAGCACTCGTTTGCCGCGCACGTCCAGATCATTGACCGTCAATTTCGCCATAGCCGTTAAGTAAGCGGGGAAGTCTACCGAAGCCAACGGTCGAGTAAAGGGGAATTGGGGATCAATTTTGGATCTTAAGGGGCCTTATTCCCGGTCGAAGTGATGAACTCCAACAAGTCCGCCATGTCCTGCAAGCTCAGCCCTTCTTCCAGCCCTTCTGGCATGAGCGAAACACCGCGGTTTTGCATCCGAGCGATCTGCGAACGGTAAATCACTTGGCTCTGGCCGTTCGGTTGTTTGAGCGTGATGCTGGTGGCGGTTTCGGTTCCTAGAATTCCCTCGGACAACTCGCCGTCGTTGGTGGCGATCCAATAGCTTTGGTACTGCGGCGCCACTTGCCGGTTCGGGTCGATTAAATTGCTGAGCACCGATTCTTTGCCAGCGGCAACGACGGTGGCCAGATCCGGAGCAACGGTTTGGCCGATGTTCCCCAGGCGATGACAGGCCGTGCAGCGCTGCTCGAAAATTTCTTTTCCGTGCGCCGCTGCTCCCTTCAACACCAGCGCAGGTAAAAATCTCTGAACGATTTTTTCGCGTTCTGTATTGGACCGCACTCCCAACAACTGGGCGGCTTTGGCCCGAACGGCGGGATTCGGATGAGCGCGCAGAAATTCGATTTGCTTGGCGGAGAAGTCGGCCGGCTGAAGCTTCTGAGCGGCTAATCCCTGCATTAACAGCTCGATCCGTTCTCCGCGGCGCAACAAAAGATCGAGCGCCTTCTCGCGCAGCGACGGCGTCAATTGCGGCCAGCGTTCCAGCCACAGCTGCGCCGGCCCCGGACCTGGCCATTGTGCGAGCGCGTCCAGAGCGGTTGCCTGCAACCGCGGCGGCTCGGTCGGTTCGAGCAACGCTCCTAGCGTCGAGATCCCCTGCTCCGGTTGCGTTTCCCCGAGCAAACGCACCGCGTCCGATCGGAGCGCCACGTCCGCCGTTCGATCGCGAACGGTCTGCTCGGCCTGAAGCGTCAGCGGCCGCAAAGCTTCTTTGTGCGGAATTTTCGATAGGCTCGATCCACCCCGCCGCAGCCCTTCACCGAGCTTTTCAGCGAGAGCGATGCTTTGATTCGGCGGCAATGTTCCCAGGCTGCTCATTGCCACTTGAACTTCGGGATCGGAATTCGCCGTGCCAATCACGGTCGCGAGTTGCCCGAGAAACGAACACCCTTGCTCCCGTGCGACAAAAGCTCGGTCGCGCACGAGCTCGTCGAATAATTTCCCGGCCTCGCCGCGGCACGCCATCAGGACGGCCGTGCGCATCCATGGATCCGCTAGATCGCGACGCACCAATCCGGAAAGCACGCCGGCTTTCGAGGGAAACGGAAATCGGGCGAGCGCAAACGCGAGCTGATAGCGAACGAGCGGATCGGGATCTTTGAGAAGCGCGGGTACGCTGCGATAGAACGAATCAAGGAAGATCACGTCCGCGGCGAACTCGTCGCTCAGGCGCAGGGCGTGCCGGCGGACGCCAGGATCCGAATCACGGAAACTCGCCAGCACAATCGTTCTCGAAAGCGACCCTTGGCCTTTCAACGCGTAAAGCGCGTGCATCCGTGCCAGGTTCGATTTCGAGTGCAGCGCTAAATCTTCCAGCAACGGCGTCGCCGCTTTGTCCTCCCGCTCGTACAACAGCCGGGCGGCCGTGTCGCGATGCCAGCCGTTGGCGTGCTCTAGAACTCGGACGAGGTCTTCGGTCGAAGCGCGCCCAAGGTTTGGCGGAGGACGCTGTTTGAACCCGTCCGGCAAAATCCGGTAGATCCGGCCGCGATCATTGCCGCTGTCCAGATCGAGATATTTTTTGATCCCGGGAGGAAGAGACCACGGATGCTCGATGACCTCGCGATACAAATCGATCACGTAGAGCGTGCCATCGGGAGCATTCGCCAATTGCACCGGGCGGAACCAATTGTCTCGGGACGCGACGAATTCGATTTTCTGTTCGTCATCCGGCCGCCTCGCAATTGGAGCGATTCCGTTCTGACTGATTTTTTTATGATGAACGATGTTCGCCCCGCAGTCCGCCACGAACGCGTCGCCCGCAAATTCCTTCGGCCAGGCATCACCGCGATAAATCATCATTCCGGTCGCCCCGCTGAAATAGCCAGACGGACGGCCGCCGCCTTCCACTGGCCCGGTAACAATTCCGGCGACACGCCAGCGCGTTCGAATGACGCGCCATGGTTCGTCCGGGCTGATCCGATAAATGGTGGCGGCCGGGCCATCGACGGGAATGTCCAAAGCGGGCGATGGCGGGGCGAACGCAGGGTTCAGTGAGGCATCGCGTTCATCGTACATATCGACGCGAATGTGGCTGCTGTTGCTGCAAATGAATTTGCGGCCGGTGTCATCGAAGCTCAAACCGTATTGGCCACCGCCACTTTCCGCTCTGAAATCAAACGTGCGCGGGTCGAAAGAAAAATCACGGTTGCCCAACTCGAGCGGAGGAATTTCGGGATGTTTGAGGGAGGTGATGCGCCCGCCATTCCCGCCATTGGCGCCGTGGATGCGATTGTCGAGTCCCCAAGTGAAGCTATTGAACAACGCCTGAACATTCAGTTTTTGGATGTCATAAGGCGCGAACCGGCTGGCGAATCCGGTGAACACGGTTTCCCGCACGTCCGCTTTGCCATCCCCATTCGTGTCCTTGCAAAACAAAATGTCCGGCGTGGCGCCAATGAAAATTCCGCCACCGTAACAAATGATCGCAGTCGGCCACGCCAAGTTGTCGACGAAAACGGTGCTCTTATCGAAATGGCCATCGCCATCGGTGTCTTCGAGCACGCGAACTCGGCCGAGCCGCTCGGGCCGATGCTCGGAGTAATCCCTCATTTCGATGACAAACAGCCGGCCATTCTCGTCGAAGCTCATCGCGATCGGATCAATCACCAACGGCTCAGCCGCGACCAGATCCATGTGAAAGCCCGCTTTGACTTGGAAAGTTTTGACGGCATCGGCCGCAGGGGTCGGGGGAATGCGAGGAAGCTCTTCCGGTTTGGCTTCGGGTTCGGCAGCTCGCGCGAGGTTCAGCCGCCCGAAGGCGCAGAGAATGGTTAGTGCCAGGAGGGAAAGGTTCATTCCCCAAACCATGCGGCAAGTGAGTCGAGAATTTCAAATTTGAAATTTTGGGTTATGGGCAAGTGTCCGTCCGGTCCGGCGCTCTTCCATCGGTCTTTTTCCGGAACCCAGGCGATGCAAAACTTCAATGTGGAGCAGAGCCTGCATTTCGTATAACCAAATAAAGAATATCAATTGCTGAATGAACGCTCGTAATTATTGGAACCTCGGCCGCCAGGCCAGGCTCGTGCGATGGCAGTCCCTTGCTCAGGATCTTTCCAAACGGCCGATACGTATCAGCATTTTATGGCGGATGACTACACTTGGTGCGATGCGGAAGATTCTTTCTTCTATTTTGCCTGGTGTGATCGGTCTGATACTTTTGTCTCGGGCGGAAATAGTCGTCCAGATGCAAATATTCGATTGGGTAAAATCAAACAGTGAGTCATTCAATGCGACGTGCAACGCCTGTGGTTTGCTGACACTGGATCATGCGCTCTATGAAAACTCTCCCCCATGCGCTATTCTGCTCCCTAACCACTAGCCTCGTGCTCGGCCAAGGAACCGTGGAGTTCAGCAACCATATTGGGGGCTAGATAGGTGCAGTGGATGCTCCCTTTTTCGACGAACAGGGTGTTCGATTAGAGGGAACGAACTACGTAGCCCAGCTCTACGCCTGGAACACGGGGGTATACGCTTGGAATCCTACAGGGGGCTTTCAACCGGTTGGAAAACCCGTACCCTTTTCAACCAACGGTTACTTTTACGGCGGAAGCGTAGTAGTGACATTTCAACAAGGGACTGGCCCGGTCTGGGTGCAAGTTAGGGCATGGAAGGCAGCAGGGGGGCCAACGTTTGAGACAGCAGCCTCGGCTGGAGCTTGGACCGGTATTTCCGAGATACTGTTTTTGCGTGAAACCGGTTTTTCCGGTGCTCCTCCTTCCAATCCCGCTAGATTGATTGGTTTGATGTACCCGGGCAAGCCGCTCGTCACCCGCCAGCCAAAACCGTTAGCTGTCCGGTTTGGGGGGACCGGCATGTTATCGGTTGCTGCCAGCAGCGGTGTCGCCATGGGTTACCAATGGTACCGCCAACCTAGCGATCGTCCTGACGGGTTAATTGCTGGAGCGACGAATGCCGTCTACATGACTCCTCCGCTTGCCACAAGCACGACGTTTTGGGTTGGCATCGTGAACTCGGCCGGTTCAACGCTCAGCGAGAAAGCTCAAATCACTGTCGTGTCGGAGGCAGTAAGGCTTGAGATTACGGAGAATTCCAGAGGTCCACTCATCACAGTATACGGGGCCATCGACACTACCTATTCCGTCGAATACAGCACGAATCTCACTTCCAGCAGCTGGACTGAGCTCATCGAGATTAAGCTCCAAACTAATCCGCTTACATTTTTGGATACGGCAAACAGCAACGATTCGATGCGCTTTTATCGAGTGTTCGTGCGATAAATATTTTCCTTGGCAGTCGAGACACCAACACTTACGCGCGGTTTCGTGACAGACGAACTGCTGGATCAACGGCGTTTTCATGGCGAGCGGTGCACTAAAACGGTTCAAAGCAAAACCAAAGCAGAACGAATGGTTCCGGAAATTGGCGTCACAAGCCGGGGTTCAATTGTTGAATGCAGAGACAGGACCGGATGAATGCCTCTCTTGGCCACGGCTGCCCATCACCGATACGCCGTGCGGCCGTGGGAATTTCAAATTTGAAATTTCGGATTCGGATTGTTCGCAAAGAGAAGCGAAAGCACTTCAAACAGACTTGAAGGGGCGAAGAAGGCACTTACCCTGGGCGTATGACGAACGCCACCGCTAAGAAAAAGTATAAGAAGGGTCATTTTATCAAGGTGGAGCCGGGCGGATCTGTTTCCCTGAAGAATCATGCTGTCGCTGGTGAAACTCTGTTGTCGGGTGAGCATGACGTTTCTTTTTCTACAACTCACGGGAAACCGATTGTGATTTCCCGACGTGCTCTGGGTTCCCGTCCTGCTTCCCGACATCGGAAGTCCGATTACACCAAAGCAGAAGCTGATTGGCTCAACTCGATCGTTGATTCTGCTGGTAAGAGAATTGCGGGCCAGAAATGAGGCAGTGGGATATCGTCCTCCATGGGTTCATCTCTCCTCAATTATGCTTTAGCTTGGGCGCGCTGATGCCCTGTGCGGCCACCCTTGAGTCCCTGGTTCAACCGGGCAGCACAATTTCCAATCCTTCCCGGGCCGCTTCCACTTCGAGCGCGGCGCCCTGTCGAGCGGCCAATTCCTTGGCGGCGGTCACCATGCGCGAGATGTGTTCATCGTCGTGATTGGGATCGTGGTGAAAAAGGAAAAGGCGTTTGACGTTGCTCTGAATCGCCAGCGCGACGGTGTCGTCGCTGCAACTGTGGCCCCAGCCCACGTGCGACGCATATTCTGAAGCGTCATATTGGGAATCGATAATCAGCACGTCGGCGTTTTTCACGAACTCGGCGATTTTCTGATCCTGGCTTTGGGCGAATTCCTCGACGCGTGTTCCTGGCTTGCGAAATTGATCGGTATTCCCCGTTCGCAGCCGCTGGAACAATTCGTTATCGGGCAAATATGCAATCGAGCCGGCCGGGGTGAACAGCCGGTAGCCCACACAAATGCCGGGATGATTCAGGAAGGTCGCTTGGACTGAGACGTGGCCGATGGAAAAACTCAAGTCGCGCAACTCATCGATCAAAATATTTCCAGGCATCTGCTCGAGTGAAATCGGAAAGTAGGGACTCTCCATTTGACTGGAAAACGTTCGCTCGAGTCCTTTCCGCGCGCCGTCAAACCCAAGAATGCGCAGCATGTTTTTCGGGTTGTAGGCCGGCAGAAAAAAAGGAAACCCCTGGATGTGGTCCCAATGCGTGTGGGTGATGAGAAGCGTTGCGGCAATGGGACGATCCTGGAATTCGGCCGCGAGTTTCAAGCCGAGCGGGCGCAAGCCAGTGCCGGCGTCTAAAATAATAATCTGGTCCGCGCTCCGGACTTCAATGCAGGCGGTGTTGCCGCCGTAAAACACCGTTGAAGGGCCGGGCGTCGGAATCGAACCGCGCACGCCCCAGAATTTGATGCGCGTGAACGGGCTAGGCTCGACCGGCGGGGCTGAGGGACTGGGCGCGGGTTCAGCGCCGCGCTGGGTCAGGCGCGCGAGGGACTTGGAAAGTTCCTGCGGCTGGATCGGCTTGACCCAATATTCGTCAGCCCCAGCTTGCAAGGCATTCTGCTGATCGCTGGCATAGCTGCTGCCGGTCGTGACGATAATTTTCGGGTAGCCGTAAAGTTCGGGGTGCGCCCGGATGTTGCGGCAAACTTCGAAGCCGTTCCGGCGAGGCATCAGCAGATCGCAAATGACAATGGTCGGGCGATTTTTCTGCGCGAGGTCCAAACCGATATCGCCGTCATCCGCAGTCAAAACTTGCCAGCCTTCTTCCTCCAGCCATGTCGCCAAAGTGCTCTGAAACACCCGGTCGTCATCAATCAGGAGGACGCTTTGCATGTAAAGCCGAGCCGAGAATTCCCATCTTCGCCAAAAAACACAAGCAAACCTTTGCAGTCGGCCCTTGAGTTTCCAGCGTTGCGTCCGTAACGTCAGGCGCGTGGCACGGGCGAGAATCATCCTCCTTTTGGCAATCTGTTCCCTCGTCAGTTTTGGCGCGGACAGCAAGCCTGCCGGACGAATCATAAAAGTCCTGCCGCTCCTGCTGGATTTGGACGGAAAGGCGGCGCTGTCGCCGAGTTTGTACGAACGCGATGCTTACCAAGCGCGGCTGCGGCATCATCCCGAGCAGATTTCTGCCGTTCGTTACGATGTGCAATGGAAAGCCTCGCGCCACTCGGGAAAAGAATTCACCCTCCGGTTGGAATTGCGCGGAACCAAAAGCGATCCTTTAAAGCCAATGATGATCGAGGGCTCGGCCAAAGCCGGCTGGTTTAGCCGCTGGTCGTCATTGCGATTGACGAAGGAACAATACGCAGAGCTGGGGGAAGTTCTGGCTTGGCGGGCCACGCTCTGGGACGGGAAAACTCTCGTCGCGGAGCAGCAATCTTTTCTCTGGCAGTGAACGTTTGGAGGTGGGACGTTGAACATCGGGCGCGGCGCTATACCAGCAATTCTCTTGTTGCGGAGCGCGGCTGTGTGCGGAGCACCAGCCGCAGCTCGTCGATTGCAGGAGTCCCGTCACTATTCTTTCGGCTGCTTCGATTTCGGACTGAAAAACCACGCGACCACGAACGTCACGTCGTGCTGGGGCTGGTCCCCATGGACACAGTCCGCGCTCCGAAACCGTCATGAGAATCGCTGCCGCGATGCGCCTTCACCTTGTCAACACCGAGGGGCAACTGTATGGTTCCCGATATGTTGAAGCCGATTCTGCTTTTCGCTGCCGCTTTGTGCACCGGGCTGTCGCTCGACGCCGATGTCCTCCGCTTGAAGGGCAACGCCAGCGTCAGCGGCGCTATCCTCGCGGAGAAGCCTGACCAAGTCATTGTCGACCTCGGCTACACCGTCCTGACCGTTCCGCGCACCGCGATTTTAACAATGGGCAAAGCGGAAGCCGCCGAGACTAAGACACCAAGTCCGGCTGGAAGCGAATCCGCCCCGGGGCCAGCGAAAAACGGCCTGTTCAAAAACGCGACCGGCCTCGATTCCGAGCGAAGCGTCCGTGAACTGGTCAATCAACTCGGCCAAAGCGTGGTGCAAGTGCGAACTCCCAGCGGCCTGGGCTCGGGCTTTTTTCTGAACGAAGATGGTTTCTTGATTACAAATTTCCACGTCATCGAAAGCGAAACCCAGATCTCGGTCGAAGTGTACCATTTGAAAGGCGGGCAACTCGAACGCCACAGTTACAAACAAGTACGGATTGTCGCGATGAACAAGTTCGCCGATCTCGCTCTGCTCAGGATCGAAGACAAAGACGCGCCGAAATTTGCTCCGGTGGTGCTCGGGGATGCGGATTCAATGGCAGTGGGCGAACGGGTCTTTGCCATCGGCAGCCCCATGGGCCTCGAGCGGACCGTGACCGAAGGAATCCTCAGCACCAAAACGCGCCAAATGCAAGGGGAGCTCTATCTTCAAACCACCGCCCAGATCAATCCAGGCAACAGCGGCGGACCGCTCTTCAATATGCGCGGCGAAGTCATCGGCGTGACCAACATGAAGATGACGTTCAGCGAAGGGCTGGGCTTCGCCATCCCGATCGAAGCGGTTAAATATTTTCTGACTCACCGCGACGCTTACTCGTACGACAATGACAATCCGAGCAACCCGTACCGATACTTGGAACCGCCCAGCCGGATTCAGAAGCCGGAAAAATAAAGGGCACGTAAACTCCTAACCTCTCTCACCTCACCTCATGCATCTCTCTCCACGTCTGCTGTCTGTTTGGCTGGTCGTTTTGGGCTCCTTCAGCACGCTCTCGCGCGCCGCGGTTCCTCCGCCGGAACAATTGCTGCCCGCCGATACCATCGCTTTTTTCTCAGTGCCGGATTGGGACAAGATGTCGTCCTTTTACAAACAGTCGCCCCAAGCGCGGCTTTGGGACGACCCCGGCCTGAAAGGGTTCAAAGATAATTTTCTCAAGAAGTTCAACAGCGACGTGGTGGATCCGTTGCAAAAACAGCTCGGCATTCAATTCCAGGATTATGTCGATCTTGTCCATGGCCAGTTGACCATCGCCATCGCCCAAAGTCCAGCTGACGATACAGCCGCCGGCCCGGTGGCATTCGCGTTGATTGTCGATTCGAAACAGAAGAGTTCCGAGCTCACGACACAGTTGACCAAGCTGAAGAAGAAATGGGCTGACTCGGGCAAACAACTCCGCGCTGAAAATATACGCGGCATTGATTTCACGACGGTGGTGGTGAGCAAAGCCGACTTGGCTGCCAGCATGAAAAAAGCATTTCCAAACGCGGCCAAGGACCAGGACAATGCCGTTCCAAACGGCACATTCGAGCTCCGCTTGGGCCAATCGGATTCCCTGCTGATCGTCGGCAACCAGCCGAAATGGCTCGAAAAAATTGTCGCCCGTCAGAGCGGCGCGACCGTGCCGTCCCTCGCCGAGCAAGCGGCGTATCAGTCGAATCAGGCTATGTTCCGCGATTCACTTTTCACCGGCTGGCTTCATTTCAAGCCGATCTTCTCGATGATCACGGCCAAGCTCAAAGAGAACACCCAGGAACAAAAGTCCAAACAACCGTTCTCGCTCGATCCGGAGAAAATCTTGGGGGCGCTTGGCTTGGGCGGTTTGAATACGATTAGCTTCAAAGCCGGCGGGAATTCCGACGGCTCAAACGCGGAGCTTTTCCTTGGGATTCCCGAAAACCAACGGAAAGGCTTGTTCGCGATTTTGGTTCCGGAAGCCAAGGACGCTTCGCCGCCGACGTTCGTCCCCTCGGACGCGGTTAAATTCAGCCGCTGGCGCATTGATGGAAAGAAAGCGTGGGCCTCTTTGGAAGCGATGGTTTCAAGCATTTCCCCGGAAATCGCAGGATCGCTTCAACTCGCGCTGAGCATGCTCGGAAAAGACCGCGACCCGGATTTCGACCTGAAGACAACGCTCATTGGCAACCTCGGCGACGATTTCATTTCGTTTCAAAAGCTGCCCAAGAACCCGACGCTGGCAGAATTGAGCTCGCCTCCGTCGCTATTTTTGATCGGCTCTCCCAATCCGGAGAAACTCGTGACCGGCTTAAAGACAGCGGTTTCGTTTGTGCCGAACGCTGGAGGAAACCAGGCATTGAAGGAGCGGGAATTTCTGGGCCGCAGGATCTACACGATGCCAATCATGGCCCCGCCCGCGCCGAATGCTGCTGAAAAAGCCGAACCGAAGAATTTGAATTTCGCGGCCAGTGGCAGTTACTTGGCCATCTCCTCGGATGCCACTCTCATTGAAGAATTCCTGCGCAGCGGGGAATCGTCGGCGAAACCTTTGCGCGAAACGCCCGGGCTGAACGATGCCAGCCAAAAGGTGGGCGGCACCAGCACCGGTTTCTTCGGGTTTGAAAACCAGCGCGAGACAATGCGAGCGACGTTCGAGGCCCTCAAGAAAGATCAAGCCGCCCTCGAGAACATCTTCGCGCTCACCTTTAAAGGAAGCAAAGGCGGGTCGACCCTGAAGCAATGGTTCGATTTCTCGCTGTTGCCTGCATTCGACTCGGTGGCTAAATATTTTTCGCTGGTTGTTTACGCCGGCAATGTTTCCAACCAAGGCATGGGCTGGAAATTCTACACGCCCACTCCTGGCCAGATGCGATAGGCGCCACCGTTCCCATTTTTGAGGGCGGGGTCATCGGTGCTTGCGCACGGACACCAGTGCTCACGTGGAATCGCCGACACAGCCCCAACGCCGCCTCGTCAGACGGCTGCACAAACTCCTCGCGAAGCAAGGCAGCCCTCTCTTTTGATTCCCGTTGTTCTGAATCTATGGGAGTTTTTCGGTGCGCGGAATCTCCCCACGGATTCAGACCGGACGGGGATTGAATTGCCTGGGTTACGAAAACCCTCACCTCATTCCTGCGGGTAAACCAGAATCCGATCGTGGACGACGACGGCTAGATCATTCTTTTTGTCGTTCGTCAGATCAACCACCAGCGCTTCCCGCGGCTCCGGCCGGTCCGTCCGGCGATTCCGGAAGGTTCGTTCTTCGAACACCTGCCAGCGCTGCGCGGGAACCAGGTTGTGCGGCTTTTCGAACGTGACAATGTCGAGGTAACTCTTGGCCGTTTCCAGAAAAACCAGATCTTTGATCCGGTCCTGGTTCAGATCGCCCGAAACGACGTCCGTCAAAAAGCCGTCGCGGATCGGTGTTTCGTAACCGTCCAATTCCGTAAATTCCCAACGGCTCCCTTCGAGCGGCAGCCAAGCGACGGCGTTCACGCCAAAAAACGCAATGCCGTTGGGGGTTTTTCCGCCGAGCGCGACCGGCTGCAAGCGTTCGAATCCGGTCACTGGAAGGGAAATATTGCGGACGACTTCCCAGACGCCGGATTTGTCGCGCTCCGAGAGCGTGACGAGCTTCCGCTCGGCATCGAGCAGGAAAACCGAATCGAACTTGTTCGCGCCGTTTTTCAGGCTCGACGCGCCCACGATCCGTGAATTGCTGGCGGTTCCATTGATCTGATCTTTCACTTCAAACGACCAGGCGCCTTTCGATTCGTCGTTCTGAACCGCTTTCTCCTTTCGCAGCACGACTGCGCGCAGGAAATTTCGCTGAGCCAGCAGCATCTCGGGCTTGCCGTCGCCGTCGACATCCGCCTGGCTGAGCCACGGCTGCTCGATCATTCCGCCCGGCGGGGCCACGTCGATGTCCTCAAAATCTTTGTCAGCGACCTGCCGCAGAACTTTTATCTTTTCGTAAGGAACCAAAACGACCAGATCAGCCAATCCATCCTGGTCCGCATCCTGCAAGAGCATTCCATTTGGATTCGCTTTGAAACTCTCGCCGAGTTTTTGCCGGTGCAAGATTTTATCGGCGGAACGGATTTGCAGCTCCCGTTTGCCATCCTTGTCGAGCAAGCAAGCCAGCACCGGTTTGCCATCTTTCCGCAATGGCCCCGCGGCCATGGCGAGCGGCCGCCCATCCAGCAGGAGCATTTCCGGAAAGAGCACTTTGCCTTTCTCGTCGAAATGCGTCACGCCGATCTGCCGTTCGTCCTGGCTGAGCAGGAAAATTTCCGGCCGTCCATCGTCATTCCAATCGGCCACGGCGATTTCATTCACGCCCGTGAGCGTGGCGAAATTTTTGGAGGCTGCGAACGTGCCGTCCTCATTTTGCAATTGAACGGTCAACTGGCCGCTGTCAGGTTCGGTCACCAGCAAATCCGGCAAACCATCGCTATTCACGTCCGCCCAAGCGATCCCGCGTTTGGCTTTGGTCGTCTTCGCAAGAGGGAGCACTTGAAATTGGCCTTGCTTCCACTTGCCCGACAGCGCCTCGGCCGCCTTTAAGATGAAGTTGGAGATCTGGGCGCGGCCGGAGTTTTGCGCGATGGTGATGACTTCGGTTTTGTGGTCACCGTCCAAATCATCAGCCCAATACGAGCGAACTGGCGGCATCTGGAAATGAATTTCAGGCCCGAGCTGTCCATTTTTTTGTTGCAGCCGAAATCGGAAGGGATTCGGGCTGTCCCAATTGACCAGGAGCAAGTCGTTCTTGCCGTCACCGTCGATATCGAGAACTTGCATGGCCAACACGGTTCCGGAATAAGGCAGCTTTTGCGGCTCGCTCAGCGAGTGGTCCTCATTTTGATAGAGCACATAAAGGTAATTCTCCGCCAGCAACAGCAAGTCAGTTCGGCCGTCGCCGTTGATGTCGCCCGAAGTCAAAGCGTTTGGATTTAACAAACCGTCGTCGATAGGCCAGCGCTTTGGCGCGCTCCAACTGTTCGTGCCCTGATTGAATAGCAGGACCAGTTCTTTGGGCTCGCCGTAATACGCGATGTCCGGCTTCTTGTCCCCGTTCAAATCGTCCACGACCATCGAGGAAATTCGTTTTTCGGAAGCGATCGATTCGATCCGAAACCGGGCATCCGGCGGCAGGCGATTGATATCGGTTTTCTCGACTTTTGCTTCGGGCGGTTGATTTGTTTTGCCCGTTTGATTCAGCAACAGCGTGATTTTCGAACGCGCATTATTCACCACCACCAGATCGTTCAAGCCGTCACCATTCAGATCCGCCGTGTGCAAAAGAGCGATTCCGTTGTCGATCGGAAAAATTTCCGGCCCCGTAAACCCAAAGCGATTGGTAACCACACGCTCGGCCGCCAGAGCAGATCTCGACGACACGAAGCCAAGCCCGATCAGGCAGAGCACAATCGAAAACCGGAGCCATTTACCCGGCAAAGAAAAAAATAATCCTTTCATAGGGACAAAAAACATTGCGGAACAATGCCCCTGAACCATGGGTTTGGCCAGTGCGAACCTGATTTACGATTTGCGATTGAGGATTGACGATTTGGTTTCCATCTGTGCTGCGGGTCTCGTCATTCGTCGTGATTCGCGATTCGTCATTCGTCATTCTCATTCTCCAATCAGGTGCAGAACGATTCGCCGCTCGTGCCGCTGCTGCCGATGTTCCCAAAGGTAGATCCCTTGCCATGTCCCCAGCGCGAGCTCGCCGTGCAAAATCGGAATCGACAAATTGACAGCGGTCAGCGCAGTCCGCACATGCGCCGGCATGTCGTCGTCGCCTTCGACAGTATGGCGAAAGAGCGGGTCGCCATCGGGAGCCAAACGGCTGAAGAAGCGCTCGAGATCTCGCCGAACTTCGGGATCGGCGTTTTCCTGGATTAAAAGCGAGGCGGAGGTGTGACGAAGATGAATGGTGGCCAAACCGTCGTGCAGTTTGGCTTTTTGAACCTCAGCTCCCACCAAATCGGTGATCTCGTAAAACCCCCGACCCCGCGTCGAGACGGTCATCTCATGCAGGATTTGTCGCATGGTCTGAAAAAGAAAGAGCGGCCGAAGCCGCTCGTTCCGTAAAGAATGCGAGCCGCAGTTACACGGGCACTTTGCTCGGTTCGCCTTCGCGGCCCATTCCCTCGATATGGACCGGCCGGTAACCGCCAATGGCTTTGAAATAGAGAAGTATCAGCAGATAAATAATCGCCATGGTAGCGGGGATGAACGAATCGGCCTTCAAGGTATGGCGGTCGCCTGTCATCGAAGCCTCGGCCACCGTCCGTTGTTCCGCGGGCAACTGGTCGATCTTCGCGTCGGGATTCTTCTCGCGCAGCTGCCTTAAGGTGTCGCTGATTTTTCCGAGCTTCTGGCCGTCGATCCCATAAACCGCCTTAAACCCGAACCACTCGCTGCTCTTCTGTGCTTTGTACTGCGCGTAAATGGCCGGGTTCGCTTTTTCGAGTTCCTCGCCGGCGAAACGGTCCTTGGCGTAGCCCAATCCAGGCGAACCGATCAAACCGGCTGACATCATGCCAATGCCGCCCATGATGCTAATCGCGACCGCCCCGGTTCTCGGGAAACGATCGGATGCAACCGCGAGCATCGTCGGCCAGAAAAAGGTCTTGCCGAGCGCGTAGACGGAAAGCGCGACCATGGCGCCGACGAACGAGTTGACCCCGCTGACCAGATTCAAGCCGACACAAGCAAGGCTCGCGCAGATGAGCAACAGCCCGACCGGTGAAATCTTCAACGTCTTCTCGATGAAGTTCGCGCAGAACCGCAGCGCAAACATCAACGCTGACGTGTAAACAAACAGGAGTTTTCCTTGAAACGGATTCAGAATGTTTCCGGTGATGTTTTGAATCCAGCCATCGGTGCCAAGTTCGACCGCGCCGACCAGCGCGTGCGTGATGAAAAGAGCGAAGAGGAGAAAGGCGCCCAGCGCCCATTTGCTCAGCCCGCTAAAGGCCAGCCAAATGCCAACGCCGACAATGACGGAAATCCAAAACCATTCCCTGCTCTCGGGTCCGAAAAACGGGCTGCCCGTGAATCCTTGCAGCAGCGGTCCGAGCCCGTCCTTGACGAAATAACCGAGCAAAAAGGCGACGACCGCGCTTCCCAGCACGCCGACATCGCGAAACATCTGACCGAGACTCAGGCCCTTTTCCGATGCTTCAGACCTGGGGAATGTTTGCCCCAAAAACATTAATCCGTAGAGAACGGTTGGAACAAGGAACAGCGCTAATTGGGCTTTCCAACCCCAGGCCAGTTTCTCGCCGAGGAACGTTCCCGCCAGGCCACCCAAGACCAGTCCAGCCGGCCAGCTCGCATGAAGAATGTTCAGGTAGTGCGTCCGGTTGTGGGGGAAAAGTGTCGCGACGAGCGGGTTGGCGACGGCTTCCAACGTCCCGTTCGCCACCGCAAAAATAAACGTGCCGCTCCAGAGATAGACAAACGCCGTCTTCGTCGCCATGCCGCTCGAGGCGCCGAACGTCACCAAGGCCGAAACCACGTGGAAAAGAAACGCCGCAACGACCAGTTTCCCGTAACCGATTTTATCCGCGATGATCCCGCCGATGATAATGCCGAAGCAAAACCCGGTGAAACCCGCGCCGTTGATCAACCCGGTTTCAAGCTGCGTGAAATTAAATTCCGCGGACCAATTCGCCAGGATGCCGCCGCGAATGGCGAACCCGACGCCGGCAGCCAGAATGGCCATGAAACCGGCCCAGAGCAGCCGCTTGGCGTTCGGCGCAATCGGAATGTTGTCAACAGTAGTCATAATGGATTTTGGGTTGGATGAGTTGAGCCCGCACTCCTCACGTGCAGGATTTTATTGCTCCTGATTTTTCGGTGGTTCATTGGCGTTTTACGCAAAAACTGACTTACCTCACGATGGGCGGCTAGAGCGTGAAGCTCGGCAGCTTCACAATCGCTCCACCCTTTAACGCCGATTGATGCGCGCACAATCCCACGCAGGTCCAGTTCGCTGATTGCCGGGCATTCGGGAACGGGTCCCGGTCTTCCACCAGCGCCGAGATGAATTCGTGCGCCAAATGTGGGTGCGACCCGCCGTGCCCCGCGCCTTGGGTGAAACTCAAATGGGTCTTCTTGGCCAGATCGTAGACGCCTTTGGTGGTGAACCGGCGAATCTCTTTGGGCAATCGCTTCGCGTAATCCGGCGCTTTGACCGGTTTCGGAATTTTCGCCTCGGGCAGTTTGGCCCGGTGCATGACGAGCGGCTCGTGCTCGACCAACGGCCATTCGATCGACGCTTTCGATCCGTAAACATCGAAGCTCTCCCGGTACTGGCGAGCGACGTCGAACAACGACCGATAAATCCGCGCGCTCAGGTCCGCATCCTTGAACTTGATGTGGGTGCTTTCCACAGCGAACGGCGAATTGTATTTGCTGATCAATTCATCGCGGATCGTTCCCGAACCAAAACAGGAAACGTATTCCGCCGTCGCATTCGTCAGCCCGCAGACCGGCCCGACGCAATGAGTCGCATACCACATTGGCGGAAGTCCTGGCCAATAATTCGGCCAACCGTCCATGTCTTGCTGATGGCTGGCTTGAAGGAATTGGATTTTGCCCAGCTTGCCCTGGTCGGACAGCTCTTTGATGTAAAGAAACTCGCGGGCATAAACGACCGTCTCCATCATCATGTATTTGAGGCCGGTCTTCTTCTGCAGCTCGACGATTTTTTTGCAGTCTTCGATGCTCGTCGCCATTGGCACGGTGCAAGCGACATGTTTCCCCGCTTTCAACGCCGCGATCGACATCCAGCCGTGATCGGGAATGGGCGAGTTGATGTGCACGGCGTCGACGTTCGGATCCTTTAACAGATCCTGATAGTCCGCATAGCGCTTTTCCACGCCGAAAGCGTCGCCGATGGCCTCGAGCTTTTTGGGTGTTCTCTGGCAGATCGCATACATGGCCGCTTGAGGGTGGCGCTGATAAATGGGAATGAATTCCGCCCCAAAACCGAGGCCGACAATGGCCATGTTCAATTTGCGGTCGCTCATGTCTGTTCCAGATGCGTGCGGCGTCAGTACACTCCGGCACTGCCGCGCGCACAGGTTGTTGGCAATGCCCGTGAATACACAATTCCTGCTCCAAACTGTCAAGGCCGAAGAGGGGCTTTTAGCTGCGCTCTGGCGCCTTTCAGGGTTTTCGCTCTGACATTCTCGTAATCGAATGAGGCATTTATTTGATCAGGAGAAACTGGAAGAAGTTCATGCCTCTCAGGCCCTCCGCGCCCAAGCCGCAGAAAGATTGAAAGATTGTTCGATCCGGGCCGATTATCTCTCTGCCATGGCGCCCGAACGGCCTGATCCAGGTCCCACGCGCGCGACTCTGCTCGTCCGGCTCAAGAATTGGGAGGACCAGGAGAGTTGGAAGCGATTCTTTGACACTTATTGGAAGCTGATTTACACCGCCGCCGTCAAATCGGGCTTGAACGGAAGCGAAGCTGAGGAGGTGGTGCAAGAAACCCTTGTCACGGTAGCGCGGACGATTTCGAGCTTTAAGTACGATCCCAGCGCTTGCTCCTTCAAAACCTGGTTGTTGCACCTGACCCGCAAGCGGATCGTGGACCAATTCCGGCGCAGGCTTCCCATGGGTGTAGCGTGTGCCAACCGCTTTGATGGGCCGGAAGACACTCCAATGGTCGAACGCGTGCCCGACCCATCGAGGGTCGATTTGGGTTCGGTATGGGAGGCCGAGTGGCGGAGAATCTGATGGAAGCCGCGCTCCAAAATGTGCGAGCGGCAATCAAACCGCGTCAGTATCAGATATTCGACCTGTACGTCACGAAAGGCTGGTCTGTGCCTGAGGTCAGCCGCACGCTGCGGGTCAGCACGGCCCAGGTTTATCTGACGAAACATCGGGTGCTGGCGCTGGTGAAAAAGGAAGCCCGGCGGCTGGAACGACAGGGCGTATGCGGAACTGCTTGAGTTGGCTCAGGGTTTTCGCGGCTCGCATTGCGGGCTGCCATGATCGAACTGGGTTTGCGGACATCCCCGCTCCCGACATTTTCATTTCCAGGCCGAGCGAACTGAGGCGAAAGCTGTTGCGACGGATCACGGCGCGCGTTAGAACTTTGAATAACGCCTATCCTGAAATTCGAAATGAGCATACGTAAATCCGAAGCACGAAATCCGAAACAATTCACAAACTTTCAAATCCAAAATCCAAAACAAAGCCATTGCGGGCCATTTCCCATCATGGAAAGCCCCGGCTCGTTTTGAGCCTTTGAATTCTGGTCCTTCGAATTTGTTTCCTCCTTCACAAAGCTTCGGAAGGGAGAGGAGAAGGTTCAGGGCCCCAATGAAGGAAGCCACGCCTCGGAGGATTCTCTCTCCCCGCACCTCAATGCCATGAATGCACCAGCGCAGAGAGGAGGGCCGGGAGAGCGGGGTTGCAACGCTTAATATGAGCGAAGCAAGTCCCAGCCCGATCGGAGCATTTGCTCGCCCTTCCCCGGAAAAGCCCGCCGTGCCCGATCATGAGCTCTTGCGCCGGATTGGGTCGGGCTCATACGGAGATGTGTGGCTGGCACGCAGCGTGACGGGGGCCTATCGGGCGGTGAAGCTCGTTTACCAAAAGCGCTTCGAGGATGCCCGCCCCTTCGAACGCGAATTCAAAGGAATTCAGAAATTCGAGCCGATCTCGCGTTCCCACAGCAGCCAATTGGCGATCCTGCACGTCGGCCGAAGCGAAGGATTTTTTTATTACAGCATGGAGCTGGCTGACAGTGCCCAGCCGGACTCACCGCCTCAGCCAGGAGAATTGAAGCGGGCCAACGAGAGTCCGCTCGTCTTGCCCGAAACGTACCGGCCCCGCACGCTTCGATACGAATTACAGCAGCGCGGGCCAATCCCGGTTGACGAATGTCTCGAGATCGCGCTGTCGTTGACGACCGCGCTGGTGCACTTGCACAAGAAAGGGCTGATCCATCGTGATATCAAGCCTTCGAACATCATTTTCGTGGGCGGCATTCCGAAACTCGCCGACATCGGATTAGTGACAGGCGTGGATGGGAGCCTTTCGTTTGTCGGGACGGAAGGATTCGTTCCGCCGGAAGGACCCGGCACCCCGCAAGCGGATATCTACAGCCTCGGAAAAGTGATTTATGAAATGTGCACAGGCCGTGACCGGCAGGACTTCCCCGAGCTGCCAACCCAGCTTCGCGCCAGCCCCGACCAGGAAGCCTTGATCGAGTTAAACGAAATTGTGTTGAAGGCCTGTGAACGGAATCCGCGCGAGCGATACCAGACCGCCGAGGAACTGCACGCCGAGTTGGGGCTGCTGCAAGCCGGCAAATCGGTCCGGCGCGCCCGCGGGCTCGAGCGGCGCCTGGCCCTGGCGAAGCGGTTCGCGGCCATCGTCGGGGCGGTTGCTGTGCTGGCGTTGCTGATCCTTCACCAGTCGAAACACGCGGAGAAGAGTGCCCGCGAGCAAATCCTGCGCTTGGATGAGCTCCATGGAATGCATCTGTTGGATGAGGGGGATATTTATGGTTCGATTCTGTGGCTTTCCCGCGCCCTCGAAGCCGGCTCTGACGATCCTCTCCAAACGGAAATAAACCGGATTCGGATTGGAACTTCGTTGGGCGCGGCTCCCGCTCTGATGCAGATGTTGTTTCACAACGGAATCGTGCGACGGGTCGTGTTCAGTCCGGACGGATCGAAAATCGCCAGCGCGAGCGCGGATCATACCGCCATGATTTGGGATGTTAGAAATGGCACGCCGCTCATCAGGCCAATCCAGCACGAGGATGAAGTGCGCGATATCGAATTCAGTGCGGACGGCAAATGGATTGCCACCGCCAGCAACGATGGCACCGCGGGTATTTGGGACGCTTCCACCGGTTTGCCGACCACTCCCCGGCTCAGGCATCGCAGTTTCGTTTACCGCGCCACGTTTCATCCAAACCGCCCGTTCATCGCGACCTGCAGCGAAGATCACACCGCACGAATCTGGGATGCGCTGACCGGACGTCCGATTGGTCCGGTGCTGGAGCATTCCGACCGCGTGAAATGCGTTCGGTTCAATGTATGCGTCAATGGTGGTGCGTTCACGGCGGCGCGGGCGGGACGTGGGCTCGCGACGATGCGTGGGGGCGGAGTGAACCAGCCGCTGGTATCAGTCTA
>Ga0209514_10002140_pt1 | contig 31409 bp, 26 predicted proteins | sample Subgrocontami58m_FD_187452 | JGI IMG/M metagenome (GOLD analysis project Ga0209514, IMG submission 187452) | Subsurface groundwater microbial communities from S. Glens Falls, New York, USA - GMW37 contaminated, 5.8 m (SPAdes) (version 3) | ecosystem: Environmental > Aquatic > Deep subsurface >...
CGCGCCGGTCGCGCCTGCCCCGCCGCCATCATACAATCCGCATTATAGCATCCCCCAGAGGGACACAGGTCGGTGGCTCCAGGACTGCTCGGTACGGGGAAGACGCCTGGCCTCGTGTTTACTGTTTTGTATCCTCTCACAAGTATGGTAATATTCTATGGGCAGACGGTACTTACCGTATGCCATTTCTACGGGGGTAGGATACAGGATCTTGCGCTCATAGCTAGATTTGAGGGTCACGCGGGTTGAAATCGGTAGAACCGGAAACCCTACATGAGAATACGCATCGCACCGCTACCAGTTCCCCCCCCCACTTTCCATAACGCGTGAGATCGCCCGTGCTTGAAACTGGCGTTCCCAACCTGGATCGCATCCTGGGCGGAGGCATCCCCGCGGGTGATATTCTCTTGGTGACCGGACCGGCTGGATCCGGGAAGACCACCCTGGCCCTCCAAACTGCATTCCATACGGCATCTCGTGGCCAGAACGTCTTATACGTCTCCACCGCATCCGAGTCCCCTCCCCGGCTCCTGAAGCATATTAGCTCCTTTTCCTTCTTTGAGGAGAGCCTGATTGGAAAGGGCCTGTTCCTGGTTATTCTCCATCCACTGATGACTCAAGGCATCGAGAAAACGATCGACACGATCCTGCACCAGGCCAGAGACCATCAGGCCAGGCTAGTGATCATAGACGGACTAATGAGTGTCCGCGACCTTTTCCCCCAGACAACGGAGATGCGGGCCTTCTTGTATCAGTTGGGCGCAACGCTGGCGGCCCTGGATGCCACTACGATATTGACAAGCATTCCTCTCGACCGCGCGGATGAGAGCCTGCTACCGGAGCTGGCTATGGCTGACGGCATCATTGAGTTGGACCAGCAGGATCAGGGCACTTTGACCGTGCGCACGATCAGGGCCCGCAAGATGCGCGGACTTGCTCCCCTCCTGGGACAGCATACCTTGCGCATTGATGACGGCGGACTGACGGTCTTTTCAAGGATTGAGTCGGTCTTCCAGTTCCAGGATGCCGGGCTGAGCCTGGAGAGGGTGCCAACGGGCCTGCCGGAGCTGGACGAAATGATCGCCGGCGGTTTTCCGGCAGGCAGCGTCACCGTCCTGGCCGGAGCAATGGGGACAGGAAAGACCCTGGCCTGTTTGCAGTACATCGTGGAGGGGACGCGGCGGGGAGAGAAGAACCTCTTCCTGGGTTTCAGGGAGAGCCCGCGCCAGTTGATTGACAAGGCACGTGCCTTCGGAATGGACCTGGAGACGCCGATCAAGAACGGCCTTGTAACCATCCTTGCCCGCCCGCAGGTCAATCTGGTTGCCGACGAGGTAACGTGGGAGGTCTGGCGCGAGGTAGAGCGCCTGGCTCCAAAGAGACTGGCAATAGACAGTGTCGTCGAGCTGGAACAGGCCGTCGTCGATCCACACCGTCGGCGGGGGTTTATGGCTGTCCTGACAGGAATGCTGCGCCAGGCTGGAGTCACTTCGCTTATCACCACCGAGATTGCGCAGGTGATCGGGCCGGAGCTGGACTTCTCCGGTACACCGCTGGCCTTTCTGGCCGAAAACCTGCTCCTGCTGCGCAGCGCTGAGTTCCGCGGCGAGCTGGTCCCAATACTCTCGGTCCTTAAGATGAGGGATTCCGCCTTCGATCGCTCGATTCGGCAGTATTCCATTACCAATACAGGGTTCAAGGTCCTTGCGAAGGTGGACAGCGCCGAGGGTGTACTTACCGGCATCGCCCACTTGACTACCGAGATCCGCCGGAGAGGGTCGAGGTAGAGAGGTTGCGGGGAGGGCTGGTGAAATGATTCAATCCGCGCCGGGGTTTCGTCCATTGGCCGCGCGGCTTCTGGGGCATGAGGCAGCCGGGCAGAAAGAGGCGCCTGAGCTGACGGATGCGGCGGAGCGAATATGCGGGAAGCTCTACGGGGAATTGGCCCCACTGATAGGGATAGATGGACTGACGGCGATCGTCGCCCATGCCCTTCACCTGGTGCAAGCTGAGTTTCCCTTTCTCCGGGGAGCTAAAGTCGAACGCCAACCGGAGGATTGCCTAAAAGGGCTCCGCGAGAGCGCCCAGGGACTGGAACCCGCAGAATTAAGACGCGGCATCGTGGCTTTCCTCGCCAGTGTTGTTTGGCTACTGGCAACCTTCATCGGCGAGGCGATGGTTCTACGGCTAATTGCAAGGGCATGGCCAGACGTTTCGTTGGATAACGAGGGCCAAGGATCTCAGGAGGTGATGCAATGAGCGATTCTTGGAGAGTGCCGATCAACAAGCTGCCAACGGGTGTACCCGGTCTGGACGCGGTGCTCGGAGGGGGACTGCCCGAATACTCATTCAACCTGATCGCCGGAGGGCCAGGGGCGGGCAAGACTACCCTGGCCCACCAGATCTTATTCTCCAACGCCTCGGCGGACCGCCGGGCGCTCTACTTCACGGTGTTGGGAGAGCCACCTCTCAAGATGCTGCGTTACCAGCAGCAGATGAGCTTCTTCGACCCCAGTAAGGTAGAGAATACCATTCGCTTTGTCAACTTGAGCCGGGAGGTCCTGGAAAAGGACTTGAGCAATGTCCTGGAGAGCATGATACGCCATGTCAACGAGTTCGACCCAAAATTAGTCGTGGTGGACTCCTTCCGCACTGTGGCCCGGACATCTACGGCCTCAGGGGCCGGGGAATTGGAGCTGCAAGCCTTCGTTCAGCGTCTCGGTCAGTACCTGACGGGGTGGCTGGCTACGAGTTTTCTGGTGGGCGAGTACGGCGAAGCCGAGGCGGAGAACAATCCCGTGTTCACCGTAGCCGACGGCATCTTCTGGCTTTACCAGACCATGGAGCGGAACTCCATCGTGCGCAAGCTGCAGGTGATGAAGGTGCGGGGTCAGGCGTCTATGCCGGGGCTGCACACCTTCCGCATCACGTCTGATGGTCTTCAGGTCTTCCCGCGTATTCTCCAGCGTGCCCAGGTGGAGGAAACATCTCGACCGGACCGACGAATGTCCACGGGCGTCAAGGGCCTGGACGAGATGATGGGCGGGGGAATTCCCGCCGGCGAAGCCGTGCTCGTAGCCGGTCCATCAGGAGCGGGCAAGACCGTGTTCGGGACGCAGTTTGTCGCCGAAGGGGTCGCTCGCGGCGAGCCAGGGATTATCGCCGTCTTCGAGGAGCATCCCCAGGAGTACATCAGGCGGGCCAGGTCGCTGGGGGACCTGGAAGCGATGGTCAAACAGGGCAAGCTGAAGGTGCTCTACCTGCGCCCGCTGGACCTCTCGGTCGATGAGACCCTGCAGGAAATTCGTGACTCGGTGGCGCAGATAGGGGCGAAGCGGGTAGTCATCGACTCATTGTCCGGATTCGAGCTGGCCCTGGCGCCTGCCTTCCGCGACGACTTTCGCGAGTCGCTCTACAGGATGGTGGGAGCGCTGCTAGGCACCGGCGTCACCGTGCTGATGACGGTGGAAGTTACCGAGTCGTTTTCTGATTTGCGCTTCAGCCCCCACGCGATTTCCTTCCTGACCGACAACATCATCTTGCAGCGCTACGTCGAGATCGATGGCCAGCTCAGGAAAGTGATGACGGTGGTCAAGATGCGCAGCAGCCAGCACAGCAAGGACCTGCGAGCCTACGAGATCACGTCGCACGGACTGGTGGTTGGTGAGGTCCTCAGCAATTACCGGGGTATTATCACCGGTGTGCCCGAAATGCGGGAAGTGGCGCCGGCGGTGTTTCCCGGGTTGACCGATCAGGAAGCCCTGGTGTTGCAGACACTGGTCGATACTCAAGAGGGCTCGGCCAAGACCATCGCAGAGGCGACCGGGCTCCGGCAGTCTGATCTGGGACGTGCCCTTTCAAGGTTGCTGGCGCTGAGATATGTGATCAAAGCGACTCAAAACCAGGAGACCGTATACCGTCCTGTGGCCCGGCCGTTGTGATAAAAGCAGTTATCGTGGGAGACATACCGGCGCCAGTAAAACGGATACTGCCATTATTGAACAGAATCATCGGCGCGATGTCCGAGGCCGTGCTTGTCATCGACCGACGAGGTCTTGTAGTATCAGCCAATGATGCGGCTGCTGCGCTTCTCGATCTCCCTGACAAGGCAGCTGCGCTGCGTCCTCTGGACGAGTACTGCGATCTCATTCGCGACTGGAACGTGGCCGGCGAGTCGTATACACCGGAAAAGCTTCGTGAGTCCTTGCTGGGGACGGCGATACAGCGCCAGGTGGCAACTGTGACGACAGCGGCTGGGATCGAGCACGTAATTCAATTCACCTCCAGTCCCGTTACGGATGAGAGCGGTAAGTTGATCCTGGCAATGTTTGTGGCTTCAGATATCACGCATGCGCAGCGCATTCAGGCGTACGAGGAGATCCTGAGACGAAGCCGGGAGATGGAGCAAGCAGCCAACGACATGCGGGAGATCAACGAGCAACTGCTCATCGCCGGAGTGCGGGAGCAGAAACTGGCCGAAGAGGCCGAAGCAGCCCGCCAGTCAATCAGCAACATTCTGGAAAGCATCGGTGACGCCTTTTTCTCACTGGACCGTCAGTGGCGATTCACTTACGTCAACATCGAAATGGAGAGATTAGTCCAGAAGAAGCGGGCAGATCTTCTGGGCTCGAGCATCTGGGACCAGTTCCCTGAAGCCGTTGGAACCACATTTGAGAAGGAATACCGGCGTGCGGTGTCGGAGCAAGTAACCAGATCGTTTCAGGCGTATTATGCACCATTCGACGCCTGGTACGAAGTTCGAGCTTACCCTTCGGCTGACGGGCTGTCGGTGTATTTCCGCGACGTGACCGAGCGCAAGCGCACAGAAGACCTCAGGGAGGACCTTATCCACACCGTGTCACACGACCTCCGAAACCCTTTGACGGTCGTTAAGGCGCAGGCGCAAATGATAGAGAGGTTAGCGGACAAGCCTGACCGAGTTCGGGAGAGCGCCCTCGAAATCAGCCGGGCAGCGGGGAGCATGAACGGGATCATTGAAGACCTGCTGGACGCGGCGTTGTTAGACAGCGGGCAGCTGCGTCTGGAGAAGGAGCCTACAGAGCTGCGAGCCTTTGTGGGTCATTTGCAGAGACGAGGCGGAGACGCAATCGATGTGAGCCGAGTCAGGGTGCGAATACCCAAGGAATTACCGCTGGTCTCCGCCGACCCTGATCGTCTGGAGCGTATTATCCTTAACCTGACAGGTAACGCACTAAAGTACTCACAGCCTGAGACTAAAGTGCTAATCAAGGCGCAGAAGGTCGATGGGGAAGTTCAGGTGTCGGTGGCGGACCAGGGCGTTGGGATTGGGCCCAAGGACCTGCCACACCTGTTCAGGAGGTACTTCCGCGCGGAAAGCGGACGCCGGACGGCCAGGGGTCTGGGACTTGGCCTGTACATAGCCAAGATGCTGGTGGAGGCCCACGGCGGCCGCATCTGGGCCGTAAGCCAACTGGGAAAGGGCAGCACCTTCTTTTTCACATTGCCCCTTGCCTAAACTGGATCCAAGGTGGAAACGCGGAGGGGCTGGTGTTCCGTTACAGATCAAACGACCACTGCCATTGGAAGCCGGAGCCGCAGCGGAGGCGTGGCAATCTCGCGCCCCGCCGAGATTGCTTCGTTCCTCGCAATGACCTGTTGGGTTATGAGATTGCTTCGTTTCTTCCAATGACACCCACCAAGACATCTGTAACAAAGCGCTATCGGTCATTGCCATAGTTGTGGTCAGTGCCATGGTTTAGTGGTCATTGCGAGGAGGGACGACGAAGCAATCTCCCCGCCCCACCCCTCTGGATTCCAGCCTTCGCTGGAATGACAGATTGGGCTGGATTCCCTCCCTTCGCGGGAAGTGACGGACAAAGAGCGGGAATGACGGACAAACGGCGGGAATGACGGACAACGGGCGGGAATGACCGACTGGAGATGAGATTGCTCCGTTGTCCCTCCTTTCAATGACACCCATGTCATTCCATTTCTCCGGCAGCCCCAGGCTGCGTATAGAGCTTCCAATGACATAGGATGTCACTCCAGATCTCCGGCAGCAATCCGCTGCCTACCAAAGCTCGCAATGACACCGGCCAAGACATCTGTGACAAAGCACTAGTGAGGGAGTTGATCAAGGCACGGAGCTGGTTACGCCGCGGCAATTCTTGGATATTCCGAATCAGACGGCCGCGAGCTGAACCCCATTCCGGATTGGGTCTGGTCTCTAGACGCGGAATGTGGGTCTGGAAGAAACTGGGCAGAGGATAAGCTGGCGACCCCGAAGGGATTCGAACCCTCGATCTCCACCGTGACAGGGTGGCATGTTAGTCCGCTACACCACGGGGCCGCTGAAACAGCGCTTCATGCGCCATTAGATTATAGCAGATGAGGCAAACAGGGTCAAAAACCCGCTGGCCGCCAGCCCGTTACGAGCCGGTGGCCAGCCTGCCTGAAACTATATGACGATTCTCTTAGAAGTACTGATTCCGGACTACTTGCCGCTCCCGATCCGGAACATCTTGGTCCCGCATACCGGGCAGGTACCCTGTGTTGCAGGACGGCCGTTCTTCATCTTGATCTGAGCGGGGTTCTTCATGTCCCTCTTGGTCCGGCACTTCATGCAATAAGCCTGCATCTTAAGTCTCCTTTCTAGATTGGTAGCTACGTTCCTACCTAGTGACTCATACTACAGGAAGGCAAGATTAAATGTCAATACGTTTGAAGAGTGAATTTCCGAAGTTGTGACATTTCGCGCCCTCGGAAGATTACATAATGTCGTCCAAAAGCCTTTTGGGAAAGCCCCCAGGAAGGGCTCTATGTCCCCCGCCGACGCCCCCCAACGCAAAACTTCGCGCACCAATCGCGCTTCACAGAGTAGGTGATACGAGGGTGAAGAGCTCAATAATAGGGCATCGCATGATTTCAGTTGCCGGTAGGCCGCTCCCCGGTAAGATATCATTCATCTGCGAAAGCGGCTGTAAATAGTGTCAAAAGCACTACAAGTTTGCAATCCTACACTGCCTACCGTATAATATTGCTGAGCCAATTACCTTACTTTGGGGTAGTATGACCAAGCTAATAGAAATCAGATGGCATGGACGCGCCGGCCAGGGGGTCGTAACAGCCTCCGAGCTTCTGGCGCAAACCGCACTGGGCGACGGCAAGTATTTCCAGGCATTCCCGGAATACGGCCCAGAGCGAATGGGAGCGCCGGTCCGGGCTTACACCCGTATCAGCGATCGTCCGATCTATAACTACAGCGGAGTCGAAGAGCCCGACGTGGTGGTTGTCCTGGATGCCAGCCTTCTCGGGACCGTGGACGTAGCCAGCGGCCTGGACGGAGATGGCGTCCTCCTGGTTAACACCTCCATGAACCCGGACCAGGTACGGGCCAAGACCGGTTACAAAGAGGGAAAAGTATATACGCTGGACGCTACGCGTATTGCCCTGGATACCATAGGAAAGAACATCACCAACACTCCCATGCTTGGGGCGCTTCTGCGGGCCACCGGAGTAGTGAACCAGGAGAGTGTCATTGTTACTTTCCGCGAGAAGCTCGGAGCAAAGCTGAAGAGCAAAGGCGTGGAAGCAAACATCCAGGCATTTGGCCGCGGATATAGCGAGGCGAAGGAAGGCTAGTATGGCGCTCAAGGGTTGGAGAGACATCCCTATCGGCGGAGTCGTCCCTGCGGGAGGCACCGCCGTTGAATATAAGACAGGAGGCTGGAGGTCGCATCGGCCGGAGTTGGACCGTGCGAAGTGCAATAATTGCCTCCTCTGCTGGTTATACTGTCCGGATTGCAGCATCAACACCAAGGATGCCAAGATTACGGAGTTCGATTGGGAACACTGTAAGGGTTGCGGAATCTGCTCCGAGGTCTGTCCTATCGGGGCTATCAAGATGGTCGAGGAGGCGTTGGTAGAAGAGTAATGAAGCCTTCGCTTACATCCACCGAGATACAGGTCAAGGGTATCGCGGTAGCCCTGGACGGGGCCAAGATCGTGGCTCAGGCCATGAAACAGATGAACCCCGACGTGGTTGCAGTCTACCCCATCACCCCACAAACAGAGATTGTGACTACCTTCAGCGAGTTCGTGGCGAACGGCGAGGTAGACACGGAGATGATCAACGTAGAGAGCGAGCATGCCGCTATGAGCGCATGCATCGGGGCCTCGGCCGCCGGAGCTCGCGCCCAGACGGCCACGACCTCGGCGGGAATGGCCTTCATGTGGGAGGTGCTCTACGTTGCCTCGGGCACCCGGTTGCCTATCGTTATGCACTTCGTCAACCGGGCCCTGTCAGCCCCTCTTAACATTCACTGCGACCACTCCGATTCCATGGGTGCGAGGGACGCGGGCTGGATTCAGCTCTTCGGTGAGAATGTTCAGGAGGCATATGACAACGCCATTCAATCGCTGCGTATCGCGGAGCACCCTGATGTCATGCTTCCCGTGATGCACACCCAGGACGGCTTCGTCATAAGCCACGGAATTGAGAGGGCGGAGATTCTGCCTGACGAGACCGTGAGGAGCTTCATCGGCACCTTCAACCCCCAGTATTCTCTACTGGACCCCTCCAAGCCGACTATGTTCGGCCCGGTGGCGCTCCAGGACTATTATTTCGAGTTCAAGCGGCAGCAGGTAGAGGGGATGGACCGGGCGCTAGAGGTCATCCCGCAGATAGGCGAAGAGTATGGTCGCCTTACCGGCAGGAAGTACGGCCTGCTGGAGCCTTACCAGATGGACGACGCCGAGGTTGCCGTAGTGGCAATGGGTTCGGCCGCGGGCACCGCCAGGGGAGTGGTAGATACGCTCCGTGAGCAGGGGATCGCCGCCGGCCTGCTGAAGATACGCTGCTACCGTCCTTTCCCGGCCCAGGCGATAGCCGAGGCTCTGCGAGGGAAGAAGGCTGTAGCTGTGATTGACAGGGCCATCGCCTTTGGATCTCAAGGAAACCCGGTCTTCCTGGACGTTGCGTCAGCTCTGTACACTCACAGACTGGACGTTAAGGTATTGAACTATGTTTGCGGGCTGGGCGGCCGGGAAGTGCTGCCTCGCCACTTTGACCAGGCCTTCCAGGACCTTCTGGAGGTGGCTCGCAGCGGCGAGACATCGCCCGTGGTCAGGTACCTGGGACTACGGGAGTAGAGGATCAAATGGCCCTTAGTCTTAAAGAACTTAGCAACCAAAAAGAGCTCTTCGCCTCCGGGCACCGGCTGTGCTCCGGATGCGCTGAGAGCATCATAGTAAGGCAGGTCCTCCGAGCCGTAGGTGAGCCCGTGGTCGTAGCCAATGCTACGGGTTGTCTGGAGGTCGCAACCAGCATTTACCCCTTCAACGCCTGGAAGGTTTCCTGGATTCATAGCGCTTTCGAGAACGCTGCTTCAACTATTTCCGGTGTTGAGACTGCCTACCGGTCCCTGGTTAAGCAGGGAAAAATGGAAGACGTGGGAATGAAGTTCCTGGCCTTCGGCGGGGACGGAGCTACCTACGATATCGGTCTGCAATTCTTGAGCGGTGCGCTGGAAAGAGGACATAAGTTCCTCTATGTGTGCCTGAACAACGAGGCATACATGAACACCGGCATCCAGCGCAGCGGCAGCACTCCCCGGGGGACTTGGACAACCACAACCCCTGTCGGAAGTGCGATGCCAGGCAAGAAAGAGTATCCCAAGAACATGACGGCCATCGTGGCCGCCCATGGCATCCCCTTTGTCGCTCAGGCCATCCCCAGCAACTGGCGGGACCTGATGGGCAAGGTAGAGAGGGCAATGGCGGCTGATGGCCCGGCGTTTATCAACGTACTTAGCTCCTGCAACCGGGGCTGGAGGCACGATACGTCTGAGACCATCAAGGTCTCCCGCCTGGCTTCAGACACCTGCGTGTGGCCGATCTACGAGATAGACCACGGCGTCTGGAAGCTCAACTATAAGCCCAAGAAGAAGAAGCCCCTGATTGAATGGCTGGAGTCGCAGGGCAGGTTCGCCCATCTGCTAAAGCCGGAGAACCAGCCCCTGGTGCAGCAACTGCAGGAGAAGGTCGATTCGGACTGGGAGGCCCTGCTGGAGAAGTGCGGGGAGACGGCCTGACGGGACGTCCCGACCAGGTAGCGCCGAATACTCGTAGGGAACTTCGATACGCGGGGCATTGTCGCGCCGCCGTCTGTGAACATGTCGGTGAACGTCACGGCGATGCCCTTGATAACCCGTCCTGGGGGCTCCCGCGAGAAACCCGTAATTCCTTAACAGGTTCTTAATAACTAAACTTCAGAATATATCTTGGGTTATGTCACAGTATTTCATGAACAAGAATAAGGCAAAGACAAGTGCGCACGCGGTAGCTCCCGGAGAGGTCTCTGAGGAACTGGTAAGCCAGGCACTCGAACTGGATCCCCAGGGCGAGGACTTTGGTCGTTTTCTCTCCCAGTTACAGGAGATGAGTGCTGCCCAGGTATCCCAGCTTGCTTCATCCCTGGCCCGGGAGGGTCAGGAACGAGCAGTCCCCATCCTCATGGCAATGACTATCTTAGAGACAGCCGCGCCGGCCGCCGCCGAGGCCCTCGGGATGATAAGGAGCCAGGAGGCGGCCAACCAACTCCTGCAGCTTACCGATTCCGGCAGTACCAAGGAAGTGAAGAAGGCCGCCGGCCGCGCCCTGCACCGGCTTCGCAGCCTGGGCTTCCGGCCGGAAGCCTCTCCTGCGCCGGCTCCTACCCAGACGCCCCAGACAGCTCCTGCGCGCCGGCCCAGCTCCCGGGCCTGGGCCAGTAGTATCGATGGAGCAGGCAGCCGGTTTCTGTTCATAACGGTGCCGGAGCCCCTCGGAGGCCACCTCAATCTGGTCTTTCTCATGCTAAATGATTCGGATGGCATTAGAGAGACGCGGGTAGGCCACGCCGGAGATCATGACGAGGCATCGTCCAGGGTGGAGACAGTGGCCAGGGAAAGCGGGCTCCCTCACGTAGAGATACCTGCTGAATATGCCCGTCATTTGATCAGAGAGAGCAAAGAGAAGGCCAGCGCCGCGGGACACCCTCTTCCAGTTGACTACATGGTCTGGAGAGAAGCGATCGGCGACCCGGAAGAGGCGTGGGAACGTCCGCCTATCTACCAGGAATTGAATGCCGCCCAGATCCTGATGGAGCCCGGGCTGCTGGAGGAATCCGCCAGACTCCTGGACCTTAAGGAATTCTGGAACTGGAGATTGGATACCGAGCAGATGCGTCCCTATGCCCAAGACCTGGAGCAGGCCAAGCGGGGTAGCATCGTCCTCCCCGAGGCCGCCCAGGCGGAGAGGGAAGAGAGGGTCTTGGAGAAGGCCCTGAACGACCTATTGCAGGATGACGGGCGCGCCCGGTACAGGCGCCGGTTTGAGGAGATGAGCTATGTCTTGCTCCACTCCGGAAGGGAGCGAGAGGCCCGTTCAGCCTTCGCTGCAGCCCTGGCGATGGAGCAGGAAGCCCAGCACAGCGGTCTCTATCTACCCGGCTCCCGAGCGACCGATTTCATGCTTGGCGACCGGTCGCCTTTCGCAAGACACCCATTCTTCCGGCGGCTGCTTGTGGAGAGCCTGAACCGGGCCCTGGACCAGATCTCCAGGGGAAGAAAGCTCATCGTAGCCGGCTAGCCGCTTATTATCAACGAAGTCGACCATAATTAACTGGAAAGGCAAGGTGAAGACTGATATGCCCCGTTGGATACGAGCCTTATCGGTCGTCGTACCCCTGGCGCTGGTCATAATCCTGGCCACGGCGGCTTGCGAGAACCAATCGCCGCCGGCCAGCAGCCCGGCCCAGGGAAGCGTCGCCGGAGCCCGGATATCCGTCGACTCGGATACCAAGGACTTCGGGCAGGTAGCCCTGGATAAAGAGGTCCGCCATTCGTTCAACGTTACGAACGCAGGCAGTGAAACCCTGACGCTGAGAAATGTCAGCGTCAAGGTCGTGGAAGGCTGTTGACCACCTGAACCGGTTGTAGGTTCTACAACCCTCAAGCCAGGCCAGTCAACCAAGATCTCGATTGCCACTCAGATGCACAAGGGTATGGAGGGACCGCACCTCTTCCAGATAGACGTCCGCTCTAACGATACCCAGGAGCCCATCAAGAAGCTCTATGTAAAGGCGAACTTCGGACCTTAAGTATGTCGATAAAGGGAGGGGCCGTCCGCAAGGTGCGGGAAACGGTCCCTCAACGGGACGGGTTGATGCGGTGGGGGCCCCTGCGGTCCCTCCTTCTTAGCCGCATATACCCCAACTTATTCCAGGTAGTCGGAGTCGCCTTTCTCGGGCTCCTCCTGTATTTTGCGTTCTTCGGGACCATGCGGGCCGCGCAGAACTTCAGCACTTCGGTCACCTGGATTATCTGGTGGGCGCTATTGCCGTGGTCGTTCCTGCTCCTTGGCCGCGCCTGGTGTGCGGTATGCCCGGTCGGAACCCTGGGCGAATGGGCGCGGCGCATAGGAGGATGGCAGAGACGTTTGCCCGGCGCTTTCCTGAAGAGATACGGCGTCTGGCTAATGGCGGTAACCTTCCTGTTTCTGACGTGGGCCGACCGTGTCTGGAACGTAACCGGATCGCCCCGTGCTACCGGGATGCTCCTCATGATCATACTGGCGGGATCGCTGATAACAGGCCTTGTCTTTCAGAGAAGGGTCTGGTGCCGCTACCTCTGCCCGATCGGCGCATTCAGCGGCCTCTATTCCATGACTGCCGCACTGGAGGTACGGGCCAGGCCGGAGCCGTGCCGCGATTGCACGACAAAGGACTGCTATTCCGGGAACGAGAAGGTTGAGGGCTGTCCGTTCTACCAGTTCCCGGCCGCCATGGACAGCAATCGCAACTGCAGCCTGTGCGCCAATTGTCTAAAGAGCTGCCCCAGTGGAGCGACAGACCTCTACCTCCGCGCTCCGGGCCGGGAGCTCTGGTCTTTGCGCCGGCCGCTCGCCGGAGAAGGATTCCTGGCGGTAGTCCTTGTTGCCGTGGTCTACCTGCAGACGATCAACATGACCACGGCGTTTCCAGCATACATGAAATGGTTGCTGGAAAGCACCTGGCTGGCGTCCTACGAGATAGCAATAACTCTTACTTTCGCCGTCTTTCTCGCTGTCACTTTGGGGTTGTACGTGCTGGTATCCAGAGTGGCGGGACGGACCGGAGGCGAAGGCTTTGGGTTCGGGTTCTCCCGGTTTGCCTATGCCTACATCCCGCTCGCACTGGCAGGACACTTGGCCCACAACCTGTTCCACCTGATAATGGAAGGCCCCATGGCCCTGCAGGCAGCCCTCGATCAACTGGGGTGGAAGACGCTGGAGGCTACTGAGATTCCGATGGATACTAACCTTATGACCGTAACCTCGGTGATAATGGTCTTGATCGGGCTGGGTGGAGGCATGTACATACTGTACCGCACCGGTGAAGCCCATGCTTCCAGGGGCTGGCGCGCCGCCGTGCCCCATGCGATATTTCTTCTGGCCATGGGAGCGCTCTACCTGCAGATGTTCATTCTGCCCATGAACCCGAGACACAGCCATTAAGGCAAGACTGGGGATATGATGATAAAGCTGAAATGGATACTTCTGGCAACACTGACCCTGGCATTCCTGGCCGCGGCCTGCAGCAACGCCGCCCAGGGGCAGGAGGGCCTGCCTTCGTTCGCCTATAACTCAAGGGAGAGCACCGAGGGGTACAGATTTGCCGTGGCCAACCAGGACCTCATCTCTCAGATACCCTGTTATTGCGGCTGCTCTAACCTCTCCACCGGTCAGAATCACAAGAGCCTGCAGAACTGCTACATAAACGACGACGGCAGCTTCACTGACCACGCTTCGACATGCGACATCTGCAACAAGATCGCCCTCGATGTGAAGTCCTGGAAGGAACAGGGCTCTACTGTTAAGGACATCCGGGAGCGTGTCGACACCAAGTACAAGGACTACGGCAAGCCCACAGATACGCCACCGGTGCAGTAGCACCAGGCCAACCACAACTACCGCCGGCATTAACCAGGCCGAGGCACTGTGGCAGCAGGATTGATCATGCGGCCAGCGGGCGAGGCAGTGCCACATCTAATCCAACTATTCATTGCTCATGTGGCCGTCTAATGGCGCATCCGGAGAGTTGCTGGCACAACTGTCTTCGATGTCGTGCCAGACCGCAGCGGTTTCCAAAACCGCAGCGGTCTTAGCGGATGGACCATAATCTGTCATTCCAGCGAAGGCTGGAATCCAGAGGGGCTGGGGGCTGGCGATGCAGCCCGCCAATGGACGTCCAGACGACCAGGCGGGTAGGCTCCATGGCAGGTAAGTAGCCAAGAGACTGTCCTCTGGCGTACGGCGTAACCCTGCTCTTTCCCCGGTAGTACTCGGCTGCGTGGGATTCCCCACTCCCCGCCTCTGGATTCCAGCCTTCGCTGGAATGACAGGGTTAACTGTGGAATGTCGGTGTCTCCAGTGCACCAGGCTTGCTGACTCCAAATAGTTGGAATCGATGGGCAGTGCCATCGCCCCTACCTTGCTGGTTTGCGCCGGTTAAAGCTGCTAGTCTACCAGGACCAGCGAGTAGCTGGGGGGTAGCTCGCCCTTCTCCTGGGAGACGTGTAGCTCCCAGCCGTGGTTCTTGAGGGTCTGGAACCAGTCTACACCGGCCCCTTCTGATGCCGGGCGGACGTTATGAGGGTGCGGGCATTCCCCCGGTCTGCGCACGCACTTCTCCTGACAGAGACCACAGGCCCCTGCGCCGAAAGCCAGGGCGCGGTAGAAGCGGTGCAGGTAAAGCTCCCGCTCAACCTTGTGGACAATGCCCGATAACTCAGCCCGGTAATGCGGGAGACGTTCCAGCTTGAGTATGATCGCTCGCTGATACTCCCCCAGGAGCCGGCGCATCAGATCAGTGTCCGGGGTGTTCGGCGGGCAGTCCAGCTGTCTGCCGTAATTGGGACAGCCAAAACGGCACTTCATCCGCACCCACTCGGCAACAACGATATCCGCCGTGCGGACCACCTTCAAATCCAGGACTCCCCATTCCACGGCCCGGGTCAGAATATCGGACAGGTCCTCGTGCATCTAGCCTCCCCCAAAGAATCAGCCTCTAGATCCGGAATATCTGCTCCGCTATGACCATGAACGACCCCAAGAGGAGAAGGGCGTTCCCGATCAACACCCATCGGTTGAAACTGTCCACTTTTCGATTGAATATCAACGCAAAAAGCAAGGTCCAAACGGGAATAGTACGTGACACAATGCTCACAGTTATGGCAGAGGTAAAGGCCAGCGCCACAAACCGCAGCAACTGGGCAATGTTTGTCGTCAGCCCACTAAGGAGGGCCAGTTTCAGGCATTGACGGTCCGAGCACAGTATCTCATCTCTGGTCTTGACCCTTAGCAGCGACGGCGCTATCACCAGGGCGGCGGCAGAGAAGGAGGTAAGATTCCCGATCACGGAAGTACCTCCGTGATCGAATCCCATCTTGATCAGGATCGGGCTGCTGCCCCAGAAGATAGCGGCCCCGGAGCCGTACAGGAGTCCCCGGTAAAGCGTTTCACGGTCTATGTGCTTACCTTGCGGCGTTAACTTCGCAGTAGCGGTATCGACCATCTCTTCCTTGAGGGCTGCGATCAACGGCCCGGACAAAGAGAAAAGGATCCCCAGGACGATGAGTGGAGTCAGGACCTCTTTGAGAATCAACACCGCCAGCAAGGACGTAACGATGCCATTCATGCTCGAAATGAGGTTGGCCCGCATGGTCCCGATCAGGAACAGTGCTTTGTAGCCAAACGTCCGGCCGAGGGTGAAGTGGACCACGCCAGCTGCGGCGAAGAAGGCATAGGACTCCCAAGAGAAATTCCCCAGCTTGAACAGGTCTCCCGTGGCGCCCGTGACGAACAGGAAGAAGACCGGCCCGCTAAAGATGGAGATATTAGCCACGTAACTGGAGCTCGCCCGGAGCACCCCGCGCCTGGTTATGATCTGGTTGACGCCAAACGTCATGGCGAAAACGAAGCTGATTAAAGCTCCGATCATGCTCCGGACCTTAAGTCGGCTGGCTGATTGGGTGATTGGGTCATTTGGTGCTCAAGAAAGATATGGGGCCGGAGCCGCGCAGCAGAGACAAACCACTTGACCCGCGGCAAAGGGTCCTCCGCGGGTCAACTAGTCTCCCGGTAGTCGCAGCTAAGGGCGCCCGAGCCGGCACTAAGGGCGCGTGGCCCGAATCTGGCAGCTCCCGTCTTCCTGGGGATGAGTGCCTATAGTAAGCCCAATTTGCTCGCCCCAGGCGCGATAGCACTCATGGCAGTATTCGCACACCTGCTCCTGGCTAAGCCCCCAATAGTTGGCAGAGCGCCAGCGCTTCTTCCCGAATCCACCCCAGCAACCATTGGAGATGGTCATCTGCGCCCGGTCGTCTTCCAGGTAATCATAGTTGACCTGAATATCGGGGATGAATTTGATGTGCTCTTTACCTTCGCTCAGCATGTACTCAGAGGCGGTGGGATCCGGCTTGCCGACCACTGCGACCGCCCCGTGGCCCCAGACATGAAGACCAAACTCAGTTGGCGTAGCCCCCTTCTTCACGGCGAAGGACAGCCCGCCCATCTCGAAGTAAAGGCGGCCGCGGGCCACTTCCCTCCAGAGTTGTTCCGGATTTAGCTGCTCTTGTTCGTTTGCCATGACTAACTCCTCCATACGGTCTGCCGGCATGCTTACGGCACGGACTCAAACCACAATCCGCGCCCTCAAGCGCTACTTCAAAGGATGTGTGACGGTAGTATAGCGCGGTTATACGCCGGTGGCAAACGCCAAAGGTAAACGGCGATGCACCAGGAACGGTCTTTGCCGTGTTTGTTGAAACATACCAACCACGTGATCAGCCCCCTGGAAGGGGGCTTTGTTAATGTAGCCCATGGGTTTACCCCGGGGCGATGCTGGCGTAGGCGTGCTCCGCCAAGCCACACCGGCCCATCACCCCCAGCAGAGCCTGGGCTTGCGGGCCGCGGTAACTTCGTCCAGCCGGCCTAATCGAGTGCTGCGGGGCGCGCCCTGCACTAGAGCAGGGTCCTCTTCCGCCTCGCGGGCGATGGCCAGCATGGCAGCGACAAAGGCATCCATCGTATCCTTGCTCTCGGTCTCGGTGGGCTCTACCATCAGTGCCTCATGGACTATCAGCGGGAAGTAGACCGTCGGCGGGTGGAAGCCGTAGTCGATAAGGCGCTTGGCGATATCCCATGCCCGCACGCCATGCGCTTTCTGCCGGGAGGCCGAGAGGACCGTCTCGTGCATGCAGCGGCGCGGAAAGGCCACCTGGTAGGCATCATCCAAACGGGTCTGAAGGTAGTTGGCATTGATCACCGCGTTCTCAGCCACCTGTCTCAGCCCCTCCGGCCCAAGCGATCGAATGTAGGCGTAGGCCCGCACCAGGACCAGGAAGTTGCCGTAGAAAGACCGCACTCGACCGACCGCTTCGGCGGGCTGCCGGAGAGTATATCGGCCGTCCCCGTCCCGGACTGCCACGGGTCCCGGGAGATAGGGCGCCAGGAAGTCACGGCAGCACACCGGACCTGCGCCCGGCCCGCCGCCTCCATGAGGCGTGGAGAAGGTCTTGTGCAGGTTGAGGTGCATTACGTCGAAGCCCAGGTCGCCGGGCTTGGCCCAGCCCAGGATGGCGTTCAGGTTGGCGCCGTCTCCGTAGACCAGCCCGCCGGCCTCATGTACTGCGTTGCACACCTCTACGATGTGGCGCTCGAAAAGGCCAAGGGTGTTCGGGTTGGTGAGCATCAGTCCGGCCAGGTCGGGGCCCATCAGCTCCCGGAGCTGCGTTAGATCGACATCGCCCTCGCTGTCGTGACCGACGCTAACCACCTGGTAGCCGGCCATGGCCGCGCTGGAGGGGTTGGTGCCGTGGGCGGAATCCGGTACCAGGACGCGCTTCCGGTGGCCCTGTCCCTTAGCCTCATGATAAGCCCGTATCATGAGCATGCCGGTCAGCTCGCCCTGTGCGCCGGCCGCTGGCTGAAGGCTGGTGGAGGCCAGTCCGGTGATCTCGGCCAGATACTCCTGGAGATCGTAGAGAAGACGCAGAGCGCCCTGGACGGTCTCCTGCGCTTGATAGGGATGGACCTGGGAGAATCCGGACAGACGGGCAACCTCTTCGTTGACCTTGGGATTATATTTCATCGTGCAGCTACCCAGAGGGTAGAACACCGTGTCTATGGCGAAATTCTCCTGGCTGAGACGCACGAAGTGCCGTACCACGTCTACCTGGCTCAGCTCCGGTAGAGGCAAGTCTTCCCTTAAGAACGACTCCGGAAGGAGCGCAGCCTCCGGCACGTCCAGGTCCGGGAGCATCACCCCCTGGCGCCCTGGGGCGCTTAACTCCGAGAGCAACCCCTCTTTCATCTCGTCACCTCGGCCAGCGCATCCACCAGGCTGTCTATCTGCTGGCGCGTGTTCATCTCCGTCACACAGACCAGCCACCCACCCTCTACGAGGTCGCTTATGTCAAGTCCGCCGATCATCCGCCGTTCCAGAAGCCTCCGGTTCAGCTCGGCCGGAGCCAGCGGGCAGCGGACGGCGAATTCCTTGTAGAAAGGGGCATTGAAGGCGAGGCTGAACCCCGGCAATGCAGAAATTCGGTCGGCGGCATAGTGGGCTTTGTGATAACAGAGCCTGGCTACCTGTCTCAGGCCCTGCCTGCCCATCGCCGCCAGGTAGACCGTGGCCGTCAGGGCGGCCAGGGCCTGGTTGGTGCAGATATTGCTGGTAGCCCGCTCACGGCGGATATGCTGCTCCCGCGCCTGCAGCGTAAGAGTGTAGCCACGCTCGCCCCGGCTATCGACAGTCTCCCCAACAATGCGGCCCGGCATCTGGCGAATGTGGGCCTGCCGGCAGGCGAAGAGGCCGAGGTACGGACCGCCAAAGGAGACCGGCAGGCCCAGGGGTTGGCCTTCTCCTATTACAATATCGACCCCATAATCACCCGGAGGCTTCAGCAGCCCCAGGGAGATCGGGTCGACGCTGGCAACCAGCAGGGCCCCAGCCTGGTGGACCAGGTCCGCCAGACCGCCCATCTGCTGTAGACGGCCAAAGAAGTCCGGCTGCTGCACGATCAGGCAGGCATAGTCCGACAGATCCCCTGGCGGCATCGCCGGCGCCGTTTCTACTGTCAGCCCCAGTGGGCGGGCATAGGTCTGCAGCGTAGTGCGGTATTCGGGATGAATGGCTGAAGCCACCGCTATACGCTCACGGCCGGTGATGCGCACTGCCATGAGCGCCGCTTCTGCCAGGGCCGCCGCTCCGTCGTAATGGGAAGCGTTGGCCACATCCATGCCGGTCAGATCGCAGATTAGCGACTGGAACTCGAACATCGCCTGGAGGGTCCCCTGGGAGACCTCCGCCTGGTAAGGTGTATAGGCCGTATAGAATTCCTGTCGCGAGACCAACTGGCCGACAAGGCTGGGGACGAAATGGTGGTATGCACCGCCCCCCAGGAAACAGGCATTGTGGTCCAGGTCTGCGTTAGTCTCGGCCATAGCCCGGAGTTGGGCCACCAGCTCCATTTCGGTTAGAGCGGGAGGGAGATGCAGGGCGGGCTGCCGCAGGTCAGATGGAATATCGTGGAAGAGCTCCTCGACCGACCCTACACCTATGGCCTCCAGCATTGACTCTCTGTCGGCCTGGGTGTTGGGAACGTACGTCAAGATTCTTCTCCGATCATCTCCTCGTACTTCTCACTGGACAACAGATTACCGATCTCTGAGAGATCACTGGGGGCTATCCTCACCATCCAGCCCTGATCGTAAGGAGACAGGTTTACCAGCTCGGGCCGCTCTGAAAGGGCCCCATTGATCTCCGTGACCAGACCGCTCAAGGGAGAATACAGGTCCGAGACTGCCTTCACCGATTCAACCACACCCAGACGTTCGAACTGCTTGAGGCGGCTTCCCACCGCCGACATTTCTACGAAGACAACGTCACCCAACTGCTCCGCAGCATGGGCCGTAATTCCTACCGAGGCCACCCCATCCTCCACCCGCACCCACTCATGGGTCTTGTTGTACCTGTAATCCGGAGGATTCATCTGGCTCCTTATTCATGAAGTCTGATTACTTGCGGCTCGAGACCTGTTTGTAGAAAGGCCGGTGGACTATCTGCGCCCTGGCCGGCTTGTCGCGAATAAGAATATCAAGCTCCGTATCTGGCGTCGCGAGCTCCACGGGCACGTAGCCCAGGCCGATATCTACCCTTAACGTTGGAGAATAGTTTCCGCTGGTCACCCTCCCAACCTCACGGCCATCCTTCAATATCGGGTAATCCGAGCGGGGCACCGCCCTCTCGGTCATCCGGAAGCAGACCAGGCGCCTTTGTGAACCGCTTTCAACCTGCTTGAGAATGGCCTCTCGCCCAACGAAGTCGCCCTTTCCCAGAGCTACCGCCCACTCGAGGCCCGCTTCAACCGGATTGGTGTGGGTGTCGATCTCGTTGCCATACAGGGGGAAGGCCGCTTCCAGCCGGAGTGTATCCCGGGCGCCAAGGCCGCAAGGCTTAGCGCCCAGGCCGGTGATAGCCCTCCAAACAGTTTCAGCGATTGACGAGTCCATCACCAGCTCGAAACCGTCTTCTCCCGTGTATCCGGTACGGGAAAACTGGACCGGGTTGCCCAACACCTCAGCGTCCCGGCATCCGAAGCGAGGAAGCTCAGCCACCTCTTCCGGCGCCAGCCTGGTTATTAGCGAAACCGCCTGGGGTCCCTGGAAGGCCAGCATTGCGGTATCCATAGTGCGGTCCTCGATCTCGATCCGCTGCTGCCCGACGAGCCCGTGTAGCCGTTCCAACACTACGCCGATGTTTGCAGCGTTAGGCACTACGAGATACTCTTCCTCCGAGCGATGGAACACGACGAGGTCGTCGATAATGCCCCCATCCTCGTTGCACATCAGATTATACTGAGCGCGACCGGGCCGGGCCTTGGTAAGATCGTTGGTGACGGCCCGCTGCAGCAGCTCGAACGCCCCGGGACCTCTAAGGTAGACTCGTCCCAGATGGCTGACATCGAACAGCCCTGCGGACTCACGTACTGCACGATGTTCCTCCAGGATACCGGAGAACTGAACCGGGAGCTCCCAGCCAGCGAACTCCACCATCTGAGCACCGGTTTGGCGATGTAACGGGTAAAGAGGGGTACGCTTGAGGGGCATAGTCGGCCTCCTTCGGGCGCTTTTACTCAGTGTACGTGTGGGGCTGACAGATTGTCAAGGACGGGTGACAGTTTGATTGGCACGCCGCCCGTGTGATACTATGTGCTCGGCAGTTAAGAGCCCGGCTGGAGGAGGGGTAGGACGTTAACCAAGCTCAAATGGTTCACAGTGGTCGCACCGACTGTAGCAGTAACCATCTTCGAAAGCACCCGCCACGTTCTCCTGGACAATGTGTTTCCCATTTGGACCGGTCCGGCCGTCGTTTTTGCGGCCGTCGGAGTCTCCTCCTTCTTCTTCTCTCAGGTCATCTTCCGAACAATCGAGAGCATGCAAGCAGAGGTCCTGCGACGTAATCAAGAGCTATCCGCACGCAATGAGGTTGGTATTGCCGTGGCCGAGGCCCAGGCCCTGGACGATGCCCTGGGCAGGGCGCTGGAGACTGTCCTCCGCATCACTGGGGCTGAGGCCGGCGACATACTTGTGCTCGAAGAAGAGACCGGCGACCTGGTGACGCGCGTGCACCGCGGGATTGCCGGGGAAGTCTTCACGGAGATGACCCGTTTCAGACCAGGAAATGGTTTACCTGGGATTGTGGTCCAAACGGGGGAGCCGATCCTGGTGCAAGACATGGCGACGGACCCCCGTTTCATCCGGAAGCGTCTGACCTTTTACGGGTTCCATGCCTATGCCGGCACACCATTAAAATCGAAGAACCGGGTAGTGGGAGTTATCGAAGTAGTCGCACTCGACCCCCGGCAAATCTCCCGTGAATCGCTTGATCTCCTGTCTGCAATCGGCAATCAGATCGGAGTCGCAATCGAGAACGCCCGGCTCATGGAGCAAATGCGGTACCTGGCCATCCTGGAAGAGCGGGACCGGCTGGGAAGAGAGATACATGATAGCTTCGCCCAGACCCTGGGATACCTGAACATGCAGGGCCGTGCTATCGAGAATCTCCTGCTCAAGGGCAAGACTGACCAGGCGCTTGGGGAGCTACGTCAAATGGGTGACGGTGTTCGCGGGGCCTTTTCAGATGTTCGTGAAGCCATTTTCAGCCTGCGGACAACCCTCGAGCCGGAACGTGACCTTGTGTCTACTCTGCAGGAATACATTCACGAGTTTTCCAGGAATAGTGACATCTCCGTGGACTTGTTGGCCCCGGAGGACCAGGAGATACGGCTGCCCCCTGAGACGCAGGTACAGCTCGTACGTGTCGTGCAGGAGGCCCTCAGGAACACACGTAAGTATGCTGACGCTTCTCACGCTACGGTCAGGGTGGCAAAGGATGAGAGTGGTATGACCCTTTCTATAGAGGATGACGGAGACGGATTCGACATAGCCAATCCCGGGAACGGGCACCAGCGTCGCTTTGGTCTCTCTATCATGAAAGAACGGACAGAGGCTGTTGGAGCTGCCTTCTCCATAAATTCCCAGCCAGGACAGGGCACCAGGGTGCTGATAGAGCTCCCCGGTGGCAAGGTGGCAGAATGATGGAACCGATGAAGTTACTTGTGGTAGACGATCACATCCTCTTCCGCAAGGGCCTGGTTAATCTCCTCTCGTCACAGGACGACATCGAGATAGCCGGAGAGGCTGATGACGGGCTGGAGGCCCTGGAGGAGGCGAGAGACCTGATGCCGGACATCATTCTCATGGACATCTCCATGCCCCGCTGCGACGGCCTGGAGGCCACCCGGCTTATCAAGGCTGAGATGCCCTATGCCAAGATCGTTATCCTGACTGTTTCGGAGTCAGAGGCCGACCTTTTCCAGGCGATCAAGGACGGAGCTCAAGGGTACCTGCTCAAGAGCCTTGAGCCTGAGGAACTCTTTCGCCTTATTAGAGGAGTCCAGAAAGGAGAGGCTCCTATCTCTGCTACCATGGCTGCTAAGATTCTCGCCGAATTCTCGAGTCAGGTATCGCGGGAGCCGGTCCCTGAAGACGCCCTTACATCTCGGGAGAAGCAGGTGTTGGAGCAGGTCGTCTGGGGGGCAACCAACAAAGAAATCGCTTCATGTCTGTCGATAACCGAGAATACAGTCAAGAATCACCTCAAGAATATCCTGGAGAAGCTTCACCTTCAGAATAGGGTGCAGGCAGCGGCTTACGCCCTCAAACAAGGTATCGTGACCAGTCCGGCGCCGGTCAGTGCCAGGTCACGAAGACGCCTGTAACAGTCCCCCAAGTCAGCCATAGCCCCCGGGCTAGAATAACGCACCAGGATTCCGACCGAAGTCAGGAGCGGTAAACACGTCTCTTCCCGGCCCTGCGTATTGTCCACTAGTCCAATTGTGCCCAGTTTATTACGCGCTCTTTAGGCATTTTTCATCCTGGCAGACGATAATGCAATCAGTAGTCCGAAATTCGGAGCCTCCCAACGAGGAGATTCACCAGGAAGTGCCTTTGATTGCAGCAAGCTGAGCGAAGCTGAGAGCCACCCTTTATCTTTCTCCCCTTGGGCGGGGGGTGCTACTCCTCCTCCATCCCCCGCCCTATCCGATCCCTCGCTGCCATCTACGATTAGTTTCAGGGTGTCTTGAAGCCCATCCAGAATTCTTCTCTCCCCAGCCCTGAGCCGCGGATCAGTGGTAATCACGGGTAACTTGCGCTACTATTTCCCGTTGAGCGGGAGCCGGAGGCTCCTTCCTCCCAAGTAACCGGCGAAAGAGTGACTGGATATCATCCATGATCGTATAAACCACGGGCACTAATAGCAGCGTAAGAAGGGTGGAGCTCAAGAGCCCGCCCACCACAACCACTGCCATGGGGGAGCGAGTCTCCGCCCCATGCCCGATCTGCAACGCAACCGGAATCATAGCCATGACCATGGCCGCAGTAGTCATGATGATGGGACGCAGCCGTGTGGGTCCGGCCTCCCGTATGGCGGCGTTGCGCTCCATTCCATGACCCCGTAACGTATTGGTGTAGTCGACCAGCAGAATGGCATTCTTGGCAACCAGGCCCATGAGCATGATCAGGCCGATCAGCGAGGCCATGTTAAGCGTCTGGCCGCTGACAGCCAGTCCGGAGAAAGCACCCACCAGCGACACCGGCAGCGAGAACATGACCACCAGCGGGAACAGCAATGACTCGTACAGGGCAACCATTAACATATACATGAGAAGGATAGAGAGGGCCAGCGCCATCCCCATGGACGTGAAACTCTCATCCATCAACTCCGCTTCACCCGCCAGACTGATGGAGTAGCCGGGAGGTATATTAGCCTCCTTCACCCTTGCCTGGAAATCCTGCACTACGTCGCCCAAAGGCCTTTCGACCAGATCGGCGCCGATGGTCACGAGGCGTTGTCGATTGTTCCGGTTTATCTGAGTAGGGCTGCCGCCTGTCTCAGTGTCAGCCGCCTGGCCCAGCTTAACGATGGCACCCCTACTGGTCAGCAGAGGCAGGTCAGATACTGTATCCGGCGTCTGAGCGCCCTTGTCCTGGCCGAGAAGCCGGATGTCTACCTTGTCTCCTCCGGGGGGTTGGAGCTGACCAACAACCACGCCCTGAAAATTGGCCCTTAGCGCCAAAGCCGCCGTAGCCGATGTCAGACCCAGGTCAGCCAACCTGGACTGGTCACCTCTGATCCTCACTTCGGGAGACCCGCCGTAGGAACTGCTGGTTATGTTTGTAACCCCAGGGCTATTCTTCAGAATGGTAACCAGCTGTTCGCCGATGCTATTCAGGGTAGCCTGATCGGGCCCGGTCAGCCGGGCCAGGAACGGCTGGCCCATATCACCTCCGGATGTGGGGAGCAGGGCCCGCGCAGTCATGCCAGGGATCCCCTGGCTAAGACGCTCCGTGTCCCGAGCAACCTGAGCGGCTGTCTTGGTCCGCTGATCCTTGGGGATCAGGTTTATCGATATACGGGCATAGCGGGCCTCTCCGAAGCTGAGAAATGAGCTGCCGGACATCCCAACAACGGTAAAGAAGTTATCCAGCTCCGGGATCCGCTTCAGGCGCCCCTCCAGTTGGCGTACTCCATCGTCTGTGGCTGATAATGAGCTTCCAGGCGGCATTTCAACTATCAGGGTGTAACGTGACTGGTCTTCGACGGGCAGGAACTCAGACTTGACCAGGTTCAACGGGATCATTGCAACGGCCCCGAGGAACGTTAAAAGGCTGATAGCCACTACCGTCATGCGATGACGCAAGGCCCAACCCAGGACACCGCCATATCGCACGGCCAGTCGATCGTAACCCCTTTCCCAGGCGCGGCTCCACCGGGCCCAGAGCGAGTTGCTCTCCTCGGTAGCCTTCAGCCATCGGGAAGCGAGCATCGGTGTCAGCGTGAAAGATATGAACAACGAGAACAGGGTTGCAGCGGCGATGGTCAGGCCAAACTGGCGGAAGAACTGGCCAACCACGCCGGACATAAAGGCCACCGGGACATAGACGACAACGTCCACCAGGGTAATAGCAATAGCCGCCATGCCTATCTCACTACGACCTTTAAGCGCGGCAGTCCATGGAGTCTCGCCGAGTTTCAAATGGCGAAAGATGTTTTCCAAGACGACGATAGAATCGTCCACCAGAATGCCGATAGTTAAAGCCAGGGCAAGCATGGACATCATGTTCAGAGTGAAGCCCATCAGCCACATAACCATGAAGGTCGATATCAGAGAGGTGGGAATTGACAGGAGGACAATCATAGTGCTGCGCAGGGTGTGTAAGAAGAGGAGCAGCACGATGCCCGTGAGCAGGATGGCAATTACCAGGGTGGTTTGTATGTCGTCCAGATCGTTACGCACGAACTGCGAGCTATCGCTGGCTATGACCAGTTGGACCCGTGGAGGAAGGGTCTTATTAACGTTCACCACGGCTTTCTGAAGGGCTGTGGCTACCTCCATGGTATTGGCGCTGGCCTGCTTGGTCACCAGCAGGCCCACACCGTCGCTGCCATTGAAGCGGCTGATGAAGTTCTGCTCCTTCAGCCCGTCCTCCACCTGCGCCACATCACGCAGACGAATAACGCCCTTCGGAGAAGACTGAAGGGCCATATCGCTCAGCTCTTCTACTGACTGGGACAGGGCATCATACCGAACGCGGTAGCGCATGTCGCCCTGGTCCGTGGTGCCAGCCGGCAGGCTCAGATTACCCTGCCCAAGTGCTGCCTGCACCTGCTGTATCGAAAGCCCATAGGCCCGTAGCCGGTCCTGGTCAACCCTAACCTTCACTTCCCGTTCTCGGCCTCCGACGACCTGGGCAGATGCAACACCCTTAACCGTCTCCAACTGGGCCTTCACCTGGTCGGTCGCGAGACGATTAAGCTGTTCCGAGGTCCGCTCTCCGACCAGAGCGAGGTTCATGATAGGCAAGGTGCCATACTCGACCTTTACTACATTGGGAGCCGTGGTTTCCGTGGGAAGTCCCGAACGGGCAGCGGCCACCTTCCGCTCCACGTCTATGGCAGAATCGTTGCCATTGACTCCCTCCTGGAATTCGAGTGTGACTACGGAAAGGTTCTCTAGAGAGACGGAGCTGATGTTCTTCAGGCCGGAGCTTCCGGCCAGGGCGTCCTCCAGAGGCTTGCTGACCTTGCTCTCAACCTCTTCCGGGTCAGCGCCGGGGTAGGGTGTCACCACTGACACATATGGGATATTGACAGATGGGTACTGCTCGGCGCCCAGGCGCATGTAGGAGATAACCCCGGTCAAGATCAGCCCGACCACAACCATCAGGATGAAGAGGGGCCGCTTGATGGAGATCTCGGTCAGTCTCACTGCCCGGCTCCCTGGACCTGCACCGGGTCGCCATCGGCAAGGTCGGCAAGATTAGTTAATATGACTCGGTCCCCCGCATTCAAGCCGCTGGTAATCTCGACATTCTTTCCATCTGTCAGGCCTGTTTGCACCAGCTTCATCGACGCCGTTCCGTTCGAGAATACGAATACGAGCTGACGCTGGTCACGTTGCACCAGCGCCTTCTTCGGTATCAAAAGGACGCTATCCCGGCTGGCGGCCACTACGGTAACCTGCGCAAACATGCCGGGCTTGAGGAGCGACTCCTGGTCGTCAACCTCTATCTTGGCCGTGAAAGTCCTGGTCCTGGGGTCCAGGGACGGGGAGACGGTGGTCACCTTGCCGGAAAACGACTTGCCAGGATAGGCCGCCACGGTCACGCTAACCGGCCTGCCGGCGCTTACCTGGGAAACCATGGCTTCCTCTGCGGCTACCTGAACTTCCATGCCGTTACCCAGTATAGTCAACATCGGGGCGGCTGGTGATGCCATATCTCCTATAGAGAGAAACCGGTCTGCTATTACGCCGGATATCGGTGCTTCCACAAATGCGTTCTTCTGCTGTACCGTCGCGAGCTGCAGCGCCGCCTGAGCCTGCCCCACCAGCGCACGTGCCCCATCGAGGTCATGCCTGGTGAAGGGGTCCTGCGCCAGCTTCAGCTGCTGCTCAGCAGCGCGCACGGCGCTTTCGGCCTGCTTTATATCCTGTTCTGTAAAGGGAGACTGCACCAGTGCAAGCTGCTGGGCGGAGGCGTCCACCGCCGACTGGGCCTGATCCAGGACCTCACGGGTTGGTGGAGCCTTCAGCGCAGCCAGCTGTGCCTCGGCCACCTGTACCTGCTCATAGGCCGCCCCGGCCTGCGCTGCTTTCATTTCCGGAGTGTATCCACTGCCCATCCGGCTCATCAAAGAGTCGGCGTTAGCCTCAACCGCCGCGAGGCTATTCTTAGCCGCCCGTACCGCGGCCTCGGCAGCATCTATCTGAGCCTGGGTCGGACCCGCCTTGAGCTGGTCCAGTTTAGCCTGAGACGCCCTGAGACTTGCCTGGGCCTGGCCCACCGCCTCGGGCCTGGGCCCGTTCTGAAGGGTCATTAGCTTCTGGTTGACGATCTCGACATTGGCCTGGAGTTGTGCGATCTGCTCGGATCGGGTCCCGGCCATCATGCCTTCCAGCTTGGCCTGCGCTGCCGCCACCCCCGCCTGGGCCTGTTGCACCTGGGCATCAAGCAGTTCATGGTCGAGGGTAGCCAGACGCTGGCCGGGCTCCACCCGGTCTCCCACGTCTACCTCCAGCTTCTCGATGCGGCCAGCCAGCTTCGGCACTACCGCCACCTGGTTCTTGGCCCGTACGTCACCAGTGTACGAAAGCGTCTGGGCAATCGAGCCACTTTGCGCAGTAGCGATCTGGACCACTGTGGAGAAGGCTTGAGACGCCTGCGGAGCCTGGCTCTTCCCGTTACCTGAAGCTAGTTGCTGGCTGAACAGCTCCTGGCGAAATGCGACCGTCCCGAGAACGGCTCCAGCCAGGACGATAGCCCCTGCGATATACCATCCCCTCTTACTGCCCATATTTATGGCCCCCGTTACCTTTGATTTGAAGACAGATTACGAGCAGCCAGACCGGCTGCCATCTACCTGATATTTATTAGATTATACGCCTATACGCTTATACGTGGGACTGAAGCCTGGCCAGGCTGACCGCTAGAGGCTGACGCCGGTCCAACAAGTCCGGCCTGGTCACACAATAGGCCCATCCCCATAGCTTTTACCACTGCAACGTACTTCCATACATCGGCATTGCCGTCCATAGCCTTCTGAAAGAGCAGGCCGTCAAACAACGACGTGAAAACCATGGCCACGGCCTCGGCATCAAGGTCCGGATTGATATCGCCCCGTTCCTGTGCTGTATGAACGAAGGCAGCGAGGACCTGACGGACACCGTAGATATCTCGACGCAACAGGTCCATCACATTCTCATTATGCAGGGCCTCAGCCCACAGCTCGATCTGTATACGGATCGTGGATTCCGCCCCTGGCTGTTCCAGCTGGCTGAAGAAGGCGTCAGCCAGGCTGGTCAAAGCGAGGAAGGTGTTGCCCTGGCCCCTGGCGCCCTCTACCAGAGCAGTGCTCCGCTCACTTATCTGCTCGACCATCGCCCGAATGATCTCCTCTTTCCCCCGAAAATACCGGTAGACCGCTCCTGGGCTGAGTCCCGCCTCGCGACAGATATCTTGCATGGTCGTCTGGTAGAATCCCCTACCGGAAAAGCAGCCGAACGCCGCTGCCAGTATCTGCTGGCGGCGAGCCTCCAGATGGGCCTCAGTAACCTTGGGCATTTGTCATTCCATCCTCTCGGACAACTACATAAAAAAGAACGAAGGTTCCTTTTTTATAGCAGAGAGGCACGGCCCTGTCAAGCCCTTACGCGGCTCAAGGGTACCGCCCGGCCCGCTTTTTGTTATTGGAAAAGACAATCGTCAAGACATTAGTAGAAAGGCCTGAAATCGGTCAGTATTGGTCAAACGCCTTCACGGATGGCTGGCAACTTACCTCCTGCGGTTGTCTTGACACGCTTATCGGCCTAGTGTATACAGCCTATATACACTATATGACAGGCTTGTCATATAGTGTGCTGGCTTAAGGCGGGCGGCGTCTGGCCAAGCAGAAACACATAGATTGGAGGAAGTTGTATAGATGACAAGTCTGACAACTAGGGTCCTTAATGTTGCAATAGTGTTGCTCATGGTCGGCGCGTCGTTCGGGTCGATCATCAAGGTGCAGGAGGCCCAGGCTGTTGGCAGCGCTGCGGCCATACCGCCCCTTTTTAACGCCAACAGTATATGGAACCAGAAGATACCCACTGGCGTATCCGGGTCCTCCGTGGACCTCGGTGGACTGCCGGTCTATTTGATCGGTCCCAACGCAGATGGCTCAACGCCGGTCTACGTGGCCACGTCCAGCACCCCCCTGGTGACCGTTACCGATTCCAGCGGCAATACCATGCGAGTACCAGTAGATCCGAGCTGGAAGCCGGACCCTGGCAGCGACGGCAAGATCAGCATTGTAAGCGGGGTACAGGCTTACAGCATTTACCGCTTCACCGGCACTTCTGCCGGCAGCATGGGCTGGGGAGACATGTCCAGCACTGGTGACGGCATCCACGTTTTCCGAGGTTCTGGCGCCGGATGGGGCGGCCGGGCTGCGGGGATGACCTACATAGCGGGACTGATAACCCGTGCCGAGCTGGCATCCGGGGTTATCCCGCACGCCCTGGCCGTCTCACTACCAGTTTACAAAGTAACCAATAGTTACGTCTGGCCTGCTGTAGCTACTGACGGCTCCGGCGGGCCCGTCGCGATGGGCGCCCGGCTTCAGTTGGACCCCAGCGTACCACTCCCGGCAGATCCCGCTGCCAGGGCTATCTACCAGGCCCTCAAGGACTATGGGGCCTGGGTGGTGGATACCAACAGCGCGTCTATCCAGTTTTACGCTGAGGCCCGGATAACCTCCAGCGGTGGCGTAGATTCCAGCTACTATAGCGGCCTGGCCAGCGGTAATACGCTGAGCGGCCTTCCCGCCGGCTCTTTGCGCCAGGTGCCTGTCAACCAGTCCGGTTTCTACGTGAATGCCAGTCAGCCCTGCCTCACGTGCGCCACTACACCAACCCCAACCCCATCGCCGGCGCCAAGCCCGACCCCTTCCGTTACACCCACACCAGGAGTCAATCTGCTCTCCAACCCGGGGTTTGAGAGCGGTAGTGCCCCCTGGGCTAGCTGGCAGGGCGTCGTCAGCCTTTCCAGCAGCGCCCATACCGGGTCTTATGCCGCGAGTGTAGCGTATTCGGGCGGCAGCTCGGTGGCCATGTACTCAATAGGCAACGGTCCGCCAGGAGAGGTGAGAAGCCCTCAGGTCGGCTCCACCTACAATGCGAGCGGCTGGGTCAAAGGAGCCGGCAGCTCGGTCGGCAAGCAGGTAAGGCTGGTAGTCCGGGAGAACGTAGGAGCTGCCCAGTACGAGTCATCAGGTCCATGGCTAACGTTAACCGGCACCTGGCAGCAGGTGTCCACCAGCCGGGCTGTCGCCAATGCAAACAGCACCCTTGATATCTACGTCGCGCAAAACAACGCGGCCGGCGGGGATTCCTTGCTGGCTGATGACTTCTCAATCGGCCTGCCCGGGACCCAATCAGTGACGCCCACGCCAAGCCCGTCGGCAACTCCAACCGCGACCCCCACGGAGGCCCCAAACTTGCCCCCTTTTCGGGTAATCTACTTGCCAACCCTGGCTTTGAGGGAGGAGTAATATCACCGTGGAGGAGCTGGCAGGGGAGCGTCAGCATCACCAATGATGCCCGTTCCGGCACAGCAGCCGGCAAGGTTACTTACGTGGGTGGCACTACCGCCGGGATGTTCTCGGTGGATGATGGACCACCCGGACAGGTAGCCAATCCGCCCAGTGGGACTACCTACAATGGCAGCGTCTGGGTAAAGGGATT
>Ga0209514_10002144_pt1 | contig 31394 bp, 26 predicted proteins | sample Subgrocontami58m_FD_187452 | JGI IMG/M metagenome (GOLD analysis project Ga0209514, IMG submission 187452) | Subsurface groundwater microbial communities from S. Glens Falls, New York, USA - GMW37 contaminated, 5.8 m (SPAdes) (version 3) | ecosystem: Environmental > Aquatic > Deep subsurface >...
GATCGGCTTGTACCGGGTGCTGCCCAAACGCTTCTTCGCCTTCACCTTGCCGCCCGAGAACCGGGATATCCAGGCGTCCCAGTCCTTCCACCAGCTTCCGTGGTGCTCCTGGGCCGCGGCGAGCCACGCCTGCGCATCGGCGGGCAGCGGCCGCGCATCGCTGGTCCAGTAGCTGCGCCGGTTCTTGGCCGCGGGATTGACCACCCCCGCGATGTGCCCGCTCGCACCGAGCACGAAGCGCATCTCCCCGCGCATCAGCTGCGTGGTCCGGTAGGCGCTTTTCCACGGCACGATGTGGTCCTCGCGCGCGGCGAGCACGTAGGTCGGATACGCGACTCGCGACAAGTCCACCGGCACTCCGAGCATGCTGAGCCTGTTAGGCACGACGAGACCGTTCTCCAGGTACATGTTGCGCACGTACCAGCAATACATGGGCCCGGGCAGGTTGGTCGAGTCGGCGTTCCAGTGCAGCAGGTCGAACGCGACGGGCGGCCTGCCCTTCAGGTAGTTGTTCACGACGTAGGACCAGACGAGGTCGTTCGCGCGCAGCGCCGAGAAGACCGCCGCGAGCTCGCGCCCCGGCATGACGCCGCCCTTGCCGATGGCGGCCTCGCGCACCGCGACGCTCGGCTCGTCGACGAACAGCCCGATCTCCCCCGCGTCGGAGAAATCGTGCAGCGCGGTGAAGAAGGTCACGCTCTCGGCCCAGTCCTCGCCCCGCGCGCGCAGGATGGCGAGCACCGCGCCGAGCATCGTGCCGCCGACGCAGTAGCCGATCAGGTTCGGCTTGTCCACGCGGGTGAGCTCGCGAACGACCTCGATCGCCTTGATGACGCCCAGGCGCAGGTAGTCGTCCCAGGTATACCCGCCCTGCTCGGGCAGGATGTTGCGCCAGGACACCATGAACAGGGTGTTGCCCTGCTCCACGGCGTAGCGCACGAAGGAATTCTCCGGCTGCAGATCGAGCACGTAGTACTTGTTGATGCAGGGCGGGAAGACGAGCAGCGGGCGCTTGCGCACCGTGGCGGTGAGCGGCCGGTACTGGATCAACTGGAACAGCTCGTTCTCGAAAACGACCGCGCCTTCGGTCGTGGCGAGGTTGCGGCCGACCTCGAATGCCGCTTCGTCGGTGGTGGAGATGCGGCCCTTGTGCACGTCCTCGACGAGATTCTTCAGTCCCAGCGTCAGGCTCTTGCCTTCGGTTTCGCGGGCGAGCTTCAGCGCCTCGGGATTGGTGGCGGCGAAATTGGCGGGACTCATGGCGTCGACCAGTTGACGCGCGGCGAACCGCAGCCGGCCCTTGGTGCGCGGGTCCAGGTCGAGCGCCTCGACATAGTCGCGCAGGAACCGGGCGTTGATGAGGTAAGCCTGCCTGAGGTAGTCGAAATGGGTGCTCGCCTGCCATTCCGCGCCCGAGAAGCGCCTGTCGCCGGGATCCGGGTGCACCACGGGCTGCACCTGCCTGCCCGCGTCGCGCGCGAGCATCGTTCCCCAGAGCGCCATGTGCTGCTGTACGAGTTGTCCCTGCAGCGCAGCAAGCCGGGGGTTGGCAGCCCCGGCACCCTGGATCGTCGAGGCCGTGCCCGGGTCCGCCCGGGACGCCAGAACGCCCAGGATGCGGTCCGCGAACGCCTGCCCAGCCTGGGATAGGAGGTCGGCTTCTGTCGGGGCCTGAGCTGCCAAATGCGCTCCATAGGGCATGGCCGGGGCTGCCGGGGAGGCGCCCATCAGGCCTTCTTACGGAAAAAATTATTGCACCGCACAAAGAGCAGTGTCAAGGCATATCAGAGGCTTCCAACGCCCGACAAGAGCCCCTTGGAGGGCCCTATTCGACGATTGTCTGCGACTGCTCGCGCAGGTATTGCGGCAGGTAATAGAACGAGCCTATCGCCTTGCCGGTCGTCCCCGAGCCCTTCCAGCCCCCGAAAGGCTGGTACCCCGGCCAGGCGCCGGTGGTGGCCCCCTGCGGGCGATTGACATAGGTCACACCCGCCTCGATTCGGGCGAGGAATCCCGCGATCTCCCCCTTGCCGCCGTAGAAGCCGGCCGTCAGCCCGTATTCCGAGGCATTGGCGTGCGCGATGGCCTCCTCGACCGTGTCGACCTCCCCGAGGAGCACGATGGGAACGAACTTCTCCTCGCGCCACAGGCGGTAGTCGAGCGCGGCCGTGCCGACCGTCGGCGCGCAGAAGTGCCCGTCCGCGAGCGCCCCCGAGGCGAGCTGCCGCCCCCCGGTGAAGATCTTCCCGTGCTCGACGAGGTTGTCGACGCACTTGCGGTATTTCGCGCTCGCCTGCGCGTTGATGACCGGCCCCATCCAGTTTTCCTTCGCCGTCGGATCGCCCACAGTGATCGCCTCGGTGAGCCTCACGAGCCGCTCGCGCAGCGCCTGCGCCACCGGCCGCTCGACATAGACGCGCGAGCAGGCCGAGCATTTCTGCCCCTGCAGGCCGAACGCCGAGCGCACGATCCCGGTCGCCGCGCGGTCGAGGTCGGCGTTGCGCGAAACGATGGCGGCGTTCTTTCCGCCCATCTCGGCGATGCACGGCCGCGGCCAGGGTCCCTGCGCGAAGCTGCGATAGATGTGCATGCCGATCTCGTAGGAGCCGGTGAAGGTGATGCCGGCCAGGTCCGCGTGCCCGACGAGCGCCTCGCCCAGCGTCGAGCCGGCCCCGGTGAGGTAATTGCAGACCCCCGGCGGCAGCCCGGCATCGCGGAACACCTCGGCGAGCAGCCAGCCGCTCCAGGGCGTGTCGCTCGCCACCTTGAACACCACGGTGTTGCCCGCAACGAGCGCCGCGCCGATCGGGCCGCCCGCGAGCGCATACGGAAAGTTGAACGGCGCGATCACGGCCCAGACCCCGTAGGGCTTGAGCACCGTGCGGTTGCGGCTCACGAAGCCCTTGAGCGGGTCGTTCGGCAGCGCGTGCGCGAAACCGCCGTTCTTCTCCATCTGCTCGCAGTACCAGAGGATGAGGTCCGCGGTCTCCTGCACTTCCCCGAGCGATTCCATGCGGTTCTTGCCGACTTCGAGCGCGACGGCGGCGGCGACGTCGTACACGCGCTCCTCGATCAGGGCCGCGGCGCGGCGCAGCAGCTTCACCCGCTCCTGCCAGGGCGTCCCCGCCCAGGCGGGATGCGCGCGCTTCGCCGCGGCCACCGCGTCCGCGGCGTCTTTTTCGCTGCCGCGCTGGAAGCGCCCGAGCAGCCAGTTGCGGTCGATGGGGCTTCGCACCTCGAACTGCTCCCCCGCCAGGCGCGCCTCGCCGCCGATCCACAGCGGGTATTCCTCGCCCAAGCGCCCCCTCACGCGCGCGAGCGCCGCGTCGAAGCGGTGGTGCAGCTCCGGCGGCGGGTCGAACATGGTCGAGTAGGTGAGCTTGAAGGATGGGGTGCTGCTGTTCATTGCGTGCTCCGGAGTTTCAGCCTGGATATCAATGATACGGTTCGCAGGAGATGCGGACCACCCCGGCGCTTCGCGCCGGCGAGGCGGGGCGGTGCCCTTCCTCTATCTCGGCCTGCAGGACCAGCCTCTCGCTGCAATGCGCTTCAGTCCGGCCGAGAGGGTGCCGAGGCCCGTCAGACGCAGACCGTCGACGCACTTCTTGTAGTAGCCCTTCTTGTCGAGGAGCTTCCTCGCGGCGGCCCGCGCGGAAGTCTCGACCGAACCTCCGTAAGCCGCGTGGGCGCGCTGCGCCCCCTTCAGGAAGAGCGGCGCGCCCCAGCCCTCGATCATGTACGCGAGGTCGACGACGTCGCGGCTGAGCGTGGACTCGTCTCCCCCGCGATCGTCGTTGGCGAGGAACTTTTCCGCGAAGCACGAGACCTCGTCGAGACACGGCACGTGAAGCGCGCCCCGCCCGTTCCCGGACACCTCGATGCGCCCCTCGTTGACGATCTCGAACTTGATCTTTTCTTCGCCGAGTTCGATGAAGGTGCGGATTCCGTAACGGTCCGCGACGACTTCCCTGGCGAGATCGATCCTTGCGGATGCGATCTTCCCGAGCGAGCGGGTCGAAATCGCTGAACGGATCTCGCGATACCCATCCCGGCTCGAACACAGAAAATCGATGTCGGCCGATTCGCGATACTCGCCCAAGGCGAGGACGATCCGCGTGCCGCCGCCGAAATAGCATCGCGCGCGCTCCAGGAACGGCGCATTCAACGCCGCGAGAATCCTCGCCACGGTGCCATGCCGCGGACGCTTGAACTCGCGCTCAGACATTCAGCAGGCCGTTGCCGTATCTCGCGGCTAGCCTTTCGATCAGGCCGCGCTCGCGCTCGCCGAGCCGCGCCCTGTCAACGAGCCTCCAGTTGCGTTCATAGAGGCCGAAGGCGTCCCGGCCCGTGATGAATCGGCCGGCCCGGTTCCAGCACAGCAGCCGCAGATTCGGGTGATCGCATACATCGACGATTTCTTCTTCGAGAAAATCTGCGAGCTCGGCCTCGAATCCCGGGATGGCAATTGCGTGCCGCAAGCGCTCCGCCGTCCCCTTCCCGAGCTTGAGCTGGCAGAGCACAAGCCCGGCGTCCCGATCACGCTCGCGCTGGGCTCGCTTCGCCCGCCGCAACTGCTCTGCCCTCGGCAGCGGATTGGTCCGGGGCCGTCCAGGTTTCGGGGTCGTGGTCTTCATCGCGCCAACATAGGCCTAATATGTTGTCATGTCAACACATTCAGCGCCCCGTCGATTGCCGATCGATAAACATCCGGATCGCGCCGACAAACGAATCGAAATCGCCGCGTCGCGCAGGTCCTCGTCACCGGACAGGATGCGGCGTTAGGGCGCAATACGCTCGGTCACCGCCTTCGAAACACGAGCAACCGGTTGTTGGCCGGTATGGCATTGTCTTCCAACAAGCACGAGATCGGAGCGCGATTGCGCTCGGCCGGCTCGGAGAGGGGCCTGCTCAACTGCAGAACGTCACATTGATGAAATCGAGCAGCATCGCCGGCGCGAGATAGGCGCGGAACGCGAACGCGAGCACGATCCCCAGGACCACCAGCCCGGCGATCGACAGCATCCGTTCGTACCTGTTCACTTTCCCGCTCCGCCTTTCCGGACCCCGGCCGATAATGTCCATTCTAGGAGAAAATCCGGCATCGCGCGCTACAATGCGCAGGCCGGGCCCTCGACCGGGCTATCGCAAGGGAGGCGATCATGGGATTGTGGATATTCCTGGCACTCGTCGCGGTGGCAGCCGCGTATGCCGTGATGCTCTACAACGGGCTGGTCACGGTAAAGCACAACGTGTCCATGGCCTGGGCCAACATCGACGTCCTGCTCAAGCAGCGCCACGACGAGATCCCGAAGCTCGTGGAGACCTGCAAGCAGTACCGCCAGTTCGAGCAGGAGACCCTTGAGAAGGTCATCCAGGCGCGCTCGGCGGTGCACGCGGCGCGCGAGAAGCACGACATCGGTGCACTCGGCGCCGCGGAGGCCTCCATGCGCTCGAGCCTGGGGAGACTGTTCGCCGTTGCCGAGGCCTACCCCGAGCTCAAGACCAACGACAATTTCATGCAGTTGCAGAACCGCATCACCCAGTTGGAGAGCGCCATCGCCGACCGGCGCGAGCTCTACAACGATTCGGTCAACATCAACAACGTGCGCGTCGAGCAGATTCCGGACGCGATCATCGCGAACAGCTTCGGCTTCCGCAAGGCGAGGCTGCTCAAGTTCGAGGCCAGCGAGACGGCCGACGTCGACATGAAGAAGCTCTTCGCGTCCTAGAGCCCCGGGAGGGCGCGGCGGGGCCCCTGGCGACGCCGCGCTGTCGATGCTCAAGCGCCTCCACATGCAGCTGATGCTGGGCGGCGGCCAGCTCGCGCTGGTCTTCGTGGGCATGCAATTGCAGAGCCGCCAGGGCTGGGCGGCGAGCCTCGGCCTCGTCGCGGCGCTCAGCCTGCTCGCCTGGCGCAGCGTCTACCGCCGCGCGCGCGCCGTCGAGGACACCCCGACCTCGAACATCGCGAGCGCCGCGCAGGGCTACGTCGAGCTGCTCGGCCAGGCGGAGAACATTCCCGGACCGCCCACCCTCACGCGCTACTCCCATATGCCCTGCGTATGGTGCCGCTATCTCATGGAGAAACGCTCGGGCAACAAGTGGAGCCACGAGGAGGAAGGCGAGACGACTGCCTCATTCCTGCTCGCGGACGAGTCAGGACGCTGCGTGGTCGACCCCGAGGGCGCCGAGATCCTGACCCTGTACAAGGACACGTGGATCGACGGCGACTACCGCTACACCGAGTGGAAGCTGCTCGGGAGCGATCCGCTCTACGTGCTGGGCGAATTCCGCACGCTCTCGCGCGAACCGAGTGCCGCGGACCTGACGAGCGACGTCTCCGCCCTGCTCACCGAGTGGAAGCGCGACCGGCCCCGCCTGGTCGAGCGCTTCGACCGCGATCACGACGGCAAGATCGACCTCGACGAATGGGAGCAGGCGCGCAAGACCGCGCACGCCGCGGTGGAGAAGAACTACCGGGAGATGCGCGACGCGCCGCGCCTGGACTGCGTGCGCGCGCCGGCCGACGGCCGCATGTACCTCATCTCCAACCTCATGCCCGAGCGGCTCGCGGGCAGGTACCGCATCTGGGTGGTGCTGCACCTGGCGATCTTCATCGCGGCGGTGGGGGGGCTCGGGTGGAGCCTCGCATGAGATGCGCCCCACACGCACGCCCTCGCCTGCCTGCAAGTTGAAAGTCCGGCTTTCAACCTGCACACGTGCCTCACGATCCCGGTCGCAGCAATACCGGGGTCTCCCCCGCCGGGGTTCGACCTGGCTCGCGAACGCTCGCCTCCATCGTCGAGTCCGCGCAGCAACCAGCCCCGCGGCGCACGCGGCACGCCCGGAGGCGCCCCGCGGCCCATTGACTGCGCTCGCGATCCTTCCATGAAATTCGAGCACCGACCGACCGATTATCATGGTAGCATCGCGCCATGCCCATGCTGCGGCGTACAGAACTGCTTTCACGCATCCGCGCCGGCTTGCGCCGCAGCCGAGCCGTGGCGCTCGTCGGCCCGCGCCAGTGCGGCAAGACCACGCTCGCACAGCAGATCGTTCGCGCCGAGTCGCCGAACTACTTCGATCTCGAGGACCCGGCAGGCCTGGCGCGGCTTGCCGAGCCGGTGACCGCGTTGTCCGGCCTCAAAGGGACGATCGTCCTGGACGAGGTGCAGCGCCGGCCGGATCTGTTTCCCATCTTGCGCGTACTCGCCGACCGCAAACCGTTACCCGCGAGATTTCTCGTCCTCGGCAGCGCCTCGCCCGCACTCCTGCGCCAGTCCTCCGAGTCGCTCGCCGGGCGGCTGGAAGTGATCGAGATCGCAGGATTCAGTCTCCCGGAAGTCGGGCCGGGCGCGTTGGAGCGCCATTGGCAAAGGGGTGGCTTTCCATTGAGCTTCCTTGCCCGTTCGCAGGCGGACAGCGTTGCCTGGCGAAGGCAGTTCGTGAGCACGTTCCTCGAGCGCGACCTGCCTCAGCTCGGCATCACCGTCCCGGCAGAAGCGTTGCGACGGTTCTGGACCATGCTGGCGCACTACCATGGCCAATTGTGGAACGCAGCCGAGCCGGCCCGCTCGCTCGGTGTAGCCGAAGCCACTGTACGCCGTTACCTCGACCTGCTGACCGGAGCATACATGGTTCGGCAGCTCAAGCCGTGGCACGAGAATCTGGGCAAGCGCCAGGTGAAAGCGCCAAAGGTGTACTTCCGCGACACGGGTCTCCTGCATGCCCTGCTCGGAGTGCACACCGAGGGCCAGCTCCTCGCACACCCCAAGAGCGGCGCCTCATGGGAGAGCTATGCGCTCGAGGAGGTGATCCGCGCGATACAACCCGACGAAGCCTATTTCTGGGCGACGCATCAAGGAGCGGAGCTCGATCTGCTGCTGTTCAAGGACGGCAGACGGCTCGGCGTGGAGGCAAAGCGGGCCGACGCGCCCGTGCTCACGCGCTCGATGCGAATCGCGCTGGAGGATCTGAAGCTCGAGCGTCTCGCCGTTCTGTATCCAGGATCGCGACGCTACGCCCTGTCCGAGCGCGTCGCGGTCGTTCCTGTTGCCGCCGTTGCCGAGGGCATGCGCGGGATCTTTCCGCGGAGCAAACGGCTGGGCGAACGTCGAGGTCGGGGCAAGCCCATGTAAACTGCGCCCTCCGCGCCGTCCAGGGCTACGTGGAGCCGCTCGGCGAGACGCTCAACATATACCCGGCGCGCCCACCCTCGCGCCCTACTCCCACACGCCCTGAATGGGAGCAGGCGCGCAAGACCGCGCACGCCGCGGTGGAGAAGAACTACCGGGAGATGCGCGACGCGCCGCGCCTGGACTGCGTGCGCGCGCCGGCCGACGGCCGCATGTACCTGATCTCCAACCTCATGCCCGAGCGGCTCGCGGGCAGGTACCGCATCTGGGTGGTGCTGCACCTGGCGATCTTCATCGCGGCGGTGGGGGGGTTGGCGCGGGCGCTGGCATAGACCCTCCGCAAATCGACACGATTTCATTCCCCCCGGCGTTCGCCCGCCGTAGAATCCACCTTGCGCCAGCAGATCGGTCCAAAGAAACAACTCGTATAGTGGGAAGAGTCGCGCTAATCACCGGCATCACAGGACAGGACGGCGCCTACCTGTCGCAGCTCTTGCTGAACGAGGGATACGCCGTTCTCGGCGCCCAGCCGAGTCATGCCGCGTCCGACACCTGGCGTCTGGCCCAACTGGGTATCGAGCGCGGCATCCAATTCGTCGACCTGGACCTGCTTAATTCGTCCGGTATCGAAAGAATCGCGGAGCGATACCAACCGGACGAGGTCTACAACCTTGGTGGCCTGAGCTCGGTCCAGCATTCCTTCGATCGACCGCTGTCGATAATCGACACGAACGGCCTCGGGGCGGTCAGGCTGCTCGAGGCGATTCGCGTGCACAAGCCGCGCGCGCGCTACTGCCAGGCGAGCTCATCGGAAATCTTCGGCGCAGCGGTCGACGTCGCGCTCGACGAAGGGAGTCCGCTGCGTCCAGTCAACCCATACGGAGTCTCCAAGGCGCTCGCGCATTCGATGACCGGCATTTACCGGTCTTCGCACGGCATCCATGCGTCGAATGCGATCCTGTTCAACCATGAGTCTCCGTTGCGGGGCCTCGAATTCGTGACCCGGAAAGTGACCGCCACCCTGGCACAGATGGCACGAGATATCATTCCCGGCCCGCTGGTCCTTGGCAATCTTGACGCGCGCCGGGACTGGGGGTTCGCGGGCGACTACGTTCGAGGAATGTGGCTGATGGTCCAGCGTGAGGATGCTGCAGACTTTGTTCTGGCAACCGGAACGCCGCATAGCGTGCGCGAATTCGTGGCTGCAAGCGCCGCCTTCCTCGGATACGATCTCGTGTGGGAGGGGAAGGCCGAGCACGAAGTCGGACGGGATTCCGCCACCGGCAGACTTCTCGTGGCGGTAAGCCCCGAGTTCTACCGGCCGGTCGATGGCTATGCGCCGGTCGGCAACGCGGCGCTCGCAAGGCAGACGCTCGGCTGGGCGCCCACCGTTTCTTTTCAGGAGCTGGTCGCCATGATGACCTCGGCAGACTATGATCGGGCAGCGAACGGGCCGATCCACTTCTGATCCACAGGAATTCCGCAAACGTCCATGCCCAAGACAGCCTTGATCACCGGCATTACCGGCCAGGATGGAGCGTACCTGGCGGAGTTCCTGCTCGAGAAGGGCTACGTGGTCCACGGCATCCGGCGGCGTGCCTCGCTTTTCAACACCGGGCGCATCGACCACCTCTACAAGGACCCGCACGAGCCCGACGTCCGCTTCACGCTGCACTACGGCGACCTGGGCGACTCCGCGAGCATCACCCGGGTGATCCAGCAGGTCCGTCCCGACGAGATCTACAACCTCGGCGCGCAAAGCCATGTCGCGGTATCGTTCGAGCAACCCGAATACACCGGCAACGTGGACGGGCTGGGGGCCTTGAGGATTCTGGAGGCCATACGGATCCTCGGCCTCGACAGGACGACGCGCTTCTATCAGGCCTCGAGCTCGGAGCTGTTCGGCTTGGCGCGCGAGACGCCGCAGCGCGAATCGACCCCGTTCTATCCACGCTCCCCGTACGCGGTCGCGAAGCTCTACGCGTACTGGATCACGGTAAATTTCCGCGAGGCCTACGGCATCTACGCCTGCAACGGCATCCTTTTCAATCACGAGTCCCCCAGGCGCGGCGAGACGTTCGTAACCCGTAAAATCACCCGGGCGTTGGCGAGGATCAAGCTCGAGCTTCAGGACTGCCTCTACGTCGGCAACCTGTCGGCCAAGCGGGACTGGGGACACGCGCGGGACTACGTCGAGATGCAGTGGCTGATGCTGCAACAGGACCATCCCGAGGATTTCGTGATCGCCACGGGCGTGCAGCATTCCGTGCGCGAATTCGTAGAAGCCGCAGCGAGGCGTCTGGATATCCCGATCACCTGGAAGGGCTCGGGACTCGATGAGAAGGGCTACGACGAGAAAGGCCGCTGCATCGTCGCGATCGATCCGCGCTACTTCCGCCCCACCGAAGTGGACGCGCTGCTCGGCGATGCAACCATGGCACGCCTCAAGCTCGGCTGGACGCCGCGAACTTCGTTCGACGAGCTGGTGGCCGAGATGGTCGATCACGACCTGGAGGCCGCGCAGCGCGACGTAATCATCCGGAGAAACGGCCACAAGATCCCCGAACCGCGCGAATAGCCCCTGTGCCCGTTTCGCGGCGCGTCCGCGTATAATTCGCGCTTCGCCGTCGGTCGGCGACGCATCCCGGCTTGCGTTACCCCGCCCCGGTAGCTCAGTGGATAGAGCAGCCCCCTCCTAAGGGGCAGGTCGGACGTTCGATTCGTCTCCGGGGCGCCAGTTTCCCCGCCTGTCAAATCAATGAGTTGCCCGAATCTGTGATTGGTGGTCCTCTTTGACGAGGAGCAGCCCTATTCCTCGCTAAGAATCTGCCGTTAAGCAAGACACAAGGGCTAGTTCGCTGAAAGGCGAATTCGCAAAGCTACCGACCTGACGTGCTCAGTTGAGCGCAAGGTGGCGGGGCTGCCGGCTGGAGAGGACCGTTATTCCTCCGTGTAACTGGCCTGCGCGGCGAAGCCCTTGGGAACTCGATCAAGGGGAACGGCCATGCTCCACAGCAGACTCGCCACACCAAGGCCCCAGGGCGAAACAGGCGTATTCCGGACTGTCTTCGGGCTCGCAACGCTTATCGTAACAGCCGTGCTTTCCGGGTGCGCCTCGACAGGCCCGATGGTCCTGACCAAGGATGCCGACCGGCAGCTCGCCTGCGTCGCCGTGCAGTGGACGCCGAAGGAGCAGATCGCCGGGTATTGCGGGCGCGACAACGTGTACGGCCTGCCCAACCAGGCGTGCCTGGTGGACGGCTACATGATCATCTCCAGGAAGCCGCAAGGCTGGAACGACGAGGCCGCGATGGTTTCGCTCGGCCACGAGCTGTACCACGCGCTGGGCGCGCGGCACGACTAACCTCCGGCAATTCCCCTCCTGCCAAGGAGGGGTGGCGCGCAGCGCCGGGGTGGTAGCGCCGAACGCGCCGGTGTAGTCAATCCTCTCCCTCTTCTCCCCGCCTCTCCACCGAATACGCCACCCACCCCATCGCGAGCAGCACCACGAACGTGAGCGCGTTCGCGGGGATCTGCAGGTTGAAATCCACCCAACTGTGGATCATGAGCGAGATGATGCCCATGGTCACGCCGAATGCGACACCCCTTGCAAGCGGATCGCGCCGTTCGCTCTGGGTCTTCAGTACGATCCGCAAGGTCGACAGCACGAGCAATCCCAGCAGCGCGAGCCCCACCATTCCTGATTCCACCGCGAACTGCACGTAATCGTTGTGCACGAAGTCGAAAAAGCTCACCACCTCCTGCGACCGATATCTGGGAAACACGACGTAGAAGGTTCCCCCGCCACTGCCCACCCACGGATAGGTGCGTACCAATGGGATCGCGTATAGGAATGGCTCGGCCCGCTCCTCGACGGACTGCTCCCCCCTCGCGTCGCTTTTCATGATCGACGTGTTCTCGATTCGCTGAACGACCTTTTCCACGCCGAACCAGGCGCCTACGATGAAAATGTCGATCAGGATCAGACTCACGAGCAGCACTATCGTCTGGCGCGTCGCATGCCGGGAGAGAAGAAGCCCGAGCACCCCCGCCACGAACACGCTCACGAAGAACGCCGAATTGCCCATCCGCGAGCGCGTCATGACCAGCGCGATCACCATCACCACCAGCGTCAGCCGCAGCAGGATCTTCGGGCTCAGCACCCAGGCGACCCAATCGCGAAAGCGCTGGCGCCAGGTGCGGATCCCGGTGCCACGCAGCGTCGCGATCATGGCGCCTATCCCGACCGCAAGCGTCATCTCGAGGTATCCGGCCAGATGATTGCGGTTGATGAACGTTCCCACCGTGTACTCGCGGTGGAGATACATCGAGTGGAATACTCCGAAGTTCGCGCCCGCCAAGTGCATGAAGCTCGCATAGACGGCCTGCAGCAGGCCCGAGCCGACGAGCACGAACATCAGGGCCTTCAACCGGGACCTCCGATCCGCCAGCGCGAGCGTCAGGCAAAAGGCGAGGAAGAAGGCCAGGCTCTTGAGGAGGAACGCCCGCGACGCCTCGGAATCCACGGATATCGTCACTCGCGAGGCCCCGTCCGGCACCCCTGCCAACCCCTGCATCGCCACCGACTCCGGCGAAATCAGCGCCACCCATTCCACCGGCAGCGGTATGACCTGGATGGCCACGACGCAGAGCCAGGCGGCGAACAGGCCCACGGCCCACCACGCCCGCCTGAGCGCCGCCGGAAAGTGCGTACGGCCAAGCGCATAGAGCGCCAACCATATCGCGCTCAGTCCGAATATCCCGAGCTCCATGACCGACCACGCCCACGGCCGGTTGCTCGCGAGCGGGATGGGAGTCCAGACAAGCAGTGCGAGAAACAGGGCGAAGATCCACCCGCCCGCCCGCCGCTCGCGCAGTTCGTCGTTCACGCGCCGCTCATCCGCCGAGCGCTGCGCGCTTGAGACTGGCGACGACGCGCACCGCCGTGCGCCCGTCCCACAGCGCGGGCACCCGCCCCTTTGGCCAGCGGCCCGCGACCACGTCGTCGACGGCGGATTCGACCGTATCGGGCCGCACCAGGCGGTTGGTGCCCAGCGTCACCGTGACCGGCCGCTCGGTGTTGTCGCGCAGGGTCAGGCAGGGTATGCCCAGATAGGTCGTTTCTTCCTGAACCCCGCCGGAATCGGTGAGCACGTATGCGGCGCCGAACACGAGATTCATGAACTCGACGTAGCCCACCGGCTCGCGCAGCAGCATGCCGGCGCTGGACGCGAGCGCCGGCCACTCCCCCGCGACCTCCAGCCTCGCGCGCGTTCGCGGGTGTACCGGAAACACCAGCGGAACTTTCGCCGCCAGCCTGCGCAGCAGGCCGGCCAGCCCGACCAGCCGCCCGCTGTCATCGACATTGCTCGGCCGATGCAGCGTCACGACCCCGTAGCCGCGCGGCGCGAGCCCGAGGGCCTCCCGCAATCCCTTGCGCTCGATCTCATGCCGCATCATCTCGAGCGAATCGATCATGATGTTACCCACGCGGACGATGCGCTCGCGCGGAATGCCTTCCCGAAGGAGATTCTCGTCGGCGTCTTCGGATGGCGTCCACAACAGGTCGGCCAGCACGTCGGTGGCGAGGCGGTTCAGCTCCTCGGGCATGCCGCGGTCGCGGCTGCGCAGCCCGGCTTCGAGGTGCGCCACCGGAATGCCGAGCTTCGCCGCCGCGAGCGTGCACGCGAGCGTCGAGTTCACATCCCCCACGACCACCGCCCAGTCCGGCCGCGTTGCCATGCACGCTTTCTCGTAGGCGACCATCACGCCTGCGGTCTGCTCGGCGTGCGTGCCGCTGCCCACGCCGAGGTGCACCTCCGGATCCGGCAGCCGCAGGTCGCGAAAGAATGCATCGGACAGGTTCGCGTCGTAGTGCTGCCCCGTGTGCACCAGGCGCACCCTGCACCAGGCCGACTCGCGCGCGAGCGCGTGATAGAGCGGCGCCACCTTCATGAAGTTGGGCCGCGCCGCCGCAACGAGGTCGATCAGCACCGTCATCGCGCAACGCCCTCGCCGCGCGCGGCGCGATCGAGCACTGCGAGCATTCGCGTCGCGAGCGCGTCGCGGTCGTAGCACCTCGTGACGAACTCCCGCCCCGCCTTGCCCATGGCGATGCGCGCCTCCCGATCCGCCGCCAGCCTGAGGATTGCGGCCGCGAGCGCCCCGGAATCCTCGGGCGGTATCGGAATGCCTGCACCGGCTTCCTTCAGCACGGCCTCGCTTTCCCCCTTCACGCCGAGAATGATAGGCCGCTCGGTGCTCATCGCCTCGAACATCTTGGAAGGCAGCACATGCCGGAACAGCGGCGAATCGCGCAGCAGCACCAGCGCCACGTCGCAGAAACGCCAGTATTCCCTCACCTCGGCCTTGCTCACCGAACCCGCAAAATGCACGTTGTGCAAGCCGCGGCGGGCGGCTTCGGCCATCAGCGCCCTTTCCTCGGCGCCGGACCCCACCAGCACGAACGCGATGTCGTCGCGTCCGCGCAACTGCTCGGCGGCATCGAGCAGCGTGCCCAGACCGTGCGCCAGCCCGATCGTGCCGACATAGGCCGCGACGAACTTGCCCCTGCAGCCGAACTTGTCCGCCAGCGCCTCGGGCCGCTCGCCGGGCCGGTACGCCTCCAGGTCCGCCCCATTGGGAACGAACTCGATCTTGCCGGGATCGATGCCGTTCTTCGACAGGATCTCGCGGAAGGACTGCGTCACGCTCACGATCCGCGTCGCCCTGCGGTAGAGAAAATACTCGAGCCTGCGCAGCGCGCGGATCAGCGCGGTTTCCCTCATGGCGCCGACCGCCACGATCGAATCCGGCCACAGGTCGCGCAATTCGAACACCCAGGGTCGCCGCTTCAATCGCGACACCACGTAGGCCGCGCATGGCGTGAAGAACTGCGGCGAAGTCGATACGACCACGTCCGGCCGCGGCAGAAAAGGCGTCGCAAGGATCGCCGCGACCATGAAGCTCACGTAGTCGAGCGTGCGGCGCAGAAAGCCTTCGTTCGCCGTGATGTAAGTCCAGAGACGGACGACCTCCACCCCGTCGATGCGCTCGCGCTGCCAGACCGCATTGCGATAGCCCTCGAAAATCCTGCCCGCAGGAAAATTCGGCGCCGTCGTCACCACCGTCACGCGATGCCCTGCCGCCACCCAGCGCCGCGTATGCTCATGCGTGCGCGAGGCCGGCGCGTTCGTTTCCGGCGCGAAATTGTCCGTCAGAAACAGGATATGCACGCCCTATTTCCCTCCTGCCAGGGAGGGGTGGCGCGCAGCGCCGGGGTGGTAGGTCAGCCTGAGCATGACCGATATTGGCAATTCCCCCGCCACCGACCACACCAGCACCGTCCTCTCCCGCGTCAGCCCGAACTCCGGCGAGAAACAGCCCTTCTCCTCATTGAGCACAGCTCCCCGTGCTTCAACCACCAGCTCGAGGCTCTCCCCGGAAGGCAGGCCGATCTGCCATTGCGCGTCGCCCACCCGTCGCACCGTCACCTCGGGGTGCAGCGGTATGCGCCCGACGGCGCGATGCTCGCCCGCGCCCTCGACCTCGTCGGTCCATCGAACCGCATCACCCGAAACCTGTATCGTGCGCCGGTGGATGGGACTCCCGGGCAGCCGCGTATAGCCGTCGTGTGCGCAGCAGGCCCGCAGCGCGCCGAGTTCCTCGGAGCAATTCAACCCCAGTGGATACGCGCGCCGCGCCACCCTGAATCCGTCCCAGACTTCCGAGGAATTCTCGCCGTCGATCTCGACCGTGTTGTGCGCCGCCGTGGAGCGCTCCCATTGCCGGATCGCACCCCGCCCGTATCGCGACGTCCCCGAGTTGCAGATCACGCGCTGCGCGCCGCAGGAAAGCTCGAACGAAAGCGTGTCCGCATGCGCATGCCCCGGGAGATAGTCCGGCCCCACGGGGCCCGTGTCGAAAAGCACCGTCAGCGGCCCGTGCGCAAAGCGAATATAGCCGCTCTGCTCGAGCGCCGTCATTCCGGATTCCTTCCCGCGCGGATCCTCGATCCCCAGCCGTTCCGCATAAGCGCCCAGCGCGCCGATTTCGGCCGCAACCCCGAACGTCGCATCGTTGAAGAGCGCGATCCCGCCGTCGGGATGCGTCATCACGCGCGCCCAGCGCAGCATCCTTTCCGCCACCTCCCGAAGCGCGGCGACCGCGTTCCCGGGAATCACCCCCGGAAAGCTACCCGAAAGATTGACGAGGTCGAGCGCGTCCTCCAGCACGACGGCATGGTACATGGGACTGCGCTCGAAATGTCCGCCATCGTCGAGCACCTGCTCCGCGAGCTGCACATCGAGAATCTCCAGGCCCTTTCGCAGCCAGCCCCGCGCCTCCGAACCATCGGAAAAGCACCCCGCAAACACGAGCGCCTTTGCGTTCGCAAGGAGATGGTTGCCGAGCAGTTGCCACTCGATGCGCGAAGCGAGATGGCGCGCCTGCACCGCCAGACTATGCTGGGCTACCTCGTTCAGTTCTCCACTCGAGAGCGCCCACTTGACCCAATTCACAATGCGCAGCGACGTGGGATACGGGTCCCAGCCGCAGCCCCGCCCGACCGGGTTTTCCGCGATCCAGCGCGCGATCAGCGCACGATGCCAGTCGGCCCTCTCGACCGCGCCCTCCGCGCACAGGTCGTCGAAATAATGCAGGTTGTACCGCCAGAGCGCCTCCCACTGCAGGTTGTTCCAGTCCGCAGCCGCGGCCAGCCGATGCTCTTCATTCAGGAATCTGAAAGTGTCGGCTGCCACCATGGAGCGAGACTTGCGCGCAAACACCGCGAGCGGCTGGTGCGGCCGGCGTCGCGCCGGCGCCGGGCCGCTGTCAGGCTTGCGGAATACCGAAAGATTCCGCCACACCCGCCAGAAGACCTGGCTCAGTCTCAAGTACCGGATCGTGTGGAAGTAGAGCATCCATCGGTGGAACACGTTCAGAGCCCGAGCGTCTTCTTGATGTCTTTGGTAAGCAGATACAGGTGGTATTGGTCCACCGACGAGGCTTCGAAGCCAAAGCGCTCATAGAATTGCCTGGCATCGTCATCGATGGCATGCACGAGCAATACCCGGCTGGCGACGATTTCCTGGGCACTGAGAAAGCGCACGAACGCGTCCTTGAGGAGTGCCTTGCCCAACCCCCGTCCGGACTCGGACCGGTCCACCGCCAGTCTCGCAAGCAACGTTGCGGGCACCGCCGCGTAACGGCCTGCGCCCTTGGTGATTCTTCCTGCAGCGCTGCCCGCCTCGATGGAAGCCGAGGTCAGGCTGTAGTACCCGACGACACGGATACCGCGCAGCGCCACGTAGCTTCGCGCCGTATTCGCGCGTTGAGCGAGCAGCGCATGCCTTTGCAGGAACTCGTTGAGCGGTGGCTTGCGGCAATCGAAAAGCGACGTCTCATGCGCCTCACCAAGGGGCTCTGGCCCCGACAGAGGCGGCAGGCTCACTTGTCGAGGATACCCGGCTCGGAAATCAGTTTGCGCAATCGGGGAATGATCCGGGGCGGCGCGTCCAGCGCCTTGCACAGCGCCTTCATCTGGGCCGCGGATACGGTAAACCGATTCTGCTCCGCAAGCAGCGCTTCCGCTTTCTCCCGCGCAGAAGCAAGAACGAATTCGCTCAGCGACTTGCGTTCGAGCTCGGCCGCACGCTTGAACAACGCCTTTTCTCCCGGCGCGAGCCGAATTCCAAGCCGATCTTCCTTGACTACTGCGTCCATGGCACTCCCCGCAGCGATATACAGATGTTGTCACATTGTACACACACTCCGATCGGCGCGTCAAATCAATCCGGATTGCGGCGGAACGGGAATGCCGCCCTATACCCGCGGCTCTCAGCCGCGGGCCGATTCCGCCAACTCGATCGTCACCCTCGACACCTCGATCAGCTCGTCGAACGGAATCGGCGCCGGCCCGCCCGCCTGCACGGCGCGCACGAAGGCCGCCGCGCACGCGCGCTGCCCCTTGTCCTGTCGCCACAGGTTCATCCTGCCGAAACCGGGCCAGCCGTAGCCCCGCAGTCGCCGGAAGTTGTCCAACTGAAGCACCCGGCCCGCGCAGAACACCTCCAGACGCTCCTTCGGGAAGGACTTGCTGCCATTGGAAAGATAATGCACCGTGCCGATCGAGCCATCGGCGAAGCCGAGCTGAAGCGTAACCGTGTCGCCGGTCGCAGCGGTCATGGCACTGCGGCGGCACTCGGTGATGGAAGAACCGGTCAAGAACCGCAGCAGGTCGATGAAGTGGCAGGCCTCGCCTACGATGCGTCCGCCGCCCACCGACGGATCCTGGGTCCAGTGGCCTGCCGGAACGGCACCCGCGTTCACGGTCATGACGAAGGACTTGGGTCCGGACACGGCGGCGAGCAGGGCCGTCATCCTCTGCACCTGCGGTGCGAAGCGACGGTTGAACCCGACCATCACCAGCGGCGCGCTTCCAGCTTGGAGCTTCGCCCGATATGCCTGCTCGATCGCATCCAGCTCGGCAAGCGTTAGGCACAGCGGCTTTTCGACGAATACGTGCTTTCCATGCTCGAGCGCCGCCAACACAAAGCGTGCATGGCTGTCGTGGCGGGTCGTTATCACCACCGCATTCACGTCCGGATCGCCAACAATGGTATTGGCATCGGTTGTGGCGGTCTCGATCCCGAACCTGCGCGCCGCGTGAACTGCGCTCACCCCTTGCGCGGAAGCCACGGTCTTCAGCCGCGCCCCTGTCGCCTTGAAAGCCGGAATGAGCACGGCGCCGGCGTAGTTCCCCGCGCCGATCAGCCCCAGTGCGGGCACGCCCGATAGCGCGTCGCCCGCATGGGCGCACACCTGCACTGTGTTACGCCTCAACTGGAAATCCGCTTGCTCACTCGCCGCGGGATAGGTAAGCAGGATGCCGAGCGACGGCTCGCCCTCTCCGCCCCTTCCAAGCAGCGCGTAGGCCTTCTCCGCCTCCACAATGGGGAACCGGTGCGACACCAGTCGCCCCATGTCCAGCCGCCCTGCGGCCATCATGTCGAGCACCGCCTCGAAATTGCGCTGCTCGGTCCAGCGCACGAACCCCACCGGGTAGTCGTGCCCCTTTTCCTCGTACTCCGCATCGTATCTCCCCGGGCCGTACGAGCACGACACCTGGAAGGACAACTCCTTCTCATAGAAATCCGCCCGCGAAAGCTCCAGACCCGTGACTCCCACCAGCACGATCCTCCCGCGCTTGCGGCACATCCGCGCCGCCTGGCGCACCGGCTCGTCGCTCTGCGTGGAGGCCGTGATCAGCACCGCGTCCACGCCACGTCCCCTGGAAAACGCGCTGAGCCCCGCCGCCACGGGATCCCCGCCCGCGGATAGGTCAACGGTCTCGGCGCCCAGCTCGCGCGCGAGGGCGAGCCTCGCGCCGTCGAAATCGATGCCGAGCACACGGCACCCGTTCGCGCGCAGCAACTGCACGGTCAGAAGACCGATCAGGCCCATCCCGATCACCGCCACGCATTCGCCGAGCGTCGGCTGCGCAAGGCGCGCGCCCTGGAGCGCGACCGCACCGACTACGGTAAACGCCGCGGCCTCGTCCGCCACGCCGTCCGGGACCTTCGCGCACAGGTTGGCGGGCACGGCCACCACCTCCGCGTGCCTGCCGTTGGACGCCACCCGATCCCCCGGCGCGAATCCGCTCACCCCGGTGCCCACCTCCAGCACTTCGCCCACATTGCAGTAGCCCATCGCCATGGGTTGATCGAGCTTGTTGCGTACCGCCTCGAGCGTGGGCAGAAGGCCGTCGGTCCTGATTTTGTCCAGCACCATGCGGACCTTGTCCGGCTGCTGGCGAGCCTTGTCGAGCAGGCCCGCCCTGCCGAATTCGACCAGCATGCGTTCGGTGCCCGCGGAGACCAGCGTGCAGCGGGTCCCAATCAGCAACTGTCCCGAGCCAACGCGGGGGGCGGGAATGTCGGCCACTTCCGTAGCCCCGGTCTTGAGGTTCTGCAGTACCTGCTTCATGCACCGCTCTGAAAATGCCAAAAATGCCGTAAGGGATTCATGGCCTGATCGCTTCGACGTAGACGCTGTCCGAATCCCTTTCGCGCAGATCAAGCGACGCGGGATTCTCAATCATCGTCATTCCGAGGTCGAGCACTCTCACGTTGATGAAACCATGGTCTGAAAGCAGCTTGCTCAACGAACTTCCGTCGTACATCCACTTGTGGTTTCGGGAGCCGACGATCAAGAAGCGAAGGCGCTCCGGGAGCGTTCGCGGGGTCGACGTCCAAAGCAGAGTTGACTCGACGAACGCATCGGCGTCGCCTCCGGAGACGTACTGTTCGGCCAACTTCCAGATGTCGGGAACTGCGAGCCGTATGACGCCCCCGGGCGCCAACACCCTTCTCGCCTCTTTCAAGAACAATACCGCTTCTCGCCTGTCAAGGTGCTCCAGCATGTGAGAGCTGTACAGGACCTCGACCGCTTCATCCCGGATTGGCAGTCTCTTCGTTGCATCCGCATATTCGACGTTGTTGGCCCGCACAAACTTCACGAATTCATACTGACTGCGGTCAAGCAGGCCGAGTCGAAAAACGCAATCGGCGATCCTTCCCAGTTTCGCCAGCCGAATGCTCGGCGAGTTGTCGAAGTTCATCCAGCCGGCTGTTGGCGTCTGGCCACATCCTATGTTGATGCGCATTGTCGGCTTATCCGGGTCGCGTCTCGCGTCACTGCCGCCAGAAAGGCCTTAGTGTTCGCCAATTGCAGATATTAAAACTGAAAGTAGATAAATTGCTGCTGACTCCTCAGAAAACCAAGCGAAAGCATCACGATTGCGGTGTATGCAATCGACTTGGGAAGCCAACCCCAAGTCCCCCACCACACTGGCTTGCGTTCGATCATGCGGCCGCTCGCATACGCGACGAAGAATCCAACCGTATACAGGAACGTAATCAGATAGAAGTTCTCCTTGTACGTAAGGTAGCCGTATGCGCGAACATCCAGCAAGCGCGCCACCATCGAGAATGCCTGCTCCAGCGTTGGCGCCCGAAAAAAGAGCCAACCGACCATGGCAGCAGGCATGGTAATAAGACATCCACCCAAAGAAAACAGGAGGCCATCTGCATTGATACGCTCTCGAATACCAATTCGATCAGACATGAAGCTGAGGCCTCTGTACATCAGAATCAGCCCGGCGTGCCACACTCCCCACGCAAGAAACGTCCAGTTCGCGCCGTGCCAGAGCCCCATGATCATCCACGTTGCGATCAGTGCCCCAATCCTGTGCCAGCCATTTGATTTCAGCCGTTCGTCCACGGCAATTTCGATACCCCCGCGCGACCGAGACTGCCCGGCAATCAGACCCTGCATAGGCACATATAGGTAATCCCGAATCCAGCTTGAGAGCGTAATGTGCCACCGCTGCCAGAACTCCCGAGGTGAGCGCGCCGCATACGGGAAGTTGAAGTTGTCCGGAAACACGATCCCCAGCAGTCGCGCAGACCCCTGGGCAATCATGCTATATCCGGCAAAATCGAAGTAGATCTGCCAGCCGAACCCGAACGCCAGGGTCCAGTTGTCCAGAGCGGAATTATGCTGAAAATTGCCTCCTGCGAATCCCTCGTCGACGAAACCTGAGATACCGTCCGCAAGAAAGACCTTGAGGAACAGGCCCACAAAGATCAACTGCAGACCGGAGGCAATATCGGAGTACCTTACCCGCCTCGCACCGCTGTAGAACTGTGGTATTAGTTCACCAGCACGGACTATTGGACCCGCGATGAGATGGGGCCAGAACGTAATGTAAAGTGCAACAGCGAGGAGACTTCGCCTTGCTTCAATCTGGCCACGGGCGATGTCAATTACGTACGACAATCCTTGGAAGGTGAAGAAGGAAATTCCGATGGGAAGAACGATATGCGGGACCGCTGCAAGGTCTCTGTCGAAAATGAGTTGGCTCAGCCCATTCAATGAACTAGCCAGAAAATCCAGATACTTGAAGTAGATCAGCGCTCCGAGATTCGCAGCTACGGCAACGACCACTGTCCATTTTCTGCTCCGGTCCGCCGCCAACAGGCCAAACAGATAATTGAGGAGAATGGACGAACCGATTAGGAATCCATACCGCCAATCCCACCAACAGTAAAACAGCAAGCTGGCTGCAAGCAACCAAAAACGTCGCGCAGCCATCGGCAAGGCCCAATACACCAGCACGGCAAGAGTCAAGAAGACCAGGTAGGTTACGCTATTGAACAGCATGGACTTGGCGGGACATCACCCTGCGATCAACAATATAAGGAGCAAAATCGCGCCTGACCTGCGCAGCAAGAATCCTGTGTCCCTCGCCGGTGAAGTGCGAATAGTCCGGGTAGTCCGTGTCATACCAGGTACCCCACAGCTTGGATGGTATCAAACCATCGTAGTCGGCAAATTGTGCACCAGACTGTGCTGCGATCCGCTTGAGGTCGTCGCGAAACTGGCTGTACTGGGCAGGGACATACGGCGATTCAACCCCTGGTCGAATCGGTACGTTGTACAGCAGCACCGCGATGCCCGCCTCTTTTGCAACGGCCAATGCCAGCTCGAGCGAGTCGATGGCGAGTTTATACCGACCCGCAAGAATGGGGCGCTTCGATTTCGTGTCAATCATGAAGACCCGGTCGCGTAGCTGATGGAGCGCGTTCAGCGTATTTCCGTAAATTAGCCCGCGCCTTTCCAGAATCGGAAGCCGATCTGCCACGTTATCCATCAACCAAGACTCCGCGCCCTTGTCCCTTTGTTTCTCGGTATTCGCCAGAGCAACATCTTCCTTAATGCTGTCCACCAGCGCTGGATACCGTCCTGCTTCCTCAACCGATTTGAGCCACTTGGCGAACTCCGGGGTAGTCAGCAGGGTCCGAAGGCTGTGTCTTACGCCTAGCTCGCGCGCATCGTGAAATCTGACTCCATGAATGATCAACCTAGGCCTGTGATCAGGCTCCATCAGAGCCAGCGCGACCGTGAGCACCAATTGCTCCTGGAAGTGCAGATTTGAAAACGAAATACCAAATACCGGTCGGGCGCCGGGCCACACATCGCCGTTCAACAGCTTGTGCAAAACGACGCTCGAGAGCTCGTCACCAGGTTTGATGTCATTGATTGCATGTTGGTGCGAGTTTCCTATCCATACGATAGGATACCGCCCGCGCTCTCGGCTTGGAAGGTCGGCCAGTACCTCGTCAATCGGTCTCTGGTTATCCCTTGCCGGTCTCCCGGCCACACTGCTGTCGTGAACCGACACCGTGTTGTTTCCGAGGGCCGGTGCCGACGGGTCGAAAGTCACAGAGTGAAGATAGATTGCTGCTGCAGCCAATAACAGAAGCGTCGCAGCCCCTGTCCACCAGTCCTTTTGCACCCAGGCCGCGATCATCTCCGCGCCCCAAGCGTACTGGGAGTCGAGGAATCACGAAAAACCTTTAGAACGTGGCCATCTCTTCCGGAAAGGCCATGCCAGTACACGTAGGTCTCGTCGCCCAAGAACCCGGGTCCAAGGACGAAATGGAGGGTACCCGGCATGAACTGCTTGGGTAGCCAATCCTTTCTTATGGAAACAAGCTTCATGCACTCTCCGGACCCGCCAACGCGCCACAAACTCGCTGCGTTGATCGCTTGGCTCGGACACCCTTCTGCTGTAACTCCAAAGAGTGCATCGCCACCCAGGGTCGTCGAATAGTAGACCGGCCCGTCCACGGCACCGAGCCGTTCTCGGACGCCGCTCCGCTTGTCCAGCCTGAAGAGGTGGTTTTGGCAGTATTCCGCGTCCATTCCGTACAAGACTGCCGTCTCGGTGAAGACGAGGCTCACGGCTCGCCAAGTCTCATCCCCGCGTCCGACCACCTCCACCGTTGCAAATCCGTCTGTGGAGCGCCATATTGCGCACTCGCTCTTGATATCCCCGGTAGTACACCAAAAGGATCCATCAAATGGATCCCGGTACACGCCATGCACATGCCGCACGGCACCAGAGCCGAATTTGTAGACAGCCTCTACGGCCGTCCCGTGTGGTGGGAGGTAATAGATCGTGATTGGACCACGCTGATCGTTGGAAAGGTACTCCCCGAAATACGCACCGCCAACTCCGTCGATTGCAACGCCACCTCGCAGAAAGCGGGCGCGGCGCCTAAGGCCACCCACTCGCTGCAACCGACCGTGCTGAAGGGTGGCAACGTCTTTGCCAAAGGTCATCAAATAGCGACTGTCCGACAGCCGAAGCACGTTGTAGAAGAGTAGCCGCAGGATTCGTTGAGTGTATCTAAAGCGGGAGCCTAACCGACATAGGTTTCCCGCCGGGAACTCCGTGAAAGGGATCGGAGACCCCGAATCACGGGCGAGCGATACTGCGCTCAACAAACGGCAGCCGCGCGAAAGAATGTAGCCATTCTCATCGGCCCATTCAACCGTATAGCCACGCAAGTGTGGCTGCCACTCTGAGACGATTTCGTCCACGGGCTTGCGTCCGACGTTACACGGCACGTTCCGGCGCCATTCCCGCCGGATCAGTGATTGGAATTCGACACCTTGCGGCAAATGAACGGACCGATTACGAGCACGTCCATTTTCGTTCTGAGAAAGCAGTCGATCGCTTCCACGGGCCGCTCCACAATCGGCTCATTTTCATTGAAACTTGTATTTAACACCACCGGGATTCCGGTAAGGCCTTCAAAAGCCCGTATTAGATCGTAATACAGGGGATTATCGCTGCGCGCTACGGACTGAAGGCGGCCCGTATTGTCAACGTGATTTACAGCCGACAACCTCTCGCGCCATGCGGGCCGAATCTTGTAGACGTGCAGCATATGTGGCGACGGATGACATTCCTCAAATATCTCCCCCTGGCGCTCAGCCAGGACGCTTGGTGCGAACGGACGAAATGATTCCCTTCGCTTTATTCTGGCATTGAGAATATCCTTCATCCCCGGCAACCCGGGGTGACAGAGAATTGAGCGATTTCCAAGCGCCCTTGGACCCCATTCGCTGCGTCCCTGGAACCAACCCAGAATTTTCCCCGACGCTATTTCCCGCGCCGTTTGCTGGAGCAGATCCTCAGGCGACATACGTAAATATGGCACTCCCTTGCTCTTCAGTTCGCCCTCGATTGTCTCCTCGTCGTATTCCAAGCCCAGGTAGCTGCCACCAAGAGGCTCATTATCGCCTTCGCCCAATACTGAATGACTCACGTAAAGCGCCGCTCCAAGCGCCAACCCCTCGTCACCTGCGGCAGGTTGAATCGAAGTGGCAGTAAATGGTGTCAAAGCAAAGATCTTCCCATTCGCTACGCTGTTCAGTGCGCAGCCGCCTGCCAAAGCGACCCTGGCGTCCGGGCAAAGTTCATGGAGATGATTGAGAAGCCCCATGTATATTTCTTCGAAACGACGCTGAAGTCCAAACGCGAGGTCCTTGTCCCGTTGTGTGATCTCCCCCCCTGCGCTCCTCGGCTCACCAAATCGGGACACCATCGCGTCGGTAAAGTGGCGTCGCGTGACCATCGTACCGTCCGGTGCTATGGAAATTCCTTGATCGCTCCCGAAGCGGCGAAAGAATTTCCGGTTCAATGTAATCCGCCCGCTTCCAAATGAAATCATGCTATCGATGTCGTCCTTGAAACGATCTTCTCCAAGCGGCGCGAGTCCCATTACCTTTCCCTCATCGCCGTACTTGGTATATCCGATGAACTGACAGATCATGCCATAAAAGGAACCAAGCGAATCCGGTACGAAGATTCGGTGAATAGGATGGATCTCGCGGCCCCGACACTCCGAAAACATGCAAGTGACAAAATCCCCTGATCCATCGATCGTCAGTCCCGCAGCCTTGTCCCATCCGGAAACAAAATAGGCGCTCGCGGTATGCGCCAAATGGTGTTCGACATTTACTTGCCTAAAGCGAAGCTTCGACGGATCCGCCTTGCACTCTCTTGCAATGGCCTCACCAATACTTGCCGCGCGATTTGCGGTGGACCTGATCTTGACGAAATTCTTCACCAGGAGCGGGTGTTTGATGACGTACGCGATCTTCTTCTCGAGGTTTGCAGCGGAATCTCTGCCTAGCGCAATGTAGTCAATATCAGAAAATTCCAGCCCGCAATAACGCAGGCACGCGTGAATGGCATTGGATGGGAAACCGCCAAAGTACTTTACGCGGTTGAGCCGTTCCTCGGCAATAGCAATCCGAATCCTTCCATCCACGACAAGGGCGGCAGATGCTCCGGCGTGATAGGCATTGATTCCAAGAACGACGCTCACCTTGCAGGTAACTCCTAAACGAATTCGCAGCGGGACCGGCTGCCACTTCGGCAAAGTATTACTCGATGTTCGATGGGCGCCACTTACCAAACTGACGTGACCCGCTTCTCACATGTCTCAGGTAGGCCAGCCCCGAGCATGCTTCGAAGCACCGTTTCTACCTGGGACAGGAATCGATCAACCGCAATGGTTCTTGGGCACCAATGATTCGAGCAATTGCCGGACACGGGCGGCGTGCGGCGCCATGGAGTGCCTCGAGTCACTGAGCGAACGAAGCCGCAGCCCGGGCACGCGCAACGCCTGGTGAATAGGCTCCCAAACCGATCGATCATTCATAAGAGCTATATCGGCTCTTGCACGCGCAACAGAATATCGCAATCGCAACCGTGCTTCGAGACTTGGGGACACGGACGAAAGCACGGCGGAAGCGAGATCTTTGTAGTGCATTACAAGTCGAGCCTTTGAGTCTCTCGCGAGACAGACCAAGGCTTCCCACACCTGTAGAACCGGTTCACCCGAGTGAACAGGGACAGTTACCACGTCACACGATACCCCCTTCATCGTGGCGAACCAGCGCAGTACCTCCTCCCAACTCCATTCCGGAGTTGACGTAAGCGTATATGTTCCGGGCTCCTCTTTGCCGTCCATTATGTTCGCGACAGCTTCGGCAAGAGAGTATACGAATACTGAAAAGGACGGGATGTCAGGGACGCGCGCCACGACGCCATCGTGGAGTCCGTCCAAGAGTTTCAGGCTACACGATTGCATCTCGCCATGAACCTGACCTAGTCGCAGATTATAGACGCGTCGCCCCGAACGACTCGCAAGGGTGGCCGCCCGTTTCTCTGCATAGCGCTTTGTGGCACCGTACCATCTGTAAAATGGCTCCGACGGATCAAGCTTGTAAATTGACATTGTGCTGCCATAGATGTAGCACTGAATTTCGCCTAAACTGCCAAAGAGCACGTCAAGCCGCCGCGAGATGATACGCTTGGTTTCGGTGGGGGAGGCGCCAAACGGCAACGCAAGGTCTACGACTGCGCTGCAGTCGGCAAGTAAGCAGCGTCCTTGCTCGACAGAACTAAAATCACCGTGGCGGCACTCCACTCCCAACCGTCGAAGAAGAGCCGTCCCTACTGCAGATCGGGCGATCGCAACAGGTTCCACAGCACCCATAGACTTCAGAAAAAGGCAGATCTCTGTTCCAACCTGCCCGTTGGCACCGATGACGCCGACCCGCGGCAATCCTCCAGAATTTGAGTGTTCTGGTCGAGAGATCATATGGAGGGAGCCCCGAGCGAGTAGACAAGTTCCAGCGCCTTCGTGGTGACCCGAAAGGCGTCTACACTCGTTTCGTTTGGATCTTGGCGCCGTGCCGCATCTAGAGATCTCATCCAATGCAACGCAAATGTGGCATTCGCCGTAAGTGGACTATGGGCCAACGTCGGGATTATCTGCCCGACGTGCGAACCAGAAATTGCGGCTATCTCTACGGGCGAGGCTAAATTCCCGGGCGAGAATGATACATTGGCGCAATCATATGTGATTGATATTCGGTTCCTTGTTCGCTGTAGGGAAGTCGCCAGCGCACGAAAGGGGACTACTCGGCCATCCCCAAGAGTCAGAGCGAGGTTTGCCTCGGAATGAATATCGAGTCCATCTTCCCCCTCGACGTACCCGCCGTGAAGCGAGACGTCCCGCGCCTGGGTAATGAACAGGACCGCGTCAATATAGTGCGAGCCCATTTGATACATTAGTCCGCCGCCTGCAAGCTGCTTGTTACCCAAGTATCCACCACCTGTCAGGACTCGGCCGAGCCCTCCGAACTCAAAGCGAATCTCTTGAACCCTTCCGAAAATCTGGGACAGTGTGATGGACTGTACCAGACGGATAGTCCCGTTACTCCTGTATGTATGCCCAACTGCGATCTGCCACGGTTGAAGTTGTGCCGCTAGGCAATCGTGTTCCGCAAGTGCCCTTGCAAAAGGCTTTTCCACGTAAATTGCCGTTGCCGCCCGGCGGCGAACAAGTCGAAATAGCGGGGCCGCGCTCCGTTAGGAATCGCCAACAAGAGACCGTCAACTGGCGGCAAAGCGTCCGCCAACAGGTCCTGGATTGGGATAGCGCGGACCCCGCATGCATTGGAGAGAACTGAGGCCTTGGAGTCGTCCTGATCGCACAGCCATACAACCTCGACGGTCGGGAGCGATAGGAGGACTGGCAAGTGCATTTGACGGGTGATCGCTCCACAACCGACCACACCCACTCTGAAGCAACTGTCGATGCCAAGAGTCTTTCCAGCTCGATTCATGAACCTCCCCTGAAGCGCAGCGTGCGAATAGGAAGTATAACTCCCGTGCGATCTCGATCAGACCAGACACGCACATGATCGCGCGCTCAAAATGTGAATTCATTTCGGGCAGCGTCCAGAAGGCCAAAGTCATGCACGACGCTTCGGACAATTTCCGAAGCATGGGCAATACATATGCTCATAAGCAGCACGCTTCAGAACGACGTCCATTGGGGCGGGACGCCTGGGGTAGAAGTTCAGTTCTGAAGTTGAAATTGCCACAAATACCACGCCCATCGACAGCCCGAAGCTGCGGTTCGAGGATCCTTCGACCACATGCGCCCACGTCGGGTTTTCATGCGCCATCGGAATCCCACCTTTCGAATTAATACCTACTTTACCGCCGCGACCATCATGAACAACCCAAGTTCAGGAAACAAGCGGCGGACCAGCCATCGTGGCCACGCGATTCTAGCCACAGTGAGCACAAGTCCGCGATGGCGCTGGCCGGCGGACGAGGAAAGCAGGTCGCCGTGCGTCAGCACCGTGTCGATATCCACTTTGCGAAAGGCGCTGAAGAGGTGTTTCGCCTCGTTCACGGTATAGGCCTTTGTCCCGGGGCTCTCCAGGTACTCCGAGTAGATCCCTGCAAGAGAGGTGAACGGCCTGAAGCGCAGCAGGGCGTATCGAATCCAGAGCATGTACCCAACCAGGCTGTGCTTGTGGTAGATCATTACCTTTGCGGTGCCCCCGGGACGCAGGACCCGCCACACCTCTGAAACGGCTTGCTCCGTATTCGGCGAATGGTGCAGGACCCCCCACGAGTACACCAAGTCGAACGTTTCATCCGGGAACGGCAGCGCTTCCGCATCCGCGATGTTCAGGCTGGCATTCAAACCGGATTCGCGAAATCGCCGGCGGGTGTGCCCGATCGCCCGTTCACTCAGATCCATGCCGGTCAGCAATGCCCCGGCCTCGGCAAATCTCTGGTGGTCGGCGCCGAGCCCGACGCCTATCTCCAGCACGGATTTCCCCTTCCACCGTTCGAATTCCGCGAACTCCGGTATGAACGGTTCCAACCGATACCGAACGTCGGCCTGCGCCCGATAATCTTCCGCGCCGCGGCCCTCCAGATACAGTTCCTCGCCGCACGACGCCCGGTCCCAGAAATCACGCACGGCACGCTTGTCGTCATTCAATGGCGAGTCCCCTTCCGTCGAGGAAGATTCTGCACCACAACTCGATGCAAACCATTGCGAACAGGGTGTAGGTACCGTCGACCCGGCCCTGCAGGTCCGCGCTCATAAGCGCGTCCACCCCCTTCGGGTCGAACAGGCCGCGGTTACGCAGGCTCGCCGGCGAAAGGACATCCTGCACCAGCGGCGCCAGCTCGTGCCGCAGCCAGCGCCGCAGCGGCACACCGAATCCGGTCTTGGGCCTGTAGATCGCCTCGCGGGGAAGATAGGGCTCCATCGCCCGCTTGAAGATCCACTTGCCGATACGGCCGTGCTGCCGGTATTCCTGCGGCAGGGAGGCGGCGAACGCGATCACGGCGGGGTCGAGCAAGGGAACTCTGACCTCAAGGCCGACCGCCATGCTCATCTTGTCCGTGTAATTGAGATTGTGATCGGCGAGGAAATGCTTTCCCTCCAGGTAGAGCATGCGATCGAGCGGCGGCGTTCCGGCGTGCAGCCTCGCAAGCGAGGCGATAAGCGGGGCTGCCGGCGGCGACCCCGCGAGCGAATCGCGCAATGCCGGGCCTGCCAGCGACGCGAGCAGCGCGGGATGTGTCCAGTAGAAGTAGCTCGCCAGCCGCTCGTCTCCGTTCAATTCCGCATACTGGAGCGCCTTCCTGAATCGCCGCCCGGGCGGCCAACCGGCGGGCAGACTACTTGCCCCGCCTGCCAGCGCGCGGCGAATGCCCTGGGGAAGCCAGGCCCAGAACCGCTCCTGGAGCAGCGCGTAGTGGCGCCGATAGCCGGAGAAGACGTCGTCGCCGCCGCCGCCCGACAGCAGCACCTTGATGCCGTGCTCGCGCGCGAGCCTGCTGATGAACAGCACGTTGAGCGGCGCCGGGTCCGCCTGGGGTTCGTCCAGGTGATAGAGCATGCGCGGCAATTCGTCCGCCATCTCGGGACCCACGCGCACCACGTGCAGGTCGACGTCCAGGTGCCGCGCAACCTTCCTTGCGTAAGGAAGGTCCTCGGTCATGCCCTCCTCCCGCGCAGCCTTGTCGTCGACTTCGATTGTGAAGCACTGCAGGCGCCGCTCCCCGGTGTGGCGCCTGGCAAACGCCGCGACCGCGCTCGAATCGAGCCCGCCCGAGAGGAATGCCCCGATCGGCACGTCGGCCACCATCTGGCGAATGACGGCCTCGCGGACCACTTCCACAGTCCTGCCGGCTGCCTCCGACACGGACAGATGAACGGTGCCCCGCCCGTTCGGCAGGTCGTAATAGCGCTGCCGGCGCAGCACGCGGCCGTCGCGAACCACCATGCTGTAGCCCGGCTCCAGCTTCCTCACCCCGGCAATCGCAGTCGCAGGTGCCGGGCACCACAAGAACGTCAGGTAGCAGTTGAGCGCGGCTGCATCCAGATGCCGCTCGAGGGAGGGCTCCTGCAGCAATGCCTTCATCTCGCTCGCAAACAGGAACCCGTCGCGCGTCTCGGCGTAATACAGCGGCTTGATGCCCACGCCGTCCCGCGCAAGAAAGAGCTGCTTCGC
>Ga0209514_10002146_pt1 | contig 31380 bp, 31 predicted proteins | sample Subgrocontami58m_FD_187452 | JGI IMG/M metagenome (GOLD analysis project Ga0209514, IMG submission 187452) | Subsurface groundwater microbial communities from S. Glens Falls, New York, USA - GMW37 contaminated, 5.8 m (SPAdes) (version 3) | ecosystem: Environmental > Aquatic > Deep subsurface >...
TCGATGGGGGCCGGCGCCGTGCCCATCAGCACGACGGTCCGGCCGCCGCGCTCGGCGCGCTGGATCAGCCGCTCGGCGTGGGCGATGCGCGTCGTCCAGCCCGGCGCCGAGGACCAGCCGTCGTCGATCACCAGCAGCAGCGGGCCGCGGCCGGGCAGGTCGGCCTGCGGATTGAGAAGCGGCTTGGCCACGGCCAGGATCAGTGCCGCCGCCAGCAACATGCGCAGCAGCAGAAGCCACCACGGCATTTTCATCGGCGTCTGTTCGGTCGGTTCCAGCCCGACCAGCAGCCGGATCGCGGGGAAACGCACCAGCCTGGGCAGCGGCGGGATAAGGCGCAGCAGCCAATAGATCACCGGCAGCGCCAGCAGCAGCGCAAGCATTCCCGGTGCCGCGAAGGCGAAAGCGCCGAGGCTCAGCATGATCCGGCTCCGTCGTCCTGGGCGAAGCGAGGGACCTTGCGCCAGCAACCAGCACGCTCTGGCAGCGCTGAATCCTTCGCTGCGCTCGGGATGACAGCCATTCCGATTACGCCGCGTTCAGCCGACGCAGGTCGGCCATGGCGAGATACAGGGAAAGCAGGACCGTCTGCGGTGGCCGGTCGGTACGATGCTGGTGGACCGTCCAGTTGGCCGGCCGTGCCAGGCGCTGAAGGCCTTCCTTTTGCGCCGCCAGCCGGGCGCCATAGGCCGTACGCACCGCCTCGACACGGCGGATCGTATGCTGTCCTTCGGCTTCGAGGCCCTCGAACTTCACGTGGCCGTCGAACGGCAGGTCTTCCTCGGCCGGATCGAGCACCTGCACGATGTGGCCGCGTACGCCGACGCTCGCGTAATAGCGGATGACGGCCTCGATCTTGTCGAGCGGGTCGAGCCAGTCGGAGACCAGGACGATGGTGCCGTGCGCCGGCAGGGGGATCATCGGCGGCAGGCTGGGCAGCACGCGCGTCGTGTCTCGCGTCTCGTCGAAAAGCGTTTCGGCCACGCGACGCACCGCGACGCGTCCCGAGGTCGGCCGCATGCCGCGGCCCAGCACCGCGACGCGCTCGCCGGCATCGGCCAGCAGGCTCGCCAGCGCGAGCGTGATCAGTTCACCGCGCACGGCTTTGGTGTCGATGTTCCTGAGCGAAGCGTATTGCATCGACGGCGATGCGTCGCGCCATAGCCAGACGCTGGCTGCCGCCTCCCATTCGGTCTCGCGCACGAACAGGTGCCGGCTGCGGGCGCTCTGCCGCCAGTCGATCTGGCTGGCGCTGTCGCCGTCGCGATAGGGCCGGTACTGCCAGAAGGCATCGCCCTGACCGACCCGGCGTCGGCCATGAACGCCCTGGATGACGGTTGCGGCGACGCGATCAGCCGCCACCATCAGCGCGGGCAGGGTGCCGGCGAGTTCGACCGAGCGGTGAAGGGTTGAGGGCGCGGCCATTGGCTGCGGTGCTGCAATGCCCAGGCCAGGATCAGGCCAGACGGGCGCACATCTGGGCAATCACCGACTCGACCGTGACGCCCTCGGCGCGGGCCGAGAAATTGACCGCCATGCGATGGCGCAGGATCGGCCCGGCCAGTGCCACGACATCGTCGACCGACGGCGCGAGACGGCCCTGGATGATCGCCCGGGCGCGGCAGGCCAGCATGAAGGCCTGGCTGGCGCGGGGACCCGGACCCCAGGCGACGCGGTTGCGCACCACGTCGAGGTCGGAATTCTCCGGCCGGCCGGCGCGGACCAGCTTCAGGATGGCGTCGACGACGCTCTCGCCGATCGGCAGGCGTCGCACCAGCGACTGGGCGGCCATGAGGTCGGCCGGCGTCAGGGCCTGCGCCGCCGTCGCCGTCGTGGCGCCGGTGGTGCCGATCATGATCTGGCGTTCGGCAGCCTCGTCGGGATAGCCGACATCGATCTGAAGCAGGAAGCGGTCGAGCTGGGCCTCGGGCAGGGGATATGTGCCTTCCTGCTCGAGCGGATTCTGGGTCGCGAGAACGTGGAACGGTGCGGGCAGGTCGTAGCGCTTGCCGGCCACGGTCACATGCTTTTCCTGCATGCTCTGCAGCAGCGCCGACTGGGTGCGCGGGCTGGCGCGGTTGATCTCGTCGGCCATCAGGAGCTGGGCGAAGACCGGGCCTTGCAGGAAGCGGAACGATCGCCGGCCGCCATCGCTTTCCTCCAGCACTTCGGAGCCCAGGATGTCGGCGGGCATCAGGTCGGGCGTGAATTGAATCCGCTTGGTTTCGAGGCCGAGCACGATGCCCAGGGTGTCCACCAGCTTGGTCTTGGCGAGGCCGGGGACGCCGATCAGCAGCAAATGGCCGCCCGAGAGCAGCGCAACGAGCGTTTGATCGATCACGTCCTGCTGGCCATAAATGACCTGACCGATGGCGGTGCGCGCAGCACGCAGCTGGTTGCCCAGCCGTTCGATATCGGCGAGGGCGGAGCGGGCGTCGGCGTCGGTTGCAGTGGATGTGTCGGGGGCCACCGGGGCGCTCCTGTGATCGATGGGACTAGGTTTGAGGGAAGCCCAGAAATGAGGCCGGAACAAGGGCATGAAGGTTGACGAAATCGTGCGGCGGGTGCGCGAGCGCAGCAGGCGTTTGGCATCGGGTTTGCCAGTAGCCAATCCGCCTCTCGGCAGCGACTTTTCCCTCAACGGCGTCGTGCCGGTGCCGGAGAGCTGGCGGCCGGCTGCCGTGCTGGTGCCGCTGGTGCGCCGCGAGCCCGGCATGACCGTCCTGTTGACGCAACGTACCGACGATATGCCGAGCCATGCCGGCCAGATCGCCTTCCCCGGCGGACGCCGCCAGGCAGAAGATGCCGACGCCGTGGCGACCGCCCTGCGCGAGACCGAGGAGGAGGTGGGGCTCGCCCGGCACTTCGTCGAGGTGATCGGTCCGGTCGATCTCTACCGCACCGGAACGGGCTACGAGATCACACCGATCATCGGCATCGTCACGCCGGGATTCACGACCCGTGCAGATCCCCGCGAGGTCGCCGACGTCTTCGAGGTGCCGCTTGCGCATTTTCTCGATGAACGGAACCATCGTATCGACAGCCGGATCTGGCAGGGCCGCGAGCGGCGCTACTACGCCATGCCCTATGGAGAGCGCTACATCTGGGGCGCGACTGCCGGTATGCTGAAGAACCTGCATTTTGTCCTCACCGCCGGCGAGTGACGCGGGCCCCGGAGTAGCCCCATGCGCGTCGTACTGTTGGTCTTCGTGCTGGTCATGGCGCCGACTGCCGCCTTTTTCCTGTGGGCGTGGGCGGTGAAGATCAAGCAGGAGCGCAAGATCGCCGGCACGCTGCCGGCGTGGCAGGACATGCCCATCACCTGGCTCGCCATCGCCGGCCTCGCCTGCACGATCACGGGCTTCGTCGTCATGTTCTTCACCCAGAACCAGGGCTACGGCGGGCTCTTCGCACCATGAAGCCGGCAGGACGCCTCGAGGCGCCGGCGTGGATGGAGGCGCCGCCGGTGCGTACGCTTTTCGAGTCGCTCGGCCGGGCCGGCGTCGCGGCCCGCTTCGTCGGCGGCTGCGTGCGCAACACGGTATTGGGGCGCGATATCGACGACATCGACGTGGCCGTCGACAAGCCACCCGAGACCGTCATGCGTGCGCTCGCGGCGTCCCGTCTCAAGTCGGTGCCGACCGGACTTAAGCACGGCACGGTGACGGCCCTCGTCGACGGCAGCCGGTTTGAACTGACGACCTTGCGCCGCGATGTCGAAACCGATGGCCGGCGAGCCGTCGTCGCCTTCACCGACGACTGGCTCGAGGACGCAGGCCGGCGCGATTTCACCTTCAACGCGCTCTATGCCGACCCCGACGGCACGCTGTACGATCCGTTCGACGGTCGCAGCGATCTTGCAGCCGGTCGCGTGCGCTTCATCGGCGATGCCGACACCCGCATCGCCGAGGACCGGCTGCGTGTGCTGCGCTTCTTTCGGTTCTATGCTTGGTATGGGCGTCCGCCGCTCGACGGCCCAAGTTTCGATGCCTGCCGACGCAACGCCGGTGCGCTGGGCAGCCTGTCGGGCGAACGCGTTGCCAAGGAGCTCCTGCGCCTCCTCGAGGCGCCGGCGCCGGCCGATGCGCTGCAGGCGATGGCCGAGGCCGGCGCGCTCGATCATTGGCTGCCGGAGTATGCCGGTGTCGCGCGGCTGCGTGCCCTGATCGGCCGCGAGGACAGGCCGGACCCGGTGCGGCGGCTCGCCGCCGTCGTGGCCGCCGGCACCGACGCCACGGCGCTGGGCAAGCGGCTGAAGCTCTCGACCCAGCAGGCGCTGCGGCTCGACGTGATGCTGGCCAAGGAGCCGGCGCTCGATACTGCCGCAGGCACGAAGGCCTGGCGGGCCGGCATCTACCATCTCGGCGGCGGTCTCTACGCCGACCGTCTGCTGCTCGATGTCGACGCTTCAGGCGATTGGCCCGCGGCACTCGCGTTGGCGCGGACGTGGACGCCGCCGGAGCTGCCGGTGAGCGGCGGCGATGCGCTGGCCCTCGGTCTCACGCCCGGCCCTCGGGTCGGTGCGCTGATTGCGGCGGTGGAGCACTGGTGGGTCGACGGTGATTTTTCCGCCGACCGTGCGGCCTGCCTGGCTGAACTGGAACGCCTGGCTCGTTCGAAATGAGGGGTGCTGCGTGATCCGGCCCGGCCTCGCTTTCGCGTTGTGGGGCGCCATCGCCGCGCTCGTGGTGCTGAACGACGTCGTGGGCGACACCTGGATCGCAGCCTCCCTCTCGGTGCGTGCGGTCGAGTGGTACAAGGTCCTGGTGCCATTGCCGTATGTCGTGCTGATGGCGTTCATTCATGCCCGGCGCACGGCGGGGCCGCGTTGGCTGGAAGCCGCCCTGGTCACGGCATTCCTGTGGCCGTTCTCCACCGTGCTGGTCGACTTTCTCTACACGCGGCTCACCTACGACGAGGATCCGGCCTCGTTCGTCGATCGCTTCGCCTTCTGGTGGGGGGCACCCTATTCCTTGCTGGTGCTGACCCTGTTCGCCGCACCGCTGCTTGCAGGTGCCTTGATGCCGCGCCGCTGACCGGGGCGCAGCTGGTTCACCGGACGGCGGCCTCGACCGCGTGTGCAAAGTCGTCGAGCGAGCAGTCGCCCGGGACCTCGACGCGCGGCAGGCGCAACGGATCGTCGCCCAATCGCGCGACGCCGCGCTCGATGGTGAAGGCTGCCTTGTAGCCGCAGGCGCGGACGACGCGGACAAAGCGCGCGTCGCCTTCGCCAAACGGCGCGGCGATCGAGACGCACTCCCGCCCCAGCGCGCTTTCGATCATGGCGCGCGACCCGGCCGCTTCGAGAGCGATCTGGCGGATCGACAGGCCGGCCATGTGGCCGTGGCTCGCCATGTGGCTTCCGAAGCGCACGCCGGCCGAACTCAAAGCCTTGATCTGGGCCCAGTTCATGAGGGGTGCGGGCGGGCCCTGGTCGGCATCCCATTCGGCTGCTCCGCCGATCAGCCCGGTCACCAGGAAGACCTCGGCGACAAGACCGTTGGCCTGAAGGATCGGCCATGCCGCGTCGTGGAAGTCGCGATAGCCGTCGTCGAAGGTGATCAGCACCGGCCGCCCCCGGAACGGGCGCCCGCTCTCCAGATGATGGGCGACGTCGAGCGACGTCACGGTGTGGTAGCCGTGCCGGCGCAGCCACTGCATCTGTCGGGCAAAGGATTCCGGCGGCACGCGATAGCGCGCGAGCCCCGGAGGCCCGTCCTCGGCGACACGATGGTACATGAGAACCGGCACGCGGTCGGTCGTACCCTGCCCGCCGCCCTCGATGCGTGGCGATTCGGGCTTTGGGCGGGTGCCGGCGGCGGCCTGCGCTTCGGCAACCAATGCGGCGAGCGCCCGGTCGCTGGAGCCGTTGGCCGGACGCGGACCGGCGAGGGCGAGGGCTGCTTCGCCGAGAGCTGCCTTCATCAGGACCGACGGCTCGCGCAGGGGCACCGGCCGGCGCCTCAGCCGCGCCCAGGCCGTCATCGTCTGCAGCCAGAATCGCGGCAGCAGCAGCAGTCGACTCGCTCGCAGGAAGCGCCGGAGACCGATCTCCTCGAGCGCGAGTTCCGTCACTTCCCGGCACGACAGGTCGCCCTGGACCGGCACCTCGATCCGCGACAGGGGCTGGCCCGCGGCGTGGAATTCGAGGTGGAGGGTATCGACGTCGGGCGTGAGCGGGACCGGTTGCAGGTGCCTGATGTCCTGTCGGACGAAGATCGCGCGGCCCATGTCACTGAACCGCGCGGATGATGGCCGCGTCCGCTCGGTCGGCGTCGCTCAGCGGCGCGCGAAAGCGCGAAGGCTGCCCGTCACCATCGCCTCGAAGCCGTGCCGCCTGTGTCAGCAACCAGCGCAGTGCCGGCAGCCCGCCAACGTCGAGAACACCCTGCGCGAGGGCGCGCTTCAGCCAATGGCGTGGCGGCGGCGTCACATAGAGGTGACGGCCGCCCCACTGGCCGAAGGCTTCACGCAGAAGCGGCATCACCGTCTCGGCCTCGCGCCTGCCGCTGAGGTCGATGAGCTGGGCCATGAAGCCGTCGCGCATGGCCGCGGCGCAGACCTCGCGCTCGGGATGGGACGACAGGAGTTCCGACCATTTCAGCCGATAGCGCGCCGGCGACAGGAGCGCGCGCGCCGTCGTATCGGTCGAGGCGCGTTCGCCGGCGTGCTGGCGGATGTAGTTCATGCCCACCGGGCGACCCACGGTCTGCCACCCCGCGAGGATCGCCCTGCCGAAGAAGTCGACATCCTCGTTGACCAGGAGATCTTCGTCCCACGACAGCGTTTCGAAGAGCCGGCGTGGCCACAGGATGGTGGACAGGGTGAGGGTGCCCCGGCGGTGCGGTTGGAGGAACTCGGCGATCGTCTCGATGCCGGGGCGGTCCTCGGGGGTGCAGACGACGGGCGCCAGCCGCACGTCGTCGTCGACGATGACAAAGCTGCGCAGCCGCCCCGAGACGAGCGAACGAGGGCGCGCCGCAAGCGATGCCTGGAGAAGTGCCTCGAGATGCGAAGGATGCATCAGGTCGTCGTCGTCCCAGAAGAAGACCCAGTCGCTGTCGGTGGCGGTGACGCCTGCGTTGCGCGCCGCGCCCGGTCCCTTCGCAACCTCATGCCGGACGACGCGCGCTTCGGGGAACTCCTCCGCCAGCATGGCGGCCGTGTCGTCGGTGGACGCGTCGTCGACGACGACCACGTCCCGTTCGGCCCATGTCTGGGTGCGCACGCTGCGAAGCGCCTGACGCAGCAAGCGCGATCGCGAGCGCGTCGGCACGACGATGCTGATCTTATTGCTCAAGGCAACTCGCCATCGAAACCGCCTACGGCCAGCGCGCCTCCGGCGGCAGGGACATCAGGATCGCCTCGACATTGCCGCCGGTCATCAGGCCGAACCGGGTGCCGCGATCGTGCAGCAGGTTGAACTCGGCGTAGCGGCCGCGGCGGACGAGCTGGTGATCGCGCTCGGCGGCGGTCCACGGCTCGTCCATGTGGCGGCGCACCAGCCTGGGATAGACATCGAGGAAGGCCTCGCCGACGTCGCGAGTGAAGGCGAAATCGCGGGCGTGATCGCCGCTGTCGAGATAGTCGTAGAAGATTCCGCCGACGCCGCGCGGCTCGCCGCGATGCGGCAGGAAGAAATACTCGTCGCACCATTCCTTGAAGCGCGGATAGTACGATGCATCGTGCCTGTCGCATGCCGCCTTGAACGCGGCGTGGAAGTCGCGCGTGTCGGGATCGTGTGGCGTCATGGGCGTGAGGTCGCCGCCGCCGCCGAACCAGGCGCGGGTCGTCACGATGAATCGCGTGTTCATGTGCACCGCCGGCACCCGGGGCGAGCGCATGTGGGCCACCAGCGAAATGCCGGAGGCGAAGAAGCGCGGGTCCTGGGCCGCTCCCGGGATCTGGGCGCGGAACTCCGGGCTGAACTCGCCGAACACGGTCGAGACGTTGACGCCTACCTTCTCGAACACGCGGCCCCTCATGAGCGCCATGGTGCCGCCGCCGCGATCCTCGCCGCCCGGGCCCGCCTCGCGCTTCCAGTCCTTGCGCGCGAAGCGGCCGGCCGGGAGATCGCGGTGGGTGCCGGAAAGACCATCCTCGATCTTCTCGAACGCACCGCAGATGCGGTCGCGCAGGCCGACGAACCAGATCCGCGCCTCATCCTTCCAGCGGGTGACGGTTGGCTCGTCGGGGAGCCTGGAGGGGCCGTTGGGGCCGGTCGCATGGCGGGTAGGCTGATTCATGAAGACCTGGCAAATCCGTGGGTTTGGCGGAGGCCTTCACTCAATACCATTGCGGCAGCGAGCGCGACATTGAGCGAGCGGGCGCCGGCCTGCAGGGGAATGCGTACCCTGAGATCGGCGGCGGCGTGAACTTCAGCCGGCACCCCTGCGCTTTCGCGGCCGAGCAGCAGGGTATCGCCGGCCGCGAAAGTCACGTCGGGGAGGGCGGTGGCGCCTGCCGTCGTCAGCAGCACCAGCCGGCCGGGCGCCCGCACCGCGAGATGGGCGCGCCGGAAAGCCGTCCAGGAGGCGTGCCGGACGAGGGTCGCCAGGTCGTAGTAGTCCATGGCGGCCCGGCGGATGCGTTTGTCGTCGACCGGGAAGCCGCAGGGCTCGATGATGTCCAACGGCACCCCCAGGCAGGCCCCGAGGCGGATGAAGGCTCCCAGATTCTGCGGAATATCGGGCTCGAAAAGGGCTAGGCGCATGAGGTTCCTCGTGTTCCCGTCCGCGTCGCGAAAGCCAAAACCGTGCGGCACGCTGTCACAGAAAGCCGCGCTTCGCGCCTGCGACCAACAGAGCCTTGAAACATAAGGGGCTTTCCCGGCTATAAAGGCCAGCATCTCCTTGGGGGACGGAAAGAAACAATGGCTTCATCAAGCGTTCCGGCCGACGGGCACGGCGATCCGACGCGGCGCGACTTTCTCATGGTTGCGACCGGTGCCCTTGGCGCGGTCGGTGCGGCGGCCGTCGCGTGGCCGTTCATCAACAATCTCAATCCCGCTGCCGATACGCTGGCGCTCGCCTCCATCGAGGTGAACGTGCAGCCGATCGAGGTCGGACAGGCGATCACCGTGAAGTGGCGCGGCAAGCCGGTCTTCATCCGTCACCGGACGGAGAAGGACATCAAGGAGGCCGAGGCGGTGCCGATGTCGGAGCTGCCCGATCCGCAGACCGACAATTCGCGGGTGACCGACACCGCCAAGAAGGTGCGGCCGGAGTGGCTGATCATGATCGGCGTCTGTACCCATCTGGGCTGCGTGCCGCTCGGCAACCTGCCGGGCCAGGACAAGGGTCCCTACGGCGGATGGTACTGCCCGTGTCACGGATCGGCCTACGACACGTCGGGGCGTATCCGGAAGGGACCGGCGCCGCTGAACCTCGCCATTCCGCAGTACCTGTTTCTTTCCGACTCACTCGTCCGCATCGGCTGATCGCCGTACCGATCGCCCAGGAGTTCGCAGCAATGGCCTCGTCTCACGGCACGCCGCCGGTCTTCAACAACAAGGTGATCGCCTGGATCGATCATCGCCTGCCGATCTTCTCGTATATCGAGAAGGAATATCACACCTTCCCGACGCCGCGGAATTTCAACTACTTCTGGAATTTCGGTGCGATCGCCACGGTGATGCTGGTGCTCATGATCGCCACCGGCGTGGTGCTGGCGACCAACTACACGCCGCATGTGCTGATGGCTTTCGACTCGGTCGAGCGCATCGACCGTGACGTGCCGCAGGGCTGGCTGATCCGCGACCTGCACATGAACGGCGCGTCGTTCTTCTTCATCGCCGTCTATGTCCACATCTTCCGCGGCATGTACTACGGCTCCTACAAGGCGCCGCGCGAGCTGCTGTGGATCCTGGGCGTCGTCATCTTCCTGCTGATGATGGCCACGGCCTTCATGGGCTACGTGCTGCCGTGGGGCCAGATGAGCTTCTGGGGCGCCACCGTCATCACCAGCCTGTTCTCGGCCATCCCGGTGGTGGGCGACTCGATCGTCACCTGGCTGTGGGGCGGCTTCTCGATCGGCAACCCGACGCTCAACCGCTTTTATGCCCTGCACTACCTGCTGCCGTTCATCATCGTGGCGGTGGTGGCGCTCCACGTCGTGGCGCTGCACGTGCACGGTTCGAACAACCCGACCGGCATCGATCCGAAGGGGCCGCAGGACACCGTGCCGTTCCACCCCTACTACACGATGAAGGACGGCTTCGGCGTCGTTGTCTTCCTGATCGTGTATTCGGCCATCGTGTTCTTCGCGCCGGATATGTTGGGGGATGCGGCAAACTACATCCAGGCCGACCCCCTGGTGACGCCGATGCACATCGTGCCGGAATGGTACTTCCTGCCGTTCTACGCGATCCTGCGGGCGGTCCCCGACAAGCTGGGCGGCGTGGTCGCCATGTTCGGCGCCATCGCGGTGCTGTTCGTGCTGCCGTGGCTCGACACCTCGCGCGTGCGCTCCTCGACGTTCCGGCCGATCTACAAGTGGTGCATGCTGCTGCTCGTGGTCGACGTCATCGTGCTGGGCTTCTGCGGCGCCAACCCGCCGGCGGGCTTCTGGATTCCGCTGTCCCAGGTCGCCACGGTCTACTACTTCTTCCACTTCCTCATCCTGCTGCCGGTCTTGGGAAAGATCGAACGGCCGTTGCCAATGCCGCCCAGCATCGCCGACGCAGTGCTCAAGAAGAAGGCAGGGTAAGCGCCATGCGTAGACTGATCGTTTCCGGCGCGATTGCGCTTGCCGCCCTCGCCACCGGCGCCGTTGCCATCGCGGCCGGTACCGAGGCTCATCCGCCGCATCGGCACTGGCATTTCCAGGGCCCGTTCGGCACCTACGACCGCGCCGCCGCCCAGCGCGGCTATCAAGTCTACCAGGAGGTCTGCTCGGCCTGCCATTCGCTGTCCCTGCTGGCCTACCGCAACCTGACGCAACTCGGGCTGACCGAGAATCAGGTGAAGGGTCTGATCAAGGACATCGTCGTGCCCGACCTCAACGACGACGGCCAGCCGATCGAGCGGCCGGCACGCCTGTCGGATTCCTTCAAGAAGCCGTTCCCCAACGCTCTGGCCGCTGCCGCCGCGAACAACGGCAAGGCCCCGCCCGACCTCAGCGTCATCGTCAAGGCACGTGAAGGCGGGGCGGACTACATCTACGCGCTGCTGACGGGGTACGTGCCGTTCGACAAGCTGACGCCCGAGCAGGTCAAGGAGTTCAGCGTCACCAAGGACGACAACTTCAACACCTACTTCGCCGGCCACAAGATCGCCATGGCGCCGCCGCTCGCCGACGACAAGGTGACCTATGCCGACGGCACCAAGGCCACGACCGGCCAGGAGGCCTCGGACGTCACCGAGTTCCTCGCCTGGGCGTCGGAGCCGTGGATGGAAGACCGCAAGCGCACCGGCGTTCGCGTCATCCTCTTCCTGTTGGCACTGGCCGGCCTGATGTACGCCGTGAAGCGCCAGGTGTGGTCCGACAAGCACTGAGCTGCGACAGCGTTTCCTGCGGCAACGGACAGCCCATCGGCCCATCCCGCCAGCGTGCGGGATGGGGAAATTGTGCGAACCATAAATACACGCCGGAGAGTCTTGATCGCATTGCCGACCTGACTACGTCCTGAAGACGTCCACTAACCAGGAGGGCGTCATGTGCGATTACTCACTCGAACTCTATCGTTCGCGCCCCGCCGTAAGCGAGGAGCGATATACGCTGCAACGCTTTGCCAGCGGCACGATGGGCTTTGCAGCCGGGCAGAACTGCGACACGGCGGTGTGTGTGCCGGCGGACGCTCGTTTGCGGCTCGAAGGCATCGGTGAAGCCGTGCAACGGTCCTTCGGCGTCGGCCCCATCGAGGAGGTGGTGATGACACGCCTGGAAGGCGGCGTGCACGCCCACCGGGATGCAGTGAAGTTCTCGAACGGCAGGGAGGTCCTGCTGCAGAGCCTCAACCCCGGCCTTACCGCCGAGGTTGTCGCCTTCACGTCGGACCTCACGGCGGTTACGGGTGCGCAGATCCGGCGTTCGATGGCGGAGCTCGTCGACGCCTGAGTGCTTCCCGCAGGCGGCGGCTCGTTCGAAGCGTGCCGCGGGCTGAAGAGGCCCGCGGCCGAAGGAGGCGGGTGTGGCTTACGCGTTCCTGAGCCGGCGCTCGATCGCCTCGTGCCGCGCGATCAGGCGGCGGGCGCGATCGATCACCGGAATGTCGATCATCTTGCCATCGAGCGAGAACGAGCCGCGTCCCTCCGCCGCTGCTTTTTCGTCGGCCGCGATCAGCTTTCGGGCATAGGCCACTTCGTCCGCCTTGGGCGTAAAAGCCTCGTTCAGCGTCTGGACCAGTCCCGGATGGATGCAGGTTCCGCCAGAGAAGCCGAAGCGGCGGGCACGCTCGGCGCTCCTGGCATAGGCGCTGGCGTCGGAATAGTCGGCGACCGTCCCCAGGATGCCGATCATCGGCACACCGTGCGCCTGGGCGGCAAAGGCCACCATGCGCTTGGGCAGTTCGAGCGTCTCGTCACCGGGCACCGAGCCTGTTTCCAGCGCGAAATCCTCGCCGCCCAGCATCATGCCGATGACGCGCGGCCCATGTTCGGCGATGTCGTTGACGTGCGCCAGCGCGCGGGGATGCTCGATCATGACGCCGAAGCCGACGCCGCCCGCCGGCATGCCGCGTTCGCGTTCCAGGTCGGTGACGACCTCGTCGAGCAGGCGCAGGTGCTGGACGCCCTCGGTCTTGGTGATGAACAGAGCCGAAAGGCCGGGGTGCACCGCGGCCTCGATGTCGGGGATCGCGAGCTGCATCGGCCGGTTGATGCGCACGGCGACGTCGGCGCCGCCGCGGGCCACCTTCTTCATGGCCTCGGGCAGCATCGCCCGCGCGCGCGGCTTCTCGGCCAGGGTCACGCTGTCCTCGAGATCGATCAGCACGCAGTCGGCGCTGCGCTCGTGCGCCTTGTCGATGAATTTCGGCACATTGCCGGGGACGTAGAGAATCGAGCGCCAGACGGGCGGGACGGGACGGCCGGTCACTTCTTCTTTCCCTTCGAGATGGCGCCGGAAGCGCAAAGCCTGGCGTATTCGGCCTCGCCCAGAAGCGGCTTCAGCAGCGCTTCATTGTGTTCGCCGACCTTCGGCGCGGCATTCCGCAGCGCGCCCGGCGTGCCGGACAGGCGCGGAACGACGGGGTGCGTCGGCAGCTCGCCCATCTCCTCGTCGGGAATTTCGATCAGCGCCTCGCGCTCCAGCACATAGTCGTCCTGCACGATCTGGGCGATGTCGTAGACCGGGCCGATGGTCACGCCGGCTTCGTCGAAGAATTTCAGGTTCTCGGCAAGATCGCGCGCGGCGATGAAGCCGCCGATGATCTCGTCGAGTTCCACGCCGTGCCTGACGCGTTCGATGTTGGTGGCAAAGCGCGGATCCTCGACGAGCTCCGGGCGGCCGATCTTGACCAGGACCCGCTCGGCCATGCCCTGGGTCGACGCCGACAGGCAGACCCAGTGGCCGTCCCGGGTCCGGTAGACGTTGCGCGGGGCAGCGTTGGTCGAGCGGCTGCCGCTGCGCACTTTCACTTCGCCGGTCAGCTTGTGGTTGGCGGCCTGCGGCCCGAGCACCGAGAACAGCGGATCGAACAGCGGCAGGTCGAGGGTCTGGCCGGTGCCGCCGTTCACCTCGACTTCGCGCAAGGCCACCATGACCGCGCCGTAGCCGTAGAGGGCGGCCATGGCGTCGGCGAGATACATCGGCGGCAGCACCGGTTCGCGATCCTCGAAGCCGTTCATCGAGGCGAAGCCACTGTAGCCCTCGATCAGGGTGCCGAAGCCCGGCTTGTGGCGATAGCGCCCGTCCTGGCCCCAGCCGGAAATGCGCACGATCACCAGCCTGGGGTTGAGCTTGTGCAGGTCGGCGGGCGAGAGGCCCATGTCCTCCAGGACGCCGGGCCGGAAGCTCTCGACGAGGATCTGCGCCGAGGCCGCGAGCTCGCGCACGATGGCGCGGCCCTCCTCGGAGCGCAGGTCGAGCGCGACGCTCTTCTTGTTGCGGCTATAAACCTTCCAGGCCGTCTCGACGCCCTTGACCCGCCACGAGCGCAGCGTGTCGCCCTCGGGCGGCTCGATCTTGATCACCTCGGCGCCGAAATCGCCGAGCTGCAGGGTCAGGACGTTGCCCGCCACGAGGCGCGACAAATCGACGACGCGCACCCCTTCGAGAGGGCCGCGCGCCGTGGGGTCGAAGGCTCGCTTGACCGGCTTCCTAGCCAATGTGCTTGGCCATGAACTCCAGGGTGCGGGCATAGGCCTGCGCAGCGGCGAGGCCGTCGTAGCTGCCGCGTTCGTCACAATGGAAGCCGTGGTCGGCCGGATAGTCGTGGATTGTGACGTCGGGATGGAGCTTCCGGAGTTCGTTCACATGCGTCATCGGAATGTGCATGTCCTTGTCGCCGAAATGCAGCATCGTCGGCACGGTGGGCTTCTCGGCCCTCGCGCCATGGATGCCGCCGCCGTAGTAGCCGATCGCCGCGTCGGGCTTGAGCCGGGTGGCCGACAGCCAGGTGATGGTGCCACCCCAGCAGAAGCCGGTGACCGCCACCTTCTTGCAGCCACGCTTCTTGAGCTCGGCGATGGCGGCGTCGACGTCCTGGACCGGCTTGTCGAGGCCGAGTTCGGTCACGTACTTGCGGCCTTCGGCGATGGTGTCGGGCGTATAGCCGAGTTCGATGCCGGGCTTGATGTGATCGAAGAAGCACGGCGCCAGCGCCAGATAGCCGTCCTGCGCCAGCTTGTCGGTAACGGCCTTGATGTGATGATTGACGCCGAAAATCTCCATGACCACGACGATGCCGCCCTTGGGCGTGCCCTTCGGCACTGCCAGATAGGCGCCGATCTCACCGGCCGCAGACTTAAGACGTATATGCTCGCCCATGAAATTTCCTCCCGCTTGCGGGCGGCATTGGACATGGTAATGCGGCGCTGTTCAACCCATCGCCGGAAGGGCGCGTCATGTACATTCCGAAGCACTTCGAAGGTGACGAGCCGGTCGGCCGGGAGATCATGCAGGCGCACAGCTGGGCGTTACTGATGACTGCAGGCGAGGACGGTGCGCCTGTCGCCACCCACCTCTCGCTGCTTTGGCAGGAAGACGGCACGCCGCACGGGTCGCTGATCGGCCACATGGCGCGCGCCAACCCGCACTGGAGGCTGTTCGACCGTCCGGCCGAGTCGCTCTCCTTGTTCTGGGGCCCGCACGCCTATGTCTCGCCCACTTGGTACGCGCCAGGCGCCAAGGTGCCGACTTGGAACTACGTCACCGTTCACGCCTACGGCCGGCCGCAGGTGGTGGAGGACACGGCGGGCGCGCTCGATGTGCTGGCGAAGCTCGCGACGGCCTATGAAGGCGCCGGCGCGGCGGCCTGGGGGCTCGACCGCCTGCCGCCGGGCAATGCGGAGGCGCAATCGCGGGGCATCGTGGCATTCCGCATTCCCGTCTCGCGAGTCGAAACCAAGCTCAAGCTCAGCCAGAATCGCGACATGGAAGACCGCCGGCGCGTGATCGACAAACTCGCGCAAAGCGACAACCAGGATGCCCAGGCAACGGCTGAATGGATGCAGCGCGTGCTTTCGTAGCATACGCTCTGCGATCTTCTTTACATCAACGGAGCCATCCGTCAGGTTCCCCCAAAATCGTTGGAGGAAAAGAGAAATGGCCGTTCGCCGTCGCGGAGTCGTCAAGGGTGGGTTGGGTGCGGCGATCGCCTCGGGAATCGGCATGCCGCTGTACCTGCCGGCGGCCCGCGCCCAAGCGTATCCCGGCAAGCCGATAACCTTCATCGTGCCATGGCCGGCCGGCGGATCGAGCGACATCACGCTGCGCGCCATGTGCGAAGTGGCCGGCAAGGTGCTGGGCCAGCCGTTCCAGATCGACAACAAGGCCGGCGCCTCCGGCACGCTGGGGCCTGCCGCCATGGCGGCAACGGCCAAGCCCGACGGCTACACGCTTGCCCAATTGCCGATCACTGTGTTTCGCCTGCCGGTCATGCAGAAGACGGCGTTCAATCCCCTGAAGGATTTCACCTTCATCTCGCATCTCAGCGGCTACACGTTCGGTGTCACCACGGCAGCCGATCAACCCTACAAGACCTTCAAGGACGTGATCGAGTTCGCCAAGGCCAATCCGGGCAAGATCACTTACGCCACACCAGGCGCCGGCACGTCGCTGCACATCGGCATGGAGCGGATCGCCGCCCAGGCCGGCATCAAGTGGACCATGGTGCCGTTCAAGGGCGGCGCCGAGACCAACGCCGCGGTGCTGGGCAAGCACACCGTGCTGCAGGCCGACTCGACCGGGTGGAAGCCGCTGGTCGATGGTGGCCAGCTCCGCCTGCTGGTCGTCTGGACCGACAAACGCACCAAGAACTGGCCGGATGTGCCGACCCTCAAGGACCTCGGCTTCAACATGGTGTTCGACTCGCCGTTCGGAATGGGCGGCCCCAAGGGCATGGACCCGGCAGTCGTCAAGAAGATCGACGACGCCTTCAGGATCGCGCTCGAGGACAAGGGCGTGATCGCCACGCTCGAGAAGTACGACATGTCGCCGCGCTACATGCCGGCCGCCGCCTACGACAAGTTTGCCCGCGAACTCTACGCCGAGGAAAAGACGGCATTGGAAAAGCTGGGCCTTGCGGCCAAGAGCTAGAAGGAAGACCCGCCATGCGTCGTCGTTCGCTTCTCGTCTCGTCCGGTGCGGTTGCCGCCGGCCTCCTTGCGCCGTCGGCTCCGCAGGCCCAGGGCGCCAAGGATTTTCCCAACAAGCCGATCACCCTGATCATGCCGTGGCCGGCGGGCAGTGGCGTCGATCTCTGGCATCGCGCGATGGCCGATGCCGCCGGCAAGCTCCTGGGCCAGCCTGTCATCGTCGACAATCGCGTGGGCGGCGCCGGGACCAGCGGCCCGGCCAGCATGGCGGCTGGCGCCAAGCCGGACGGCTACACGATCGCCCAGATCCCGGTGACGGTGTTCCGCCTGCCGCACATGCAGAAGACGCCGTACGACCCGATGAAGGATTTCACGTGGATCCTCCACACGTCGGGCTACACCTTCGGCGTCGTCGTGCGCGCCGATTCGCCGTTCAAGACCTTCAAGGACGCGATCGAATTCGCCCGTGCCAATCCCGGCAAGTTCACCTATGCGACGCCGGGTGCCGGCACGTCGCTGCATATCGGCATGGAACAGATCGCCCAGAAGGCCGGCGTGAAGTTCACCCATGTACCTTTCAAGGGTGGCCCCGAGGGCTGGGCGGCGCTGGAGGGCGGCCACGTCATGGCCGACGCCGACGCCACGGGCTGGGCGCCTCTGGTCGACGCCGGCAAGTTCCGGCTGCTCTGTGTCTGGACGGAGAAGCGCAACCCGCGCTGGCCCGACGCGCCGACCCTGAACGAACTGGGTTTCGGTCTCATTCTCGACTCGCCGTTCGGCCTCGCCGGCCCGAAGGGCATGGACCCGGCGGTCGTGAAGAAGCTGCATGACGCCTTCAAGACCGCCCTCGACGATCCCAAGGTCGCCGAACTGATGGCCAAGTACGACTACCCCAAGCGCTACATGAACACCGCCGACTACGCCAAGTTCGCGCGGCAGCAGTACGAAGAACAACGTCAGGTCGTGGACCAGCTCGGCCTCGCCAAGAAGAACTGATGATGCTGCGGCGCGCGGAACTCTGGGGCGGGCTGTTCTGGCTGGGCGTCGGTGCCTTCGTCACCTGGCAGGGGTGGCTTCTCGAACTGGGCACGCTGCGCGAACCTGGCTCCGGGTTCGTGTTCTTCTGGCTCGGCCTGATCATCTCGGCGTTCGCCGTCTTCATCGCGATCGGCGGCGTGCGCGGTCGCGGGCCGTTGCTCGGCGACCTGTGGCGGGGCGCGCGGTGGCGCAACGTGCTGCTGGTCATCCTGGCGCTGATCGCCTTCGCCTTCCTGTTCGAACGGTTGGGCTTCGTGATCTGCAGCCTGGCCCTGCTGCTCTTCCTGATGACGGTGGTCGATCCGGTGCGGCCGGTGCTGTCGATTCCGATCTCGGCGATCGCCGCAGTGGGTGTCTGGTACGTCCTCGAGAAAATGCTTCTCGTCCAGTTGCCCAAGGGCAGCTGGATCGAAGATCTGATGCCGTTCTGACGGGCGATTGAAATGGATGTCATTGCCGGTCTCGGCCAGGGGTTCCTGGTCGCCTTCGATCCGATCAACCTGCTGTATTGTTTCATCGGTGTCTTCATCGGCACCCTGGTGGGCGTGCTGCCGGGCATCGGGCCGGTCTCGGCCATGTCACTCCTGCTGCCGGTCACGCTTTCAGGGACGCCGGAGTCCGGCATCATCATGATGGCGGGCATCTACTACGGCTCGATGTACGGCGGGTCGACGACGGCGGTGCTGGTGAACATCCCCGGCGAGGCCGCCTCGGTCGTGACCTGCATCGATGGCCATGAGATGGCCAAGCGCGGTCGCGCCGGACCGGCACTGGGCATCGCCGCCCTGGGCTCGTTCGTTGCCGGCACGTTTTCCATCGTTGCCCTGATGCTGGTGGCACCGCTGCTGGCCAAGGTCGCGGTGGCATTCGGGCCGCCGGAGTACTTCAGCCTGATGGTCCTCGGCCTCGCCATCCTGAGCTTCCTGACGCAGGGTTCGATGGCCAAGGCGCTGCTGATGGCGGCGGTCGGCGTGGTCATCGGACTGATCGGCCTCGACCAGATCAACGCCATGCCGCGCCTCACCTTCGACCGGCTGGAACTGGTCGACGGAATCGGCCTCATCCCGGTCGTGATGGGCCTGTTCGGCGTCGCCGAAATCCTGACCAATATCGAGCAGCAGGTCCGCCGCGACATCGTCCAGTCGAGGATCGGCAGCCTGTGGCCCTCGAAGGAGGACCTGAGGGCGAGCGCCGGTCCTGTGGCGCGCGGCACGGTCCTCGGCTTCCTGCTGGGCATTCTGCCGGGCGGCGGAGCCGTGATTTCGTCCTTTGCGTCCTACGCCATCGAAAAGAAGCTGTCGCGGACACCCGAGCGCTTCGGCAAGGGTGCCATCGAGGGGGTGGCCGGGCCCGAGGCGGCCAACAACGCGGCCGCCGGCGGCGCCTTCATCCCGCTGATGACGCTCGGCATCCCGCCCAACGTCGTGATGGCGCTGCTGCTGGGCGCCTTCGTCATCCACGGCCTGCAGCCCGGGCCGTTGATGATGAGCCAGAATCCCAAGATCTTCTGGGGCATCGTCGCCAGCATGTATGTCGGCAACGTCATGCTCCTCGTCCTCAACATGCCGTTGATCGGCATGTGGGTTCAGGTGCTGAAGGCGCCCTACAAGATCTTGTTCCCGCTGATCCTGATGTTCTGCATTGTCGGCGTCTTTGCGTCGGGCAACGCGGTGTTCGACGTCTTCGTCATGATCGGCACCGGCGTGCTGGGCTACCTGATGCGGAAGTTCGGCTACGAGGCCGCCCCCCTGGTGTTGGCCTTCGTGCTCGGTCCGATGCTCGAGAACAACCTGCGCAAGTCGCTGATCCTGAGCGAGGGAACGTTCGACATCTTCGTCGTCCGCCCGATCTCGCTCGCTTGCCTGGCGATCGCGGCGGCCCTGCTGATCGCGCCGCTCCTTCCCGCGCTTCGCAAGAAGCGCGAGAAGGTGGCCCTCGACGCCACCGACTAGCTATTTGGCGCGCAGCAGGTCGGTGACCCGGAGCAGGATCAGCTCGTTGTCGTCGACCTTGCCGAGCGTCCGGCCCGACGAGAAGGGCAGGTTGTTGTCGTTGCCCACGATGATCCGGTCGGCATCGACGAGGTCGACATTCTCGATGGTGAAGAACGGGAAGGTGAGCTTGCCGTTCTTGCCGCCCTGGCGCGCCAGCATCTGCGGGTCGTCGATGTCCATCAGGTCGATATAGCCGACCTTCTTCACGAAGCCGTCGGCGTCGGCCTGGGCAAGGTCGACCTTGTAGATGCGCTTGAATTTGGCCGGCACGTTGAAGCAGTCGGGCCTGGGCGCAGCTTCGAGGCAGGCCTGGGCCGGGTCGCCTTCGGTATCGTCGCGTTCGATGACGAGGCCGCTCGTGGTATCGATCAGGTTGAAGTCGCCGATCGAATTGGTCGGCGCCTCGAGCGCATACTTGAAGCTCTTGCCTGTGTACTCGCCCCTGGCGACATCGAACTCGAGGATCCGCAGGAAGCGCTTGCCATCCTTGGCTTCGGGCTCGCCGGTCGCGGTCAGCAGCGGGCCCTCGAGCAGGGGATAGAGGAACTTGCCGTCAGGCGAGGCCGCCATGCCCTCGAAGCCCTTGCTGCGTCGAACCTCGAACTTCACCGCGCCGGGAACCGCGGGCATCGCCATCGAGGGATGGTCGGGCGAGCGCACGACCTTGCCGCCGACCTTGGTCTCGAACACCTGCAGCACCTTGCCGGTGCGATCGGCCTTGATCAGGAAGGGCCCGAACTCGTCGCCGAACCACAGCGCCTCGCCGATGGGCTGGATCGATTCGATGTCGAAGTCGGCGCCCGTCAGGTACCGCCTGGGCGTGTTCTCATTGACGATCCGGAACGGCACCTTGCGATCGGGATCGTTCAGGAACACCGTCGACACGCGTTCGACCGCACCACTCTTCCAGTCGGGCTTCACGATATGGAACGTCAACATGGCGTCGGGCGAATTCGCCTTGGAGCCGAAGCCGTTGTCGCTCAAGGTCAGGAACGTGCCGTCGCGCAGGTTCTTGATGCCCGACAAGCCCTGAACCGGCTGTCCCTTCAAGGGAAAGCTGATGCCGGTCGGGCGGGGTGCCGCCTTGTCCGACAGGGCCGACCTGGCAGGAATGCTTTCGGGCGTATCGACCCTCAGATTGCCCGGCCCGGCATAGCGACCCGAGATCTGCAGCTCCTGCGGTGCATCCGCCGGCGCCGGGACCAGGGTCATGGCCGGCAGGACGGCGTGGCCTTCGAGAACGGCCGGGTACTTCGTCTGCGCCACAGCAGGCGTGGCGAGCAGCAGGGTGGCGGCAAGGAGTGGAACGGCACGCATGATCGTCTCCCTCGGATAACTGGCGCTCGGGAGCTACAGCAGGCGCGCTACGGTTTGCTGACTCGCCCTGTGGACGAGAGCGAAACGAAAATGACACAAAGCCGCAATGTTGATATCGCGGGTCGGGCGTACGGCGATCTCGAGCATCAAGGAGGTTGGGATGGACAGCTGCGAGAAAAATGTCGTCGATCCGGAAGATGTCGGCTCCAATCCCAGCACTGAACCTTCGATCGGCGACATGATCGCACGGCGGCTCGGCCGGCGCGGCGCCTTGCGTGGCCTGTTCGGGGCCGGGGCCGCCGCTACGCTGTCGCATGAACTGCTCGGCAGCACTGCATTGGCCCAGGAGGCCGGTCCGTCGTCGCTCACCTTCAGGGAAGTCATCCGCGGGCTCGACAAGACGCACCACATTCCCGAAGGCTACGAGGCCCGGGTCTTGATTCGCTGGGGCGATCCGGTCGTGGCCGGCGCGCCAGCCTTCGATCCGGCCAATCTGACAGCGGCCGCCCAGGAAAAGCAGTTCGGCTACAACTGCGACTTCATCGGCTTGCATGCGATGCCGGCCGGCAGCACAACCGGCGACCGCTACCTGATGGTGGTCAATCACGAGTACACCAACACCAACCTGATGTTCGCGGGCCTCGGCGATGGTCGGGCCTCCCGCGCCAAGGCAACAAGGCAGCAGGTCGAGGTCGAGATGGCCGCCCATGGCGGCTCGGTGATCGAGATCGCCCGCGACGGCGGCTCGTGGAAGGTCGTGCCCGACAGCAAGTACGCCCGCCGGATCACCGCGACCACGTCAATGGATGTCTCCGGCCCCGCGGCCGGCCACGACAAGCTCAGGACTTCGGCCGAGCCAACCGGCACCAAGGTGCTGGGCATGCTGAACAACTGTGCCGGTGGCGAGACGCCGTGGGGCACCTGGCTGACGGCGGAAGAGAATTTCAATGGCTACTTCGGCGGTGATGCCGAAAGGATGCCCGATGCCAAGGCTTACAAGCGGTACGGCATTTCGAAGGCCACCTGGTACGCCTGGGCACAGCACATTGATCGATTCAACGTCGAGAAGGAGCCCAACGAGCCCAACCGCTTCGGCTGGATCGTCGAGATCGACCCGTATGATCCTTCCTCGACGCCGATCAAACGCACGGCCCTCGGCCGCTTCAAGCATGAAGGCTGCCATCATGCCCTGGCCAAGGACGGTCGCGTCGTCATCTACATGGGCGACGACGAGCGCTTCGAATACGTCTACAAGTTCGTGACAGCGAAGCCTTGGAACCGGCAGGACCGCACAGCGAACAAGAACCTGTTGGACGAGGGCACGCTCTACGTCGCGCGTTTTGCCGATGACGGAAAGATCGAGTGGATGCCGCTGGTTCACGGCCACGGTCCGCTGACGGCCGAGAACGACTTTGCCAGCCAGGCCGACGTCCTGATCAACGCTCGACTCGCCGCCGACCTTCTCAAGCCTACTCCGATGGACCGACCGGAAGACGTCGAGACCAATCCGGTCAACGGCCGGGTCTACGTGATGCTCACCAACAACACGCGCCGGACCGAACAGCAGGTCAACCGTGCCAATCCGATGGCCCGCAATGCCCACGGCCATGTCATCGAGATCACGCCCAAGGGCGGCGATCACGCCTCGACTGAAGGCACATGGTCGATCTTCATCGCCGGCGGAAAGCCTGGCGTCGATCCCGGTGCGCGCTATCACCGGGCGACGTCGGAGAACGGCTGGCTATCCTGCGTCGACAATTGCGCCTTCGACAGCAAGGGCCGCATCTGGATCGCCACCGACGGCGCACCGACGGCGGCCGGCGTTGCCGACGGGCTCTATGGCGCCGACACCGCGGGTTACGGCCGCGGCCTGACGCGGTGCTTCTTCCAGGCGCCGACCGGGGCGGAGGTGTGCGGCCCGATGCTGACGCCCGACGACGGCACGGTGTTCCTTGCCATCCAGCATCCGGGTGAGGACGCCGGCTCGACCTTCGAGAAGCCGTCGACGCGCTGGCCCGACTTCAAGGATGGCATGCCGCCGCGCCCCTCGGTCATCGCCATCACCAAGAAGGGCGGCGGCGTCATCGGCTCGTAGTGCCCGTGTTTTTCCCAGGTGGTGCGGGCTCCCGCGCCTTTGAAGGCGCTGCCGCCCGCCGGTACGCCGGAATGCGGCTCAGACGTTGAAGCGGAAATGGAAGACGTCGCCGTCCTTGACGGCGTAGTCCTTGCCTTCCAGGCGGAGCTTGCCGGCATCCCGCGCACCCGCCTCACCCTTCAGGGCAATGTAGTCGTCGTAGGCGATGGTCTCGGCGCGGATGAAGCCCTTCTCGAAGTCGGTATGGATGACGCCGGCGGCCTCCGGCGCCGTGGCCTCGCGGCGCACGGTCCAGGCGCGCGCCTCCTTCGGCCCGACCGTGAAGAAGGTCACGAGATCGAGAAGCTGGTAGCCCGCCCGGACCACGCGGGCGAGGCCGGTTTCCTTGAGGCCGAGCGAGGAAAGGTAATCGCCCTGGTCTTCGGGCGGCAGCTGCGCCACCTCGGCTTCGATGGCGGCCGAAATCACGACCGCCAGCATGCCGCGCTGCCTGGCGAAGGCTTCCGCCTTGGCACTGTGGGCGTTGCCCGCGGCGGCGGAGCCCTCGTCGACGTTCAGCACGTACATCATCGGCTTGGCGGTGATGAGCTGAAGTCCCGTGAACACCGGCCGCTCGTCCGCCGTCAGCACCGCCTCGCGGGCGGGCTTGCCTTCGCGCAGCGCGTCCAGAGCCTTCTTGACCACCGGCGCCTCGGCGGCGGCGTCCTTGTCGCCGCCCTTGGCGCGCTTCTCGAGGTTGGGCAGGCGTTTTTCCAGGCTGTCGAGGTCGGCCAGCATCAGCTCGGTTTCGACGATTTCGGCATCGCGCACCGGATCGACGCTGCCCTGGACGTGCGTCACGTCGCCGTCCTCGAAGCAGCGCAGCACGTGGGCAATGGCGTCGACCTCGCGGATGTTGGCGAGGAACTGGTTGCCGAGGCCCTCACCCTTCGAGGCGCCCTTCACCAGGCCCGCGATGTCGACGAACTCGAGCTGGGTCGGGATGATCTTGGCCGAGCCTGCGACCTTCGACAGCATGTCCAGACGAGGGTCGGGCACGGCGACGCGCCCGACATTGGGCTCGATGGTGCAGAACGGATAATTGGCCGCCTGCGCTGCCTGCGTGGCGGTGAGCGCATTGAACAGGGTCGACTTGCCGACGTTGGGCAGGCCGACGATACCGCAATTGAAACCCATTTTTCGCTTTCTGACTGCTTACTCTCTGATGTCCAGTCTGGCCGGGAGATCGGGAGGCGGCGCGAGATGCGCCACCCGGCTCATGTATTTCTCGTCCGCCTTGGCGCCGCCTTCGATCAGCAGCGCCGATTCCTCGGCCAGGGCCGCCAGCAGCTTCGGGACCCAGCCGGTCTTGGGATCGCGCTCGTCCGGCTCGAAGTCGCGCAGGACCCAGTGCAGCACCAGATCCTTGTGCCCGGGATGGCCGATGCCGATCCGTACCCGGCGATAGTCCTTGCCGACGTGGGCGTCGATGTCGCGCAGCCCGTTGTGGCCGCCGGCGCCGCCGCCCTTCTTCATGCGCACCCGGCCGGGTGCCAGGTCGAGTTCGTCGTGGAACACCACGACGCGGTCGAGCGGCACCTTGAGAAAGCGCACCGCCTCGCCCACGGCCTTGGCCGACTCGTTCATGAAGGTCATGGGCTTCAGTACGATGACGCGCTCGCCGCCGAGGTGACCTTCGGCCACCTCGCCGTTGAACCGCGCGCGCCAGGGCGAGAAGACACGGCGGCGGACGATCTCGTCCACCGCCATGAATCCAATGTTGTGCCGGTGCCCCGCATAGCGCGGCCCGGGATTGCCGAGCCCGACGAGCAGCAGCATCGGACCGGCGGAACCCTTGTCCGCCGGCTACTTCTTCGCCGGAGCGGGGGCCTTGCCGCCCGCCGCCGGCGCCGCGGCGCCCGCCGCCGCGCCACCCGCCGCGGGTGCTGCACCCGCCGCCGGAGCTGCAGCGCCTTCGGCTGCCGCCGGAGCCGCCGCATCGGCCGCCGCCTGCTCGCGCACCACGGTCGGGGCGGCAATCGACGCCACGGTGGCATCCTTGTCTCGGGTCACCACCCGCACGCCCTCGGGGACCGCGATCGTCGACAGGTGGATGGAGTGGCCGATTTCGAGGCCGGTCAGATCGACCTCGAAATATTCCGGGATCCTGTCGGCCTTGGTGCGCACCGTGATCTCGTGCAGCACGACGTTGAGCACGCCGCCACGCTTGATGCCGGGAGCCGCCGCTTCGTTCCTGAAATGGACGGGCACCTGGACGGTGATGACCGATTCGGGCCCGATGCGCAGGAAGTCGAGATGGAGGGGCTTGTCCGTCACCGGATCGACCTGCACGTCGCGCGGCAGGACGGCGTAGTCCGTGCCCTCGACGTCGATTTGAAGCCGGTGGTTGAAGTAACCTTCCTTGTGCAGCTCGCGTTCGATCGATTTCGGCTCGACCGCGATCATCATCGGGGGTTGCTTGTCGCCGTAGATCACGGCGGGAATCAGTCCCTCGCGACGGCTGGAACGGGCGCCCCCTTTGCCGGCCCGATCCCGCTTCTTCGCGACGACTTTGGTCGTCTCTGCCATTTCAACTTCTCCTATCGGTTAAACGTTCTCTCTCTTCATCGCGGCGTGGCCTCCAGGGGTGCCCATCGCCGGATCTCCTTGATTCCTTCTAGTCGTCGAACAGGCTCGACACCGACGTCTCGTCGGAAATGCGCCTCATTGCTTCGGCCATCAGCGAGGCGATGCTGAGTGGCTTGACGTTAGGCGAAATACGCACCGCTTCGGTCGGCTGGATCGAATCGGTGATCACCAGCTTTGTCATCGGCGACGCCGCGACGCGCGCCACCGCGCCACCCGACAGCACGCCGTGCGTGACATAGGCGCAGACCGACTTGGCGCCCTGGTCCATCAGGGCGACCGCTGCATTACACAGCGTTCCGGCCGAGTCGACGATGTCGTCGATCAGGATGCAGTCGCTGCCCTTCACGTCGCCGATCACGTTCATCACTTCGCTGACGCCCGCCGCCTCGCGGCGCTTGTCGATGATGGCGAGGTCGGCGTCGATGCGCTTGGCGATGGCGCGCGCGCGCACCACGCCGCCGACGTCGGGCGATACCACGGTGAGGTTGCGGTTGGACAGCGTTTCCTTGATGTCCTTGCTGAACACCGGGCCGGCATAGAGGTTGTCGACGGGGATGTCGAAGAAGCCCTGGATCTGTGCAGCGTGCAGGTCGAGGGTCAGCACGCGGTTGGCGCCGGCGTTGGTCAGGAGGTTGGCGACCAGCTTGGCCGAGATCGGCGTGCGCGAGCCGGTCTTGCGGTCCTGCCGGGCGTAGCCGAAATAGGGCATCACCGCGGTGATTCGGCGCGCCGAGCTGCGGCGCAGCGCATCGATGGTGATCAGCAGTTCCATCAGATGGTCGTTGGCCGGAGAACTCGTCGACTGGAGGATGAACATGTCCTCGCCGCGCACGTTTTCCAGGATCTCGACGAAGATCTCGTTGTCCGAGAAGCGCCGGATGTTGGCCCTGACCAGCGGCAGCGCCAGCTTGGCGGAAATGGCTTCCGCCAGCGGTCGGTTGCTGTTGCCGGTGAGAATCTTCATGGATCGCGCCCCTCACGCCGGGGCGGGATCACGCTAAGTCGTTGATCTGAAACGACAAAACGGCCATCCCCGGCCGCGACGCGGCGGAACATACCAATCAGCCCCGCCGCTGTAAACGCCCTGAAATATCGCGGTCTTATCCGGCGTGCGGCTGGGCCACGAACGGCCACTGCGCCTTGTTCACCTTGGTGTAGGGCAGCAGCGACCAGTCGGGCACCAGCGCGCCCGGTGCCGCGACATAGACCACTTCGCTGGCGATCGGCGCATAGGCGGCATGGAAATGCTGCATCGATTTCACCACCACGACCTTCTTGGTCGAGGGATCGATGCCGAGCTTGGTGAAGCAGTCGAGGCTGTGGCACTGCCCGCGATTGGTGTTGACGATCACCGTCACGCCCTCGATCTGCAGCGCCGCCACGTCGCCGATCGGGCTGATGCCTTTGCGGGCGCCGCCGAACTGGACGAAGACATCCTTCTCGAGCTTCAGCACCCTGGCGCGGGCATCGATCGGCTGGCCGGATTGCGGCCCGAGCTTGCCGCCGAGGCGGATGTCGAGGTCGGCGCCCTCGCCGACCTCGAAAGCGAGCTTCACCGCGCCCGGATCCCAGAACATGGCGATGGCCGCGTCCTTCACCTTGCTGTCGAGCAGCGCCTTCAGGATGAAGGTCGAGTCCGAGGCGGCGCCGCCGCCGGCATTGTCCGACACATCGGCCAGCACCATGGGCTTGGGCAGGTTGTGCGAGCTCACGCGCGCCATGGCGGCATCCAGCGTGACATAGGGCGGCTGGGTCGCCGCGCGCATGGCGAAGAATTCCTGGCCGAGTTCCCTGGCGAGCTTCTCGGCCTTGGGCCGGTCGCCATCGGTGATGGCGATGACCTTGCTGCTCATCTCCTTGATGTCCGACCACGGAAAGCCGTGGGCGATGGAGAGCGAGAGCACGCCGTCCTTGCCTTCCATCCCCATGAGCTTGTCGACGAAGCCGCGCATCGGCTGGCGCGTGGTGTGGAACACGCCGATCATGCGGCAGTCCCATGCCGCCATTGCGGGTTTCGTGCGGCCCTCGATGGCGCCTTCCATGACGTTGAACAGGTCGTCGGCGCGGTCCGACACGTCGACGTGCGGATATTCCTTGAACAGCACCAGCGCGGTGGCGTCGCGCATCGTGCCGTCGCCGATGTTGCAATGGAGGTCGAGTTCGACGCCGACGGGAATGTCGGGCCCCACGACCTTGCGCACATGGGCCAGCAGGTCGCTTTCGCAATCGTCATAGCCCTCGGCCACCATGGCGCCGTGCATGGACAGGAACACGGCGTCGACGGGCATCGCGGCCCTGAGGTCGGCCACGATCTCGTCGCGGAAGGCCTCGTAGACCCTCTTCACCGTCTTGCCGGCCGGCATGGCGAAGGCGCAGAGGCTTTCGACCACCTGCCAGCCCTTGGCCTCGGCGCGCTGCTTCCACACCGCGAGCGGTGCCCCGAACATCGGCACGTTCTTGCCGTAGCTGCCCTTGCGGTAGAGGCAGGTCTCCTCGAACAGCTGATGGCCGGTCGGGATGGCGGCGAAGGTGTTGGTCTCGGTGCCGAGGCAGGCGGTAAAAATCTTCTTCATTGGGACAGATCACTCACTGGGACATTTTTTCAGGACGCTAAGGCAAAAGTCTCATGTCACACCCGGCGGCCGCAAGCGCCTGTTCCATCGGACTTTTCCGCCGGTGTCGCGGCTCATCCGATGTCGCGCAGAATGGGACGTTTTAGAATTGGCGCTTCCTGCGACAGTGACCACGGAGTTCGCCGGGGGCAGCGCGGGCAGGGAAAGGGCGGGAGCGGAATCGACCATGGTCGGCACGCTACGAAAATCGCCGTGTCGAGGTCCAATCGCGGTTTTGCAGGCCTCGTCTCTGCAAGCGGTTGATGCATCAGGATGTTTTCTGCGCGCGTCGCCAACGCGATTGCTTTCCGGACAGGTTGTCGCAGGTCAGGTCGCCAGCGCGCGATCCATCAACTGAATCTCGGCGGCACCGAGATCCGCCGTGCCGAACTGAGCGAAATGTCCTGCGCCCAGACGCGTCTCGCCGTAGAGCGGAGCGAAATCGGAGCCGGCCTCCACGAGAGCAGCCAGCGCTGCGATGCGGGCGAGGCCCTCGCACAGGAAGCGGGCGCGGCGTTCGGCATCGGCGGATTTCAGGGTGCGCTCCAGCGCCTGGGCGAGTGGTGCCACGTTGAAGGCTTGTGCGGCCGTGCGCACGAGTCGGGACAGCGTGTCCATGGCGGCATCCGGATGCCGGCCCGCGGCGCGCAGCACGTCGAGCGCCATGACGTTGCCCGAGCCTTCCCAGATCGCGTTGAGCGGCGCCTCGCGGTAGTAGCGCGCCATCGGCAGATCCTCGGTGTAGCCGTTGCCGCCCAGGCATTCGAGAGACTCGTAGACCACCTGCGGCGTGCTCTTGCACACCAGGAACTTTACCGCCGGCGTCAGCAGCCGCGCATAGGCGGCCTCGCGCGGGTCGGTCGCGGCGTTGTCGGCGGCGTGCGCGAGCCGGAACACCAGCGCCACCTGCGCCTCGAGTTCCAGCGCGAGGTCGGCGGCGACGGCGCGCATCGCCGGCTGGTCGGCGAGCCTTCGCTGAAACACCGAGCGATTGCGGATGTGGTGGAGCGCCTGGCTGAGGGCCACGCGCATCTGGCCGGCCGAGGCGATGGCGCAGTCGAGGCGCGTCAGGTTCACCATCTCGATGATGGTGCGCACACCCGCGCCCTCGGGGCCGACCCGCTCGGCATAGGCGGCATGGAATTCGACTTCCGACGAGGCGTTCGACTTGTTGCCGAGCTTGTCCTTCAGGCGCTGGAAGCGAAGGTTGTTCTGGCCGCCGTCGGGCCGGTAGCGCGGCATCAGATAGCAGGTGAGGCCGCTGCCCTCCGGTCGCCCCTGGGCCTGGGCGAGTACCAGGAAGGCGTCGCACATCGGCGCCGACATGAACCATTTGTGGCCGGTGATCTCGACGTGATCGCCATGGGAAGCCGCCTGGGTGATGTTGGCGCGCACGTCGGTGCCGCCCTGGCGCTCGGTCATGCCCATGCCCAGCGTCACGCCCTTCTTCTCCCACCACGGCAGCGGCCGCGGATCGTAGGTCCGCGACTGGATCCCGGGCCGCCATTTCGCGAGCAGCGCCGGCTCGGCATTGAGCGCGCCCACGCAGGCGTGCGTCATGGTGACGGGGCAGAGATGGCCGCTCTCGGCCTGGGTCGCGAGATAGAGCCGCACGGCCCGGCTGGCGAGCGGCCCTTGCGGCTCGCTGCCGTCGTGCGCCGAGGCATGGATGCCGTGGCCGATGCTCTTCTCCATCAGCGCGTGATAGGCGGGATGGAACTCGACCAGGTCGAGGCGGTTGCCCTTGCCGTCCATCGTCCGGAGCCTGGGTGGGTTCTCGTTGGCGACGCGGCCGAGATCGAGCGTCGCAGCCGAGCCGTAGTCGCGTCCGCAGGCCGACAACACCCTGGTGTCGAGGTCGAGGCGCGTCGCGGCATCGACCAGCGGCCGGTCAGCGGCAAACAGGTCGACGTCGCCGAAGGCGGGCGACTGGTTGAAGGAGGCGTCTTCGAGCAGGCCGGAGGTCATGGGGGCAAGTCTGAACCTAGCCCAGGAATGCAGCAAGGAGGACCGAATGCATGCTCCTCCCCCGCATGGCGGAGGAGGAGCATGAGGGTCAGGCGCCGCCGCCGTACTTGAAGGAGAGCTTCACCTTGGTGCGGTAGGCCGAGACCTTGCCCTTCTCGATGACGAGGTCCTGTTCGACCACTTCGGCGACGCGAAGGTCGCGCAGCGATTTCGCCGCCCGCTCCACGGCCACCTTCGCCGCCTTTTCCCAGGATTCGCTGCTGGTGCCGACCAGCTCGATCACTTTGTAGACGCTGTCTGTCATGTGAGCCTCCCTGGACACGGTTGTGCCGTCTCGTCCGGCGCCGGGTCAGGGGGAGGCTCGGCAGCGGCTGCCTGGCTGGCCTTTTCCTTGTAGCGGGAGAAGCCTATCACGCCGCCGCGAACTTGCCGAACTCCCAGTTGCGGCCGGGGGCGGCGGCAAACAGCGCCTTGGTGTAGTCGTCCTTGGGCGCGCCGAACACCTGCTCGGCCGAGCCGTACTCGACGACGCGGCCCTTGCTCATGACGGCGACGTAGTCGCAGATCTGGGCCGCCACGCGCAGGTCGTGGGTAATGAACAGAACCGCCAGGTTCAGCCTGACGCGGATCTCGTCGAGCAATTCCAGCACCTGCTTCTGCACCGACACGTCGAGGGCGGAGACCGCCTCGTCGGCGATCAGCAGCTCGGGCTCCATGGCGAGCGCGCGGGCGATGCAGATGCGCTGGCGCTGGCCGCCCGAGAACTGGTGCGGATAGCGGTCGAGCGAATTGGGATCGAGCCGCACGGTCTCCATCAGCTTGCGGGCGCGGGCCATCGCCTCGTCGCGCTTCAAGCCGAAGTTCATCGGTCCCTCGATGATCGAGTCGCCAACGGTGATGCGCGGGTTCATCGAGCGGTAGGGATCCTGGAAGACGATCTGGACGCGCCGCCGGTGCGGTCGCAGCTTGCCCGCCGGCATGGTGGCGATCTCGGTGTCGCCGAGGAAGATCTTGCCGTCGGTCGGGTCGAT